>Ga0163147_10004361_pt1 | contig 18074 bp, 17 predicted proteins | sample OliLakLV19MP6G1_FD_148597 | JGI IMG/M metagenome (GOLD analysis project Ga0163147, IMG submission 148597) | Freshwater microbial mat bacterial communities from Lake Vanda, McMurdo Dry Valleys, Antarctica- Oligotrophic Lake LV.19.MP6.G1 | ecosystem: Environmental > Aquatic > Freshwater > Lake >...
CGCCCCGCCATACAACACCGGCAAGGACTTTGTCTACAGCGACAAATTCACCCAAGACAAAGCCGACTACGACGAGGAAATAGAAGCCGTCGACGACGAAGGCAACAAAATGTTCAAAGAAAACACTCGCACCAACCCGCGCTTCCATAGTGACTGGCTGTCGATGATGTACGAGCGCCTGACCATAGCGCGTGATTTACTCAAAGATGATGGAGTCATTTTTATCTCGATTGACGATAATGAGGTGCATAATTTGCGCAAGATTTGCGATGAGATTTTTGGGGAGAGTAATTATATCTCCAATGTTATATGGAGGAAAAAATATGGAATACAAAATGACGCTAAATACTTTTCTGTCAGCCATGAATATTTATTAGTTTATGCAAAGAGTATACGCAATTTTGAGATAAAATTGTTGCAAAGAACAATTGAGCAAGATGAAAGATATCAAAATAGAGACAGTGACCCAAGAGGAGCTTGGATGTCAGATAATCTAAGTGTTTCAAGAGTTACTGAAAAAGATATCTATGAAATTGAAACACCGACAGGAAAAAAAGTGTTGCCGTCTAAAGGAAGATCTTGGGTGTGCTCAAAATTAAAATTTCAAGAATTACTTGAAGACAATAGGATATATTTTAGCAAAAATGGAGATGGTGTACCTCGTATAAAACGGTTTTTGTCAGAAGTTGGTGATGGAGTAACACCGACGACTTTTTGGGACTATTCAGATGTGGGTCACACTGATGGCTCAAGCAAAGCCTTAAAAAAACTATTCGATAACCAAGTTTTTTTTGATTATCCTAAACCAGTCGATTATATTCGTAGAATGATTCATCTGTCTACGGACAAAGATTCAGTTGTTGTGGATTTCTTCTCAGGCTCAGGTACGACTGCACATTCAGTTATGCGGCAAAACGCTGAAGATGGTGCAAATCGAAAGTTCATTATGGTACAGCTAGATGAAGAAGTGACAAAAGAGAGCGAAGCGGCTAAGGCTGGTTACAAAACCATTGCAGAAATTGGTCGGGAGCGGATTAGGCGGGCAGCGGCCAAGATTAAGGTGGACTATGCAGAACAGCTGACTGCACGCGAAGTACCCCTCGACACGGGCTTCCGAGCGTATAAAGTCGCCGACTCGGTCTTCCTCGACGTGGAGAAACACCCCTTGGAGCTAGAGCAAGCGCAACTACTCGACCTAGCCAACAACATCAAAGCCGACCGCACCCCAGCTGACCTGCTCACCCAAGTAATGCTCGAGCTCGGACTCACGCTCGACTTGCCGATTGAAACCAAAACCATTGGCATCAACACCGTCTTTTATGTTGCTGGCAATTCCCTCGTAGCTTGTTTTGACGTCAAGGTGCCACTCTCGCTGATCGACGAAATGGCGAAGTTTCAGCCTCTACAAGTAGCCTTCAAAGACGCCAGCTTCGGCAGCGACGACGACCTAATCAACGCCGAAACCCACCTAAAACGCCTCTCCCCTGATACTATTTTGTCTGTTATCTAGCCTATGCAAGCAGAATTACCTCAGTCACAATTAGTCATCTATAAAACCCAAAGCGGCGATACTAAAATCGACGTGCGGTTTGATGGTCCTACCGTCTGGCTTACACAACTGGCACTGGCGGAACTTTTTCAAACCTCAAAGCAGAATATCAGTCAGCATATTCAAAATATCTTTGAAGAAGGGGAATTATCAGCAGATTCAGTTGTAAAGGATTTCTTGACAACTGCCTCAGACGGCAAAAATTATCATACGAATTATTACAATTTAGACTTAATAATTTCGGTTGGATATCGCACCAAGAGTACGGTAGCTACGGCTTTTCGACAGTGGGCAACTGCTCGCTTGAGTGAGTACATTGTCAAAGGATTTGTACTTGATGACGAACGTCTGAAAAACCCTGATGTGCCGTTTGACTACTTTGAAGAATTAACCAGGCGGATTGCCGATATTCGTACGTCAGAAAAAAGATTTTATCGTAAAATAACTGACATTTATTCGACCAGTGTGGACTATGACCCAAAGAGTGAAGGTAGTGTATTGTTTTTCAAGACCGTGCAAAACAAAGTACATTTTGCGATTACTGGTCACACTGCCGCTGAAATTGTGGTTAATCGAATCGATGAAAATAAAGCAGCGCTCGGTTTGACCAATAAGCGCGGCCTGACACCGACCAAAGATGAGGTACTGATAGCCAAGAATTATCTGACCGAGACCGAGTTGCTTGAACTAAATAATTTAGTAGAGCAGTATTTATTGTTTGCGGAAGGGCAGGCGATGCGTCGAGTGCCCATGACGATGCAAGACTGGATGGATAAACTCCATGGCTTTTTACAGATCAATGAACGAAATGTGCTTGAGCACGCCGGTAAGATTTCACATGAACTGATGAAAGAAATTGCTGAGCAAAAATTTGTGACCTTTAAGCAAAACGAGTCGCAAAAAAATGTTAATTTTGATGAAAAGATTCAAGCGATTTTGGACAACGTGAAGACTAAGAAAAGTAAAAAGTAGTATGAAACTTCACTTTAAACAACAGCAGTACCAGAGTGACGCCGTGGCGGCGCTCATGCGCGTGTTTACTGGGCAAGGGAAAGGTCAGCGTAAAGAAGTGACTGGTCGGACTGGTTTATTTGCGGACGAGATTTTCACTAACAAAAAGCTTGAACTAACTAACGAGCAGTTACTTAAAAACGTCCAAGAACTGCAAAAAGAGCAGGGGATTGATGTGGCAAAAAACCTTCAGGGTCACAACTTTACTATCGAGATGGAAACCGGTACTGGTAAGACGTATGTGTACACCAAAGCCATGTTTGAAATGAACAAGCTCTACGGCTGGAACAAGTTCATCATTATGGTGCCGAGTATCGCCATTCGTGAAGGTGTGCACAAGTCGCTAGAGATAACCACCGATCACTTCCAGCAAGAGTACGGCAAAAAACTCCGCTACTTCGTCTACGATACCAAGAATAAATCGAACCTCACCAACATCAAGAACTTCGCTCAGACTGCCAACATCGAGGTGATTATTATGAATTACCAAGCGTTTGGTCGTAAGAGTAAAGATGCGCTCAAGATGTACCAAAAGCTTGATGAGTTGCAGAGTGAAAAACCGATTGATATTATTAAGCGTGCGCGACCAGTGTTAATTATCGACGAACCTCAGAGGTTTGGTGGTAAAGACGGCGCAGCTATAAAAATGCTCTCCGAGTTCAACCCACTGTTTGTCACTCGCTATTCAGCTACCCACAAAAAAGATGAAGAATACAACAAAATCTACCGCCTCGACGCCATCGACGCCTACAACCAAAAGTTGGTAAAGAAGATTAAGGTGAAGGGAATAGAGGTTAAAGGCAATACTGGTACTAACAGCTACGTGTTTCTTGACCGTATACACGTGAGTGATAAATCGTACCCAACTGCGACCATCCAGATGGAGTTTGAGCAGAAGCAGGGAAGTGGTATCAAAAAAGTCTTGAAACGGGTAAAAGAAAAAGACAACCTCTTTGATCTATCTGGCGGTCTCGCACAATACCGCGAGCAGTTTGTGGTAAGTGAAATAAATGCCAATACCAATACAATTAAGTTCCTCAATGGTGTCGAGCTAAAGGTGGGGCAGGTGCTAGGTGATATAGACGAACTCCATGTGCGCACCATTCAGATACGCGAAGCAATTGCCTCGCATCTTGAAAAAGAACGAGCGCTGTTTGATAAAGGAATTAAAGTCCTATCATTGTTCTTTATTGATGAAGTGGCCAAGTACCGCAAGTATGATGAAAAGGGAAATGTATTGAAGGCTGTCTATGAAGAAATATTTGAGCGCGAATATGCTGACGCCGTGGCGCAGCTAGAGTTTTTTAGTGATGAGTACCGAGCGTACCTGGACAAGCACCCAGTCGAGAAGATTCACAACGGGTATTTCTCGATAGATAAGAAGGGGAAAGCGGTAGACTCTACAGAATCTCGTGGTGATGGTGGAAGTGACGACGTGGCCGCTTACGACCTGATCATGAAACACAAGGAGCGATTACTGTCCTTTGCTGAGCCAACCCGGTTTATATTCTCACACTCAGCGTTGCGGGAAGGTTGGGATAACCCAAACATCTTCCAGATATGTACGCTCAAGCACGCCACGGCAGAAATTAGCAAGCGACAGGAGATCGGTCGGGGGCTACGCATTGCGGTTGATAACAACGGCGACCGAATGGACGAGAGTGTATTAGAGCAAGAGTTTTTTGATGTAAATACCCTTACGGTGATAGCGAGCGAATCGTACGAAGAATTTGCCAAGCAACTACAGAAGGAAATCCTCAGCTCACTATCAGACCGGCCAGCTATCCTCAATGCCAGCGTACTGAAAGACCGAGTGCTTAAAAACGCCGCAGGTGCTGAATACACATTTACCGAAGCGAAAGCAATGGACTTGATAATCGACTTTCGAACTAAAGGCTACCTCGATGCCGATTATAAGGTGACTGACGCTCTTGTGACAGCGATTGAAAATAAAACTATCACCCTGCCAGATGCTCTACAACCCTTTATAAACGAAATGAGTGAACTATTGCTGAAGGTGCATGCCACAGCAACCTACAGCGCGTCTGACGACGATAGAGCTGACAATATTGACATGAGACACGTTGAGCCAAACGAAAACTTTGCTAAAAAAGAATTTCAGGAGCTGTGGAGTAAAATCAAAATTAAGACTGTCTACGATGTCCAGTTCGAAACCAGTGAATTGGTGAAGAATAGCGTGAAAGCAATCAATGCCCAGCTAGCCGTGTCACAGGTTAGTGTCCGTATTACCGAAGGTGGGCAGGCGGACGAACTAACTCGCGAAGCGTTGGTCGGCGGTGCTGCCCTAGTTGGTGGTAAAACTAGAAATGAAAAAACGAGTAATTTGCTCGGTAATATTCGCTATGATGTGATCAGAGAAATTGCTAAGGATACTAACTGTACCCGAAAGACCGCAGCGAACATTTTAAAAGACATTTCACCACTAAAATTTGCACTTTTCAAAGTAAATCCCGAGCACTTCATCCGTGAATGCTCGCGCCTGATAAACGAACAAAAAGCGTCGATGTTGATTGAAAACATTACCTATCATAAGACAGACCAAACGTATGACAATGATATTTTTACTATCAATAGCCTAAAGGGGTCATTAGCAGCGGATATCTTGGAAGTAAAGAAACATATCTATCAGTATGTGAAAACCGACTCAGCCATCGAGCGAGCGTTTGCTAAAGAGCTCGATAACGAAGGGAGTCAAGTAGCAGTTTTTGCTAAGTTACCCCGAGGCTTTAAAATCGCAACGCCAGTCGGCAACTACAACCCCGACTGGGCGATAGTGTTTGATGAAGCAGATGTAAAGCATATCTACTTTATAGCCGAAACTAAAGGCAGTATGAGCACCATGCAACTCAAAGAAATAGAGGAAAAGAAAATTGAGTACGCCCGCAAACACTTTGCCCTATTGGCAGCAGAGAGTAAGACCGAAATCCTCTATGATGTGATTGATAATTACCAGAGTTTATTAGACAGGGTGATGACATAATTTGTTATATGCTCGATCATTTTTCACTACCTCAAGATGTTGAACTTAAACTCAAAGGAGCTGAGTTTTTTAAACAGTCTATGAGAAAATTGGAAAAAGGCTGTTCACCCGAAACATTTCATTACCAATCTTTTTATTTTGAAGCAGCCTTGTTTAGCTTGGTCGGTGCAAAAGACGCTTTTCTTGTCTATCTAAATTCACTTTCAAAATTTTCTGTGCGAGATCATAAAGTGAGTGAAAGAAACTTAAAAGAACATTTTGAAAAAAACAATGATGTAGACTTACTTAAAGCAGTAGGGCAAATTATAGATCTAAGGGCTGATAAAACATCTTGGCTAGCTAAACTTATAAGTTATCGGAACATAGCAACACATCGACAGTTTATTTCTGGCTCAGTTCCAATCAAAACTACACTTTTAAATATGCGTGTTTTTTTGAATAAATTAATTGATGAATTACCAGCAGACAATGTCCGTCGTGGACCATCCTAAAAAAGCTCTTAAACCTCTTTTGTACAAAATGCATGAAAAAATATAGAATATAATTTCTTTAACCATGAACCCAAAACAAACAGTAAAAATATATTTAGTTGAAGGTAACCCGACTGGACTTCGAACTCTGGAGTTGTTTAACTGGAACGGAAAAGGGGTGATTATTCCAAGGGATCGTGTCGAAGCCTCGCTAGATAGAAATGAATTAAACACGCAAGGCGTGTATTTACTAATTGGTGAGTCAGAAGAGGGCGAGGGGGTGATTTACATAGGTGAAAGTGAAAATCTTAGAGATAGAGTGAGATCCCATAATAAAACTAAGGATTTTTGGGATGCGGCCATATGCTTCTTTTCGAAAGACGGAAACCTGAACAAAGCTCACGTTAAATATCTAGAAGAATTACTCATTGCTGAGTCGAAAGCGGCTGGGCGTATGAAGATAGAAAACGGAAATCAACCAAGGAATACTCGATTGGCTGAATCAGACGAAGCTGAAGTCCTAATGTTTGCTGAAAATATTAAGCTAATACTTTCAACTGTCGGGTATGCTTTTCTTAAAAAGCCAGCTGAGTACGAAGCTGAAGCAAAAGAACTTTATATATGTAAAGGCCCAGATGCAGAAGCCCGAGGTTTCTACTCAAGTGAGGGTGTTGTGGTTTTGAAAGGTTCTATTGTGAGAAAAGAAATTGCTGAAAGTTCCAAAGAGAGATATCTCAAACGAAGACCTACACTTTTAGCCGATGGCTCGCTTACAAACTATAATGAAGGTTCCTACATATTTACCAAAGATGTAGTTTTTTCCAGCCCGTCAAATGCCGCCCAGAACGTTCTGGCCCGAAACACAAATGGCTGGAAAGAATGGAAGCGGGAGAGCGACGGCAAGACACTGGATGAAGTGTATAGAAAAAATTAGTATTTATTTCTTCATAATCATCAATTATTAGCTCTAAAACAGATTTAATTCTACAATTAATATATGATATTTCACATTCCAAAATTACTTGAGTTTCTTGATGATCCAGATACTAATGCTGCCATAGATTCCGAAATGAAAAATCATAATCGGGGAAATGCCACTAGTATTATAGGTCTCATCGGGGAGGACTTGAATGCCGCAGCATTTAGGCATTATATGAATAATAAGCCAATTATACTTCGTGAAAATGTAGTGCAGGGTCACAAAAAAGGAAGTGGCTTGATCGTTGGATTGTTGATAATGATAAAAAAATTATTTACCAATGCGAAATTAAAAATTGGGCTGGTGCATCATTGGGTGGTCGAACACTCTCAGTAAAATGCTCAATAGATGAACAACGTATAGTTGCAAAATATAATTATAGAAGACTTTTAGAGGATTTTTCTATAACAAACACCCATCCTACAAATCTTTCAAAGGTGCTCCTACCCATGCGTGTTCCAGATGCTTACAAAACTTACACGCTTAAATCAATGCTCATTTTGTGGATGCTGATAAGTGACGATCAAGAAAACTTAAATCCGCACTTTATACTTTCAGATTTACCCATACGAGACACGTTTCAGCAAATGGAAGTTTTCTCAGTGTCACTATATTTACGTCAATTACTTGCAACTGGATGTGAATCAATTGAACTTGAAACACCGAATATTGAAGAAAGAATGAGGCTATTAAACAGCTTTATAACCATGAACAATGGTGTTAGTGCCCAGTAATGCTATTTTTTTAATCACTACAAGACAACCCGTAAAGAATATGTTCTGACGCATTTACTAACACTATGAAATATAATATATGAATGAAGACTCCAGCCGAGCTTTTATGGACGCCTTAACCGCCTCAGACGACATGCACCGCAGGGCCATGCGTGGCGCCACCCAAGAAATTGCTGCTCGCATGCTCAAGGACTGCTACAACCTCACCGACGAACAAGCCAAGAAAGCCCAGCACCTGCGTGATGACGAAGGCGTTAGCGAGGATGAAGCTATATCTAAAGTAAGACTAGGGTAATGGTGTAAGCTTCACCTAGGACTTTTCTAGGCGGAGCAACTAGTAATGAGGGAGGAGCCTGTGGTTTTTTATTATAATAATAATTACACATAATGAATGAAACGGAACTTAAAAAATTGTCTGATGATGCTATACAGTACGTTAAAGAACATAAAGAATCTTTAATAGAAAAATTTGTTGGTGACACAAAACCTGTGAAGAAGCCTATATCAATTTTTATGGCCGGCTCACCTGGTGCTGGGAAAACTGAGTTTTCCATCAATCTAATTGAAGAAATTCTGGGTGCAAAAAATACCATCGTTAGAATTGATCCAGACGAAATCAGAATATGGTTACCGCAATATATCCCAGGTAATGCAGAGTACTTTCAAGGAGCAGTAGCTGTCGGAGTTAATAAAATACACGACTACCTTAAATCAAAATCATTTAGTTTTCTCCTTGATGGTACATTTTCAAAGAAAAGTATTGCCGAAGATAACATCAAACTCTCTCTGGATAAAAATAGGCCAGTTTTTATCCAGTATGTAATTCAACCACCAGAAATGGCTTGGCAGTTTACTCAAGATCGAGAAAAGGTAGACGGTAGAAATATCACTAGAGAAGATTTCATAGAGCAATTTATAGCTGTTCGTGATGTAGTAGCTGAAGTTAAAGAAAAATTTGGCAATAAGATTAAGGTTGATTTAATAGAAAGAAATCTACAAACAGGTAAGTACTATCCAACCTTTAACATAGATAACCTTGACAGATATCTTCCAAAAAAGTACAGTAAGGAGGACTTAGAAAAGCTATTATGACACACTTAGTAACAACCTTCAGAGAGTATCTATTTGGAAGCAGGACAACTGCTGAAGCTGATCCCGTGTACCATTTTTTTACTAAAACCAGCTCTGGTGAGCGTAGAAAAGTATATAATCGAGCACTAAATAGAGCTCAGTCTGAACAAGAAAGAATTTCTAAAGTAGCAAAAGAAATTGTTCGTCCTTAACGAGCTAGAGGATATCAAGATGAGTGCAATATAAAGTAGTGGTAACAGTGAAAATATAAACTCAAAAAGGGTGTCTTAACTTTACTAAAATACAACACCGAAAATCAAAAATATTCTCTCTGTCACCTTTTACTTCCCTAACTTTGTACTTAATACTAAACAGCAACTTTTTTAAAAAGTAATTGACACCATTATTTCCAGCATTTCTCGTGGTATTATATGGTTATGAATATTCAAATTGAAATGGTATTTTTGGTCGGGATTCTGTTATTCGTAGCTGCTGCCACTTATTTTTTGTTCGCGTATAGAAAAGAGTTCAACACGGCATTTTTAGTCAGTTTCATTACCATAATCTCCTACACACTAATGTTAGAAGGTTCACTTGCTTCGGTTGGGTCTGAAGGTGGAGCAGTTTATGCCACTCGGTGGTTGTTTTACGGTTTGAGTTGCACGTTGCTGATGTATGAAATTACAAAATTCCTAAAGAAATCACTCTCAGAAACGATTTTTCTCCTCTATCTGACCGCTATCGTGATGTTCACTGGTGCAGCCGCTGCCTATTTTGACGGCTGGTATATGATTGGGTTTTTTGTTTTGAGTAGTGTGGCGTATGTGATGTTGGTGTATCCATTACTAACAGCAGTGTCACCGCATCGGGCCGCAGTTGCCAAATACATCCTCGTCGGCTGGACCGGGTTCCCCTTAGTGTTCCTTCTGGCTCCAGACGGCTTTGGATTAATAACAGCAGGGATAGCAGCGATCCTATTCTTGCTTCTGGATGTATTTACAAAGGTAATCTTCTATCTAGATTTACATAAGAAGATGGTGTTGGAAACACCGAGTAAAAATTAGGTACACCTTTTTTCCGATATATTGTCCCATTAACGCACAGGCTAGTTTTGCTCTTGTGTAATTATTTATTTTGCGTCCATGGCTATTTTAAATAGCGAACGGACTGAATTTGCTATGTGCTCGTTGGTGATAGTGACGCCGAAAATCTTACCCGTAATAGAGGCAATGGAAACGGTTTTACCATAGACATAGATATTTGACTTGAGGGGGAAGTCTTCCTTTTTAACCAATTTTATATCTCGCAGTGGTAATTTTGCTAATTTTTTGTTTACCTGATTTGAAATCAAGTATTCGTGTACGCCGGATTCTATTCTCTGGTCGTTGTATTGTTTAATTTCTTCCGCGTTAAACACAGCGCCTATTTCTTCAAATGAATAAGCGGCGTAGTATTCGGTTACGCCGGAGGTGAGTAGTTCTTTACCCATGGCCCTTAAGCCGTCTTTACCTTCAAACATTCTTACCGTAGGACGAGTGTCTTTTTTGTCAAACGCTTGGGCCAGATCAAAAATCAGACTTTCGATATGTAATTTCTGATTTTCAATTTCTAGTATTTTCTTATCTAAGAGATGCTTTAGATTTTTTGGTGATTCAGCACTAAAAAAGGTCTTCTTTTTGACTTTGTAGCTATTAGCTAGCCCGTAAGCAATGAGAGAGGTGAGTTGGACGTAGGCTGTCGAGCGATTTAGTCCGGATAAGGTGGCAATCTCATTAGCTGTGCCTGCTCCGTGCTCGATTAAGCTGATGTATACCTTCACCTCATTCGCACTCAAACCAAACTTTTCGATATTTTTTTGGTAGGTATGTAACATAAAGTATATAATTACAGGATATCATTTTGTTACAAAATTTACAACAAATTTATGATACATATAATTATTGTGTCAAAAAGGGTCTATATTCATGTCTTATAATAGGGTTTTGAATAAATTATGTTTAATTATGTTATAAATTTTTGACAAAGTTGGTAATCTTTGTAATTATCAGAGATAGTAACTTCTAGTTAAATAGTTACTTTAACCAGTCGCGTTAACAGTGTTCTTAAATAATAAAAAAATAATATGTCGATCTTACTGTGGATTTTGCTCGGGGGAGTTGCGGGCTGGATTGCTTCTCTATTTATGAAGACTGATCAGTCACAAGGGATTATTGTGAACATCGTAGTTGGAATTGTTGGAGCCTTGATTGGAGGTTTTGTATTTAGTTTCTTTGGCGCTGGTGGTGTGTCAGGATTTAATCTATACAGCTTACGGGTAGCGGTAGTCGGCGCAGTGCTACTGATCGCAGTGGCCAAAACAGTGCGTCGCGTGTAAATAAGAGTTCTGACTACGACCCGTACAGACACAACGATATCAACATAATTAAATAATATATATGAGTACAGTAATAAATAATCCCGGAAATACTAGCGATGAAAGTTCCGGTGTAGGTGTAATAGTTGGAGTCATACTAGCAATTGTCTTGGGAGGCTTGTTTCTCTTTTACCTCTTACCGATGATGACTAATCCAGCAACACCTACTCCGGAAGCTACTCAGATTGACGTAAATCTTCCAAATACACCCCCTAACACAACTACTCCAGCTCCTGCGACAGAACTATAGAACTCTAGATTCTACACCTAGGCAACGTAAGCTTACTTAGAACATAAAAAACTAAAGGTAAATACCTTTAGTTTTTTATGTACGTTAGAACAGTGGTAACTGGTACAAGGTTGGTCAGGATCCACTTATAAGCAAGGCCCTATTCGATGCAAGACAACCATAGTAAATGCAGTCAGGAGCCATTATGTTACACTTTGTACATGTTTCGCGCGAACAGAGTAGTTGTTAGTGGTGAATTTCAACTACGGAGACCTAGCCTCCGTACGCTACTGGATTAAATTTCTCAACTGTTTTTTATTTACTCATAATTTTTAAAAGATAAAAAATAACTATGATTTATACAAAGAAAATACAAGACGCCATTCACTTTTCAATAGCAGTCCATGAGGAACCGGTGAAGCAGAAGAGGAAAGGGAAGGAAGTACCCTATGTCACACATCCACTAACTGTCGGACTTATTATTTCTCTTGCAGGAGGCAGTGAGGATGCAATAGTAGCAGGCGTCCTACATGACACCATAGAAGATTGTGAGCCATATGGCTCAGTCACAAAAGAAATTCTTGCTGAAAAATTTGGTGATGCAGTTGCTGAACTAGTAGATTGCGTAACCGAAAAAAATAAGACTCTTGATTGGCATTCAAGAAAAGAGCTTGCTTTAGAAGAAATCCGTCAATTCTCACATGATTCACTATTAGTAAAGTCTGGGGATGTAATTAGTAACAATACCGAACTGATTGCCGATTATGCCCGAGATGGGGAAGCAACCTTTGACCGCTTCAACGCCCCAAAAGAGGAAACTATCCCTCATACATTGTCTGTCATTAAGGCGATACTTAATTCCTGGAATAATAACCCTCTTGAGGAAGATTTGGTAGTTGCAGAAAGGAAACTGACAAATATACTGTATAGTAAAGAACTGGAGGCTCATGCTCAGGAGATTGTTGCAAACTTAAATCGTAATGTAATGAGTGAATTTGATAGAGGTAGTAAGGAGTAAAAAGGGGACAGGGACAATAAAACTTGAAAGTCTGTTTCTGAATTTTATTAAAATTACAACGTAGAAAATCTATAAATATAGTCCCTGTTCATATTACTAAAGAAAGGCTCCTGACCCCATTTACCATTACATTAATATTCCCACAGTAAGAACAAACCCGGAGGACCGTCCTCCGGAGGGGACTAATACGATTTTCCAATGTTAATATCGAAAACAAAGGTACCTGACAACATTATTTGCAAATTAAGTACATGGTGCAGATCTGGGAAGTGCTGGCAAAAATCTAATTCTGGCTTGATATTCAAGCTTATTATTTGTTCGTAATTGAGTAAGTAAGGCTAAAATGCTACTCTAAATAATACTAAAAGTATGTTTAAGAGTTTTAATAATAAAACTGAAAGGGTAGGGGACGAGCTGAAACAAGACTTGAGGTCTCACAGTAGAGTTCGTGTGGCGGCGGCTATTTTTTCTATTTATGGCTTTGAGAGTTTGAAAAATGAACTTAGCTCAGTCGATAAGTTAGACTTTATTTTTACTGACCCTACTTTTGTTGACTCAGATAAACAAAGCCGTGAACACAGACTGTTTGAAATACATGCTAATAAACGTAAGCAGGCCATTAGTGGCTCAGACTTTGAAATCAACTTAAAAAATGAACTTAAAGGCCGTGCTATTGCACGAGAGTGTAGAAAGTGGATAGAAGCAAAAGTCACTATAAAAACCAATACCAGTAAGCGATATATCCAGCCACAGTTGATTGTAGACAGCGGGGAGCAGAAAGTTATCTATACTGGTATTGATGAATTTAGTAGCGCTGGATTTGGTTATGAGAGTGATAATGCTATTTTGCGCACTGTCATAAAATCTGATCAGTATGAGATGGTTGAAGAGTTTATTCGTAACTTTGACAACGTCTGGAACGACCCCGACGCCCTTAAGGACGTTACTGACGAAGTGGCGGCTTACATTTCAAACCTCTACAAAGAAAACTCTCCCGAGTTTATCTACTACGTCACCCTGTTTAATATTTTCAATGAATTCCTCGAAGACATCACTGAGGACGAACTAGCTAATGAAAAGACTGGTTTCAAAAACTCAGTCATTTGGGAAAAGATGTACGATTTTCAGCGGGACGCAGTTCTGGGAATAATTAGTAAGCTAGAGCGCTTTAACGGCTGTATTTTGGCTGATAGTGTGGGATTGGGAAAAACTTTTACTGCTCTTGGTGTAATTAAATACTACCAAGAGCGTAATAAAAGCATTTTGGTGCTATGTCCTAAAAAACTCGGTGACAACTGGCTGACTTTCCTTACCAACTACGAGGATAACCAGCTCTACAAAGATCGGTTCAACTACGATGTGCTTTATCACACAGACCTTTCTCGAACTAAAGGTTTTTCTGCCAACAGTATCGATTTATCGCGTATCAACTGGGGTAATTATGACTTAGTGGTGATTGATGAGTCACATAATTTTAGAAACAACGACCCGCACAAAGACAGGCAAACACGGTATCAAAAGCTTCTCAATGATGTCATGCGGGCAGGCGTAAAAACAAAAGTACTCATGTTGTCAGCTACACCAGTAAACAATCGCTTTACCGACCTTCGCAACCAAATAGCCCTAGCCTACGAAGGGCACACCAACGTCGTGGATGAACAAATAGACGAAAAACGTTCCATTGACGTTATTTTAAATAATGCCCAAAAAACCTTCAATGATTGGTCAAAACTACCAGTAGAAGAACGCACTTCTGCTGAGTTACTCAAAAAACTTAACTCTCACTTTGATTTCTTTAAACTGCTTGATAGCGTCACTATCGCGCGCAGTCGGCGTCATATTGAAAAATATTATGATATGGAGGCAATTGGTAAGTTTCCAAACCGTCTCAAGCCAATCACACACCGCAGTGATATTACGAGGTTACCCGACTTTATTAATATGACCGAGCTTTACGAGAAACTAGTGCGTTTTAATCTCTCTGTCTATTCTCCATTTGAATACCTGCTTCCCAGTAAACGAGAGTTGTATAGTGAATTGTATGATAAAGATGTACCCGTAAACCTTGGCCAGGCTGGCCGTGAAAAAGGTATCCAGAAGTTAATGCGGGTAAACTTGCTCAAGCGCCTTGAAAGCTCGGTTGATTCGTTTCGGATTACTCTTAGCAAGTTTATTAATAGTGTCGAAAGCACTATAAAGTCAATCGAAGATTTTGAACGTAATGGGGGCGTTGGACAGACAGAGTTTACTAATATTTTAAATGATGACATAGACACCGAGAGTGATGAATGGTTAGACGAAGAATTTAGTATTGGCACCAAAGTAAAAATTAATCTTGCCGACATGAACACTTTGGGATGGAAAGAAGACCTGCAAAGTGATTTAAGTATCGCAAGGGAGATTTTAACCGAAATGCTGCTCGTTACGCCTGAGCATGACCAAAAGCTGCAAGACCTAAAACAGTTTATCGCCCACAAAATCGCTAACCCAATAAATACTGGCAACAACAAAGTCTTAGTTTTCACTGCCTTTGCCGATACCGCAAATTATCTCTACCAAAACCTTGCTAACTATAATAAAGACGAGCTCGGACTAGAGTCGGCCAAAATTACTGGCACCGGTACTAATTTGTGTACTCTTAAAATTGACACTCAGTTCAACAACCTACTGATTCATTTCTCACCGCTATCGAAGTCTCGCCACGAACGACACGCGCACGAGAAAGAAATTGACGTATTGATTGCCACCGACTGTATTTCCGAAGGGCAGAACCTCCAAGATTGTGACACATTAATAAATTATGACATTCACTGGAATCCGGTCCGTATCATCCAACGGTTTGGACGAGTGGACCGAATTGGGTCGAAAAACACGGACATTCAACTCATCAACTTCTGGCCCCAGCTGTCACTAGACGACTACATCAACCTCAAAAACCGCGTAGAGAGTAAGATGTTTATCGTCGATGCCACGGCCACTGGTGAAGATAACGTACTCACAAACGAATCCTCAGACATGCTTTTCCGCAAGAAGCAGTTAGAGAAGCTTCAAGAAGAAGTGGTCGATCTCGAGGATATGGACTCAAACATTTCAATTACCGACCTCGGGCTCAACGACTTCCGCATGGACCTAATTCAATACATTAAAGAACATGGCCCGCTTGATGGAGTAGCCAGCGGTATGCACGCCGTCTGTCCGCAAGACTCAGCACGTGGTATTCACCCTGGCGTGATTTACGTGCTCAAAAACCGTAACCAAGGCGTTAATATCGACAACATCAACCAACTCCATCCATTCTACTTGGTGTACATCAAGGAAGACGGTGAAGTGCTCTCAGACCACCTTAGTGTTAAACGTACTTTAGATATAATACGCGCCATTGCCAAAGGAAAAGACGAGCCCATCAGAGCAGCATTTGAAGGCTTCAACCAAGAAACCGACGATGGCGGCAATATGTCGCGCTACTCCGACTTGCTCGGTGCCAGTATCGAGTCAATAGTAAACGTAAAAAACGACAGCGAGCTTGATAGTCTCTTTACCGCCGGTGGCACTACCGCTCTGACTTCGACCATCAAAGGCCTAGAGGACTTCGAACTAATTTCATTTTTGGTAATACGGTAATACACTATGGAATTACAACTTCCAGATTCAGCGCGAGTAGGTAAAAACATTCCCAAAAATAAGTTTTACCAAAAGATAACAGTTAGCAATCGCCTGAAACGAGAGTTTACTTACGTGATACAAAAAATCACTTGGTTGTATAAACTTTCACCAACCACTATTAACATCCCCCAAACTGATATTGTAGACGAAATACAAGTCTTTAGTATTGAATTAAAACAGCGCGTTATTCCCAAAAACGTTTTAAAACTGATTGATAAAAGTGTTAAGTACCCAATTTTATACGTTTTTACCTACGAAAGTGAAACTGCCTTTGGCATTGCCTTGCGATCTAGTGGCGAATACCGCTATTATTTTTCAGCTTGGAATCAGCCAATGGACTTCCACTTTACCAATACCAACCTTGAAACTGTCTATCAGGGCTTAGTGACTGCCTTCATAAGCGAAAAAACAGCAGAGCCCGAAGACTTCACTGTCACCATCGAGAAAGACAAAGCCCGCCAACAGCTAGAACGTCAAATAACAGTGCTAAAGAATAAAATAAAAAACGAACCGCAGTTTAATCTAAAGGTAGCTCTTAATACAGAGTTGCAAGCCAAGCTGACAAAGCTTCAAAGTCTGTAAAAGTAAAGTACCTTTCACTTCAAAAATATATAATTAAACGTATGTTATTATCAATATAATGAATATTAGTCACCGCGTTGCCGTTTTCATTGACGCTTCTAACTTGTGGGAAACCCAAAAAGTTAAGGGTCGTTTGTTTGATCTAGACAAGCTCAAACAGTACATAGCAGTCACTTACAAAGCAATGGAACTGAGTATTTTCTATTACACAGCCTATCCAGCCAATGGAACACGTGATTATAGTCTTGATAGTAAGCACAAGTTCTATACCTATTTAACAAAAGCACTTGGCTATGTTGTTCGCAAAAAAGAGTTAAAGCAAATTCATATTCAAACCTCAGCAGGTACTCGAGTTGAAGAGAAGGGTAATATGGATGTTGAGATGGTAATTGACGCCATTCACTATATGAGCACCTTCGATACGGCATTGTTATTCACGGGCGATTCTGATTTTCTAGCATTAGTAACATATTTACGAAACGCAAAGAAAAAAGTTTATATTTATTCGAGTAAGAATAATATCTCTAGTGAATTGCGAACAGGAGCAGATGGCTATGTAGAACTACTAGACATTACCGAAGATATTTGGGGCAATCAACTCAAACACCGGTCGCAAAAATAAAAACAGCCCTCCTTGCGGAGGGCTGCCCTTGGATGTAAAACCCTTACGGTCTGACGACCGAAAGACATACTCACTATACACCGAATATCATACTTATCAAGTCTCGTTGTGCATAAGACTTTTTGTAATTCACTACAGGCTATAAAGAGGCAAAAGTCGTTTTGTAAGCTCAAATATGCTTTAATATACTTATATTAGAGGTTGTATTTATAGGTAATTTAATTTTATGAACAAACTCACTGGCAGCACTCCTGACTTGACCCAAGCGAATATCGAGAAGATTGGTGAGCTGTTTCCCAAGGTGATGACAGAAACTTTAGGGGAAGATGGCGCGCCCACTCGCGCGGTTGACTTTGACTTGCTCCGGCAGACCCTCAGTGGCGCGCTCGCCGACGGTCCCGACGAACGCTACCGCCTCGACTGGCCGGGCAAGCGTGCCAGCTTGCTCAAGGCCAATACTCCAATCAAGAAGACGCTGCGGCCGGACTACGCCAGTAGTGTAGATTTTGATACCACACAAAATGTCTTTATCGAAGGCGACAACTTCGAAGCTTTAAAGATTCTCCAAGAGTCGTACCTTGGTAAGGTAAAAATGATCTACATCGACCCGCCATACAACACCGGCAAGGACTTTGTCTACAGCGACAAATTCACCCAAGACAAAGCCGACTACGACGAGGAAATAGAAGCCGTCGACGACGAAGGCAACAAAATGTTCAAAGAAAACACTCG
>Ga0163147_10004363_pt1 | contig 18061 bp, 20 predicted proteins | sample OliLakLV19MP6G1_FD_148597 | JGI IMG/M metagenome (GOLD analysis project Ga0163147, IMG submission 148597) | Freshwater microbial mat bacterial communities from Lake Vanda, McMurdo Dry Valleys, Antarctica- Oligotrophic Lake LV.19.MP6.G1 | ecosystem: Environmental > Aquatic > Freshwater > Lake >...
GATGTCGTGCTGATCGGCCACGCCTGCGCCTCGCGTGTCGGGGCCACGGAAGGCATGGTTTCGCTCGCCATCGGGGGCTTGGCCAAGTCGGTCCGGGTCGTCGGCGATCGCCATTTCGTCAAGCGCCTTTTCGGCATCGGGATCTCGGACCCGCTGCCATTCGAGCGGATACCGCTGACCTGGGAGCACGCATTCGGTGGCTGGGATCGCAGTGATCTCGACCCGTTGCGCCACACGTTCGATGGGCGCAACCCCGTTGGTCGCGGCTATCGTGGGCGCGGTGCGAAATTCGTTGAGGGGGTACACCTTCCCAACCTTGAGGATCCCAAGGATCCGCTGCGTTCATGGGCCAAGCCAGTGACCCCGGCCGGGTTCGGATTCGTCGACTCAGGCTGGATGCCGCGAGCCGCGCAAGCGGGGACATACGACCAGCGTTGGTTGGATGAATGCTGCCCGGACCTTCCTGAGGACTTCGATCCGCGCTTCCATTGCGCGGGGGCTACCGGTATGACCACCATTGATGGTTGGCTGCGTGGGGATGAGCTATGTCTCGTCCAGGGTGTCCATGCTGACGGTGACTTGGCATTCGCCTTGCCCAACCAGCCATCTCCAGATATCCGGGTGGTGCGGCGGATGGGTGGTGACTTGACCACCAGCTGCCGTCTGGACACCGTCATCATCGACGCCGGCCAGACCCAGGTTAGCCTGGTCTGGCGCGCGACCTTCCTCTTGAACGAAGGACCGCTCGAAGTGGACACCATCATCATTGCCGCCTCGGAAGGCATGCCGCATGACGTTGACGTCATGACCGCGGGGCAGGGCTGAACAATGGGGGTCACCACCGCCGTCAACAGCCGCACAGTCATTCACAAGGACAGTGGAGGGATTACCGCCGCCTTCCCCGACGTGTGCAAGACGCCGTCACCAGCAGGTCCGATACCGATCCCCTATCCGAACCTGGCCAAGTCATCGGATACGACGAAGGGAGCCAAGACCGTCTCGGTCGATGGCAATCCGGTCTGCGTCAAGGATTCGAATTTCATGGTGAGTTCGGGTGACGAGGGTGGCACCGCTGGCGGCGGAGTCGCCTCGAACAAGATCAAGGGCAAGGCCGAATTCATCTCGTGGTCGATGGACGTGATGATCGAAGGGAAGCAGGTCCCCCGGGCATTCGACATGATGCTGCATAATGACAAGAATACTCCGCCAGGGCCGGTGCTCCAGGGACCGGCACCTGCCGTGCCGCTGACGGACAAACCCAGATGCCTGATATGCGACCAGCCCAAGTGACGCCCGCCGCCGAGGACCGGGCGTGAGCCTTACGCTGGCCGTGCATGGCGTGGGACTGTCGTCTTCACTCGGTGGAGCAGCGCAGGCATGCGCTGCGGCCAGGGCGAGGCTTTCGCGGTCGAGGCCTCTGCTCGATCCGCCGCGATTCGATGCTGAGGGGAATCCGGATCCGATCGTTGCTCATATCGTGCCGGAGGTAGGCGACGGCTTCCAGGGTACGGGCAGGCTGGTTATGCTGGCCCAACGCGCGGCGGCGGACCTCCGGCGGAACCTTCCTGACCTCGGTGCTCGTGTCGGTCTCTTCCTCGTCACCTCGGACTACCGTCTACGTGACAGCGAGGCCATCGCGGCTGGAGCGCTTACCAGCGAAGACTCCGACGACGGGCCGGACCACGCCGCGATCGCGCGCGCTATCGTCCAGACCCTGGGTGTCCCGATGATCACGACCGAGCACGTCGTGCAGGGGCCGATCGGACTTGGTGAAGCCTTGTCACGCGCTGGCGAAGCGCTCGCTCGTCGAACAATCGATCTGGCGATCATCGGAGCTATCGATTCCCTCGTCGACGAGGCTTCCATCGACTGGCTGACCGCGGCTGGCCGTCTGAAAAGCGCCCGCCACAGCGATGGGGTGATGCCCGGAGAAGCCGCAGCCTTCGTCGCGTTGGCTCGCGAAGGAGATGCCGGTAAAACCTATGCTTTCACCATCCATGCGCAGGTCGAATCCCCGCGACCAGCGTGGCGCTCTCCGGCCCCGCGAGCCGTACCCGACGGCCTGCGCGCTGTCCTGGTCGACGTTGCCGGCCAGACGCCTCTTTGGCTATTCTCGGACCTCAATGGCGAACCATTCCGCTTCGCGCAGTTGGCAGCGGCGAGAACGTTCCTGGCCCAGCAGGGAAGGCTCGTGACCGCGGAGGAAACCCCGGCCGCCGCCTTCGGCGACACCGGGGCCTGTTCTGGGTTCCTCGCACTGTTGTTTTTTCTGCATGGGCATGCCCGGGGCAGCGCCAAGGCCGAGTCGGGCTTGATGATATGCGCAAGCGACACCGGCGGACGCATGTCGTTGCTTATGCAGCGAATCGGGAGGGGCTAGGGATGGCCGACGAGAAACACGTCTTTCCCTCGGCTGCGAGCAAATTCTGCTCGACCAGAGTCTGCTCCTGCGGGAAAAAGAATGACTACCAGGATTGTTGCAAGGCGGTGCGGGAGGAGTGGAAGATCGTGCAGGGCAGCCGCGGCCGCATGTTCGGCCTGGAGGCACACCATATCCTCTGTGTTGAATCCATGAACCAACGGCCGAAGGGGGAGAGCGGGGAGAAGCTCCATCAGATTCTCATGCAGACCGAGTGGTGCATCAATGCGTCGATCAACATGATCGCGTTGCCGAAATTCGGACATACCCTCAAATGGTACAGCATCCGAGAACTGAGCGCACCACCGAGCTGGAAGAATCACCCGCATCATGATATCCACCATAATAATACAGGCGGATATCGCAGTCAGATTGGACGTGAAATTGGAAACACAATGGATATGTTTATAAAAAATATCGAGAATAAGAATTGTGAATTGTCCACCTCTGCAATAGCCGAAAATCTGAATGCGCTGGCACGGAAGTGGCGCTCTGTTCTCAGGAATCGCGGGAGCCGTCAGGGCGGCACCCATGCTGCCTGGAACCGAGCGGCGCGTGACCCCACATACCGTGAATGGATTCTTCCCTTCTCCATGGCTGCCGATTCGGTGGCCTTGACGCTCACAATCGATATATCCTTTAGCAACAAGCATACGAAAAAATTCAAGCAACTAGTAACCGCGATCGGGGGTAAATAGCCATGGTTGATGAATTTTTTGTATGGTCCACCATGCACAGGGAGAACTCGGCCAGCCTCGAACGACCAGAGGGGGTCAAGCGATTTTGGGACCTCTTCGAAGGGGTTCCTCTGGCAGAAGGCTGGGGTGAGGTCACCTGTGATATGGACGCAAATAATCCCTACGACATGGGTTTGCTCGACGTGGTCGACAATTTCAGCACCCTCGCCATCATATCGCCGCAACTGCGTGACTTCATGCGAAGTGTTCCGTGCGTGGGCGTCGAGTACCTGCCAATTAATATCAAGGATCACAGGGGTAAAATTTCCAGCCGTGAATATTCTATTATAAATCCGCATCCACTTCGCCATGCGCTCGATGTTAGTGCGAGCGGTGCCCGATACTGCTCTTTCGACAAAACCGTCATCGACGATGTTGACAAACTTATAATAAATTCCGATAGAGTTCCTAGTGAAGTAAGCATTTTTCGGCTAAGCGGACTTGTGAGACCGGTTGTGGTTCGCAAGAAATTGGCTGAATTAATAAGCGGCGCCGGATTTCTTGGAATCCGCTGGGTGCCAGCTTCGGCGTATCCGGAAATGTAGCACGGTAGCATATGCATTAATTTGGTTAATCAAAAAAATAAATTCCATTAAACTTAATAAAATAATTACACATGAAGATCAAAGCCAGTATTGAAGCCTTGGTGTACGAGGCTGCGTTCTACTCGGCCAGCATCGAGGATGGCGCCCTCTCGGCCCTCGGCGAGCTGACCGAACGCGCTTCGGGAACCTTGCGCGTACTCGCGACGCTGCTCCTGCTCGGGCGGGCGGATTACGATAGGTATGCCCACAATCTGACCCGCAGCGGCTGCGCCCGGGCGGCATTCCTGCGGCGCACCTCCGCCATGGAAGGGCGGCCGGATTGGCGTCGCTGTGCCAGCCGTTCAGCTCCCGCCCTTCAGGATGCGATCGCCGCCGAGGCTTGGGATATCGCCGGCGAAGTCGCGGCAGGCACCCCGCGAACCTGGTTCAGCCGAAACGAGTACAAATCCGACTTTGCCGGCGTCATGGCCCTCATGGCCTTGTTGCCCGGCGTGCCCGCATCCGAAGCAGAAGCCGCTCTCGCGGACTTTGCCACGGCATTGGATGGCGATGCCGACCCGACCCTGTCGGTATTGACAGCGATCGCAGCGGGCGACCAGCGCGGCTTCGATGCCGCCTTCGATGACCTGATGGTCGCGCGCGACGAGGAACTTCGCGCCAGCCGGGCACGTGGCGAGATTGAGGATGACGGCATCTTTGCCCGGCGGCACCTGCACATTCCCGGCCTGGCGCTCCTGCGCCTGGCGGGCCGGCACGGGTTGGCCGTGCGCGAGCGGCCACCGCTCTGCCCGGATCTCGCTCTCCAGTCGCTCAAAGTCGCCTACGTTCGGGATCTGTAGCCCAGCCCTCGCCGAGGTTCGAGGGCAGTGCGCTCCCTGGATTCGCGCCTAGCATCAACCGAAGCCACATTCGGCTTCCCATGCCACTACAATCGTCGACCGCCCTGGAAAGAGTCACCTTGCATCCGTCCAAGCATGGCTCGACGCGAACGCCAAGAAGCTTTCGGCAGGCAAGGGGAAGTATCCCCCTCAGGCCGTGGCGTATGTCGGAATCGTTGGCGCCCCGGAGGGATACGATGAGAGCGGTCGCACGAAGTACATCCAGCCCCTCCTGGCCACGGAGAAAAAGTACAAGAAGGACAAACAAGTGGATGACGGGTGACTACGACCTTTTCCAGGTCCTGGGATATGGCATGGACTGTCCTGTCGTCGACCAAGACTCGGTCGGTTTTGAGGAGCTGAAACGTGCCGTCAATAAGAAGCTGAAATGGGATGCCATCCAGCACGGGCCTCAAGCGCAGTGGGCCTCCTCGCAAGAGAAAGAACCGGAGAAGTATCATGATTTCGACATGGCGGAAGAGGTGGACGACGCGCTCAAGACCAAGAACTACGGAAAATCAATCAAGGCCATCAAGGGAAGGGATCCGATGAATGTTCTAGACTCGCCGCTGACGGTCGTTGCCGGCCCGGGTGGCGTGGTCTGCCTTGAAAACGCCGACGATGTGGCGACATCCCTGCTTTGCAAAGGATGCGGAACATGAAACCACTTTCTCGCGCCGAGCGCAACGACCTGCTCGCTAGACTCGCCGAGATCGATGCCCGCCTTTATCCCGATGACGACGCGAAGGAGCCATCTGAGAAGGCTACTGCTCGGCTCGAGGAGAAATTCTACTCAACTCTGGCAGAATATGGGGACCGGCTGCCCAGACGGATCCTCGGAAGATGTCCTTTCACCGGCATGCCGTTCGAGAGGGCAATCGATCCTTTTGGTCTCGATGGTCCCTGGTGGCATAAGGACTACCTCCTGAGGATTGAAGAGCCGGAAATCCCCTCCGCCTACAGGATTCACCTTGGCAGCTACAGCCTCATGGGCCGCACGCCCCGCGAAGCGGGCGAGGAAGTGCAACCGGGGCCCGATGCGCCCTTCGTCATCCCCCGACTCCTCAGGCTGCCCGGCATGGTCGCGGTCATCATGCAGGTGGATCTCGAGGTCGGGGACCGAGCATGGGTGATCAGCTACTGGTCCCAGCAGTCCATTCCAGCTGTGCGCCTCCATCAGCCGTGGCTTCGCAAGGAGCACTGGTTCAAGAATGCGAAAGGCAAGTCGTCCTGGACCATTGCGAATGACACCTGGGACTTCGATCTTGCGCCGTACCTTGCCGACGGTCGGTTGCGGTGGATCGATCCCGCTGACCGGGACCACAAGGTCCTCGGTCCGGCGGACGGTCGGGCGTGCCCCTTCGTGGGATTGCCCGGTGATCGCCTCCCGCAAATCATCAGCGACGGCGAGCGCGAGTTAAGCAACTTACCGGATGGCAGCGTTGTAGATCCGTTCTCCGACTGAATGGCGCTCTGAACTCGCTCCCGAGAGGTCATCAGGACGATGAACGGAATACATCAAGGTTCCTTACCGTCGGAAGATCAACGCATGGACCGTGAAAAACGCGATGAATTGATAGCGAGAATGCGTTCAAATCGTGACATGCGCTATGATGGCTCCAGCCGGTCGGAGAAAGCTCAAGCCCAGATGGACGAGAAGTTCGGTCGACTCCTCGACCAGTACACGGCCTGTCTCCCGCGCCAGCTCTTTGGCCGGTGCCCGTTCACCCGCGCTTGGTTCCGCCATACCTTCGATCCATTCGGCCTCGATGGTCCCTGGTGGCACCGTGATGCGGATCTCGAGATCAGGGAGCCGAAGGTGCCGCCGGCCTATCAGACCCACCTCGACGTTGCCGCGGTGCCAGGCGGACACTGCGCCGCTTTCACCGCCCTCGCCGCGGCTGGCGAACAGCTTTCGTCCGGTGGGGCTGACCGGGCGCTGATCGTATGCGTTGATTCGCTGGTAGAGGTCGGACGCCTACGCGCCCTCGATCGTGCCGGCATGGTCCGCAGCGAACGCTCTCCCGATGGCTTCATCCCTGGCGAAGGGGCGGTGGCGCTGCTCGTGCAACTGCGGACCGATACCCCTGCGAGGGCGCGGGCGGTAATCCTGGTGGGGACACCGGCCCGCGAACCGGTGGTCGATGACCTGCGCATGCCGAGCGGCTCGGGACTGACCGAGGCCCTCCGTGCGATCAGCGCCGCCGACCACGCCGAGGTGGCTCGGCGGTGGGTGCTCTGCGATCTCAACGGCAGTGCCCGGCGGCATTACGACTGGGGGGTTGCCCAGACGCGTCTGGGCTGGCCGCCGCATCGTCTGACCCACCCCGCGGATTGCCTTGGCGACGTTGGCGCGGCCTCGGGCGGCATTCAGATCGCCCTCGCCTGCGAGGCTTTCCACCGCGGCTGGTCGCCGTCACCTGCAGCCGTCGCCTGGACCGCGTGCGACGATGGCGTCCGCGCGGCTGCCGTCATCAGCAAGGAGTCACTATGGGCCTGACCGTCGCGGTAAACAAACGGTCCGTGGTCCACAAGGATAGCAACGGCATCGCCATGGCGTTCCCTGACGTCTGCAAGACGCCGAGCCCGGCGGGGCCCATCCCCATCCCTTATCCGAACATCGCCATGTCCAAAGACACCGCCCAGGGCAGCACGACGGTTAAGATGGATGGCAACCCAATCATGCTTCAAGGCTCTAATTTCAGCACCAGCACGGGTGATGAAGCCGGCAGCGCTGGCGGTGTGGTGTCGTCTTGCAACAAGGGTAAGGCTGAGTTTGTGCTCTATTCCTTCGACGTAAAGGTCGACGGGAAGAGCGTGCCACGTCAACTCGACCTCATGCTGCAGAACAAGGGCGGCGGTCCCAACACCCCACCCTTCCCGCTGATGCAGCCCCCGGTCGCACCGGCCAAAGCGGTTGATGATGACGATGACGACAACGAACTCCTATCCATTGAGATCATCTGAAGCCGGAGAACGACCATGCCTGAACTCGAGCAGTGGGTGAACCTGGATGAGAAGCCAGACTTCAGAGGTGACGGGATCGACGACGTGAAGCGCCTTGGCGCCATCCACTTCAAGTTCACCTTCAAGAAGGCAAAGCCTTCGCAATTTCGAGTGAGACTGATCCCCATTGGCGCGGCTGCCACCTACTCCGACGACGAGCGCAATCGGAACGAAGCATTCCGTGCTCGGGTAACAACCAGCGTGCTGAGCAACGCTGCCCAATCCGAATCGGTAATCGACAAAGCGGTTCATCTGCCTGCTGCAGGGGGTAATAAATACAAGCTGCAAGCAATACACAAAGACAAAGAAGTAGATTCGCCGGTGGAGGTGATTGTCAAGCGGCGGCTGTATTACCAAGTGATGGCGATGAAGGGCATGATCGCGCATTCGACGGCGACCATGGACGACGCTTTTCTGAATCCAGAAAAGGAAGTTTTTATAAAAATGTTGAGCAAGGACCCTGGGCGTGATATACCATTGATGGGGGTAATAGAAGGCGACGCCAAGCATGATCAATTTATCCGAGCATGCGGCGCACAATACAGTCTTGCAAAGTACGCTCCCTTTTCGTTTGGAATCTGCTTTGTGAAATATATCGCAAGCTCTGGCGAGACCACAGTTCGGCATCGCCTCGCTGCCAACGTGCCTTCAAAACTTGGTAAGTGGTCATGGGATGGATTGCAGGCAGAACTCGACATCGATCAGCATCTCTGGCATGGATTCGACGACGCAGAAGATCTAGCCCAGGCTTGGCTTCTTGATATCTACGTCGGCTTCCTTGCGACAGGCGCCATGGTCGCAGAAGCAGTTCCCAGGTCGGAACTATGCATTTCAATTGTCGGGCCCAAGGAATTTACATACGGAGGCTATAAGAAAATTTCAGTAACAGTTGTCGATGGCGCCGTGAAGCGCAAGATGGCCTCAGCTCGTCAAGGCGAATTTATCTTTGAGGTAAAGGTCAAAACCGCAGAGGGCTGGACCAATGGATTCGCTTACACTTCGATCAATTTAATTGCCATCGCCAGCCGCGTCCTCTGGAAAGACATGGATGCAGCGACACGGGAGTATACCTTAAACCACGAAGTAGGGCACAAGGTTGGCATGGTTTCTGACGGTACTGGCAAGGCAGCCGAGAAGTCGCCCAACCACTACACGGGCAATACACATCAGGGAAATCACTGCAGTAAAGGTGCGACTTTTTTAGGGGGTTATTGGAGTGGGGCGCCTGGGTGTGTCATGTTCGGTGCCAATGGAGCGTACTCCGGCGTTACTCTCAATGCCGCCCCAGCAACGTTCTGTCCAGACTGCGAGCCGCGAGTAAGAAAGCTTGACCTGTCTGCGATTTCCCTCTCACAAACCGGGTTTAATCAATCGATGGAGAAGCATTGAGCCGTTTTTGTAGTTTTGCTTTCTCAATGCTCGTCACGGTTGTTCTCGCGACGCAGTGCGCATGCACCAGTCGCACTCGCCACAATAACCAGGGAAATAATGCCATGCCAGACCAATTTGCCAACGTAGAGCCAAACAGCTTTAAGTCCTATCCCTGCACCCCCCAGCCGGCAGTGGGCGACTTCTCGTTCAGGGGAATCCTCCTTGCGGGTCCGAAGAAGGTCGAATTCAGGCCGGACGGACAATCGCGGGATCTATTGTCTGATGCGTTTGGCGACATGATTGTCTGCGGGTCAGCCACGTTCGATTACAATTTCATGGAATTGAGATGTCACTTCCTATTTCAGATCACCTTCGTCGCCGTTGAACGGTCCACTCACCGCAGCTTTAGCGGCACCATTGCGCAGCCGGGAATGGTGACCCCTCCGGTTCAGAGGGATGTTTCTAAAGAGGAGGGAGCCAGGCGAGTCGTAACCAAATACTTCAATCCGAATCTCGTCTCCATGCTCGGGCTACCCCCGCAAGCTGGTATTTACGATGTGTATGCCCATTTAGGCGAGTATCGATCCAATGTTGTAACTATTGAGCTCATCGAGGCTGGTCGGTGATGGCGTTCTCTGCATGGACGGAATGGCAAACCGAGTGGTTCAACCCGAATCTGGTCGACGCCTTGCGATTGCCGCCAAAACCAGGCGTCTATGACGTGTATATGCAGTTTGGTCCGGAATAATCCAACTCGGTGACGATTGAATTTGTGCAGGCGCCACGAAAACACACTCGTTTCACAAGTCTTGTGAGGCCAAATGACGAACCTGTCTAGGCATCATCCATCCACCGACCCGGGACTCGCGCGGGAAATTAATCCCGGACGTGGTGAGCATATCGTGATCCGAGTACCGGAACATGCCCAGCTAACCTCGCCGGTGCTTGTTGCAGGACGCTTCGGCCTTTCTCCGGCCATCGCCGCCATATTACCCCAGCACCTCCATCGAAGCTTGGCGATCTGTGCGGTTTTCAAACACGGGCTCGTCCATCGGGCCAGTTGCCCATTCGCCGATGTCGTTCTCTTCCCGGAGGATGTCGCGGATCGTGACGGGCTGCTGGTTGGTTTCTTCGAGGTCGACCTCCGGACCTTCGCCCGTTTCGAATATCCCGGCCAGTGGTGGATCACCGCCAGCATCGGCCCTATCGCGGGGACCCCGACGCCACTTGCGATCGAGCGATAGGCTTTAGGGCCCGGACGGACGAAGGACATGACAGGCATCTTCTTCTTGCCAAGCTTAATGAGTCAATAGAGACCATTCTCCCCCGGTTCAGAGGGATGTTTCTCAAGAGGAGGGAGCCAGGCGAGTCGTAACCGAATACTTCAATCCAAATCTCGTCTCCATAGCTCGGTCTACCCCCGCAAGCGGATATTTACGATGTGTATGCCAATTATAGGCGAGTATCGAGCCGGCGTCGTAACTATTGAGCCTATCGAGGCTGTTCGGTGATGGCAGCCGGATCTGGCCCTCATGGGGTTACCTATCTATCAAGTTCAGGCGACGTAGCTGATTCATTGCTCTGCAAAGGATGTAAGGCATGAAGCCATTATCAAAAAATGAAAGAGACGGATTGCTGGTCCGCCTCGCTGAGATCGATAGACGCCTTTACCCGGATGATGACACCAAGGAGCCATCGGAGAAAGAGGCTAATCGGCTTGATGGGAAATATTATGCCACTTTGTCAGAATATGGCGATCGCTTACCCAGAAGGGCCTTCGGAAGGAGTCCATTCACGGGCGCCCCCTTGGAGCGATCAATTGACCCATACGGACTTGATGGGCCATGGTGGCATCGTGATTGTTTGCTGAAAATCGAAGAGCCAGAAGCGCCACGTGACCACAAGACTCATTTGGGCAGTTACAACCTTATGGGACGTAATCCTGGCGAGGTCGGCGAGGAAGTGTATCCGGGGCCGGATGCCCCATTTGTCGTGCCCCGTTTGCTGGGCCTTCCCGGCATGGCTGCGGTGATTATGCAGCTTGACCTTGAGAAGGGGGACATGGCCTGGGTGATCAGTTATTGGTCTCAGGAGTCAATTCCACCTGTTCGACTCCACCAGCCGTGGCTTCGCAAGGAATTGTTGTTCAAGAATGCTAAAGGTAAAGCATCCTGGACCATCGCGAATGATCCTTTTGATTTCGATCTTGCTCCTTACTTGGCTGATGGTCGTTTATTCTGGATCGATCCCGCTGATCCGCGGCAGCGGGTTATGAGGGCCTCGGAAAGTAGCAGTTGCCCTTTCTTGGGCATCGCTGGCGACCACCGTCCCCAGGTGCTGGCCGACGGGATGCGCGATCTGGAAGAACTCCCGGACGGATCCCCGATCAACCCCTTTGCGGATTGACAGAGGGGCCATGGCTCGCTTTCTGACGGCATCGCCATCAACCCTTTGCCGATTGATCTGTAAGTGTGACAAGGGTCTTATGGAATGAACCGGAAAAAATGAGATCGGCTGGTTTCCATAATCATGGCGGGGTGATATGTCTCGACAACGAGGGCGACGTTGCCGCCTCATTTATCTGCAAGAGGTGCTGAAATGTCCGATCTGACACGTGAACAGCGAGATGCGCTCGTCGAGAAAATCAGGGTCGCGGAAGCTGATCTTTATCAAAAACGGTTCGGGCCGACTGCAAAGGTCAGAAAGCGTCTCCGTAAAGCGTATTATGCGTTGCTCGGCGAATATGGCGATCGCCTTCCCCGCCGGCTCTTCGGCCGCTGCCCGTTCTCTGGCGCTCCCTTCACACGGGCTTTCGATCCGTTCGGCGTCGACGGCCCATGGTGGCACACGAACCCGCTGGAGACGATAACCGAGCCGACGGCCCCACGCGCTTACAAGATCCATCTCGGGGCCTTGAACCTGGGAGGGAGGTCGCCGAGCGAAGCGAGCGAAGAGGTCATACCTGGGCCTGATGCACCATTCGTGGTTCCACGCCTGCTGCGGCTGCCTGGCATGGTCGCAGTGGTGACGCAGCTCAAGTTTGAAACGTCGGATCGGGCCTGGGTGATCAGCTACTGGTCGAGCGACCTGATCCCACCGGTGCGTCTGCATCAACAGTGGCTGCGCAGGGAGCACTGGTTCAAGAACGAAAGGGGGGAATCCGCCTCGATCATCGCCAACGACATCTGGGATTTTGACCTCGAGCCCTACCTGGCCTATGGCCGTTTGCGCTGGATTGATCCTGACGATCCGCAGCAGCGGGTGATGCAGGCACTCGCTGGCGGCTGTTGCCCGTTCCTCGGTATCGCTGGCGACCACCGCCCTCAGGTGCTGGCCGACGGGATGCGCGATCTGAAGGAACTCCCAGATGGATACTCGATCTACCCTTTCGCGGATTGACCGTGGCCAGGCGTTAGGTTTAACCTGACGCCGGGCAGCAGATCGACTTTAGAAAGCGTAATGGACCGAAGCGGCTCTCGCTCCAGCCAGTCCGTGTGCGTCCTGCCCCGCCCATTGGCATCCTACTTGCGATACGACCCCTAACCGGGGCTCTCCGGGCCGGCATGTGCACTTCCTGCACATCGCCACCGAGGGTCGGAAGGGGTTCGCAATGCCTTCTGGAGTCTACGCCGCCGCCAATGTGATGATCACCGAGTCCAGGGCGCTGGAATCGGTGGCCAACAATCTCGCCAACGTCCAGACCCCTGGCTATCGCAAGGAAGTGGCCCTGCGCGAGGACTTCGCGCAGGTGTTGGATGCCAACAACGGGGGCATTGGCAAGATCGGCGTCACCGGCGTCTATCATTCCTTTAGTCAGGGTAAGCTCGAGCAGACCCATGCGCCGCTCGACCTTGCGCTTACCGGCGAAGGATTCTATCGCGTTCGCGACCCCCAGGGGGGACTCGCGCTGACCCGCGGCGCGCACTTCTCGACCGATGCCGCGGGCCGTCTCGTCACCGACGATGGCTGGGCGGTCGAGGGTCAGGCGGGTCCGATCCTCATCCCGCCCGAGGCCAATCAGGTGGTCGTCGACCAGAGCGGGCGCGTCTACTCGCAGACCCGAGACGAGAAGGGCACCCCAGTCGAGTCCTTCATCGACCAATTGCGGGTGGTGACCGTCCCGAATCCCACCGCGATGCGGGCCCGGAATGGGACCTATTTCGAACCCGGCGATCAGGCGCAGACCGACGTCACCAGCGGCCAATTCGGCGTGCGCCAGGGCTGGATCGAGCATGCCAACGTCGATTCGGTGCAGGAACTCGTCACCATGATCTCGATCCAACGCCGCTACGATGCGGCGCAAAAGGCGATGCGTCAGCACGATGAAACCGGTCGCGGCTTCAGTGATCTGCTGCGCGGCGCCTAAAACCAACGAAGGAGCACCTTATGCCCCGAGCACTCTGGACCGGCGCGAGCGGCATGGTCGCCCAGCAGACCAACGTCGACGTCATCGCCAACAACATCGCCAACGTCAACACCACCGGCTTCAAGCGTGAGCGGGTCAACTTCCAGGACCTGTTCTACGAGATCCAGTCGGCTCCAGGTACCAAGGGCAGCGATCAGGGTCGCAACCCGACCGGCACCCAGATCGGACACGGCGTCAAGCTCAGCTCGACTCCGCGCATCTTCACCCAGGGCAACATCGAGGTCACCGGCAATGAGACCGACATGTCGATCGAGGGCGACGGCTTCTTCGCCGTGACGCTGCCCGACGGTTCGCTCGGTTACACCCGTGCCGGCGACTTCCGCGCCGATGGCGATGGCAATCTGGTCACACCCGATGGCTACTACCTCGAGCCGCGCATCACCATTCCCAACGACGCTACCCAGGTGTCGATCGGCACCACCGGTGTCGTCACCGTGCTGGTCAACAACGCGCAGCAGGACGTTGGCACCATCACCCTCACCCGCTTTCGCAACCCATCTGGTCTGGTCGCGGGGGGACGCAATCTGTACACCGAATCGGTGGCGTCGGGGTCTCCGCAGCAGTCGACCGCCGGCAGCACCGGGTATGGCTCGATCCGCAGCGGTTCGCTCGAAAAGGCCAACGTTGAGATCGTGACCGAGCTGGTCAATCTCATCGTCGCCCAGCGCGCGTACGAACTGAATTCGAAGAGCATCACCACCAGCGACCAGATGCTGCAGACCGCGAACGAGATTGTCCGCTGATGACCGGCCCTCAGCGGATGAGCGCGTGGGCTCCGGACGCTCGTGCCTGGATACCCTGGCTGCTCGTGGCCGTGCTGAGCGCTCTCGCCGGGGCCGCGGCAGCGGGCGAGGGGGTGGTCATCACCCTGCGCGCCACCGCGAGCGTCGCGGCGGGGCACGCCACCCTGGCCGACATCGCCGACGTTGCCGCAGATCCGGCGACGATCGCCCGGTTGGCGCCGGTCGCAGTGCAGGAACTGCCCGATCTCGGTCGACGCACCATCGACGCCGCGCAGGTGCGCGCCGCGGTGGCGCGCCTGGTTGTCGGACGTCCGCTGACCATCACCGGCTCGTGCGAGGTCGAACGCGCCAGCCTGACCATCTCTTCCGAGCGTTTTTCCGCTGCCGCCGAGGAGGTCATCCGCGCCAAGGTCGGCGCTGACACCCAGATCGCCATCGCGCGACCCGCTACCACGCTGGTGGTGGCGGAGGACGCCGCGACCCCCGTCAGCATCGTCGCCGATGCCTTGGTCGATGATCCGATCGGGGAGGTGCCGGTACGCCTGCGCGTCCTTCGTGCCGGACGCGAACTCGGTCGCGGGCTGGTCGTGCTCCACGTCAGGGCGCTGCGTGATCAACTGGTCGCGGCCCGCCCCATCCAACGCGGAGCGATCATCGGACTCGGCGACCTGCGCGTCGAGGCTCGCGAGGCGCGTCCCGGAGAAGCCGACCATCCCGCCAGCATCGATGCCGTCATCGGCTGGCAGACGAAGGTCGAGATCACGCCTGGCATGGTCATCACCCGTCGCCTCGCCCAGCCGGTCCCGGCGGTGCGCGGTGGCCGCGGAGTGGAACTCGTCTTCATCCAGGACCAGTTGGCGCTCGCCGCACCGGGCATCGCCCTGGGTGACGGCGCGATCGGCGACGTCATCCAGGTCCGTCGCACCAGCGACAACCGCGCGATCGCCGCCAAGGTCATCGCCGAGGGCCGGGCACAGGTCAATTTCTAGGTTAGGTTTTCCCGGCCGCCACGGCTCGGCGATCACCCGCCAGCGAGCAGCTCGGCATCGATTCCGACGCGCAGGAAGCGCGCCAGGTCGGGGGGAACCGGTGCCCCGCTGGTCAGCATGGACCGCGCCGTCTGGTGCGCGTCCTGCAGCAGATCGAGATCGCGCGCGAGGTCGGCGATGCGCAGCCGTAGGACGCCGTGCTGGTCGGTGCCGAGCAGGTGCCCGGGCCCACGTTCGGCGAGGTCCGCCTCGGCGATGGCGAGGCCGTCGTCGCTGGCGGCGAGGATGGCGAGGCGGTTCCCACCGCCGGCCCCGCGGTGGAAGAGCAGGCACGCGCCAGGGCGGTCGCCGCGCCCAATGCGACCGCGTAACTGGTGCAGCGCGGCGAGGCCGAAACGATCGGCGTCGAGTACGGCCATCAGCGTCGCCTGCGGCACGTCGATGCCGACTTCGACGACGGTGGTCGCGACCAGCACCTTCACCTCGCCGCGCGCGAAGCGGCCGAGCACCGCTAGCTTGTCCTCTTCGCTCAGGGCGCCGGTCAGCAGCCCGACCTGATCCTCGCCGAAGGCGGCGGCGAGGTGGCGGTGGACGCGGGTGGCGTCGAAGGCCGTCACCTTCTCGCTCTCGTCGCGCAGGGGGCAGATGACGAAGGCCTGGCCACCCGTCGTCAGGCAGTCGCGTACCGGTACATCGAGCGCACCCACCGCCACACCGGGCAGCACCGTGGTCGTCACCGTCGCGCGACCAGGAGGTTTGCCGACGATGCGCGAGACGGCGAGATCGCCGAAGGCGGTCAGCGCCAGGGTGCGCGGGATCGGGGTCGCGGTCATCAGCAGCAGATCGGGCTGGAAGCCCTGGTCGGCGCCGCCGCGCCCGAGCAGCGCGGCACGCTGCTCGACGCCGAACTTGTGCTGCTCGTCGACGATGGCGAGCCCGAGGCGGGCGCAGCGTACGCCATCCTCAAGCAGGGCGTGCGTGCCGATGAGCAGATCGAGGCGATGCTCGGCGAGATCGGTGAGCAGACGTTGACGCTCGGTCCGCGGACTGCCGCCCGTGAGCAGGCCGATTCGGACCTTGCTTCCGCGCAGGCATTGCGTCACGAAGGCGTGGTGCTGCTGCGCCAGCACCGCGGTCGGCGCCAACAGCAGGACCTGCGCGCCGTCGGCGACCACCGCCAGGGCGGTGATCAAGGCCAGGGCGGTCTTGCCGCTGCCGACGTCGCCTTGCAGCAGCCGGTACATGGGTTGGGCCGCGCGCAGGTCGGCCCGGATCTCGGCCAGTGCCGAGGACTGCCCGGGGGTCAACGCAAAGGGTAGCCGTGCCAGCGCCCGGCGCTGGACGTCATCGCTCCATGCCCAGGCCTGACCCGGGACGGCGACCACTGCACGTCGGCGCTCCTGCAGGCGCAAGGCCAGTGCCAGTAGCTCGCGTGCGGCGAGCAACCGCCGCGCGCGCTCGTGTTCTTCCGGCGTCGCCGGCCGGTGCAGGCGGGCGAGCGCAGCCTGGTAATCGGCATCGGGCAGCAGGCCAGCGGGGTCGCGCACCGACGGCAGCGCCGCCAGGCAGGATTCGATCAATGCCTGGAATCCACGCTCGGCGAAGCCTTCGGGCAGGCGATAGGCGACCCGGCAGCCTGGCTCGACCGGCAGAATGGTCGTGGCACCGCTAGTAAGATGGACGAAGGCGGGATGGAGGAGGGTGTTGGCGGCGACCTCGTCGGCGCGCCCTTCGAGCAGATACCACTCGTTGGGCAGGAAGTGCTTGCGCAGGTAGCCGGCATTGAAGAAGCGCGCGCGCAGCGGCGTCCCGTCAGCGCGGACGAAGGTGGCATCGAGCCCCATGCCCCGGCCGCGGCCACGCGCAAAGCTCGGCCTGGCGTTGAGCAGTCGCGCCCGCACGCGCGCCACCTGCCCGCGCGCCAGGGTACCGTCCTCGATTAGGGGCGGCGGTTCGCCCAGGCAGCGCGGTACCGCGTGCAGCACATCCCACACCGTCTCTAGACCATGCTTTGCCAGCGTCGCCGCGCGCGCCTGGCCGATGGCGGGCAGGAAGCGGAGCGGACTGTCGGGGTCGACGGGCATGGGAGGGAACCCTACCACTTTCTCACCTTTGAACAGTTGCGGGGGACGGTTCTGGAAATGCGCGGGGGGGCGCTATCATCGCGCGTTCGTCACGGAGGACACTTCAATGGCCCGCGTCACCATTCTCAGCACCAAGCGCACCATCACCGATGCCGGCGAGATCGCGCGCACCCTCGCGCCGGTCGGCATCACCTACGAAAATTGGGGTGTCGGCCGCCTGCCTGCCAACCTGCGCGACCGCAACCTGTCTGACGCCGAAAAGCAGCAGGTCCTCGACGCCTACAAGCCCGAGATCGACCAGCTCAAGGCCAAGGGCGGCTACGTCACTGCCGACGTCATCAGCCTCTACCCCGACACGCCGAATATCGACACCGTGTGCGCGAAATTCGACAAGAAGCACATCCATACCGAGGACGAGGTCCGCTTCGTCGTCCAGGGCAAGGGCGTGTTCCGTGTCTTCCCCGAGGACAGCGCTGCGCTCGATGTCGAGCTGCACCCCGGCGACTACATCTCGGTGCCGGCCAAGTACCGCCACCTCTTCTTCCTCGGCAAAGAGAAGCAGATCACCTGCATCCGCCTGTTCGTCGACACCGCTGGTTGGGTCGCCCACTATGTTGAAGAGGGCAAGGCCCAGTTCGACCTGATGACCGGCGCCCAGACCCCGGCCTAAGTTACACGTGCTTTGCCGGCGACCGGGCGGCGGGGATCTCCCCGCCGCCCGGTCATTGGCCGACGGCTTCGACCACCACGTCGTCCATCTCCAGCGTCCCCGCCGGGCCGCAGACGGCGAAATGGACCTGCGCCACCGTGGCGCCGCGGGGCAGGGTGAATTCGCTCGTCATCGTCGTCCACATCGCGGTGTC
>Ga0163147_10004374_pt1 | contig 18044 bp, 3 predicted proteins | sample OliLakLV19MP6G1_FD_148597 | JGI IMG/M metagenome (GOLD analysis project Ga0163147, IMG submission 148597) | Freshwater microbial mat bacterial communities from Lake Vanda, McMurdo Dry Valleys, Antarctica- Oligotrophic Lake LV.19.MP6.G1 | ecosystem: Environmental > Aquatic > Freshwater > Lake >...
ACCATGTACGGATTGATGGGCGTTGTGTTTCAGGACAGTTTTATCTCCACCTGGTCTTTAAAATATCAAGTGAATTTGCTGCGTCCAGAAACCTATATCAATACCTATGTTGATCCAGATTGGAAGCCTTATCGCCAAACACCGCCCTTCCCAGCCTATCCCTCTGGTCATTCTGTATTGGGCGGCGCAGTTGCGGAAGTGCTGACGGCGTTATTTGGTCCGTTGGCTTACACAGATCGCTATGGGGTGCAGTATGGGCTGAGGGCGCGTTCCTATACTTCGTTTGAAGCGGCTGCTTACGAAAACGCCATCTCGCGCATGTATGGCGGCGTGCATTATCGCTTCGATCTTGAAAATGGGCTGAGTCAGGGGCGGTGTGTCGGACAAACAATCGTTGAAACACTGCTCGAAAATTGAGGTGGTCTATTTTTGTATCACGTCTATCCCAGATTAAACACATAAGGGGCGCTCGGTTTATAAATCGAGCGCCCCATCGTCCTGGGGAGACGTTTTGTAAATAAAAGCAGGGGAGTAACCATGCTTGTTACTACTGATCGAGCTTGATCGGTAGGGATATGATGGATTATATCCCTACCCTTTTCACTCACTTCTTAAACTGCACGACCACACCTCTACCTTATTACTAAAGGAAGGGATTAACGGCGCACCGTACGGCGTACCGTCCAACCGAAGCCAACAACGACCAATCCAGCAACTGCCATCATACTCATCCGCAGGACAATCGCCCACATGGGGGTTTCGCCCGTGCGCGGCAGCGCATTGATGCTGATGATGCTTGCTTCCGCGCAGCGCTGTGCAGCCTGATTGGCAGCTTGCATACACACTTCGTTACGAATGACGAAGGGTACAGCAACGCTATCGCGGACGCGGCTGGCAATGGTGACGGTGATGCTTTCACCCGGTTGCAGCGCATCAATCGTAAACACGACATTCTGGCCGTTGATACTGACATTACCTGCTGGCGCAGTGGCGGAAAGAATTTCCACTTCCGCAGGCATCGGGTCGGTGGCAGTCACGCTGGTGGCGACCACCGTGCCGGGATTGGTAATTGTGAACGTAAACGTCACGCTTTCTCCCGGCAGGGCAAAGGGCGGGTTAGCGCTCTTGGTGATGAACGGATCCACCGCGACGATTTGCGGGGCAGGCCCAGTCGTCGTCGTACTGCCGTTAATTTGAACTTCGGCATTCGCTGTATCGCTGACGGGTGCGCCTGTCGCGGCGGATGTACCCGTCGCCGTCAGGGCATTCACGAAGTAGGCCGTCACATTCGGGAAGGAGCAGGTATAGGTTTGTGATTCGCCCAGCGCCAGTGTCGCAAAGGTGCGTTGGCAATCCGGTGCATTGGGCGCAGAGACGGACACATTAGCCAGCGGTTGTGCGCCATTGTTCAGTACAGTGACGGTGAAGGTCGCTGTAGCCCCGATGCTGACCGTCTGTGTGGCGGGTGCGACGCTGATATCGAGCAGCGGGTTGCCGCTCAGATCAACCGTCACACTGGCATCGTCGCTGGCGTTGGCCTGGGTGACACCATCAACGGCATTGGTAGCTGCAACGGAAGCCGTATTCGTGAAATCCGCCAATACGTTTACAACACCGCAGGCATAGACCCAATATTCGGTTGGCGAGAGAATTTCATCGCCGTTACCGTTCTGGATGCGCTGCGGGGTGCAAAGTGCGTCCGTCAGCGTGACATTAATCACATCGACATTGCCGTTATTGGCGACGATCAGTGTGAACATCGCTGTGCCACCGACTGCGACGGTAGGCGCATTCGCTGATTTATCAATCAGGATGGATGTTCCAGCGACTACAGGTACGACGTTGATGTCGGCGGTGGCGGTATCGGTGACAGGGGTCGCGCCGTCGGTGGCATCAACCGTCGCTGTATTGGTCAACGTGCCGCTGGTAGGGGTCGTATCGACGTTACAATCATAGACCCAGGTTTCAGTCGTTTGCAGGATCGTATCGTTATTAGCATCGCCGCCCACCCGCAGTACCGGAGGCACCGTGCATTGAGCATCGGTGACGACCACCGCATTCAGCGCGACGTTACCCGTGTTGGTCACGGTCAGCGTAAAGGGCGCGGGTTGTCCTTGGAAGACATTCGGTGTCGTGGCGGCCTTGGCGATATTGATGGCCGGAGCAGGCGCTTGCACCATAATCACCGTCGCATCATCGGTATCGCTGACAGGCGTAGTGCCATCGGTGGCATCTACCTTCGCTGTATTAACGAAGTTGGCCTGAACGTTAGGCACGATACAGTCATAAATCCAGGTTTCGGTTGTTTCCAGAACGGTATTGCCGTTGGCATCGCCTGCTGGACGCAAGGTCGCGGCTGGTACGCACAAGGGATCGGTGATCGCCACACCCGTCAACGGCACATTGCCGATGTTGGTAACGGTCAGCGTAAAGACCGCCGAGTTGCCCTGGATAACGGTCTGATCGGCATCCTTGACCAAATTAATCGCTGGGTTCGGCGTAATCACAACCGTGACGAGCGCCGTATCCGTCGCCGTGACTGCCGCGCCGCCCGTTGTGGGTGTGCCGCTGACATCAACGTTATTGGTGAAGTCAGCCTGAACATTTGCCGTCGCACAGGTATACACCCACGTCTCAGTCCGTTGCAGGATTGTGTCGTTATTGGCATCGCCGCCTGGTTGCAGCACTGGCGCGGCATTGCACAACGGATCCGTCACAACAATCGTGCCGAGTGGCTCTGTGCCGACGTTGCGGACGGTGATGGTAAAGTTCGCCGTCGCGCCTTGTGCAAGTACCTGTGAGGCAGGCGTTTTATCGACGGTAATCGCCGGGCTTGGGATGAGCGTCACGGCTGCGATATCGGTTGCTGTGACAGGCTGTCCGTTGGCGGGTGTGCCGCTGACGTTGACCGTATTAGTGAAGGGATCGGTCACGTTAGCCGTCGCACAGGTATACACCCACGTTTCGGTGCGTTGCAGGATCGTATCGTTATTGGCATCGCCGCCCACTTGTAGAGCAGGTACGGTGGTGCAAAGCGGATCGGTCACGACGATGCTGCCGAGCGCCAAATTGCCAGGATTGGTCACAGTGATAGTGAAGTTCGCCGTCGCGTTCAGCGCAATTTGCTGAGTCGCGGGGGTCTTATCGACTGCGATCACCGGGTTCGGGTTCAGGACGACATCTGCCGTATCAGTCGCCGTTACAGCCTGACCACCAGCGACAGGTGTTCCTGCCACATTAACGGTGTTGGTGAAGTCATTCTGGACGTTAACCGTCGCGCAGATGTAAACCCAGGTCTCGGTTATCTCCATGATATTGTTGGTGTTCACATCGCCGCCGGGTTGCAGGACAGGTGCGGCACTGCAAAGCGGGTCTGTCACCTGAATGGTGTTCAGCGCCACATTACCTACGTTGCGAACAGTCAGGGTAAAGTTCGCCGTCGCGCCCTGAACGATTTGCTGGCTGACAGGAGTCTTATCCACCGCGATTGCCGGAGCCGGGGTCACTGCCACAACTGCATTGTCTGTCGCTATGACAGGCTGTCCGCCGCCGCTGACGGGTGTACCGCTGACCGTCGCGGTATTGGTCACATCGGTGATGACATTCGCAATCGCGCAGTCATAAACCCATGTTTCGGTGGTTTGTAGGATGGTGTCGGTATTGGCATCGCCGCCCGCCCGTAGTGTGGGACCGGTGGTGCATTGAGCATCGGTCATCACGATGGTATTCAGCGCCACAGTGCCGGTGTTCCGCACGGTCAAGGTAAAGTTCGCGGCCTGACCAGAGGTAATCGGTGTGGTGACGGCTGCTTTATCCAAAGCGATAATGGCGTTAACTTGGTTATTGGCGAACGTGCAGGTCGCGTTTTGGGTGCTGCCGACGGTGACATTCGCGCCGCCAGCCACATAAGCGACACCATTTGCGCCCGTGCAGGTTACATTGGTCAGTACCCAACCAGCCAACTGCGCTTCAGTGATGTTGACCGTCGTGCCGGGAGCCAGCCCAGTGATAACGCGCGTGTTCGTCCCAGCCTGAATGCGCTGGATACGGATGTAATTCAGTTTGGTGTTGGTGCCGCCCGTCGGACGCACCGTGAGCTTGCCATCGACAACCGTCACGAGTGCCGTTACTTGACGATATTCTTGTGCAGCGGTGGCTTGCCAGCGGTTCAAGAATTGAACGCCTTCCACCGTGACAGAGTGCTGGCTGTCATACGTGCCTTGTGCTGTCGGCTGATCGCCTACCGAGACAGTCACGCTGTAAACGCCATTCGGCAGTGCATATTCCCATGCCGAAGGTGTGGCGTTACCGTTGGCGGCATTGCCCACATACTGCATGTGGATGATCGTATCCAGTTCCTGCACGATGACACCGCGATTGCGATCACGCGTGTTGTTGGCGATGTCAATCGGGGTTGGATTGGCATTTCCAGCGGTTGCTTCGGTAATCCAACCATAAGTTGCACCACCACCCCGCGCCGCATACCCCAAACCGCCGTCCACCACGAAGCCCGCCGGAATTGGCGAAGCCGCAGGTTGGAAGTTAATACTGGTCTGGAAGGCCGCAGGTGCCGCAGAGCCGTCATCAATCAAGTTGAAGGTCGCGTTGTTGGCATTGTTCGTATTAAAGGTAAAGGCCTGTGCCGTTTCGGGCGTGGATGCCTTCACAATCGTGATGCTTGCAGGCTGACCATCCGGCACGATTTGCGCCGTCGCTTGTGCCTGATCGACCACTGCCGCGCCACCTGTAGTCGGCGTACCACTGATTTGCGCCGTGTTGGTAATGCTCTGACCATTCACATTTTGAATAATGCAGTTCCATGTCCAGGTTTCGCCGGGTTCAAGGTTGGCGTTGCCGTTACCGTTGCCGGTCTGGACAAGCTGATTGCACTGATTATCCGTCACAGTGACCGGATTAAGCGGGACGTTGCCCGTGTTTAACGCCGTCAGCGTGAAGCTGGCAGATTGACCCACTGTAACAGGTGAGTTATCAGAGGTCTTAGTCAAATCGATGGACGGGTTCGGATTGACATTCACGGTCGCGGTGTCTGTCGCCGTCACGGCCTGTCCGCCGCTGACGGGTGTACCGCTGACTGTCGCTGTGTTGATCGTATCAATCAAGACATTGGCGATGGCGCAGGTATACGTCCAGACTTCATTCGACTGGAGGATTACATCGCCGTTGCCGTTGGTGGCGATGGTCGGCCCTTGGGTACATTGCGGGTCGGTCATAACAATCGTATTGAGATCAACAATGCCCGTGTTGGTCACTGTCAGGGTAAATTGCGCCGTCGCACCGCTGTTGATGGGCGAAGCCACGACTGCTTTATCCAGCGTAATCGCGGGGCCAGCGGCATTACTGTTATTAAACGTGCAGGTGACATTCTGGTTGCCGATCAACTGCATACTCACACCATTCTGGATGGGTGTGGCGGTTACGCCCGTGCAGCTTGCGCCGAGCAGTGACCATGTTACCGGGATCACTTCCGCGATGGTATAGGTGCCGGGTTGAAGGTTAGAGAAGGTCTGCGTGTTAGCAGGTGCAATCCGCACGTAATCCAGTTTTGTATTGGTGCCGCCGATAGCATCAATCGTGAGGTTGCCGTCCGTCACAGTAACGAGCGCCGTTGCCTGACGATATTCATTGGAGCCACCCGCCGGGACAGCGCCGACGAAGTTATTGATGACGTTCACGCCTTCAATGTTGATGCGATTGGTGCTGTCATAAATGCCGCCGTTGCCTGGTTGATCGCCAACGCTGATGGTCACGCTGTAGGTGCCGTTGGGCAGTTGATATTCCCACGCGCCGGGGGTTTGGTTGCCAGCATTGCCCACATACTGCATGTGGATGATGGTATCCAGTTCTTCTGGAATACCAACGCGGTTACGATTGCGCGTATTGTTAATCAAACTCAGCGGGACTGACGTTCCTGTCCCTACGCTGGCTTGCGTAATCCAGCCGTAAGTTCTGCCGCCGCCACGCGCCGCATACTGTTGTCCACTATCGACGATGAACCCGGCGGGAGCCGCGCCTGCGGGTTGGAAGTTGATGGCGACATTCAACGCTGCCGCACCGCTATCGACCAGCGAGAAGTTGCTGAGGCCAGTACCGGTGGTATTGAACTGGAAGACTTGATTTGTTTCTGGTGTCGCAGCCTTGACAATGGTAATGCTGGAAGGAATACCCGCCACATTCGCCACGGTGACTGTGTTCGTCGCCTGATTATTGGGGAGGACATTTTCCGGCGTGGTCGTCACAATCGACGCGGTTGTGATGTAATCACCCGCTGTTGCAGCCGTCACAACCAGCCCAATCGTCACATTCCCGTTACCGAGCAGCGTCCCAATATTGCAGGTCAATACGTTATTTACGGGTGCCGCGCACGAACCAACGCTCGGTGTCGCAGAGACATAAGTGTAGCCTGCCGGAATATTGACGGTAACAACCACACTCGCCGCCTGATAGGTGGTGACATTGCTCGCGGTGATGGTGTAATTTAAGTTCACACCCGTCGTCGGGGCAACCGGGCCAGTGATGGCAACCGCGATATCGGTAATGGTGTTGAACGGTTCGATGTTGGTGACGAGATACACATTGTCGTTATAGTCGCAGATACCCGCTGCATCGCCCGCTTGGCAACCTGTACCCGGGATATAGTCCTGAATGACGAAATAAGCATTCGGGATCAACACACCGTTGCGATCACGCACTTGCCAGAAGCGCACAGCATGAGCAGGGCAGTTGGCGACATTGCGGCAGGCCGCGCTGTTGAAGCCTTCAATGTTGAATTGGAAGGGATTACCCGTCGGATAGACCGTCATCTGTGCCGGATTCACTGCGCTGTTCTGGGCGTTGGGGAGCAGAGATTGACCGTACTGATTATCGTGACGGAAGGTGCCGCCGCCTGGGCCAGTCAAGGTAAAGAAGGCTTCTGCTTGGCAGCAGCCGTGTAAGGCCGCCAGTTGACGGACATAGACCGGACGGCTGAGATCGGCACGTCGCCAATCGAAGGACAGAATTTCATCCCCACGAGCGATATAGTCTGAGTTGAAGGGATAGGCTAGGTTCGTCGTATAGCCGAATGCCTGAGCAACCATCGGCGGCGTGACTTCGCTGCCCCCTTCGTCAAATTGCATATAAGCGCCCGCCAACGTAACCGTGTTGGTAGGGCTATCAGGATCGCTGCTGTTGATCGTCAGCGTTCCAATACGCACACCGCGTGTCCCTGCCGCCTCGATAAAGCGCACGGTGAGATCATAGAATGTGTTCGGGGCAATGACTAACGGCGTAGCTACTGACGGATTCTCGCCATTCGGGAATTGGAAGCGTCCCAGATCGCTGATGAGTAAGCGTGTGATAACCAGCGGAGTCGTCCCGGTATTCGTGATCCGCAGCGTAGCGCGGTCATGCGTCAGCAGTGGCGGACGACTCGCCAGCGGGACGTTATTGGGATTATTGGTTGTCGCATTATTGATGCGGTGCATCGTCAGCCAAGTATTGACATACGAGAACTGCGGAATATCCTGCGCGTTTAGCGCCACCCAATCGAGATTGGTCAGGTTGATGTTACCGCCTGCGATTAAGGTTGCGGGCTGAACGTTACGGACGATGTACACCACGTCGTTATAGTCGAAGCCAGTCGTAAATTCTTCTGTCGCCACAATATAGGCATTGGGGACAACCGCATTTGCTGCGTCACGCAGCGGATAGAAGCGCATCTTGTGGCGCTGCGCGGCAGTCGGATCAAATGTATTCAGCGCATCTTCACTAAAGACCGTCCAGTTAAAGTTCGCCGGAGGCCAGAACGAATACAGGCCGAAGGGCGCTGCACCCGGATTAAAGCTCAGGATACCTGTCGTCTTGGGACTTAGCGACTGATGATTATTATCGCCAGCCGTGTTGGGGTTGACGGTGAAAATCTGTGTACGGACGTTGGGATTACCAATCGGATACCAGCCCACGCGGGAGACAGGGTTAATATTATTGGCAAACGAAGCCAACACTTCAACCGTAACCGGGTTAACACCCACGCGCTGAAGCTGCTGCATGGCAACTTCTTGCGAACCAGGCAATGTATCACCCGGATAAGCCGCGCCGTTGCCGCGAATAGGCGTGGTTCCGGCGTTATCATCACCCACGACAACAGGAATGTTGAAGGCTTCGAGAATGCGTTGAAGCGACGGTTCATTCGCGCCACCGTTGAAGTTGGTGAAGGCCAAACCACGCAGTTCAACCGCGACAGTCACCGTGTCGGGGTCATTGATGCCCGTCAAGTTAAGCGCAGCGATGCGGACGCAAGAACTTAGGCCAGCACCGCAGCCAGTGGTCGGGTTAAAGGCGATATTGATGATGACCGATGCACCCGCTGCGATGTTGATCGGCTGGGCAGGCGGCGTAATCATCTGGAACTGATTGGCATTCACACCACCGAGCGCCCGCGCTGTAATCGTCAGCGGGGCAGCACCCGTATTGGTGATCGTCACAGGCCGAACCGGGCTGGCAGCACCACCGATACCATCACTGAAGACCAAGCGATTCGGTGTGACCACGATATTCGGTGCTGCACCAGGGTCAGAGGCGACACCCGCTAAAGTCACAACAGCATTGGGCGAGTTGGCAGAGCTATTGACAAGTGTCAGCGTCGCGGCCTTATTCCCTGCTGTCGTCGAATTAAAGACCACATTGATGGTCGCGGAGCCAGCCGGGGCAATCGTCAAAGGCAGGCCGGGCGGGGTATCTAATTGGAATTCCGCCGCATTTACGCCGCCCAACGTGAGCGCCGTGATTGTCAGCGGGCCGGTGCCGGTATTGTTGATCGTAATGCCCAGTGGAGCCGATGCGCCGCCGCCTACTTGATCGACAAAGTTCAAAGTCATTGGCGCGACCACGATATTAGAAGGCGCGTTGGTCGCCGTGCCTGTTAAGTTCACAACCGCATTCGGAGTGTCGGGGTCATTGCTGGCAATCGTCAATGTCGCCGCTTTAGCGCCTGCTGTTGCAGGATTAAAGACTACATCGACTGTCGCGGAAGCACCCGCTGCCACATTCAAAGGAGTCGCAGGTGCGAAGATTTGGAACTCCGCCCCATTCGCGCCACCTAATGTGAAGCCTGTGATCGTCAGCGGTTGGGTACCCGTATTATTGATCGTAACCGTCTGTGGAGCGCTGGCTGCCCCGCCTGCCGGATCAGTGAAATCCAGCATACCGGGAGAAAGCGCGATATTAGGTGCAACAGCAGGCATAGTCGCCATACCATTCAATGTAACGACAACATTAGGGGTATCGGGATCGCTGCTGTTGATGGTGTAGGTCGCCGTTTTAGCGCCAACCGTCGCGGCATTTAAGGAGATCGTTACCGTAACCGATGCCCCCGATGCGACGAATGACGGCACACCCGGTTCAGTCACAATTTGGAACTGGGCTGCGTCCACGCCACCCAATGTTAAGGTGTTCAGCGCGAGATTGGCTGTACCCGTATTGCTGATCGTCAGCGTAACGGGTGCGGAAGGTGCTGCATCCACCACATCAGTGAAGGGCATAGGGTTGGGCGTAACAAAAATATTCGGGATGCCGGGCTGAAGCAGCGTAATCTTGTTATCTGCATTCGTGCTTTCATCGCCATATTCAACCACATACAGGCTGCCATTGGCGACATTTTCAACCAGATCAAGCGGATTATTGAAGGCTGTTAGGCCGGGGATGCCCGTCGTTGAGGAGATGATATTTAACTGGGGGCCGCCGGGCTGCAAAACGATGATGTCATCATTTTGGCTAAAGCGCACGACCATCAAAGTACCTTGTAAAGCGCCGCCAAAAGCCGTCGCATTACGATACTCAATTACGCCATTGGGCGATTTATTAAAGCTGAAGTTAAAAGAAGCGCCGCGCCAGTTGGGGTCTGGCTGGGTGCCGACGGGGTAATGATTGCCCACTTGTCCGGCATCAGCGCCAGCCGTCGGATTACCGCCGTTCAACACCCACTCGCAGCGCGTGGGGTTGGGATGACCATAATAACCACCCTGCACCACACGGAAGAGATAATCTTCCTGCGTCACGATATTGATAGCAACCGGAACAGCGCCGCCCGTATAAGCCGCACCATTGGCACGGGCTGTACAAGCAGGTTCAGTCGCAAATGCCCCAGGTGTGCCGGGGGAGTTACCGCCGCCTGCTGAACCGTTGGTGGGAACATAAAGCTGACCGTTGGTGTGCCAAACCAGATCATAAGCGTTGCGAACACCTGTCGCGTATAAGGTAACGGGTGCATTCGCCGCTCTTGGATTATAAGGTAAACCTGCCTGGTTAAGCTGGAAGTTGTTCGCGTCCAGCAAATTGCCATCTGCGCTGGCAGTTCCAGTAGCCACATTCAACGCCCCACCCGGAAGCGTAGCGGTATTAATCCGCAGCACCGCCGCGCTGAGGATCGTATCCGGCTGCTGCCCCCACGCATTGTCGCGTGCGCCCATCGCGCTGATGCTGCCTTGCGTTAGATACAACGCACCATCGGGGCCAAAAGCAAGGCTGTTGGTCAAGTGATCTTTTACCGAGCGCGGCAAACCGGTAACTTTTAGCTCCGCCGCCCAAACACCTGCGGTACGAGTCAGGCGCGAAACCTGCCCGGTGAAATGCGGACCGGGGAACACATTGGCATTATGTGAAACCCACATAATCGGGTTGGCAGCGGTGCTGCCGGGTTGGAAGGCGATACCAATCGCAATCCGATTGCCCAACGCGCCGATAAGCTGTTCATCATTTAAGAGACCATCCGCTTGGATCGCCCAGTTATAAATTTCGCCTGTGTTGGTCACAGCATAAAGACGGTTATCCGGCCCAATGGCGACGCTGGTATAACCGCGTGAAGGTAAGTTCATGGGGATTTTGGTAAAAGCAACCCCGGCTGGCGGTGGTGCCGCGACCCCGCCTGTGGTGAAAGTCATCGCAAACGGGATCATACCAATACCCGCGCCATCCAAAACCTGCGCCGTCACTTCAAAGGTATAGTTGGTGTTGGGGGTCAAGTTTGCGGCAGGCACAAATGTAATCGCGTCGCCGCCGCCCGTCGTGTTGATTGAGGTAGAGGTGACTAAATTGGCAGGCTGTCCGGTGGGATACAACCGAACCGTTGTCGCATTGACGGTTGTACCGTTTAAGCCGCCGTTGGGCAGGTTCAAGCTGGTGGTCGAAATCGACCCGTCTACCGCCACATTGATGGCATTATTTGCCGGATTAGTACCCAGAATAGAAGGCCGCGCCGGACCTGCCAGTGGGGCAATGATGACGTAATTGATTTTAGTGTTATTGCCGCCAAACGCATCAAGGGTCAAGCGCCCATCATTGACGTTGACCTGTACAGTAATCGTACTAAATTTATTGGCCGCTGTCGGTGTAAAGTCAACCGCCAGCACCCCTTCCACATTCACACGATGAACACTGTCCACCGCTGCACCTGCATCGCCCGCGCTGACTTCGACGCTGTAGCCGCCGTTATCCGTCACAATCTCCCAGATGCCTTCAGTCTCTTGACCGGGGTTAATGCCACCGGGGACATTATTGGCTTGCATGTGGATGAGGGTGTTTTGTCGGAGTTGAATGGCTGCAACGTTACGGTTGCGCCCGTTGCCGACCAAATTCAGCGGCGTACCATCAGCCGGATTGACCCAGCCATAGGTATAACCGCCCGCTTGGTTCGCGCCGTTGCGTAGCGCAAACGCTTCGCCGGAGTCACGCAAATAACCCGCTGGTGGCACTGTCGCCGCGTCCTGAAAATTGATGGACACGTTAACGGGTGCTGCCGACGCAGGCACAACGAAAACACTCAAACTTAATAAAACAATCAGTAATAGAAAAGTGGTAATGAAAATACGGTTATGTTTCATGTCTGTGTCTCCCCAAAAGACAGCAATGTATGGCTTTGTTAATGCCCTTAATGGGCTTAGGCTGAGTGTTCCTAAAAAATGAATTAGAAAAATCAGGCTCAAGTGAAAGGATATAACAACTTTGTACCTATTTATGAAATTTTAGAAAAAAATTCGGAACGTATTTACGTTATTCACTTTGCGCGGTTTAAGGGTTTAAGAAAGGTTAGAAGAATTAAGATTTTACCCCCTCCCCCACCGAAAAACGGTAGAGGAGGGGTTAGAAAGTTTGAGACGATTTATGAAGATTTTTGTAGACGGCGGGAAGCCATCATCACACTCAGGAGCATCGCGCCGCCAAACAATCAGAACAGAGGCAGTCGCCATGCGCTCCAGGGTGATTGTCCGGTGGAGGGCAGTGCGCTCACGCTCAAGATTTGGGCGCTGCTGCACTGTGCGCCTGCACACGCTTCGTTGCGGATTGAAAATGGCAGGCTTGTTGTCGCACGGATGCGCGTCTGGATGCTGATCGTCACCGTTTGATTGGCATCAATCTGCGGGATAGTCGCACTGACCGACTGCCCATTGGCGCTGGCGGTGCCGCTGCTGGCGGAGGTGGAAAGAATTTCCAGGTCAGCCGGGACATTATCGGTCACGGTGACATTGGCGACTGGGGCGGAATTGGGATTGATGACGGTGATCGTCCATGTGACGGTATTCCCCGGCAGTGCAAAAGGCGGCATAACGGACTTGCTGATCGTCACGCTGCCTGTCGCTGCGGGGGCGGTAGTCGTCGTGGGCGGAACAACAGTCGGCACAACAACGGGCGCGGTGGTGCCGTTGACAGTTCCTTGCAGGCCGATGCTCGTCAGGGGGCCATTCGCGCCATTGTGGGCAATATCGAGCGAAGCCACTTTTGCACCCGCCGAGAAGGGGGTGAATGTTACGGTAATGCTGGTGCTATCCCCGACATTCAACGTAATCGGCGCGGTAAAGCTGTGGCGGAAACTGTCGGCATTCGCGCCGGTCAGTGTCACACCGCTGATTGTCACGGCTGGATCGCCCACGTTGCCGTTATAGGTCAACGTGACGGATTGTGCCGGACTTGCCAGCGCAAAATTCGGATCAGAAAGCGCGTTGGGGTCGCTCGGTAAAGTGACTACGCCAAAATTCAGTGAAAGCGGTGCAGCCTGCAAGCCAGAAGCAACCGGTGCTGTCGCGCTCCCGGTCACATTAATCACGGCATTGGTTGGGGTCGCTGTACCATTATCGTGAGCGACAGTAATTGTTGCTGCAAAATTTCCAGCAGCATTCGGTGCAAATCCGACAGCAAATGAGTAGCTCTGACCAGCAGGCAGCGTCACGGGCGCACCCAAGGGGGTCAATTGGAACTGCGCGGCATCGGCACCGCCCAATGTGAGCGAACTTATGAGGATGGAAGGCGCACCCACTGCTCCGGCATTCGTCAGGACGACGTTAAGTGAACTCGCTGGCGCACCCACGATCACCGCGCCAAAGTTGACCGGATTCGGGTTAATCGTCAGCACCGCGACAATCGGCGCGACACCTGTACCCGTCATCGGGACGACGAGGGTGGGGCCATTCACGCCGTTATGGGTGATCGTCAAGTTGCCGCCCTGTGCGCCTGCCGCAGTCGGGGTAAAGATGGCGTTGAAGGTCGCCGTTTGTCCGGCCAAAATATTGATCGGCAGCGCCGCGTTATGCGTAAAGACCACGTTATCAGACACAACCGCGCTGACTGCAATCGCCGCTGTTCCGGTATTGGTGAGGGTGACGACCTGTGTTCCCGGAGCAGCGCCAATCGTCACGTTGCCAAAAGCGATGGGGTTTGGTGTCGCGCCCAAGGTCGAAGCCGGTGCAGCCAAACCCGTCCCCGTGATATTGGCGGTGATCGTCGGGCCATTCGTGCCATTGTGAGTGACCGTCAAGATGCCATTTTGTGCGCCTACCGCTGTCGATGTAAAGACCACATTGAAGGTTGCTGTTTGCCCCGCCAAGATGTTCATCGGCAGTACCGCGTTGTGCGTAAAGACGAGGTTATTGCTGGCAATCGCGGTGACGTTGATCGCGGCAGTACCCGTATTGGTCAGCGTGACAACCTGTGTCCCCGGTGCGCCAATCGTCACATTACCAAAAGCGATGGGATTAGGCGTAATGCCCAATGTGGAAGCAGGCACAGGGACTGATTGGAAAACTTCAATACCGCGCACTGCGGGGTTATCCAAAGCGCCGTGTATAAAATCAAGATCAAGATTGCCATCCGCCATAGGGATGGTGAATTCCTGCATGATGCCTTTATCTTTACCGCCCGCCGTAGTAAAGATGTCGAAATTCGTCAGCACAGCCACGCCTTCGATGTTGACGTTAAAACGGCGCAAGTTCGCGGCGTTGTGGAATGTCTCGGCGAAAAACAAGCGGACTTTATAGGTCTGTCCGGCGGTGACTGGGAAATTCCACATCATTTCTGTGCCGCCAACGGGGTCGAAACGCTGAGTCTGGAACATTGCCATCGGCACATACGTTAGACCTGTCAGCGAAGCATGAGTCATATTGATTGCGCCTGCATATGTCGCGGAAACCGTACTGCCTGCGTTCACATACGGTGAAGGTGCGGCGGCGGTATCAACGCTCCAAACAGGCAGCGAGGCATCTGGGGCATTTAACTGCGGCCCGCCGACGTTGATTCGGTAAGTGGCAAGCGCAGGCAGCGCCACACTCACACCGTTCAATACGACATTACCAGTGGGGCCATTGCTGCCCGTATGCGTCACCTGCAAGTTCGCGGTTTTGTTACCCGCTGTAGCAGGCGCAAAGTTGACGATGATATTAGAGGTTTGTCCGGGAGTCAGCACGATGGGATTGACCAAAGCGGCAGTATTGAACTCGGCTGCATCCGCGCCCATCAGCGTGATTGCCGTAATATTGATATTGGGCGAACCTGCCGCGCCGCCATGCGTGACGACAATCGTCTGCTGCCCTGCCGAGCCGATAGTGACGTTGCCAAAATTCACTGGGGCTGCCGGAACATTCAGCGGCGAGGGAGCGATACCCGTCCCCGTCATCGGCGTGTTGGTGGTGGGGCCAGTGCTGCCATTATTCGCTACTTGCAGCGTACCAGCTTTTGCCCCGGCAGTCGTCGGTGCAAAGTTCACGGTGATCGTCTGTGATTGTCCGGGCGTTAGCACAATCGGATTGACCAACGCGGGTGTATTAAATTGATTGGCATTCGCGCCGCCAATCGTGATGGCTGTGATGGTGATGTCGGCGTTCAACTCTGTGCCGGAATTGGTCAGTGTCACAATTTGCGGTGTAGTCGTCCCTGTAAGCGCGTTGCCAAAAGCAACAGGGTTGGGCGTAACGGTTAAGGCTGGCACTACAGGCGACTGGATGATTTCGATACCGCGCAGCGCCGGATTGTTGACCGTGCCATGCGGCAGATCAATATTGAGGTTGGCATCCGCCATGACGACTGTAAATTCGCGCATGAGGGCTTTGTCTTTACCCGCCGCAGCAGCAAAAATATCCAGATCGACCTGGACGGTGGTGCCTTCGATAGCAATATTGAACTTACGCAGATTAGCCGCAGTAAAAGCAGTTTCGGCAAAATATAACCGGACTTTATACTGCTGTCCGGTGGTGACGGGGAACATCCACATCATTTCATTGCCGCCAACAGCATCAAACCGCTGCGTCTGGAAAAGCGCCATTGGGACTTGCGTTAGCCCCGTCATCGAGGCATGAGTCATATTGATTGCTCCGGCATAGGGCGCGGAGATGGTGCTGCCTGTGTTGATGTAAGGAGAAGGAGTCGCGGCATCATCCGCGCTCCAAACGGGCAGGGAAGCATCTGCCGCGTTCAACTGGGGGCCGCCGACGTTGACCCGATAGATCACCGCGATACCCGCAGCGCGTGAAATTTGCGGCTGTGCCAGAATCAAAGAAATCAACACCATCGCCGCCATAAATAACAGAGTGCGAAATGCTGACTTGGGTTTCCCCACGATAAAGGACTGTGTTGGATTGTGTTTCATGAGTCTCTCCCCAGAGTTGTACACCGAAACCTATTTCAAAGTTGTTGTCCGCAAAAATTTCAAAAAGATGAATATCACTTGTCATAAAATAAAGTGATTACTATGTTGCACGATAACATGAGATTAAAGACAATAGTGGGAAAATTGGGAGATTTTTCAGATTCGAGGTCGTATTTCACGAAAAATTTATGAATCTAGTTTTTTATTGGTTAAAAATGAATTAACATCATGAAATCCTATTTAAGTTTGTGGAATATCATTGCATTATTTACGATAAACAAACTAAATATCAATTCTATGACACTTTATTAAGGTAAGAACGGGAAAATCTTGTGTGGTCTTAACGTGAAATAGGTAAAAAATTAACGAATTGAGTAAAAAATTGCCTTTTTCATGAAAAATTTGACCCACTACCGTTAGGAATGTGTTATCTTCAGATTGTGAAGCAACGCCAAAATAGAATAATAACGCTCGCATTACAATCTAATAATCTGACCCGCCTAACCGACATAAAACACCCGCATCGCTGTCTAGGAGATCAAAGCATCATGTTAAGCACATCACTTGTCTCATTCGCGCAGAGTCCGCTAGAAGCACTACCGTCGCCTTTATCCGAGACGACCCACCACACCAGCAACGCCGAGATTGGCGCGGTTCTGCTGCTCGAAGTAGACATCGCTAAGCCGATCTCCAGCGTTCTTTTTATTGATCTCCAAAATGGACGACGCTATACACGCGGCCTGCTCTTGGTCAGGATGCACACCCGCCCTATCGGTTTTGTGGCGTTAGAATCGGATAATTTCCAGATCACGCCTTATGAAGTGGCGGATTTTATCTGGGCAGAGCTTTCCCAAGATATTAACGACGCACTGGCACACGATGGCCTGCCGCGCATCGAAAAATTAGATGCCTTCGGCCTGCCTCCTACTTATACCCCTGAATACTTGCGGGAACGCGAAGTCCTCAAGCAAACCGCGCCGATGGTGAGCATTATCGTTTGTACACATGATCGCCCTGAGCAAATCGGCTTGTGTCTCGATTCGCTGCTGCGGCTGGATTACCCCGGCGGATTTGAAATTATCGTGGTGGATAACGCGCCATCGTCGGACGCAACCGCACACTTAATCGTCCAGGATTATTTTGATGATGTGCATTATCTGCGCGAAGACCGTCCCGGCATTTCTCATGCCCGTAATCGCGGCCTTGAAATGGCGATAGGCGAAATTGTCGCCTTTACGGATGACGACGCGATTGTTGAACCCAATTGGCTGACGGAAATTCTGCGCGGCTTCCGGGGTGGGGAAAATGTGGCGTGCGTGACGGGCTTAACTTTGCCTTCTGAGCTAGAAACACCAGCCCAAATTTGGTTCCAGCAAGAACGCGGCGGCTCACGCGGATTTAAACCTGCCTTATTTGATCTACAAAAACACCGCCCACGTGACCCGCTTTATCCCTTTCGTGCGCCCATCTTTGGTGCAGGCATGAACATGGCCTTTAAAACCTCCATCCTACGGGAACTCGGTGGATTCGATACCGCGCTTGGGATCGGCACAGCAACCCACAGCGGCGAGGATATGGCAGCGTATTTTGAAGTCATCCTACACGGCTATCAACTGGCTTACGAACCCGGCGCAATGGTCTATCATAATCACCGTGAAACGTACAGCGAACTCCGTGAGCAGATTTACGGCTGCGGCGTGGGCTGCGCGGCGTATCTCACCCGCTGCCTTAAAGAAAATCCGCGCCTCTTGTTCCGGCTGCTGAGTAAACTTCCGGCGGGATTGGTCGATTCGATCCTCCATCGCTCGGAAAAGAAACGCCTGATGCGGACGACATTCTGGCTGGAACTCAAACTGTTGGAATGGTGGGGATTCGCGCACGGCCCGCTTGCTTACCGTCGCAGTCAACGCCAGATCACGTCCTGATTTACGTCACCACAATAAGCTGCATATATAGCCAAGTATTTGCGCCTGAAACAAGACAAGCGAAAGTTTTGATATTAGGACTTTCGCTCACGCATTTACCCCACCCCTAAATCCCCTCCCCATTGCATGGAGAGGGGACTTCAAGATGCGTTTTTCTCCCCCTCTCCAAGTATTGGAGAGGGGGCCGGGGGGTGAGGTAAGCGAAAGTCCTG
>Ga0163147_10004378_pt1 | contig 18035 bp, 8 predicted proteins | sample OliLakLV19MP6G1_FD_148597 | JGI IMG/M metagenome (GOLD analysis project Ga0163147, IMG submission 148597) | Freshwater microbial mat bacterial communities from Lake Vanda, McMurdo Dry Valleys, Antarctica- Oligotrophic Lake LV.19.MP6.G1 | ecosystem: Environmental > Aquatic > Freshwater > Lake >...
GGGTAGCTGTATGTTGGGATGCGGATGTTTGCGCACATTGAGCCTAACAACGATCAACAGCTATCTTTTCGATCAATAACTACCCCGCACGTCGCAGACGCTCTGCGAGCGTGACAACTCCCGGATGGAACATGGGGGTGTTACCCGATCAGGCTTTCCCACCACGGCTGTTACCCTCGCATGAGAGTCTGCAAAAGCAAGGGTAGCTGTATGTTGGGATGCGGGATCTTCTTCCCACCACGACTGTTACCCTCGCAGAGGGTCTGCAAAATCAGGGGTAGCTGTATGTTGGGATCCGGATGTTTGCGCACATTGAGCCTAACAACGATCAACAGCTATCTTTTCGATCAATAACTACCCCGCACGTCGCAGACGCTCTGCGAGCGGGAGAATCCGAAATGGCACAAATCGCTGTTATCCGATCAGGCGTCCTACTTGCGCTGTCCTTTCAAAGGGTCAGCCAACTGAAGTTGGCGACCACAAACAAAAAAGGCCGGCCCCTTATCAGGCCGGCCACAGGTGTTTAAAAAAATTTACAGATAAGGCTAATCTTTCCAAGAAAGTTGCCGTAGATCTTGTGGATATTAGAGGTTAGATTTTAGACATGAGATGTTGGATGGCCTAATTTAATCGGCTGAAAACAAATCAAGTCAAAAATCTAACGTCAAAAATCTAAAATCTAAAATCTAAAAAATTAAAACTTCGGACACACCGTTCGTACCCGATCCTTATTCTTACTTGTATAAATCAGCGACAATTCAAACGCGCCGCGCGAGTTGTTGGCGGAAGCCAGCGTAGAAACCGTGACATCGTAGCTGACACCAAAATTCCAGCGCTCGATTTCTAAGATCGCCGTGAAGATCATGGCGTCCATGGTTTTGCTGGTTTCTAATTGATTGGCCATGTGGCCCCAGACGCCGGCGCGGATGGCCACTTCTTTCCAGTCGCGGTTGGTGAAGCGGAAATTGCCGCCGAAGGTTGCGCTGAACGACGGGCCTTGTCCCATCACGGCGATTGCCGGCAACAGGCTCAGGTTATTGGTAAAAGGAATTTCACCGCCAGCATTGCCCACCCATTTCGAGTAGAGCTTTTCGGTATCGTCGCCGAGGAAAGAGATATTGGGTTCGTTCAGGTGGTGCATCGAGCCGCCGACGTAAACACTCATGTCGTTGTCGAACAAGGCGTACCAAAGCAACCCGGCATTGAAATCGAGGTAAACGTTCGTTTTGCTTTGATCGAAGTTTTCGCCGGGATCGGAACCGTAGTCCACGAGCGCTTGGTCAATGTTGAACTGGTTGGTGAACCAGAGTTTGCCCCAGTCGAACCCGCGCTGGCCGATGCCGAGCTGGGCACCGATCACGAGGTACTGGTTGCTGCGGGAATAGCGGCTGCCATTGAGTTGCTTCAGGAAGGAACCGCCGAGGTTAGCGCGCACCCGGTTGAAATTGGCCACGCCCACTTCGTCGCGCATCACGCTGATCCCAAAACCGGCGTAATCGCCGCGCATGACCCGGAACCGCATGTCGAAACTGGCGGCCAAAGTCCGGAACGGATTGTCTTTCAACACGCTGGCGTACAATTCGCGGTAATTGACTACCACCCGCGACTGCCCGTCGAACACGCCGATCATGGCGGGGTTGACTTGCAACGGCGCGGCGTAAAATTGTGACAAACGAGCATCCTGAGCGGCGCTTTGGCTGAGGCAGCAAACGAATGCCAACAAAAAGAGAACGAGGTGTGTAAAGTTTCTGCGCATTAGTTTTGGTTTATCTGCTGATTCGTTGATTTGGTTACCTGGCTATTCGATTTCTTCAAATAAACAAATAACCAAATCAACAAATAAACAATTTTTACATTTAAAAACAATCTCTAATTACTGTCTGTCCATTTAGTCCGGTGTCTATTCTTTAGAGTTCGAGAGCAAGGCATGTTTGGCCCCAAAAACGGGAGTCTACTCGCGTAAATGACCGATTTTAGGGCCAAACATAACGCAGCTATCGGACTATAGAGACAGACAGACACTTATTACCGAATCATCGTTGTTTGGCCTTTGAAGACCTCCCTGACACCATCTGCATATTCGGCGTCTACATACCACAAATAAACGCCGCCATTCATCATTTTCCCAATAAAACTGCCATCCCAGCCAAAATTGGCATCGTTGACTTCAAAATCGCGGGCTTCGTAAAGCAGTTCGCCCCAGCGGTCGTAAATGCGGAACGTGCGGATGGTTGTGCCTTCCTGCCCGTGTACCAGCAGCCGATCGTTTGCGCCGTCGCCGTTGGGCGTGAAGCCTGTTGGTACCGCCAAAACCCTCGGTTTGCGGATAAAGACATTGACAAAATCGTTGTCATCGCAGCCGTTTTCGTCTATGCCATACAGCTCAAAAGTGATGGTATTGGTGGCCAGAACCTGGGGGCTGGGGCATTCCGTACAACTCAGGGTGCTGTCGTAAGGGGCATACCAGGTGTACAGGACTTCGCCGGCGCCGTTGACCGAAGAGGCACCCAAATTGATCAAATCGCCTATCGTGATGGTCGTATCCACGCCCGCGTTGACGATGAATTCAGGCGGTGAAACAACCGTCGCTTTATCAACCAGCATGCAGCCGTTGCGGTCACGGACGTAAATGGTGTATTCCCCCCCTTGTAAGCCGATCAGGGTACTCGATCCGCTGTAAGTGTTGTTATCTAAGCTGTACTGGAAAGGTCCGGAACCGCCTTGCGGAACCACCGTGATGGAACCGTTGCGCATGTTAAAGCAATCTACTGGTTTCGTGGCAACCGTCACGCTGATAGGTTCGGGTTGCAGGACTTCCGCATTGGCGGTGATCTGGCAACCATTGGCATCCTGTGCTGTAACGGTATAAACGCCCGCCGGAAGGTTGGCGATAGTGGCTGCGGTTTGCTGCTGGCCAGTCCAGGCGTAGGTGTAGCCGGGAACGCCGCCGCTAACCGTGGCCGTAACGCTGCCTAAAGCATTACCAAAACAAGGCTCCTTTTCCGCAGCCATCGAGATGGACAAGGCGGTCGGTTGACCAACCTGCACCTGCCCGTCGCTGTTGCAGCCGTTGGCATCGGTTACGGTTACGAAATAGAGGCCTGCCGACAGGTTGCCTGCGGTTACGGTAACCTGACTGCCAGCATTGCTGCTCCAGCGGTAGGTATATCCCCCAAAAATACTTCCCTGTACATTGACGACCGTTGCCGTGCCATCAGCGCCTGCATTGCAAGCGACATCTGCATGGGTGAAGTCGAACGTAATGTCCTGTGGTTGGCTCAAAGCCCTTGAAAAGACCTTGCTGCAACCCTGGAGGTCGCTCACGGTGACGGAATACGTAACCCCGCCAGCTAAGTTTTGGATGGTGACGCCGGCACCGTTATTGCTCCAGTTGAAGGTATAATCGGCGGCGTTGTTTGCCGTGCCAGCCCCGCCCGAAAAGAGGTTGACCCCCATTTGGCCGTTTGCGTCGCCAAAACAGGTTGGCTCAATGGCGATGATGTTGACGTTAATATCTGCCCAGTCGCTGAGGGTAACCTGCGCCGAAGCGGCGCAACCATTGCTGTCGGTAATGCTGACGGATTGGCTCCCCGGCGCTAAGTTGACGGCGGTTGGCCCGGTTTGGGTGTTGCTCCAGATAAAGGTATACCCGAAGCCGGTTCCGCCGGAAGGCATAGCGCTGGCTTCGTTGTCGGTGGCACCAAAACACCCGGTAAAAGTTTGCGAAACCGCCACGCTGACCGGCGTATCGGGTTGTCCGACATCCGCAAAGCCCTGTGCCTGGCAGCCGTTGGCGTCCGTGACGGTTACGTCGTACGCATTCGTTGCAAGGTTGGTGATCGTGGTGCTGGAAAGACCGTTTTCCCAAAGCACCGTATAAGGGCCAACGCCTCCGCCTGGTGTGATGGTTGCGCTGCCGGAGCTTTCTCCGAAGCAGCGGGCGTCTACGGCGACCATATTGGCGACCAACTGTGCAGGCTGGGTAATGCTCGTCTGACCGGTGACCTGACAGCCGTTGTTATCGGTCACCGTTACGCTGTAGTTTCCGGCGAACAGGAAAACGGCAGTGTCGCTGACCTGCTGAATGGGGTCGTTCCAAGCAAAATTGTACTCACCGCCGGGCACCAGGGTTCCACCCGATACCTGCACGATGGCCGAGCCAGTATTGTTGCCAAAACAATCGGCAGGGCGAGGCGTGATAGACGTGATTACCAATTGTGTGGGGGAAGCGGTGGTTGCGCAAGCTGTGGCCGTGCAACCATTTTGGTCAGTTGCGGTAACGCAGTAATTCCCGGCAGCTAAGGTCTGCTGGATCGGCTGGGAAGAAAGCACCGGCGACCAGTTGTAGGCAATCGTTCCGGTTCCCCCGGTTGCGATGGCTTCCATGCTGCCATCGGCGGTATTGAAACAGTTGGGGGCGTTGGCCAGCAGCATCACGGAAAGCTGGGGTGGATTGGGCAGCACAATGCTGTTGGTGGCGATGCAGCCCAGATTATCCGTTACCGTTACCAAATAAGTGCCGGACGGAACGCCGTTCGGGTTTGGCGTAGCGGGGCCGCTCCAGTTCAGGATATAGCCGTTGTTGCCGCCCTGCGGGGTCGCGGTGATCAGGCCGTTGTTACCGTTGTGGCAACTGACCTGCTGTGTAATTTGCAAAGGAATGGTAAGCACCGGGGGTTCGGCAAGGTTGAAGGACAAGGTGTCTGCACAACCGTCGGCGTCAACCACCGCAATGGTATGGTTGCCAGCCGACAAGCCGCTGAAACTGCCGGAAGCCTGGCCGATCGGGCCGCCATCAAGGAAATAATTGATCGGCATTTCCATGCTTTGAGCGGTTACAAGCGCGGTCCCGTTGTTTCCACCATTGCAGAAAACTGCCGTGGAGGATGTGAGCGCGGAAGTCAGGGTACAATTGCTGTAAATGCAACTGCTGGTACCGGTTTCCACTACACAATTCAGCGAAGCGCCGCCGGTATTCACCCGCACTTCAATGCTGACCACATCGTTGTTGTTTAACCCGTTGACCACATAAGACAGGCCGGTAATAGGCCCTTGCCAGCCCGAGCTGGATCCGTTTTGGGTAACATTGACTTCATAATCGGTAAAGTTGTCTACCTGACCCCAGGAAAACGTGATTTCGCCATCAGCCGTTGATTCACAGGAAACGACCGGTGGATTGATGTCGTTGACCACGCCAACCGTTACGGTATCGCGCTGCAAGCAACCATAACCGTCTACGGCCTGGACAAAATACGTCCGGGTCACGTTGGGCGAAGCTGTTGGGGCAGGGCAATTGTTACAACTCAAGCCCTGCGATGGCGACCAACTATACACAATATTGTTCGTAGAAAGAAAAGTGATGGTCCAGGAATTCAGGCGGCCAATCTGGTTGATGCCAAAAGCATCCGTCACAACCAACTGCCAATTGCCGTTGATTTGGGTGCTGGACAGCAGGTTCCAGTTGCCTTCCGGACGGAAATTGCCGGTGAATGGCGCTGTACCCGTCGTAATGGCAGTGGGCGCTGAAGGGGTAAAGCACGTATTGGTATAGTTGTCGCCGCTGCCGCCATTCCCGGAAGACAAGTCAATGACCGTGCCTGCGGGAGACCGGAGCGAGATGTTGAGGTCGCTGCACCAGTCAGTTTCAATATTGATGCACACACTCAGTAGTTGTATCACCGGATTGGATAGAACAGGCGGCGAAATACTATTGACGGCAATGATGGATCGGTACGGATTGGCCGGCGGGTGGTTGGAGAAGCCGATCGGGTAGAAGGGCGAAGCTTCAAATGTGACCTGAGTAGACGTTGCTGCCGTGCCGGTTACGTTCAGGACAGTGTTCTCATTTTGGCAAAGTAACCGATCATCCACAGGGGTCAGGATTTCCTGACAGTCGTGGCAATTGGGATGGGTTTCCGGCAAAACAACAACATTGATTGTGGTGTCGTAGGTGCAACCAAAGTCATCCATTACGGCAAACGTGTAGCTGGCTGTTCCTGCATTGATGGGGGATGCGCCGATTGAATCGGGCTGCATATAATATATAGAGGGATTCGATTCCCAGGAATAATCTAAGATTTGCGGGGTAAACGTCTCTAAGTCCGGAAAAATAGAAGGATCGAAGTTGACGCTCCATTCAAATACCCAGCCATTGTCTTGTGCCCACTGATCCTGAACAGTCAGTGTCCATTGGCCGTTCAACGGGCATCCCAGCAAGTTGTTCAGCGATTCAAAAGACCTATAATCGCCTTCGGGCAGGGATTGAATAATAGGATTTGCATTGGAATATTGCGTCCAGGTTTGGGTCGCTGTGGGCGTCCAGCAGTAACTCCAGCCAATCCCCTGGGCCGGTGGATTGGGCGTTCCGAAGTCGTCCAACTCGTAAGGAATGCCCAGAAAAACTTCGTTGCCGATAAATTCCTGATCCTGCAATTTAACCTGGGTTCCGTCGGGGCAGGTGATGAATACGTCTAAGTCGTGCATCCAGGAATGTTCCATAGTCACGCAAATGCCCAGCAGGTCATTGATGTTATTGAGCACCTGACCCGGAGAAAACTGTGTGATGACAATGTTGGTTTCATAGTTGGTTCCCGTGCCGTCGGGCAGCGGAAGCGAGTCGGAAAGGATACCGCCAGCCTGGAAACTGCTGCTGTTGGGCATCACTGAAAGCGCATAATCCGACAAGACCGTATCTATGACCGCATTGAGTTGAATGCTGTCGCCCACACAAATCTGCTGCAGGTGATCCGTATTCACATTAAAGGAAGGGCGTGTGGAAATTCGCACCCGCTGGTTGATGAAATTGGTGTTTTTGCAACCAAACTGATCTGTAATCGTCAGTTGGATCACGTACCCCCCGGATTCTTCATAAATATTGGAAACGGTTGGGCCCACTGCTGAGGTGCCATCCCCGAATTCCCACAGGAAGCTGGACGTAAAGTCGGAATGGTTGTAGACAGCGCCATTTTGAGGATAAAGTCCCTGCGCGCTGAGGAAAACCCGCTGGCCGGGACACGCGTCCATCCATCCGGTATCGGCAGGTTCCACAATCGGATCGGAACTGACCAATCGCGTTTGAATGCTTTGGCAGGCTGCGATGCATCGGATTTCAGCGTTCCAGCCATTGTCCTGGCCGGTTGCATCCGAAGTGAACGTTACGGTAAGGCAACCACTCGGGTTGACGGCCGTAGCCTGTACAATGATCGGCGCGCCGGGGATAAAATCATCGGAACAAGTCAACTGCGTGGCGGATGTATTGGGGCCGTCATAAAAGCAGAGCACATCGCCGCCGCCCAATTCAATGTTGGGGAAATAGAGTTGAATGTGCGTACCGCCGCCGCCTGCCGGGCAAATGGTGGTGGTCAGGTTCTGATTCGGGCCATAAGGATTGTTGTTTCCGCCACTATCAATAAAAAAGCCGTCGCAGTCATTGATGGGCGTCCCATTCATTAGATAGTTTTGCGCTTGCGTAATAAAGGCCGTCAGCAAAAAAGCGACCATTGGCGCAAAGAGCTTAAGTAGTTTTGCACTCATCTGTAGAAATTCTTTATAAAAACGGGTTAATAATAGTTCAAGGGTGCGAAACACCCTCACTTGTGTGGCAAAAAAATGCACACTGCCTGACAAACTTCAACAGGGAGATAGTAAGACATCAATACGGTCCTGAATGATCAGCCGTATCAATTGTTCATGGAATGACGCCAAACGCTTCTTTTTCAAGCAATTTGGCAGATTCAATAGAATGGTCGTTCTTAATGTAGATTACGAGGGTGTCTTTTTGCCTGCAATAAAGTAAGGGCGATCCTGCCTGGTTGCCGATTATTATTGCCAGCAGTGGCAAATTTATAAAATTACTTTTCATAGTAGCTTAAAAGTTTAGAAAAAAATCAACGCCTTTTTTTATTAGAGTTTGTTGCGACGAGGCAGCTTGTTGAGGAAACCGAGCTGTTTTTGTCCTAATCATAAGAGGAGTAAGGTTGAAAAAAATGCATTTTTTTATCTTACGATGTAGAGCTTGCTTCCGTTGAAGTAGAAGACCGGCCTTTGTTTCGCTTTGAAAACCAAGTGCTTGTCAGCGGGGCTACGATTTCCTTGTCCCATAATTTTTCGTCGGGAGAACTAAAAATCGGTGCCCGGCAGGGGCAAGCTTTTGTGGATGCAACCGTTTCAGTGATTTCCAAAAAGACCGGAAAAAGCGTTGCCGCAGGCCGGACGTATTCGAGCGCGGCGACCAATCCGAAAACCATGATCATAGAACCGGGCGATTACCGGGTGGATCTTAACCCGGTGAAGCCAAAAGGTTTGCCGAAAAAGAGCATTGAGTTCTCCATTAAAGCAACGGAAACGGTTGAGCGGACAGTGGAATGGTAGGTAGGAAATTTGGATGGGATACGGGAGGCTGCCGCTCGCGCCGCCTCACGTGTCCTGTTCTCTGCTCGCGCTGATGGAGGTAACTGAGCGGAGTCGAAGTTCTGCCTCACGTGTCCTGTTCTCTGCTCGCGCGATGGCTCCGCCTCGCGTGTCCTATTCGCCAGGCTCCGCCTGACAACAACCAAAAAAATTAACCTGTTAAAACTCCCAAAAAATTTTGGCGTACACTTTGTTTGGCTCATCTTTACTTCCAAGAACACACACAACATTTAGGGTTGCTGAAACAATAACTGTCTACTTTTCCAAGAGGCCTTTTGCTCCTACCCTTCGTTGGGGAACCACCTCCCTTAGCTATGGCTAAGGTCGGGAACCCCCGCCTCGGTTAGAATCAAAATGCCTTGCCAGGAGAAAGCGACACTTATTAATTCAGCGACCCTTAGAAGAAAATAAACGTAACTATCCAGCCGCTTTGAAATGCTTTTTGCCATACGACCTCGGAGAGGTCAGAGGTTTGTAGAAATGTAGCATTTCAATGTTTTCCCGACCTCGGAGAGGTCGAAGGTTTGCAGAAAATAGCGTTGAAACAAACGTTCGACCTCTCCGAGGTCGGGAATTAAGGTCAACCCGATGCATTTCTACAAACCTTTGACCTCTCCGAGGTCGGAAATCATAAGTATTTAGGGGCGGCTGGATAGTTACGAACCCGCCAACGGCCAACCCGACCTGAATCATACCTACACCTTAGAACTGCAAAACCTGACCGGCGGAGCTACTTTGGGCGAAGCGACGGCCATGACGGTGACGGTGACGGATGATGAGGAATTGCCGGCAGGCTGCCCGTGGGCGGGAGAGGATAAGACGATATGCGAGGGGGAATGCGTGTACATTGGCTGCCTGCCGCTTTCCGAAGACAACGGCTTGTGCTACCGCTGGTTTCCCGACCAGGACATCAGCTCCACGTATTCGCCTTATCCCGAGGTTTGCCCGGATACCACCACCACTTACATCATCTACATCACCGACGACCAGGGTAATTTAGTGGGCAGCGACACCGTTATCATAACGGTTAATCCGCTGCCGGTTGTAGAAATTACGCCGCCCGATCCGGCAATATGCGAGCAAATGCCGCCGCCAGGTGTACTTGCGCCGGGCAGCCGCAACAATGTCTGTTCAATAGAGCCAATTACGTTGAGTACCATTGAAACCTATCAAAGCTACGAATGGTCAACAGGCACGGCAGGGCAGAGCATTGTGGTAGAAAATCCCGGCTCTTACCGGGTAACCGTCACAGATGCACATGGCTGCCGGGCCTCTAAAACAGTTGAGCTGAGGTATTGCACGGAAGTAACGCTGGAGGTAAGCCCCATGTCTGCCCAACTCTGCGAAGATACGCTGATTTTGCAGGCCAATGCAGGTTTTGTCAGCTACCTTTGGTCGGACAACAGCACGGGGTCGAGCTTAATCGTGACCGAACCGGGCACGTACAGTGTGACGGTGCAGGATGCGGGAGGATGTTTTGCAGTGGAGGAGATTGAAGTGCCGTATTGTGCGGCGACCGATATTGACATGACTATTTTCAACGGCTTGTTCGACTGGTTGACACAGACACCCTGGTCGGGCGGACAGCCGATTGCAGAAGACCGGGAAGTGCGTATTGGTGCAGTAACCGTGGCCAATTTGAACAATACCGACGGGGATTATCTGGCAGATGGCACGACGGAACGGATTGACGTAGAAGACGACGATGTTCGCCCGGTTAACAACAGCGTGGTGGGGCGGAATGAAATTGATTTAATGAGACTGGTTATTAAAAAATCGGCAGACCTCACGCCAACTCCTGCCAACCCGATTCAGTTGAAGCAGATATCGGGCCATGTAAAATTGTGGTGGAAGCCAAACAAAGATTCCTTGGTTGTGATGACCAATAATGAATTTGCTTTTGATCAAAACAATGATTTCCTGGGAGATACAATGACGGTCATGTACATAGAAGCGACTTCAAAAAGCGCGGCGGTTCGGGATATTGAGTTTCAGTTGGCTTATAAGACCCAACGGGATACGGTGAAGGCGACGGCGATTTGGGCGGAACAGACGAGAGGTTGGTATGCGCGGGACAGCATGCCCACGCTTGGAAAGTTTGGAGTGGATGGAAATCTTGATTATTTTGATGACCCGGTATTCATCAATAGATTAAATAAGCTGGATGTTGCCGAGGATAGTACGCTGTATGGCTATGGCTCTAGTGTAAAAGGCCCCACAGGAACAACTGCGCCGGGGCAAGGGGATTACTCCAATAAAAACAAACGATTGGGCGGGCGGCATCTCGTTGAGTATAGGGTATATCCAAGAGGTGCTAATGTACTTGCTGATTCTGCGGGAATACGGTTTGACATTGCCAGACAGAAACGGGTAATTTCGTTAACGTATTTTTCAGGAGATTCTACCCCTGACCGACCGGATATAAATCACCCTTATCTTTTCCCTTGGGAATCACCCATGCAAGGAGTGAATCATCAACAAAGAAACAATGAATTCCCGAATGATGATGGGGATCAAAGAGACGAAGACGTACAATTACCTCCGTCAGGACAACATCCGGATTCCTTGCTTTTGTACTCATTTGACAATTCAGCAAATAAAATCAAAGTACCAGGCGCTCAGAGTGCTGATGCTCATATTGCTTTTCGTTTGACGAAAGCGACATTTTTAGAATTTGTGAGGGTGGCTTTAGATACTTTTCCAGTCGCGGGAGATTCATTGGCAGGATCCCGGGCTTCCGAACGTTACGAGTGGCATTGCATTCATTACCATAAAAGAGGCCCGAACGACAATCTGGTTATTGATGCAGACACAACCATGCTTGTCTCTTATAGCGAGCCTGGGAGATATGGCATGCATGGGATAAATGGTACTATTGAAATCGAACTAAAGCCAGGGGCACAAACCAGAGGACTAAGCCTGTTTTTTATTGAAAATGGCGCTATGAGCCATTGGCAGGTGAAGACAAGAGCCAATAATGTAACAACTACAATCGGGAATACCGGAAACAATGGTTCTAATGGGCCATGGGTGTTTGAAGACGCGCAACTAAAAATTACCCTGAGAAAAGGAACAATTGCGGGAAGTACGGATTACAAAAATGGAGATAGTTATGCTTTTAACGTATTCAGAACAGTAGATCCTGTCAATGGCCGGAGAAGCAGAATAGCGCCAGGGCGACTTGTTTTTGCAATCAGCAACAATCATTAATTATGAGCAACAACCGTTTTCCAAAACAATTATTATTATTATTATTATTCATGGTTTATTCTCTTTCAGGGATGGCCCAGGAGCGCAACCTGCTTGATTCCTTGAAGAGTGAATATGATAAAACAGTATTACTACTTGAAACAGCAAAACAACTGTCTCAAAAAGAAAAGGACAGCCTAATCGCCTTAAGAGATGATTTGGATAATGAAATGAGAAAGTTTTGGGAAAGAATACTATTTATACGGGAAAAAGCGGCGGATTTTCGTGGGGAAGGCGCAATAATAGAAGGATTTCTACAAAAAGATTCAATACTTTCTTACGAAACACGAGACAGTCTTTATCGTATTGCCAACGACCTAAGTCAAAGAGGCCGCGAAACGGGCCAATATGGAAAACTATTTTTAAACAAGAAGGATACCATCGAAACAATTGTTTCTTCATTAGTTTATCACCAGAAGCTATTAGAACAAGAAATTGAGGCACTGATAAAAATTGCAGCAGATGAAGCTGTTTTTCCAATAGATCGAAGCTCGGCTATTTTTAAATTAGCCACTTATGGCCAGCCAGCCGCACAAAATTTTTTAGCTAAAAACCTTGCTAACATTTACTTTCCTAATTCAGATCCGGGTATGTATGGTTGGATGTCGTATTATGCTTACGAATCGCACTATCCTTGTTTTGTTGCATTAATGGAGAATAAGCCAGATTGGAGCATACTTACTGCTATTGAAGCCGCATTGAGAAATCGGATCGTTGAAGAGTACCGGGCGAATTTATATAGTATAATCCTCGATCAAATCACCAAAGGCTGCAACAAGTGCCGGGACGAAATACTGATCTGGTATCGGGATCGCAGCGGTGATAGCGAAGATGGAAAACGCCTCCGTGAAAATGCTAAACGGATCATGGCCTATCTTGCCAATCCCAATAGGCTGGACTAAAGACGGGTAATAATTAGTTGAAAATGACCAAAACGAACAACATGGAATATTTCAAAACCCATATACTCTTTGTTTTATTTTTTCTCCTGGCTTCTACCATTGCCAAAGGAGAAATCCGCATCTCCACCGTCCACTGCATCTGCGGCTCCACCTCCCCTGGCGTCGTCACCATAATCGCCAACGGCACTGCCGGCCCGTTCACCTTTAAGTGGTCTGGCCCGGAGGGCTACGCCTCTACCGAGCAAAACCCGGAGGATATGACCGTGCCTGGCTTGTATGAAGTCGCTGTTCTCAACGCCTACGGCTGCGCCGTCACCCTCACCACCGAAGTTGGCGCCTGCCCCGTCATAGACCCCCTCCTTCTGACGTCCGCACCTGCCTGCACCGGCAACAACAACGGCATCATCACCCTGACAGAAATCACCACCGGCACCGCGCCCTACACCTACGCCTGGAGTACTGGCGGAACCGACAATTTTATCAACAACCTCGCCCCGGGCGAATACTGCCTCACCGTCAGCGACGCCAACGGCTGCACGGCACAAGCTTGCGCCACAATCACAAGTGAGCAGGTGCTGGATTTGGAGGCGCAGATCACCAATGTCTGCGGGGAGGAGCACAATGGCAGTATTATGCTGAACGTGAGCGGCGGAAGTGGGGCGTATGACTATCACTGGAGTACCAGTAGCACAGAAGCCACGGTTGGCAACCTTGCCCCGGGCATCTACAATGTTACCGTCAATGACGAGGACGCATGTGGCATCACCGGCATGTTTGAAATCACCGCCCACGCGCCACCAATGATCGCTTCCGCGCAAATCACCGTCGCCACCTGCGCCACTGCCGGCGACGGGGGCATTGACCTTACCGTAAACGGAGGCACAAGCCCTTAGGATTACGTCTGGAACCACGGTGCCAACACCGCTTCCATCCAAAACCTCGACGGCGCTACTTATTGTGTGGTCGTCACTGACGACAATAATTGTATGGTTAGCGGCTGCTCTCAACCTTACCCACCATACCCCAGGACGCTGCACCCTACGTGAAGCAGGTGAAGCTTTTTGCCGTGCCGGTCAGCGGCGGCGCAGAAACCCTGATCTATGACGGGAAATGGGTGACGACGGCGGCGGGTTGTTTGTTTTTTACTGGCGGGACGCTGGAGATTTCTCAGCCGTTGATGGAAGACATTGACGCAGGGCTCCTGGAACTTAGGGTAGAAGCGGAGACGAGCGAACCGATGACAAGTCTACAGGTAGGCGGGCATTTTTTCCCATTGCTTAATGTGCAATTCCAAAGCCCTATACTTTGGGATGGGATCATTCCCGAAAATGCTTTTGCTGCTGCCATTACCAACAATACCTTGCTTGAAGAATTTGTATTTTCGGGGACAGACTTGAACGGCAATCCGTTGTTCGACTTGCACACGGCTCATTCCCCCTGCACAGACATCCCCCAGCTTCAACCGAACTGCTCGTGGGCACCGGCATTTACCTCGAATTCACGCCAGGTTCATGTATTGGAGCGCAAGTGTTTGCAGGTGGATTTTGATCTGAATATGGAGGGGGGCAATATCCGGGCATTGATCACTGGCGGCACCGGGCCTTACACATTTAGCTGGCGACCGGAAGGCCATGCCACCGTGATAGGTACAGAACAGAACTTGTTGGGTGTTGATCCCGGGCGTTATTGTGTCAGCATCACCGATGCGGCAGGCTGCATGGTACAGGCGTGCGTAACGCTTTGCCAACCCATAGACGAGGTCATTAACCAAACGGTTGAAATCACGCCGCCTTGCCCTGGCAGTGCGGGCGGAGGAACGGTTTGCTTGTATGCAGGCACGGGGCTTCCTTTATCTTATGCCTGGCAGGATGGTTCTTCGGGAAACTGCCGATCCGGCTTGCTGGCGGGGAACAGTTACTTCGTTACGATTACGGAATTGGCTTGTATGCAGGAGTTTGTCTATTTCACCGGGCCATTGGCTCCAGTAAACCCGGTAAGCGTTGCGCTGAGCAGCAGCTCGGCCGCCTGTCCGAACGGGGGCACAAACGGGCGGCTGCAAGTTACGGCATCCGGCGGCAGAGCACCTTATTCCTATGTTTGGAACAATGGAACTACGGGTGCCCTCAACACCGGCTTATCGGCGGGCGCCTGTCATTCGGTGACGGTAACGGATGCCTGCGGCCAAACAACCGTGCAGTGTTTCAATTTGCCAGTTTATACTGCCGTGGCCCATACATGGCTCAATAGTCACCCCACAGCATGCGTCAATGGGACGAATGGAAGGATTCAACTGTCCCTGAGTGGAGGTGTAACGCCTATGACCTTTCAGTGGGCGAATACAAATGGCAATATTCCCCAACCGATACCCAGCGCAAGTTTGAACAATATTGGAACCGGCACTTATTGGGTCACCGTTACAGACGCCTGCGGGAGTCCGACTTCCGGAGGGCCATTTGTGGTCGGGACGAACTATACGCCAATGGCGATATCGGGAAGCAACATATCTGCTGCCTGCGGAACCGCTGCAACGGGATCCATCATATTCACCCGCACTGGTGGGAGGGCGCCATTCGACTTTAACTGGTCGGGGCCTAATGGGGAAATGCCTTCGACGGATATACCAATGGTCAATAATTTACCCCCCGGTAATTATTCCGTTGCCATAACCGACGCTTGTGGCGAAACTTTGGATCAAAGTTTCACTGTGGGAACAATCTCCGCAAGTACTTTCATCCAGATCAATGAAGCCGACCTCACCCATATTTGTGCATCTGGTCAGACCGGCGCGATTGATCTTAGCGTTTCCACCAGCAGTGGAACGCTCACTTTTGCCTGGAGTACGGGTGCAACCACGGAAGACGTATCCGGGCTTTCAGCAGGGACTCATGCGGTGACCATTTCGAACGGGAATTGTGCAATGACGAATCATTTTAGCATAGAACAGCCCGAATGGGAACTTGAAGGCGAAGTTTCGCCTGCTTTCTGTAAAAATGAAAACGGAATGATTGACTTAAAAATAGAAGGCAATGCAGGCCCCTTATCATTTCAATGGAATACTGGCGCTACCACCGAAGATATTGACGATTTGGAAGCCGGGACGTATTCCGTTACGGCAACGGATGCTTTTGGCTGTTCAAGGATTGGCGGCTCCTTTGAAGTGGAAGAGGCGAATAGCGATTTAAACATTTCGATTGTCAGTGTTCAGGGATCAACAGGAAGCGGGACCCCGGATTTTCCGATTGATTTGCACAATGGCAGTATCAACATTCAGATTACCGGGAGTTTTTCGCCATTTTCTGTTCAATGGAGCAATGGCGCGACAACTGAAGATATTGACCACCTTGCTTCCGGGACTTATTGGGTAACGGTGACAGATCAGAGAGGCTGTAAAAAGATGATGTCCATCACCTTACCTGTTTGTATGAATGAAGACCCAATTGTCACGTCTTATCCCTGGCAGATTACGCCCGCATTAACTGCCGCCGGCGGCTCACTTGGGATCAGCGTTTCCGGTGGGAATCCTCCTTATCTCTATTCCTGGCAGGGGCCAAATGGCTTTTCCAGTGCTGCGATGAACCTGACCGGACTTACCCAACCAGGGGAGTATTGTGTGACGGTTACAGACTACTGCAATCGGACGGCGAGTATTTGTAGGGAAATTGTGACCTCGTGCCCTAAAAAAAACCTGCATTTGGAAGTAGATAATGATAATGGCTGTTTAAGTGAGGGAGATGGAGAAGACATAACACTCAATGCAATTTCTTCTTTTTCCAATTTTTCAGATTATCTCTACGCAGAGTGGAGTACAGGTCAAACCGGATTATTCCTTTTGGGAAGTGGTAACTATCAACCTGTTTCATCCGTTGTTTGGGGTAATCAATCTATTTATGTCACAGAGACTGGGTTATACTCAATTACCGTAACAGATGATTTTGGCTGTCAGTATGATGGACAAGCTCAAGTTAGTTACTCAACAATTGAAGCTTTAGTAGCTCTTGATATTAAATTATCGGATATTTCTTCGGACTTTAACGGATATGATGAACGGGTAATTAACGAGTTTTACATATGTACTACATGTGGGTATATTTTTGGTGGCCAAACCGTCGAACTATTTGACTGTAGTCATTCACATCATGAACACATACTTTTTACGCCTTATATTTCTTCTGGAAGTAGTGGTAATAACAATGCTGATAATCCTTGTAGAAGAGGAGGGGAGATTCTTATACAGAATGGTGCTACTAATATTACAAGAAACGTAATACCCAACAGTATTGCGACTTTTGTCCAGGAAGATGATGGGGGATGTGGATGTTTATTCCCTCCGGAGGTTTTGGAAAACATGCCACCTTATTTATACAACGGCATTTTTTCAGACCATTCAGAGCTGATTTATACAGAATTTCAGGGCGTTGCCGGATGCTCACCCGATCCTGGCCAAGACCCATTTACCAACAATACCTTCGATTTAGGAGTATTTAACTACGAATGTGAATGTGCAGTCTGTATTGGATTGGCTTCCAATGATAATGCTTGCACCTTTTCATTATTGTGTATTGATGAAATGGGAAATTCGGAGATTAATAATATAGTTGTCCCAGGCAATATAGGCTATCGAAAAAAATCTCATTTATCAATGATGGTTTTGGGGCTTGGCTACGGGACAATCCATTGCTTTATATATCAGGTATGTGAAACGGCTGAATGTGCGCTGCCTCCTTTAGAAATTCATGAATTTCCAGGGGCTGATTGTGAAACACTTAGTGAGACTGATCTCTCATTTATTGCTGGAGGAAATCACTACTACCTTTCTGATATTGAATATTTACCTTCTTGTACTGACGGATTTGCAGGAACCCCACCCCAGTCTTTTGCCAATTCCAATGCTGGGGTCATAAAAATAGAAGGGAATAATGCTTTCAGCACAGCCGTTTTCCCCAACCCCGCAACCGAAACCCTGAATATCCAAATGCTTTCACCAGAGCCTACTCTCGCCAACCTGCAACTCTACGACATGATGGGACGCAAACTTTTCGAGCGCACCGTCGAAGTAGCAGGCAAGCATATCGAACAGTGGGATGTTTTGAATACTTTTGTACCCGGTGTTTACCGATTGTCTATTCGGGATGACCGGGGAAATATATCTACTCACAGTGTGGTGCTTACAAAAAAATGATGAGATTGATCAAGTGCATTGACGCTGTTGGTGGCACGGAAAATAACCGGCAACTTGCTTTAAAACTACCTGCTGCATGCATCATTCGTTGGGTAGTTTTGATCATGTTAATGTTCGGATCCGCCTTAACCCATGCCCAAACCTTCCGTGCGGTTAGTAACGAACCCTACCCATCAGGATCTGCAGCAAGAAACAACAGAGTTCGGCTTGATGATTGTAATTATTTTTCGGGACTTGGAGCTTCCGCAACATTCTGTCATAGTCTTACTTATGCAAGCAATGAAGTAAGGGTTGTT
>Ga0163147_10004379_pt1 | contig 18034 bp, 12 predicted proteins | sample OliLakLV19MP6G1_FD_148597 | JGI IMG/M metagenome (GOLD analysis project Ga0163147, IMG submission 148597) | Freshwater microbial mat bacterial communities from Lake Vanda, McMurdo Dry Valleys, Antarctica- Oligotrophic Lake LV.19.MP6.G1 | ecosystem: Environmental > Aquatic > Freshwater > Lake >...
GCTGCTGGCGAGCCACAGCGGGTATGCCGTCGGGACGACGGTGCGGTATCACAATCGGTTCGGCTGTTTGGGCACCGTCGCGGGTGGCCCGTTCCCAGCTCCGCCCACCTGTGCAAACTGTCCAACGCCAGTCTGGGTTCCGATCCCGGCGCCACCAACGGCACCTCTGGGAACGCCGCCCGGTCGACAGACGAACTGGGTCTGCCGCGATGTCACCACGTTGACCGGAACGACGTGCCGCTGTTTCTCCGACTTGTGGTTATGGTGCATTCCGGCTCCGGCAGGTTGGCCAGCGGGGATGCCGACGGTCATCAAGCAGCGCTTGATATGCACCACGCCTGGTTTCTGCGGGTCGACCACACCCGCCAGACCCACAGGAACCGCGCCCTGCCCTTGGGGTGCCCCCGGTATCGAATATTACTACTGACTTCTCGGGTGGCGCGCACAGGAATGCGCGCGCCACCAATAGCATGGACTCTGCATTGAACACGCGTTCCATCACCGTCGTCGGCATCTCGATCGCGGCGTGCTTGCTGTCGACATTTTGTTGGCACGCGGCGACGCTCCGGTTCGCCGAGTTCTTGATGGACGCCCCCGCGCCGATACCGGGCGCTCAATACCGATATATCTACACGGATGTTCTTGGGCAAAGCACGCCGGTTTACGATCCTTACATGGGGAGGCCTGAAGACTACCAACGGTTTATCAATGTGGCCGGCAGGGGCTCGTGGCGCGGGCTGGGGCGGCATCAAGATCGGTCGATCGGGGTCGACAGCAGCATGGGGTTCGTGTTGGCATCGGTTGCGGCGATCAGCCTGGCGGGGTTCCTTGCCGGAGTGACTATTCCGCGGCTTGTGGCTGCAAGACTGGGGAATGAATGGAGCCTTCGGAGCGCCACTTTGCCGACGGCATCGCTGCGGGGAGCGATACTCGGTGCCATTGTTCTCGTGCCCGGGACGCTGCTTGTATGGTACGCGGCGTATCCGCGGATGCGGTTTGGCGCGGGAGTGTTCGAGATGCACACGGCGTCGCGGTGGGCCATACCCTGGCTGGCAACATGTCTAGGGCTCATCGCCGCGAGTTTCGACCTGACCGTCGAGTGGCAACTGCGGGCATCGACGGCGCGATGCCAGCGGTGCGGCTACCTACTGTCCGGCCAAGCTGGCACCGGGATGTGTATGGACTGCGGGTTCGTGCATTCGGTCGAGAACATCGCCTCGAAGCTGGGAAGGCGCTGGCTCGGCACCTCGCTGCTCGTGGGGGCCGCGATTGTTGGGGGTATGTGCTTGTGGATGACTTGGGGGCCGGCAGGCGGTTACCTGGGCACGGCCGCGCTGGCACGGTGGTTCCTGATGATACCGCTGGATTCATGAGGCCGTAGTAGAGATGTGCGCCGGATTCTTCCTTCCCGGCAATAATGGGAGTTCATGCGCTGGCTTTGCAGTTCAAGTGCTGCGGAACTTGGTGACCCGCTTGTCGCCCGGTGATCCGGGCGAAGAACTTCTTCTATGTCGTTTCGCCGCTCAATCATCCGGGTGTTCTGGTGTGCCCTGGCACTCTGTGCGGTGGCTGTCGTCCCGGCGGCCTTCCTGAACGCCACCCTCGTTGCGCATGTAGCGAGCTCGGTGGTCGTTGCCCGCAGCGGAACAGACGCCCGCGACCTCCACGCGTTCGGCGCGGCTTTGGCAAGTCGCGTGTCGTCGGCGGCGTCCACAAGGTTGTGGGCGGAGTCGGCAACGCGGGTTGGAGGGGTGCCGTTGTCCACGCTCAGCCTCGCCGCGTCGGGCGCCGTCACAGTGCTTGTGCTATCAACTGTTTTTGGTTGCAAAGCGACCGACGCGGTGCCGGGGACTGGCACGACCCCTTGCGTGCCCCCCGGAACAACCCCTACCTGGGTCTGTCGCAACGGTGCCCAAGGCTCATGCACCTGTTACCGCGACCCGGTGATCCCCGGCCCGGGAATGCCAACGACGACCCCCATGCGCGAAGTATGCACGCACACTCCGGCCGGTTGCAGCCCGGCAGGCTCGTGCATCGGCGGCGGCTACTCCCCGGGAGCCCCTCCCGCGTGGTGCCCGGGGACGTGTGAAACTCCGTACTGGTACTAACAACTGCGCGGATGCGGGACGAGAGTTCCGCACCCGCGTTTATGTCGCAGCAACCGAGCGGGGTCCGGAGCAGTGGTCGGATCGCTTTCGGCCTCCTGGGGCTGTTGTGCTATCCCCTTTGGGCAATGCTCGTATTTGCAACCGTCAAGGCCGTGTTGGTGGGGTGGGCATTCTGGCAGACCTTACCCGCGGAACGGGATGGGGAGTTGAATGTCCAGCCCCCCATCGCGCGATGGATCACTTGGGCACACCGGGTGTTCGAGCAACTCTGGTCGCTCCTGACCATGGACCCGATGGTCGTTGGCGCGGCCCGCCGAGAGGCGATTCAGTTCATGGGAGGCATTTACGCCTTTGCGGTCGTTCTTACGGCGGCCAGTCTATTCGTCGGCGTGCACGTCGGTCGATGGGTCTGCCGTCTCGCGTTCAAGCCGGGCTATTGGAATCATCGGAACGTCCGTGCCGAGCGGGGCTCCGCGTTGACACATTGTCTCATGCGGGGCGTGCTCTGGGCCTACGGAACTGTCTGGGTAGTCTCGATCATCACTGTTGTGTCTACCCGGACCATTCGAGGCGGCGTTTCAGCACCCGCGTTGCCGACGCTTGGTTGGTGTCTGGTTTTGCTCGGTACGCCGGCGCTGGGTGGGGTCTTTGCCATGATCGGCGCATATCGCGCTGCGGTTCGCGAGCGGATTGGTCCGGAAGAGTATCTTTGCGACTGCGACTACGAGTGCGCGCCCGGCAAGCAGTGCCCTGAGTGCGGCGCGGTGACACGCGCCCTTCCGGCCGCACTGCGGTGGCGATGGCAACGATGAGCCCAGGAATCAACGTGCAATCCAACTGCCCTCTTCGGTCGCACCCCTGCTTTTATTGCTTGGAAGTTGAAGAATGCAAACTCGGCTTGAATCGTCTGAACGTTGGGCGGTGATCCGGGGGCGATTCCGGCTATCGCTACTTGCGATCGCGTGCGCTTTGGGGATTTCAGTTGGCTACTCATCGTGCCAACTCCGTGCGATTAATTGTTACGCGCTTATGGGTGAGGAGATCACACATGGGACGCGCGCGGGCCAACTGTCGAACTTCTATCTGGCATTGAAACCACGCTATGGTGAAGAGGAGTTGGTGCTGGGTCCGGCTCCAGAAACTCCCAATGACGCACGCGGTCTGCTGGACCGACAAGCTTTCCGGCTCTGGCGATTTGGCGGAAGCATGACCGCGCCTGGCGCCTGGGCATGGCTTTACCGACCGACGCTTGCCGCAGCCGTCGACGACGCGATCCCATTCTTTGGGATGCTGATTGTCGCCGGGCTTGGGCTCCGTGCTTCCGAACGCTTGCTTCGTGCGGGTTGGTCGGAACGATTGCAAGGGAAGCGCTGCTTGGAGAATGCAACGTGCGAGCAGGTTGAAAGGGCACGCCGATCCGGAGCGCGCGCGGCGGCGGCGGCGATCGTTGCGTTCGCGCCGGTGTGCGGTGTTCTCGGTTGGTACATTGTCTTTCCAAGGTCAAGCCACGGCCTCGCGTTGTCGAGGGCCATTCTGCCGACAGCGATCGTCGGGATGTCCATCACATGCGCGGTGCTCCTTGTAGCGCATTGCTTGGGCTTGGTGGCACGGCGGCACAGGATTTGTGCCAATGTTCCGGTTCGGCGGAATGTTTGCCCCGCGTGCTCGTATCCAATCGAGAATCGGGCGATCTGCCCGGAGTGTGGGCCTGACGTTCTGCAGAGAGGCCTTCGAAGGGTCTTCCGGATCCCCACAGCCCTGCTTCGGTATCGGTCGATACGGGTGATGGTGTGGGTTGGCCTTGGCATCCTGACGGCTATTGGGTTGACCCTTGCGATGGCCGATTGGACCCGAGTTGGTTCTTGGGTTGGTCCTAAGCTCGCGAGGGTTGATGCCTGGACACTCCGATCCGCCGTCACAAATCTGCCCACCGAAGACTGGTGTCTCGGTCTGCGCTGGCCGCTTGCCACGCAAGGCGCGGCGGGCGCGATGGTCATCGAGTGGGACGAGGGTTGGGGCGTCTTCGCTCAGCGCACTCTCCATGCGCCCCCCGCAGGTGGCGCGCGCGTGGCCTGCGTTGTGGCATTCTGCCCGAGGACCATCGACCCCGCCCGCATGGACAGCTGGACCATGCGGGCGCAGATCGTAACCGTTCATGCTCCGTGGGCGGGCCACTCGGTGGAGTTCGAGTTCTTCCCCGGGCTCCGGGCACTGGTGCAGACCGGCGATATCTCAGGTGGGCGGGGCGTTGCCGGTGTGTGGGGCCTGCCGCGAGATTCCTACCCTCTAGCCGTGTGGCCTGGACATGACGAGGTGGCAAAGCAGGTGGAGCAGTTGCTTGTCGAGAGTCGCTGATGCACCTTGGAAGCCGCGGTCGCGACCGACGCCGCCACGCAGGAACCAGGGGCGTAATTGGCGTGCCGGTCACCCTGCGCACTCCCCCTACACTGCCCACGCATGGAGCCAGCCTCCCCACACACGCTTGCGCCGGTTCACCCAGTCCACGCGCCGACGGCAGGTGCCGACGTTCTTGCGACGCACCGGATGTCTACTCCAGCGGACAGAGCGCCGTGACGCTGTCGCAAGCCGCGTGAATCGTGAGTTCGTGGACACCGATCGGGCCGGGAACCATGCCTCCGGCAACTTGGCCCGCTCCCGCGCTCTGGCCTGCCTGGCCGGCATTCACCTGCACACCGATCAACGCCGGTCGTCAGTGCGAGTGCGAGTCGATTCGGACGGCACCGGCCTGCAGGACTGTTCCGTGCTGGTTCTTCTGGACTTGCGACATCGATTGTCAGGAGAAGCGGAGGTGCCAATACACTCCCGGCCTCGATCCAGGGACGCCCGCGGGGTGTCCCGCAACCACCCCCCCCGGTTCGATCCCCCCTGTGAACTGCGATGACTATTGGCGGGAACGCTAAGTTGCGCAGCACCCTTCGACCGGCGGCGGCGTTCGTCGTCACCGCCGGTGTTTGCGCGCTTGTCATTGTCCTGTGCTGTCTGGTTGCGCAGGCCGCGATGGCCCACATGATCGCCTCGCGAGGGGCGGCACGGGCCTCCTTCTTATCCGCGCTCGGGGAGCGGCGATGGAGCGATGTCCTCGCCACGCCGCGTGCCGACGACCAGGCCAACTGGCGGGAAATGTGTCAACGCTATCCATCCGATGCGATCGGTCGCTTGGCAGAATGGTCGCTGGAGCCCTGGGCATGGTTCGGGGCGAAACTCTGGGTGCATCTCCTGGTCGTGGTCGCTCTCATCCACGCGCTGGCCATCCTGCTCGCCGTCCTTCCGCTCTGGAGGGCGGTTCAACGCGGCGGCGTGCCCCGGCGCGCGGGGTTCCAACTCGCCGCGATTCAGGGCGCGTGCTCGCTCCGGGTGCTTCCCTCGCTCGTGCTGGCGTCCGTGTGTGTGGCCGGTGTTGCATCGGGTTGGGCCTATCTCACGCTGGTTGATGATCGGAGACCCGAGCCGACTCCGGCCACACTCGCCGTCTGCGGCCTGCTGTTCCTCATCGCCGATGCGCTGTTGCTCTGCGCCGCACTCCCGCGTGCCCTCGCCGCGCACCCCGCGATCGGCGCGACAATGTGCCCCCGGTGCGGGTACCAATCCATCGGAACGGTCGTGCGATGCAGCGAGTGCGGGCGCTCCAAGTGCGGGCCGCTGCGGTTCCCGTGGGCACCTGTGCTGGACAGACTTCCGGGTCCAGCCCAGACCGCCGCCATGCTGGTGGGCGTGCTTGCCCTCATGATCGGGGTGGTCGCGGCCTCGCCCGTGTTGTGCGCGGAGGCGCGCCGGCGGGTTCTCGCTGCGCCCGGTCCCGCACACATTGAGGAATACTATGTGAATCTCATGCCCGAACTTGACGGAGCGCCGATCGTCGTCCGAGGTTCCGCAGGTGTATTTGCACTGGTGCTCCACGATGACTTGCAGGCGGCGTGGTGGGCCGACCCCGGCGGGGTTTTTTTCGCAAAGCCACATTGGTTCGTGGCACGCGAGCATCGAGATGCCGTCCTTTCGGACCGTGGGTATCGAGAACTTCCGTTGCCCGACGGCGAGTCCGCGCGGATAATCTTGCGTGACTGTCGCCCGGATGTAGTTGTATTTCCCTGGCCGGTTGCTTCGGCCCGTTTTGCAGAGGGCGCGGTCGCCGCACGCATGAGAGCGTTGATTCCCAACGATTTGCGGTCTTTGCCTTCACCAACCCCGCCATGACCTCGTCTGACGGCCCAGCGGGGGCACCTCGACTCTCACCGCGGCATCTGCTCGCTCCCGACAAAGTCGATCTGCAGGCCCTCGATGTGGACCACCGTCCACTCGCCCGCCGCCCCCCCGCTGCGCCGCCACGTCAGCCGCCACCACGAGCGGTTGGTCATCCCGTCCACCTCCACACGCACGCGCGCGAGCGTTCGCCCCCCCGCTGCGCCCGCGCTGCCCGCTCCTCCATCATCGGTGTGCGCGGTGACCGACGGCACCGAGTGCCGCGTCACGCGGTACTCGCTGCCTATATACCGATCCACCAGGCCCACGATCCCGGCTTTGTCCTCGGTGTAGGCACGGCCGAGCACCCGCAGACCCACATCCTCGGCGAGCATCGGGGCGAGCGCTCGAAGGTCCGGCTGGGCGGCCGCGGCGACCAACTCCCGCGTGCGCTGCACCAGCACCTCCCGCTGCGTGGTGACCAGAAATGACGTGACGACGCACAATGCCGCGACCAGCGCGAGTGCCCCGGCGGCCAGCGCACCCTGCCTCGCCCCCCCCCCGCCGCGCGCGTTGAGGATGAAGAACACGACCACCCCCGCCGCGGCCAGGCCGATGACCGGCGGCCACGGGTTCTCAAGCACCCAGCGCTCAAGCAGCGGAACGGGCGGCAGGGGAGGGGGCGTGTAGGGGGCAGTCGCGTCCTGGAGGAACAGGAGCGGCACGAGCAGTTGAACGGGCGTGACCATTGCCGAGGTGTATCCGAAAAGGGAAGGCCGGACTAGCGCATCGCCGATGCAAGGCGGGTCGCGGGTGGAGTGCCCGCCGCTGTGCCATGCGCCGCCGCGGCCACCACAGTTCCGCCTGTTGGGCGGGGTGAGCGCAATCAGGAGAAACCCGGCGGAGCCGGGTAAGGAGAGAGGACTCGATGCCCACCGCCGATGCGATGACCGTGAGCGTTGGGGCGGGGGCGCTGGAGCGGAACCTCGCAGCGCTGGTTCGCGGCAGCCCGGATACCGCGGCGCGAGTGCGACTGGCCGGCCGGCGAAGCGATGCGCACCTTGTGCCGACCGATGACGGCGTGCCCGCGATCGAGATCGTCCGCGGCGGAACGGCGGTCTCGCTGTGCAGCCGAAGGCGGCCGCTGGATGAGGCCCGACGCCTGATCGAGCCGGTTGAGATTGCCGATGCCGCGATCTTCGTCGTGGTCGGGTTCGGCGCCGGGTACCACATCGCGGAGTTGGCGCGGCGGGTGGGGAAGACCGGCCTGATCGTCGTGTTCGAGCCGGATGTCGAGTTGCTCCGAACAGCACTTGAGGCCATCGACCACTCCGCGTGGATGAGCCGGGCCAACGTCGCTGTTTTGACGGACCCCGATGACGCGGGGGCAATGTCCGCGGCGGTCCAGGGCCTGGAAGGCCTGGCCGCGCTGGGGGTGACGATGCTCGCGCACCCGGCCAGCGAGGCTCGGCTGGGCGGGGGCGGGGTCCGCAAGCGGTTCGAGGAGACGTTCAACCGGCTTGTCGAGGCGCTCGCGCTCACCGCGCGGACATCGGTCTTCCAGGCGAAGGTGACGCTGCGGAACCTGATCCAGAATGCCGAGCATTATGCGCTGCGGCCCGGAGCCGCCCAGTACAAAGGGGTGTTCAAGGGACTGCCCGCGGTCGTGGTCGCCGCGGGACCGAGTTTGGAGCGCAACATCGGGTTGCTCAGCGCGCCGGGGGTGCGCGATCGCGTAGTGATTGTCGCGGTGCAAACGGTGCTTAAGCCGCTGCTAGCGCGCGGGGTCCGGCCGCACTTCGTTACCGCGCTTGATTACAGCGAACTCAGTTTGCGCTTCTATGAGGGCCTGACCGCCGACGATGTGCGGGGCATCACGCTCGTGGTTGAGCCCAAGGTGAACCGCGCGGTGACCGATGCCTTCCCCGGCGAACTCGTGTGCGCGGACGACAAGCACCTCGCGCTGCTGCTGGGTCCGGGTCTGATAGCGCACCGCGCGCAGCACGGCGAGATCGTTCCGTGCGCGACGGTGGCGCACCTCGCCTACCACTGGGCCCGCTTCATCGGGTGCGACCCGGTCGCGCTCATCGGCCAGGACCTGGGCTTCACGGATGGGGCGTACTACGCGTCGGGCGCGGCGATCCACGACACCTGGGCGAGCGAACTCAACGAGTTCAACACGCTGGAGATGCTCGAATGGCAGCGCATCAAGCGGATGGGGCCGCAACTCATGCCCACCGCGGATTCGATGGGCAGGCCGATCTACACCGATCGGCAGATGAGCACCTACCGCGTGCAGTTCGAGCGCGACTTCCGTGCCGATGCGGAGCGGGGGCTGCACACGTTGGACTGCACGGAGGGTGGCGTGGCGAAGGGGCACACGCGCCCGCTCAGACTGAGCGAGTTCCTGTCGCAATGCACGGCGACCGATGTCCGGCGGCGGATGTCCGAAGCGCGGAGCAGCGCGACCGGCGCAGCGCCGGCCACCCGGGCGCAACTTAAGGACCGCCTCAGAGCGATCCGGAAGGATGTCTGGCGGATCGCCGAGGCGAGCCGGACGACCGCCGTCCTCCTGAGCGAGATGAGTGAGCATCACGCCGACCAGTCGCGGGTGAACCGCCTCATCAAGAAGGTCTACGCGGCGCGGGACGAGGTTCTTGGGCTGGAACCGGCGTTCACAGCGGTGCAGCTGCTCGATCAGAAGGGCGGCCTCAACCGGATCCGCGCTGACCGAGCCTTGGGCCTCGACGCGGCTTTGACGCCTCTGGAGCGCCAGCGCCGGCAGATCGAGCGCGATGTGGAGAATGTCCGCTCGCTCGCGGCCGCGGCCGATGATCTCGGGCAGATCCTCGATGAGGAGGTGAGGGCGCTTGATGGCGCTGCTCGCAACACGCGCGATGCCGACGTGGTTCGTCACGGCGCCGATGCGGTCAGCATGAGTTGGGCGGAGTCGGGCGCGAAACTGAAAGTCGGCGCGATCATCGCCGTGACGTCTGCTGACCTCGGCGCAGGGCAGCGGGAGTTGGCATCCGGGCTCACCGTCCTGGGCGCCACGCTCCATCGCCTTGCCCGCTGCTCGGCAATCGACGGCATCACACTCGTGTGTCAGAACGAATCGCGGCTCCGGGCGGCGATGGGCACCTTGAAGTTCGCCAGGGCGGTGCGGGTGGTCGAGGTGGCGGGTGAACTCGATTCGGCCCCGGCGTTCGTGCGGAGCGCCCGCTTGTTCGCGGGCGCGTGCTGGCGCGCGGGGCTGGGAGGGGCATCGGTGTTCGATGAGGCCCTTGCGCCACGGGCCATGAGCGGCGTGATGGAGCAACTGGAGCTCGATGCCGCGCTGGTTGTGGGAGCGACCTGGTGCAGCGTGGACCCCGGACTGTGTGATGAGGCGATCCGTCGTCACGCGCAGAACCCTGAGCAACACCGGTTCACGTTCGCGCACGCCGCGCCGGGGCTTGCGGGGTGCGTTCTGTCGCGCAGGCTCATGGCCGACCTCGCCGGGATTCGTGAGCAGGCGGGCGCCCTGGGTACGCTCGGCGCGATGCTGGGGTACCTGCCGCCCGCGCCCACGGCCGATCCGCTCGGTTCGCGTGTGTGCGTCGCGGCGGGACCGGCTGTGCGCGACGCGGGCGAGCGCTACATCGCCGATTCGACCGCCTCGCTGGAGTGGATGGTGACTGTGGCACGCTCTCTCGGCAACAACTTCATCGCATCGAGCGCCGCGGAGGTTGTGGCATCGCGGGCAGCATTGCTCCGCACGTCGTGCCCGCCCCCCCCAGGGCCTGCGGAGACAACGCTCCTGATCGGCACCATGGGTACTGCGCCCTGGCGTGAGAACATCCTGGCGCAACTCGGGGCGCTCCGTGATGATTCCGTGCTGACGATCGCCGGCTCGCCAAGACGCACGCACGGCCAGCCGCGCGAGGAGGTCCTGCACGACCCGGCGCTGCCCACGCTCGTCCGCGCTGCTCGCGCTGCGGGCGTGCGGGGTGTCCACGTTCGCACCGGCCTGCGCGCAACCTTCGCTGCGATCGATCAACTTCTCGCGGCCGCTCCTGACATCATCAGCGTCGACTTGCTGGCGGAAACTCCGGGCGTGTATGGCGCGGTCGCGGGCGAGGATGCGATGGCCCTCGCGTGGGCGGGCATGGAGCACATCATGCGCCGGCGGGGCTCGTGGCCACGAGGCGATGGCTCGCCGAGCGCCTGGCGCGGCTGGCTTGTGCCGCGGATGACCAAGTGCGATGCGGCCTACCCGGAGATGGAGCGCTTCTACGACCGCTGGATCATGCTGTGCGGGTGGGCGGTGATCGACCCGATGCTTGCGGCGGTGGATGGGGAGCGCATTGCGCCACTCCGAACGCCACGCAGCAAGGCGGTGCGCGATGCACGCGCGAGCATGACGGTGCAGGTGTCGGGCGCGGTGCTCGGGCCGGATGGGGCAGCCATCGGCGATGTGTCGCGTGAGCCGGTCGCGGCGGTGTGGGAGCGGCTGTGGGAATCGCGCCGGAACGCGGGGCTGCTCTGATGGACGGCTACGCGCGGAGTGCGATTGCGATCATCCTCGGGCGCGCCGGGAGCAAGGGCCTGCCGCGGAAGAATGTGCTGCCGGTGGCGGGCAAGCCGTGCGTGCAATGGACGATCGAGGCGGCACAGCGGTCGGGGATCGTGCGTGAGGTAGTGGTGTCGTCGGACGATCAGGAAGTGCTTTCCATTGCGCGGGCGCTCATCGCACGCGCGATCGACCGTCCCGAAGCGCTCGCGGGCGACACCGCGACCGTGGATGCCGCGGCGAGGCACGCGGTGGCTGAGTTGGAGCGCGCGGGCGGCTCGCCCCTGCCGTCGGCACAGCCGATCGTGATCCTGTACGCGAACGTCCCCGTTCGCCCGCCGGACCTGATTGACCGCGCGGTGGCCATGCTCAGCGAGCAACGCGCCGACTCCGTGCAGTCGTATGCGCCGGTTGGCAAGTATCACCCGTGGTGGATGGCACGTGTCGATTCGGCGACCGGCATGGTGAGTCCGTGGGAAGGGGATGTACTCAACCACGGCGTGTTCCGTCGGCAGGACCTGCCGCCCGCGTTCGTGCCCGATGGCGGGGTGATCGTCGTGACGCGACAGGCGCTGATGCTGGAGATTCCGGATGTTCCCCCCCTCACCGGCCCACACGCTTTCTTCGGACGCGAGGACCGGCGGCGCGGCATGATCAACGGCGCGGGCACCGTGATCGATATCGATACGAGGGCCGACATGATGGTCGCCGAGGCGATCCTCTCGACGCGTGCGAGATGAACGGGTTACTCTGTGCCATGCGCATCGGCGACCGTCAGATCGGGCACGGCTCTTCACCCGCGCGGGCGTACATCATCGCCGAACTGGGCGTGAACCACGACGGTTCGGTGGAGCGTGCGCTCGAACTCACGCGCGAGGCCAAGGCCGCGGGCGCGGACGCCATCAAACTCCAGTTGTTTCGCACGGACCTGCTGATGAGCCGCACCGCGAAACTCGCCGCGTACCAGCAGGCCGCCGGAGAGTCCGATCCGGTGGCGATGCTCCGGCGGCTGGAACTCAGCCCGGTGCAGATGCTGCCGGTGCTGGCGATGGCGCGCCAACTCGAACTGCACGCGATCGTCACCGTCTTTTCGATCGACCTCATCGCCGAGGCGGAGGATACCGCGCACGTTCACAGCGGATGGGACGCCTACAAGACCGCCTCGCCGGACATCATCCACAGGCCACTGCTTGAAGCCCTTGCGGCGACGGGCCGCCCGCTGATCGTCAGCACGGGCGCGAGCACGATGGATGAAGTTGGGCGAGCGGTCGGATGGCTGGAGGGAGCGCGCCGCACCGCTCGTCTCGCATTGCTCCAGTGCGTGAGCGCGTACCCGACGCCCGTATCGGAGATGTCCCTGGGAGGAATCGCCGCGCTCGCAAACGAGTTTCGCGGCGTTCCGGTCGGCTACAGCGACCACACCGAGGCGATCAACACGGGCGGGCTCGCGGCCGCGCGGGGCGCGTGCATCCTCGAGAAGCACTTCACCTACGACCGCGAGGCCCAGGGGCCGGACCACCGCGCATCGCTCGACTTCGCGGGCTTCCGGCGGTACATCGAGAGTGTGCGTGCGGTGGAGCGGGACGCGCCCTCAGCCCCGCCTTCCGTCGGCGCTGACGAATCGAAGCGCGTCCTTGAGATCGAGCGCGATGTTCGCGCTGTCTCGCGTCAGTCGGTCGTCGCGGCCAAGGCCCTGCCAGCGGGGCACATGCTCACGCGGGGGGACTTTATCTTTAAGCGGCCCGGCACGGGCCTCGAGCCCTTCCGGCTCCGCGAGATCGTCGGCGCGCGCCTCGCCCGCGCGGTGGAGGCCGACATGCCGGTGACATGGGCCGACCTCGGGCGCGAGCCGCCGCCTCTCGATATGGAGGCCGCGCCATGAAGCAGACCCGGGCTGTCGCGGTCGTCACCGGCTCGCGCGCGGAGTTCGGCCTGCTGCGCCCCGTGATGCACGCGATCGAGAGTTCGCCGCGGCTGCGGCTGAAGGTCATCGCGGGTGGGGCGCACCTGCTGTCGCCGGCACACACGATTCGCGAAGTCGAGGCCGAGTTTGCCATCGTCGCGAAAGTACCAATGCAGGTGGCCGGAAGGGCGGCCCGCGTCGCGGACGCGATCGCGCTCGGTCGGGGTGTGCAGGGTTTCGCACGCGCCTTTGAGCGCATCAAGCCCGACTGGGTGGTGGTGCTGGGGGACCGTATCGAGGCGTTCGCCGCGGCCTCCGCCGCGAGTGTCGCGGGCATCGCCGTCGCCCACATCCACGGCGGTGACCGCGCCGAGGGGATCGCCGATGAGGCCATGCGTCACGCCATCACCAAACTCTCCCACCTGCACCTCGCGGCAACGGAGCAGTCCGCCGAGCGCATCGTGCGTATGGGCGAGCCGCCCGAGTTTGTCCACGTTGTCGGCTCGCCGGCCATCGACGGCCTGCGAGGTATCAACTCGATGAGCGACGATGATGCACGCGAACTGGGTGACCCCCGCATCGTCGCGCTCCTGCATCCCACCGGCCTGGACCTGACTTCGGAAACGCGCATCGCGCGGGCGGTCGCGAGCATCGCGTCTGCGCACCCCACGCTCTGGCTCGCGCCGAATCACGATCCCGGGCGGGAGACCATCGAGGCTGTGCGTACCGGGGCATCGGGCCGCGGCGCACCTGCCCAATGGGAGACTCTTGATCATCTGCCGCGACCGGAGTTCATCGCGCTGCTCAAGCGGCTCGCGGAGGTGCGCGGCGTGCTGGTGGGCAACTCTTCGGCGGGGTTGATCGAGGCGGCGGCGCTGGGCGTACGTGTGGTGAACATCGGACCTCGGCAGGATGGGCGCGAACGTACAGGCAATGTGGCCGACATCAAGCTGAAGAGCCTCGACACGCTCGCCGCGGCAGCGATGCGTGCGCGGAGCGCATCAAGGCTGCAACCATCGCAAACCTATGGCGACGGACGCGCAGGTGAGCGCATCGTCAAGCTGCTTGCCCGCACCTGTCTCGATCCGCGATCGCCGGCGCTGCTGCGCAAGCGCAATGCGTACTGAGGCCGCAGCAGCAACAGAAGCTCAGTGCCCGTTCTCGCTCTGCGCGACCTTCTTGCCCGTCATGAGGATCGCAAACCCGCCCACGCCGGCCAGGATTGAGGCGACCAGCACGGCCGCCTTGGCGATGTTGAGCTGCTCCGGATCCGGGAACGCAAGCGCGGCGATGAAGAGCGACATCGTGAAGCCGATGCCGCCGAGGAAGCCGGCGCCGAGCAGGTGACGCCAGGTGACACCGCGGGGCAGGACTCCGATCCCCAGCCTCACCGCGAGCCACGTTGCCAGGAAGATGCCAACCGGCTTTCCGACAACGAGGCCGCCGATGATGCCGAGAGATTTGGGCTCGGTGAGCATCGCCATGATGCCCTGGCTGGTTGCGCCGGCGGGGTCGATGGCAGCGGCCGCATCCGCCGCGGCTGGATCGGCATGACCACCGCCGCCGATGACGACGCCCGCATTGGCGAGCGCAAAGATCGGGACGATGAAGAACGACACCCATGGGAGCAGCCCATACTCCAGCCGCTGGAGCGGGGTCTGGGCACGCTCGCAGTAGATCTCCATGGTCTTGATGACACCCTGCTGCTCGGTGTTGGTCACAACATCGGAGTCATGATCTCCGGCGCGCACAAACTCATCGGTCAGCGATCGCACGCCGAGGGTGAATCCCTGCCCGTCGATCCTGGTGCGTGCGGGAATGGTGGCCGCGAGCATGACACCGGCGATGGTGGCATGAACGCCGGACTTGTACACCAGATACCAGAGCACGATCCCCCAGAGGAAGTACGCATGCGCTTTGCGCACGCCGAGCGCGTTGTGGGCGATGAGGATGAGTACGACACCGCCGGCCGCGCCGAGATAGGTGAACTGAAGATCCTCGGTGTAGAAGATCGCGATGACCAGCAGCGCGCCCAAGTCGTCGATGATGGCCAGCGAAGCCAGAAACACGCGCAGCCCGAAGGGCACGCGGCTGCCAAGGATCGCCAGCGCGCCCAGCGCAAAGGCGATGTCCGTGGCCATGGGCACCCCCCAGCCGCGGATCTCGGGCTTGCCCCAGGTGAACGCGGCGTAGATCGCCGCGGGGACAACCATTCCGCCGATCGCGGCAAAGATCGGCACGGCCGCGCGGCGCACGGAAGCAAGCTCGCCGACGAGCAGTTCGCGCTTGATCTCCATGCCGACGACGAGGAAGAAGATCGCCATCAGGAGGTCGTTGATCCAGTGGCCGAGTGACCACGCGATCCCGAAGTCCGCGATTTTGAACGAGAGGTTGGTCTCGTGCCAAAGCTGGTGATACCCGTGGCCGAACATCGAGTTGGCCCACACCATCGCGACGACCGATGAAAGCAGGAGCAGGACGCCGCCGGCGGCCTCAAAGCGCATGAACCGCCGCAGGGGGCGGAGGAGCGCATCCACAGGCTGTGGGGAGCCGATTTCCTCGGGAAGAATGGATGGGCCGTGTGCCATTGCGATTCCGTGCGTGATTGAATGGAACAAAGCCCGCGATGAACGTTCCATCGCGGGTCCGATCCTATTCAATACACACTCCTTCTGGAGCGCGGCGGGTGTCACTTCTCGAACGTAAAGCTCTTGCCCTGGTAATCCGCGCGGATCGTGTCGCCGGGTCCGAACTCCCCTTGCAGGATGCGTGTCGCCAGCGGGTTCTCGATACGGGACTGGATTGCGCGCTTCAGCGGCCTTGCCCCGAAGGCCGGGTCCCAGCCCTCATCTGCGAGTTGCGCCTTGGCCGCATCGGTGAGTTCGAGCGTCATCTCCCGATCGGCGAGTCGCGTGCGCAGCCGGGCGAGTTGGATGTCCACGATGTGCGCCAGGTCCTCGCGCCTGAGGCGGTGGAACACCACCACCTCGTCGATGCGGTTGAGCAGTTCGGGGCGCATGAACCCGCCCGCGCCCGCCATTCCAGAAAGCGCGTCGGTGAGTTGCGGCGGCGCGCCCGCAGCCCGCCCCAACTTGTCCATCGCGATCGCACCCGGCCCGCGCCGCAGCATCTCGCGCACCGCGGCTTCGATCTCCCAGTCCTCGGCGCCCGAGTCGGCCATCTCCTGGATCTGCTGGCTCCCGACGTTGCTGGTCATCACGATGATGGTGTTGCGGAAATCGACCGTGCGCCCCTGCCCGTCGGTCAGGCGGCCGTCATCGAGCACCTGCAGAAGAATGTTGAACACATCTGGGTGTGCCTTCTCGATCTCGTCGAGCAGCACAACGGCGTAGGGTCGGCGCCGGATCGCCTCGGTGAGCGCCCCGCCCTCGTCGTAGCCGACATAGCCCGGCGGCGCGCCGATCATGCGCGACACGGAGTGCTTCTCCATGTACTCGCTCATATCGACGCGGATCATCGCGTCCTCGGTGTCGAAGAGGAACGCCGCCAGAGCCTTGCACGTTTCGGTCTTGCCCACGCCCGTCGGCCCCAGGAAAAGAAAACTGCCGATGGGCCGGTTGGGGTCGCCCAGACCGGAACGTGCCCGGCGCACCGCGTTCGCCACCGCCTTCAGCGGCTCGTCCTGTCCGACGATGCGCCTGGACAACTCCTCCTCCATGCGGACGAGTTTGTCGCGCTCGCCTTCCACAAGCCGGGCGACGGGGATGCCCGTCCACTTGCCGACGATCTCCGCGACCGACTCGGCATCGACCTCCTCTTTCACCATCGCATCGCCGCGGCTCTCGCGCTCGGCCATCGCGGCCTCGGCCTCGGCGAGCCGCTTCTCGAGGTCGCGGACCTCGCCGTACTGGATGCGAGCCGCGGTCTCGAGGTCGCCGCGGCGCTGTGCCTGCTCGAGTTGCACCTTCTTGGCGTCGATCTGCCCCTTGACCTGCTTGACGGCGTCGAGGTCCTTCTTCTCCGCCTCCCATCTGGCGGTCAGGGCGCGGTTGCGCTCCTGCAGTTCCGAAAGTTCCCGCTCGATCCGCCCCAACTCTTTCTGGGTGCCGCCGCGCTCCGCGCTCGCGCCTTTGCCTTCGGTGCCTTTGTCCCTCTGTCCCTTCGTGCCTTCCGCGACTTCCAGCCGGATCGCCTCCCGCTCGATCTCCAACTGCATGATCCGCCTGCGCAACTCGTCGAGTTCGCCGGGCATTGAGTCGTTCTCCATCCGCAACTTGCTCGCGGCCTCATCGATCAGGTCGATCGCCTTGTCCGGCAGGAACCTGTCCGCGATGTAGCGATGGCTGAGTTGCGCCGCGGCGAGGATGGCCCCGTCGAGGATCCGCACGCCGTGGTGCGCCTCGTACCGCGGCTTGAGTCCCCGCAGGATCGCGACGGTCTCCTCCACCGTCGGCTGATCGACATACACCGGCTGGAAGCGTCGTTCGAACGCGGGGTCCTTCTCGATGTGCTTGCGGTACTCATCGAGGGTGGTCGCGCCGATGCAGCGCAACTCGCCGCGGGAGAGCGCGGGTTTGAGCAGGTTGCCAGCGCTGACAGCACCTTCTGCCGCGCCCGCGCCGACGATTGTGTGCAGTTCGTCGATAAACAGGATGACCTGTCCTTTGCTGGCCTGCACCTCGCGCAGGACCGCCTTCAGGCGCTCCTCGAACTCGCCGCGATACTTCGCTCCGGCGAGCAACTGGCCGACATCGAGCGAGACGATGCGGACCTCCCGCATCGATTCGGGGCAGTCGCCGTTGATGATGCGCAAGGCAAGGCCCTCGGCGATGGCGGTCTTGCCGACGCCCGGCTCGCCGATGAGGACGGGGTTGTTCTTGGTGCGGCGGCTGAGCACCTGGATGCAGCGACGGATCTCCTCATCGCGCCCGATGACCGGGTCCAGTTTTCCTTGCTGGGCCTTCTCGGTCAGGTCGATCGAGTACTTCTTGAGCGCCTCGTATTGGGTTTCGGCGTTCTGATCGGTCACGTTCTGCACGCCCGATGCCTCGCGGACCTGCTTGATCGCGGCCTCAAGGCTCTTGCGATTCGCGCCGCCGACCGTCGCCAGCACTTCCTTGGCGGGTCCGCCCGCGTCCGCCAGCGCCAGCAGCAGGTGCTCGGTCGAAACATAGGAGTCTCCAAGTTTTTTGGACTCCTGCTCAGCGCGCCCCAGGATGTCCATCAGCGCCCGCCCCGCGCTCCCCGCGCCGCTCGACGTCTTTGGCAGCCGCCCCAGTTCCGTCTCGACCACCTGCGCCACCCGCGCAGCGC
>Ga0163147_10004383_pt1 | contig 18020 bp, 14 predicted proteins | sample OliLakLV19MP6G1_FD_148597 | JGI IMG/M metagenome (GOLD analysis project Ga0163147, IMG submission 148597) | Freshwater microbial mat bacterial communities from Lake Vanda, McMurdo Dry Valleys, Antarctica- Oligotrophic Lake LV.19.MP6.G1 | ecosystem: Environmental > Aquatic > Freshwater > Lake >...
AACATTACACAAAGCCCTAAACAAGGCTTTTCGCTCTATCCTGGGCGCAGCATTAGGGTTTAATTTACATTTAAAAACATCTGCCGCTTTTTTAATCCTTTTTTACTTTTTTCGAGAGATTTTTATCGCACTATTTTTAAACAAACTCAATAATAACAAGGCTTACAGAGTTTTTGAGGGACGACTAATTAGTGAAATTCGTGGCTTATATTTTATGAAATTGCTTCACCTTAATTCGTGGCTTATTTCCAACCCATTCTTTCCTTCAACGAAGTAATATGTCCTAAATGAGTTGCTCCGTGCCAGGCGTATTGTGCAATGAATTCCTTCATCGGAACTTCTTTTCCATATTCGGGGTGAATATACTTACGTTCAAGATCACTTTCTTTTAAATTACATACTACATTATACCAGCGCGCATGCAATCCTTCCAAAATATTTAAACTTACATCAATGGGCATTTTGCTATCACTTAAATTAGCAAAACCATTTTGATCGTATGGTTTAATTGTAGGCTTGTTTTCTGTTAAGGCTAATTTCAAACGTGTAAATCCGTTCATGTGACTATCAGCGCAATGATGAATAGCCTGGCGAATGGTCCAGCCATTCGGTCGGTATGGCGTGTCTAATTGCTGATCATTTAAGTGCGCAGTTTCGGCTCGTAGTTTTTGCGGAAAGTTTTTGATGCTTTCTTTAAAGGTTTGTAATAGTTGGGCCGTGTAGTTTGCAGGAGGTGCAAATTTACCAATTGGGAATTTTAGTTTTTCTAATTCAGCGTTTTGTATCATTTGTAATTTTTAGGCAGTATGATCCCATAAAATTACCAAAAACAAATCAGAACGCCTATGCTCTTCGTTTTGTAATACCACTACGACAAGCAAATCACCAAAAGGCAAACTATAATAAATATGTATCTGTATATTTTCATCTGTTAACCGTTATTTTACTATTTAATTTCCCATTATAATTAGTCCCGTTTATGCTGTAAATGCCATTAGGAAGGTCATCTATCATATAACCATAGTTGTTTTGTTCTTCAAGGCTTACACGTTTTACCACTTCGCCCAAAGCATTTACCACATGTATGTTCATGTTCACGTCGCTCATCACAAACCAATTATTTGGATCTGTTTCCGATTGCCATGTTTCAAACACATTTGAAAATGAAAAACTTTGAATGCTAACGGGCTCAGAAGCAACGTACGTATTTCCAGTACCTTGCTTTAAGCGGTAGGAATAATCGCCGTTAAGCGGACCTTTATCTATAAAATTATAACCAACAACACCTTTTAATTCCTGCGAAGCATTCATGGTGGTAAGTTCAGTCCAGCTTTTTCCGTCGGCACTTTTTTCAATCTTATAATGTTGATCGGCCGAAACTGTTGTGGCTTTAAAATTGATCTCGGCTTTAGTTCCAATGCTCCAAACCACAAAAGAGGTAAGGGATGGCCCCGGAATATTAAACACGCCTTTTTCATTGGCTTCAAAGGTGGTGAAATAAAAATACTGCCCCATTTCTAAACCCGAAACTATAATCGCATTTTTTTTGCCTTTATACACCACAAAACCATCATCAAGGGTTGCGCCCGATCCATATTTAGTGCAATGACTATATGCTTTTTTGTTTGGCGACGTTCTTAATTGATGTGGAGAAGCAATAATAAGGATCTCTTTTTCGGAGCTCCACTGCAAATTCATTTCGCCCGTGCTAATATATTCAGCTAAAACATTTTTGGCAGGAACTAAGGAGTTTTGAGGTTTTGCGGAGGTTAACCCAAGCCCCAGGCAAATAATGAAATATTTCAATCGTAGTTTTCTCATAACATCAGCCTACATTGGGTTAGTTAGTATTATTGTACGCACAACTACTACAGAGGTTTCATTTATGGATTTTTTTATTTTTGGGAGGGGTTTTTGTTGAGAAGAGGTTTTGATATTTCTATTTGGGCGTGCCCCCTACGAACTAAAATGTCTCGAAAAAATGGGAGCATTTTACTTGTAGGGGTCGGGCTTTTCGTTCCAAGTCCTCGCCACAAGTTCGTTCCTCACTTCTGGCTCCGGGCTTTCCACTGCAATCCCTCACGCGTTCGGTAAAAGGAACATCTGCATCATTGGTTTTAGGATGGGAAGAGTTTTATGTAACAAGGATGTGTATTGCAGGATCGCTTGAAAAATTGTAACTTGAGGCGTGAAATTTATTACTTTATTTATACTTTCATTTATATGTGTATTTACTTCTTGTGAAAAGGAAGAAGATCCGGTGCCGGTTGTTAGAACCGATGTTTTAGTTACGCCGGCTTTAAAAGAGTGGGGCTATTTTAAAAAAGGAAGTTACTGGATCTATAAAGATAGTATTGATAATTCCATCGATAGCGTTTATATAACTTCTATAACTGTTAGTACATCTACTTCTACCGCGCACAATATTGAAAATATAACCATTCGATTTAATGATCCGGATTACGAATATGCTTTATGCTCTTATCCTTATGACCGGATAGAAAGAAGAGGGGCTAGGAATACGATCATTTTTAATCCGGTGTATACCGCTACAACAAGCACTTATGGCTATGGAATAAACAATAATTATAATGTTGATACTTTAAAAAATGTGGCTGGTAATACGTATGCCAATCTCCGATGCATTTATTATTCGTACCAATACGCTTCACAATCATCCACCACTTATTTATGGGAAGTAGAAAGAGCCTATTGGAAAAAGAATGTTGGTCGCGTAAAAAAATGCCCGTTTCCTTCAACGCCATCAACAATTAATTATCATGCGTACGAATTGCTGCGCTTTAGTGTGCTGCAGTAATTTATTTTTTGGGATATAACTTCTTGTAATACTGTACTGAGTTTTTTACCAATTTCTTTAAAACACTTGTATCAATATCTTCCAGCTTTTTAATATGTACACAGCCGCCGCTCATTTTGTAATTGCCTAACTTCTCTATCAAACCATCTTTTTTTTCTTTATCACAATAAAGGTAAATAACAATGGAAGTTGCACGAGAAGCAAAAGCAGCTAAAGGCGCATCACCTTCGCGGCCACTGGTGTATTTGTAATGGTAACTCCCAAAACCAACTATAGCCGTTCCCCACATTTTGGCAGCAAAACCGGTTACCTCGTTTAATAATTTAATAAGGCTTGCGCAATCTGTACGCTTTTTTACGTCTTTGATCTTTTTCAAATAAGCGTCAACGCTTGCTTTGGTTTCTTTGGTATTATTTTCGGCCATGTAAAGTAAAAATAGGATTATTGGTAACGGCAAGAGGAATTTTGTTGTGGCGCTGAACGTCGACTCTATTTAGTCGAACCTCAAAAAGTATTTTTATTATTTGGGCGCCTTATCGGGCTATCACTTCAAGCTTGTTTGTACTTTGCTATGTTTGTCGCACTGCGGGGTCTGCGCAGAAAAAGCGAAGCCTACTCGTTGCGCAAACATTAAGCAAAGCCCTAAACAAGGCTTTTCGTTCTATCCCGGGCGCAGCATTGCGGTTTAATTTACACTTAAAAACATCTGCCGCTTTTTTAATCCCTTTTTACTTTTTTCGAGAGATTTTTATCGCACTATTTTTAAACAAACTCAATAATAACAAGGCTTACAGAGTTTTTGAGGGACGACTATTTACTATTTGGCAAATGAAGTTAAGGATGGGTTGTCGCTTGACCGGTGTTATACTAAAACAAATCGCAATTCCAATTTTTTTTGGTCTCTGTGCATTTCGTTCTCTCGCTCTTGTTGGTTCATTTGTTTGATGGTTATTATTTATCCTCAATCACCTTAAACTCGTTCATGTCTTTTTCTATATCAATAGAGGAGGGAACAATAAGTACATTCGGTAACAAGGCCTCTAAGGCTTTAATTTTTTTCAGATTGTTTTTATCAAATTCGGTTATTGGCAGCGTGAGCACTTCCAGTTTTGTTAATTGAGAAATTTCTTTGGGGATAGCAAAGTCGGCATTTGGTTTATATAAATAATGCATGCCCTTCCCCGATTTCATATTCTTTTGATAGTTTTGTTTTTCAGCTTCCGTTAAGCTCAGGTATACATCTACGTCGTCTATATAAGAAGACTTAAATGATATATACTTTATATTCTTATATTTCAAAACCTCTAATGGAAATGTTTTTAAGCCTGCACAACATAAATGTAAGCCGGGTACGCTGTCGGCATTTGTTTTTTTTGCAACTTTTAAATTACCAAAGGCCAAATATAAAGTAACAATGTCTTTCTTTTTATTATGAAAATGGTAATTACTCATTTGTCCTTGCATGCAAATCTGTAACAATAGAAAGAAGCTTATAGTCAATTTTAACTTCATAGATTTTTACTTTGATCTTATAAATCCAAGATCATTCTTTGCTCTTCAATAAATTCTCCAACGCGTACATCTCATCTCTCAATCGTGCAGCTTCCATAAAGTCCATTTCTTTGGAGGCTTTTACCATGGCGCTTTTTATTTTACCTATTTGTTTTTTTAATTCATCAGCACTCATGTATTGAACTACAGGATCGGCTGCTATCGAAATATCATCTTTTTCCATGTATGCTTTTACCAATTTTCCATCAACCGTTACTTCAACACCACCCATCACGGGTGTCATTAGTGCTTTTTTTCCGGCTTGTTTCGGCGTTATATTGTGCTTAAAATTATATTCTATTTGCTTGTGTCGGCGGCGCAGAGTTTCTTCCATGGTAATTCTCATGCTATCCGTCACTCTATCAGCGTACATAATTACTCGTCCGTTAATATTACGCGCAGCGCGACCAACGGTTTGTACCAAACTTCTTACGTTTCGTAAAAACCCTTCTTTGTCTGCATCCAAAATTGCTACAAGCGAAACTTCGGGTAAGTCTAATCCTTCTCTCAATAAATTAATTCCAACTAATACATCAAACATTCCAACTCTTAATTGCCGTAATATTTCAATGCGCTCTAATGTATCTACTTCTGAATGTATATAACGGCAGCGAATATTCATTTTAATTAAATATTTGGTTAATTCCTCGGCCATCCGTTTGGTTAAAGTGGTTACCAAAACGCGCTCATCGTTTGCTACTACTTTATTTATTTCTCCAATTAAATCATCTACTTGGTTAGAGCATGGCCTCACTTCTATTAAAGGATCCAAAACTCCTGTTGGTCTTACTAATTGCTCTACCACAATTCCTTCGGCTTCTTGCAATTCGTATTCGGCAGGTGTAGCACTCACATAAATAATTTGTTTGTGCATAGCGGCAAATTCTTCAAACTTAAGCGGGCGGTTATCCATCGCCGAAGGCAAGCGAAAACCATATTCAACTAAATTTAGTTTGCGACTAAAATCTCCACCATACATGGCTTTAATTTGTGGAACGGCAACATGGCTTTCGTCAATAACCATCATAAAGTCTTCCGGAAAATAATCCAATAAACAAAAAGGACGAGTACCCGGCAAACGTCCATCCATATAGCGCGAATAATTTTCAACTCCACTGCAATAACCTAATTCGCGAAGCATTTCCAGATCATAATTCACGCGCTCTTCAATCCGTTTTGCTTCTAATGTTTTTCCTTGCGAATTAAAATGTTCCACTTGTTTGTGCATGTCTTGTTCAATTTGAAACATCGCAGATTGCAAAGTATCAGGAGCAGTAACAAACAAATTAGCAGGGAAAATAGAGAAGTACTGGAATTTATTTAAAATAAAATTATTAGCCGAATCAAATGTTTCAATAGATTCGATCTCATCTCCAAAAAATGAAATTCGTAAACTATGATCGGCATAGGGTAAATTAATATCAACAGTGTCTCCTTTTACGCGAAACGTTCCGCGCTCAAATTCAGATGTTGTTCGCGAGTACAAAGAACTTACTAATTGATGTAAGAATTTATTTCGAGAAATATTTTTTCCAACTTCAATATGGTGAATGTTCTTTTTGAAATCAGTTGGGTTTCCAATGCCATAAATACAACTCACCGAACTTACCACAATTACATCTCTGCGGCCAGAGAGTAGGGAAGAGGTGGCGCTCAACCGTAATTTTTCAATTTCTTCATTAATAGAAAGATCTTTTTCAATATACGTTCCTGTTGTTGGCAAATACGCCTCGGGTTGATAGTAATCGTAATAACTTACAAAATATTCTATGGCGTTATTTGGAAAAAATTGTTTGAACTCACTATACAATTGAGCCGCTAATGTTTTATTATGACTTAAAATTAAGGTTGGTTTATCTACATTTTTAATAACGTTGGCAACTGTGAATGTTTTTCCTGAACCTGTAACACCAAGTAAAACCTGGCTTGCTGTTCCAGATGTTATTCCTTGCGTTAATTGTTTAATAGCTTCCGGTTGATCGCCTGTTGGTTGGAATTCGGAGATGAGTTCAAAGTTCATAGCATAAAGTTAGGTGTTTTTCATTCTAATCCTTGCTACGATTTGTAGTTTTAAGGACAAATTAACCGCACCAATTACACTTTAATGGCAATTAGGGTTACGTCGTCTACCTGGTCAAGTTCGCCTTTCCACAATTCAAAGGCTCCATTAAGCATATTATATTGTTCGTTCAAAGGCTTATGAAAATTAGTCAGGATCAACTCTTCAAGTTGTTTGTACTTTAATTTTTTTCCTTTTGGCCCACCAAACTGGTCGGCAAAGCCATCGGTTAGCAAGTAAAAAACAGTCCCAGGCAAGCAATCTACTTTATGAGAATTAAAAGGTTTTCGATGATCGCTTTTGCCAACAGGTTGTTTGTCGGCCTTTATTTCTTTTATGGTAAGTTCAGCATTTGCTGCATTTCTTGGTTCAATGTACCAAAGCGTGTTATTTGCTCCGCTCCAATTTATTTTAGTTTTTTCGTCAGAATTTTCAATACGCAAAAGAGAGATATCCATTCCGTCTTTAATATCTTCGCCGCTTTTTTCAAAGGTTTCTATAACAAGGTCGGTTGTTTTGTCAAGAATTTTACCTGTATCGGTCAATCCAAATTCTTTTACAGATTTATCAAGGGCATTACTGCAAACAATACTTACCATTGCACCCGGTACTCCATGCCCTGTGCTATCGGCAGCGGCAATAAAAATAAAGTTGTTTCCATTTTTTTTCTCTTCAATATGCATCCAGTAAAAATCACCGGCAATAATGTCTTTTGGTTTATAAAGAATGAAATTGTCTTTTAAATACCTGTCAATTAGGTCTTTTGGTGGCAAAATAGCATGTTGCAAACGTTTTGCATACGTAATACTATCAATAATCTCTTTTTGTTTTTCCTCCACTAAAAGCTTTTGAAATTCGGTTTCTTTACTTTTTACTTCAATGATCTGTTTCTGACGCTTTGTAATTGTAAATCGTTTATACAAAAACATCGAAAACACAAGCACGATCAATAGAATACCGCCAACAGAAAATAGAATGATATATTGGATTTTTTTTTCTTCCTGTGCTATGGCTTTTAGTTTATCTTGCTCTGCTTCCGATTTTATAGCGAGTTCATTTTCTCTTTTTTCAACTGCAAAGTTTACTCTGAGGTCGCCAATTTGTTTACTGTTATCGAGGTTGAAGATAGAATCGTTGAGCTTCTTATGTTTCACGTAGTATTCATAGGCCTCTTTATAATTACCAAGTTTTGCATAAGCTTTCGCCACACTTCGGTTGGCGTGGCAAGTATAGAATAATTGCGATATTTTTTCGGCACTATCTAATCCTTTTTTGCTATAGTAAAGTGCTTTGCGATAATCTCCCAATACGTAATACATATCGCCTGTATTTACAACGGCTACTATTTGTCCTGGGCTGGCGGGCTGGGTCTCTTTGATATTTGTGGCCTTCAAATAATATTCCAGCGCTTTTGCATTAAGTAGCTGATCAGAATATATATTCGCAAACCCTACGTAGCAATTTGCTATTCCACTATTATCGCTCAATGCGATACGAATAGTTAGCGCCCTATCGTAATAAGCAGTTGCCTGCTTGTAATTCTTCAAAAAATAATAAACATTGGCAATTTGCATGTAAGACGTGGCAATACCTGCTTGCCCACCAATTTTTTTAGTTATCTCAAGTCCTTTTGTGTAATACTCCAAAGCCATTTTTAAATTATTTTGTGCGCTATAAACTTCCCCGAGTCCGTCATAGCAGATGATCATGTAGTCAACACTCTTTATTTCTTCGGCTATTTTAAGGGCTTGCTGATAATACTTTAATGTGAGTGGATAGTTAGGCATTACGTTATATACGAAGGCAATATTATGAAGGAAATAACACTCATCTTTACGATTTTTCATCTCCTTTGCAATCACAAGTGCCCTGTTATAATATTCGATGGAGTTTAAGTAATCGTAACTGTAATAATACATATCTGCAATATTCATATATGTATTCATTAATTCTAATTTGTTATTGATGGAACGGTTAATGCTTGCGGCGATTGAAAAATACCTGAACGACTCTTTATAATTCTTTTGTTTGCAGAAGGCAAAACCAACAACGTTATATGCCTTTGCAAGCTCATTTTTGTAACCAATTTTTTTAGCGTAACGCAACATGTCGTTGGCCATGATCATTCCTGTGTCAGGATTTACAGGGATGATATTCCATGAGAGGAAGTAAAATGCGTTTAGTCTTGTTGTGTCGGCAAGCTTTACATTTTTATATACCTTCAAAAGAGAATCGTTGTCTTGCGCCAATGCCGATTGAAACAAACAAAGTACACAGCAAAATAGAATTTTCTTTAGCATTGGATGAATTGAATAAAGTTATGAAATTTTATAGTGATTGTTTGCTATAGAATGTAGCTTTTACATTTTTTGATACATATTTGGGCGCCCCGCTCGCCCGATACACTCTGGAAGCTCTCGGCCGGGCTGCTGCAGGCTCCGCTTCGCTTCGGCTTTTTTTGTTTGGCGAAAAGCCAAACAAAAAAGAGCTAAACCTTTCGCATCCCTGGCGCGGGCGGTAAGAAGAGGCAGCTGTTTTTTTTACCGCCGCGTGAGGGATCGTAGTGGAAATACTTTTTGCCTTTTTCAGGCAAAAAGATTGTTCGCCGCGGCGAACGAAAAGTCCCACCCCGCATGGGTAATTCCAGAGGCGGGGGCACGCCCCAATACTTGATAAAGATGGCCATTTATTCTCTTTATGAATTTAGGCAATTAGTCAGTTTACTCATCTTAAAGGTCGGTTCGCCCAGATTTAAGGCTCTTCACTCAATTTAACCTTAAATTTTGTAACTGATAGCCAGGTACTTACTTATAATGTTAACGTTATTTGAAATTTTGGCGTAACCCGCGAGAATTATTTCAGTTATAAAGAGGTAACAATAAAAACGCAGCCTCTATGAGTTACAATTCTCGATACCATCATACCGATGTTCAGTTGCAAGAAGAGCACCTGATCATTGAGGCCGCGAAAGCTGATCCCAACCATTTCGCACCTTTATACGATAAGTACTACAAGCAAATTTTTGGCTACTTGTACCAACGTATGGATGATAAGGATACCGCCTTTGATCTTACTTCACAAGTGTTTTTAAAAGCACTTACCAATATTGGAAAGTATGAATTTAAAGGTGTGCCATTTGCAAGTTGGTTGTATCGCATTGCGCACAGTGAGTTGATGCAATTGTTTCGTGAGCAAAAAAATAAACGCTGCATAAATGCTGATATTGGCGACTTGAGATTTATTTGTGAAGAAACACAGGAGTTTTACCTCGAGGACTATATTCCTTTATTAAAAAAGGTAATTAGCGAACTTGATCCGGAGGATTGTCAAATGGTAGAACTGCGTTTCTTTGAGAGACGCGCTTTTAAAGAGATAGGAGAAATAATGTATATAACTGAGAATAACGCCAAAGTAAGAATGTACAGAATTTTAGAAAAGTTAAAGAAAGCAATAACATCACCCAAAAAGAATTAGTATGCAACCAAAATTTAATATTGATCGCCCTAAGGTAAGTGACGATGAGATCAATAAACACAAAGACTTTGACAATTTAGTTAAACAGTTCAAAGAACAAAGTATTACCAAAGCAAGGAGCGACAAAAGTTGGTGGAAGAATAATTATATAAAATACGCCGCCGTTATTGCAGGAGTAACCGTAATTTGTACCGTAACCTATACAGCATTATTCAATAAATCAACAAAACAAATAGCATCGAATGATAAAACAACTACTTTAAAAGATCAAGAAAATAAGAATACAGCAAAGAATACAAAGTTCATAAACGAACCTTTTGAAAAAATAAAGGTGAACAACACTTCCTATAAAGTTGATAATTCAAAAGGAGCCGACATCAAACATTCTACAGGCTCTAAAATTAAAATCCCGAAAAGCAGTTTTGTAAATAAAGCCGGCGAAGAAATTAAAGGTGAAGTAGAAATTCTTTACCGAGAAATTCATGATCAAGCCGAAATTATTGCAAGCGGAATTCCCATGCGATACGATAGTGCCGGAACAGAATTTACGTTTGAAAGCGCAGGTATGTTTGAAATTACAGGATCTCAAAACGGAGAACCTGTATTTATTAAGCATGATAAACCTTTAACGGTAGAATTTAGCAGTACGCAAACCGAAGATCACTTTAATCAATATGTTTTAGATACAGTAGCAAGAAATTGGACTTATATCAAACGTGATAATCCTGTTGTGTCGCCTCAACAGCAGCCGCCCAATCCGGCAGAAGCTAAACAAGAACTTAAAAAACTCGCACAAAAATATGAGCCTGCTATTGCAGCCATTCCAAAACGAATTGATAGTGTAAAGGTGGTTTACACTAAAAAGATAGAGAAACTAGAAATACCATTACAGCCAAATAAGCCCAACAAATCTTCGGGCCGTCCACAATTTGAATTAGATGTGGATTATAAAGAATTCCCTGAACTATCAGCCTTTAAGAACGCCGTATTTGAAATTGGAAGCGAAAGCACCAATTACAAAGCGGAAATGAAAGACATTACCTGGAGCAGTGCCGAAATTGAAGAAGGCCCTACAAAAGGCAAGAACTATATTTTAGTTTTGAAATTAAAGCAACGCGTTGAAAAATTAGTTGTTTACCCTGTGCTTACAGGAAATGATTTTGCCGATGCTTCAAAAAAATACGAAGAAAAATTTGAGAAATACAAAACCTTGCAGGTAAAGCGCGTTGCCGATGAAGCAAAATTAAAAGCCGAGATGGAAGCAAAGCAAGCGGTGTATGTGGTGCAACAACAAAAAATTCAGGAAGAATACATTCGACAAAAGATCCGTTTGCAAAAGCAAGAAGAATTATCGGTAACAACGCAAATAAAAGCCGGTGGAGTAGTTCCTGCGATCACACGTGTTTTTAGAATCAGCAATTTTGGAATTTTTAATTCAGATTGTCCGCATACCATGCCGAGCTCGGCTGAAGAAATTCAACCAATTTTTGTATCAACTGGAGCAAAAGAAGAAATACTTGCTAGCGCCATTTATTTGATAGAAACAAACAGGAACATGGTTTATACGTATGCTGCAGCTTCAAAAATGAAAATTGATACGAAGATCCAATACTCCATGTGCATTTTGGTTGGCTCTAATGTTTATGTAGTAAGAAAAGATGAATTTGCACGAGCTGTTTTAAAGAAAGATAATTACTTTAATGTAACTAGACTGGGCTCTGAAATTACAGACGTTTATGAATTGAAAAAAGCGATGGGGCTAATATAGTTTCCTTCCCCGTCTTTTGCTAATGCAAAATCTACCCCCTCAAGATGGGGATTTTCCGAAACAAAATGTGTCGCCCAACCGGATGCTCCTCCGAAAGTATTGGTGAACGGGACATTTTGTTCCGCAAACGAAAAATAAAACTTTGTGAATTAACGTCTTAGTGGCAAAAAAAACGATTAGATCTCACTGCCAATGCCTGTGATTCCGAGCGCCTGCCTGCCGGCGAGGCAGGGAGTTGAGGGATAAATTTATTGCAATATCTTTTACCGTTTTTCGTTATAAGCTTATCCAATGCAAATCCGAAGGCTTACATTTATCTTATTCATTTCTATTTTATTTTCTGACCTCAATGCCCAAGAACATACTATTGATCATTATAAAAGTTCTGAATACAAAATTGGAGGAAAGCTAATAAGCGAAAAAAGCGGCTTATTAAACTTAACACCCTTCACTTTTTTTGTTTACGGTGGTGGTGTTCAGATTATCAAACGAATTAGATTATCGCGTTTATCATTTGAATCAGGCGTATATATTATTTCTAAAGCTGCTGCAGAAGAAATTCATGGCATGATATTTCATTCTACTTTTTACAATATTAGCGTCCCGCTTAACCTAAGGTTTGACACCAAATATATTTACATTTCGGCAGGTTCAAATGCAGATTACTTTTTTAAGCAGGGCGTTTCAAAATGGTATATCTCTCCTTTGTATGATTTTAGAAAATTCACTTTTGGAGCTAATATTAATTTGGGATTTCAATACAAATTATTCGATCGTGAAACCATATTCTTAGAATTTAGATATTCTAAAACAGTAACCTCTCCTGCAAAAACAGGACCTTATTATAATCCTAACTTCACGAATTTTGGATTAGCTATTGGATTTAATTATGATCTTGGAAAGCGCGGAAAAAAGAAATCCATTTAACCATGTAAAAAATGCGAATTGGTGATTATGTAAACGGTCATTGTGCGGCAAAAAACAGCAGTAAATTATTCTGTTTCTGGAGCAACTACATATTCAGAATTGTAAATATCTCCTGTTACCACCATTTTTTCGGTGAGAATAGCAGGACCATAAGCATCTTTTAAGAAATCGATAGATGCAGCATCATTTTTATAACTTTCTAATGTTTTGGGCTTGGTTAAAGGAATTCCCAAGCATTGCTGAAACATTTTGTAAACAAATTCAGCGTTGTACAATTCGTCGTTGTTCAGCGTTAATTTATTATCGTAATGCATTTGTAATTTTGCTTTTGCAAACGAACGCATAGTTGAAACCACATCTTTATCCAATAATTCTTGTTCGTATAAACGACGGATCTTATATTCTCTTCCTTCCGAAAGACCAATAAAATCATCAATATTACTCGAAGAAACCGGTTCAGTAGCATGATAAACAATTGGAACACCATTTTCAATAAAAATAACTCCGAGATAATTGAATTTTGTTTTTCCGTTTGGAATCAAAGAAGCACCAGTCTTTTTATTTTTAATAAAAATAATATCACCGTCCATATACTTTTGTGAATAAGCAAAACTTGCAATTGTGAACAGAACTAGGGTAAGTATGATCTTTAAGGGTCTCATTTGTGGCGTTTGGAACTGGTTTGTACTTCTATTGTACGTTCAAAACTAAAAAAGGTTGTTTTATCAACCTATTAAATTCGACCGAAATGGACTTTAATAAGACAAAGCTAAATTATTGATTATCTGCGTCTTAATAGTGTGTAATAAGTAAGGTCGTTTGACAGAACCTCGTAGTCTTTAAGTAATTCTTCCCTTTTAGAATTAAACTCTTCCTTGTTATAAAGGAAAAACTCATGCGAGGAATTGATGTCTAAGCTAATAAAATAATAGCGCGAAAGATAAGTTTGCAGCGACCAATCGGTGAGTAATTGAGGCGAGCAATTAACAATGCTTTTCGCAGGAATAGCTGTTGCGAGCAAATGAATATCTTCTAATTTTTGTTTATCGCGCGAACTTTTTCCAATATTTAATATAGGAAGTGCGATAGACAAGATGGCCATTACTATACAAACTGTTTTTAATGCCCCGTCTAATTTACTTTGGCAGAGTTTAAAAAGGATCATATTTACTTGTGGCGCTATTAAAATTGAAAAGCCAATAGCGATATAAGGCAGTGCAGGTAACATGTAAAATCCTTTTTGAACTAACGTAAGCATTAATGGCAATACGCCTAACAAACCTATCATTAAAAATGTAAAAGTTTTAGTTGAATGTTCTATGCGTTCTAATTGCAATTTTCTTGTACTAAATCTTATTATCAAAACAATTCCTATCATAATTCCCGATTCCATTACCAAGCGAAATAAGGTATCTAAATAATAACTTGTCGTAGGTACATCATTCACGCGTTTAATTAATCGCAATACAAAATAATTGTAAAGTGATTCCCTTGCCGAAGAGCTTACAAGCAGCATGCCATAAATAAACCCAACAATACCAAAAAGTGCTAATGAATAAAGGGCTGCTTGCTTAAATGAAAGCTGATGTTTATATACAAACACCAACGGCACTACAATAGGAAATAGGCCTGGTAAACCTTTTGAAAAGCTGGCCAAAAAAATACAGATGCCTGCAAGAATAAGATGTAAAGGTTTTTTATCCTGAACTACTTTCAAAATAGAAATAATTGACGCAAGAACAAAAATGCTCACAGTATTCTCGTGCATATTATTGCTAAACGACCAAAAGCAAACTGGAATACTGATCCAAAATAAAACAGGAAGCCACGAAAGCGCTTTGGTATGCTCATCTCCTTTAAAAATAAGTTCCCATAATTTTTTAATAAGAAGTATATTGATGAGTAAACATAAGAATACATAAAAACGTTCTACGTACATGCTATCGCCAAGCAGTTTAAAAAACAGCGCTTGAATTCCAAATACTAAGGGTGGTTGTTCGTGAAATGAATTTTGAATGCCTGCCAGGTTATTAAAACTAAAACTCGGAAACCAAAATGTACCTATGCCATTTGCCAAATTATGCGATACAGCAGTGTAAAGCACTCCGTCCATAAACATACCATCTTGAATTAAAACGGGCAACGTTAAAATAAAAGCCACCGAAAGGCTAAAAACCCATAAAAAAAGATTGATGGTTCTATTTTGGATCTGGTTCAATTAAAGTGCTTTTGTACAAGTTGCATAAATTCTCTTTCTACCCATCCGTTTGTGGCAATAATTTCTTTTCCGTACAACCAGTTTTGTTCACCTTTAAAATCGCAAACTGTTCCGCCGGCTTCTTTAATTATTAAAACGCCTGCTGCCACATCCCAAGGATTTAAATTATACTCGTAAAATGCATCTAATCTTCCGGAAGCCAAGTAGCATAGGTCGGCCGCGGCGGCCCCAATTCTGCGCACGCCATGTGTTTTTTGCATTAGCTCGCGCAATACATTCAAATAATTTTCTTGTCTATCAAAATTATAGATCGGAAAACCTGTTCCAATTAAACTTTCAGATAAACTTTTGTTTGCCGAAACTTTTATGGGTGCTTCATTTAAAAACGCGCCACCACCTTTATAAGCGCTAAAACATTCTTTTTTTGCTACTTCGTACACTACACCCAAAATAATTTCGCCTTTATGCTCTAGGGCTATGCTTACGGCATAACAAGGAATGCCATGAATAAAATTTGTTGTTCCATCCAAGGGATCAACGATCCAGTTATACTCTTTTTTTTCTTTGGCAGAATCTTCTTCTACCATAAATCCGGCTTCCGGTAAAATTTCGCGAAGTTCTGCAACAATCATTTGTTCCGCGCCTTTATCAACATAACTAACCATGTCGTTTAGGCCTTTCATCTCAATTTTATCGGGCGTAAATTTTAAACGTTCTTTACGTATAAATTCACCGGCGTTCTTTGCAGTTCTTACCACATGTGGCAATACTGTATTTAAAGAAAAAATGATCATTGGTTGAGTTTTTAGGTTAGGGTATCAAAAAGTACCAAGTTCAATTTTCAGTTCAGGTATTTATTTAGGGCGATTGAATAACAAACGTTTCCCAAATTTACTCTCATCAAATTTACCATTATTAAATACCAAATGGCCGTTTACAAATGTTTTGGCAATACTGCTTTTAAATGTATGGCCTTCAAAAGGGCTCCATCCACATTTATATAAGATATTTTCTTTTGAAACAGTTTGCGGCTTTTTTAGGTCAACCAATACCATATCGGCGTAATAGCCTTCGCGAATGTATCCTCGGTTTTCGATGTTGAATAGATCGGCTACATTATGACTCATTTTTTCAACGATCTTTTCTAAACTTATTTTCTTTTGATCATAAAAATCCAACATAGCTTGTATGCCGTGCTGAACTAATGGACCACCGCTAGGTGCTTTCAAATAAGGTTGACTTTTTTCTTCAAATGTATGCGGTGCATGATCGGTGGCTACAACATCAATAGTTCCATCCAACATGGCTTCAAATAATTTAGCGCGATCGTATTCTGTTTTTACTGAAGGATTCCATTTAATAAAATTCCCTTTTGTTTTATAATCATCGTCGTTAAACCATAAATGATGAATACAAACTTCGGAGGTAATTCGTTTTTGCTTTAATGGAATTTTATTGGTGAACAAAGCAAGTTCTTTAGCCGTTGATATATGAAATACATGCAAACGTGTATTGCATTTTTTTGCTAACTCAACTGCAAATGAAGAGGATTTAAAGCAAGCCTCTTCGCTACGAATAATAGGGTGGAAGTAAGCCGGAAGATCTTCGCCATATTCTTCAATCAATTGCTTTTGGCGTTCTTTGATCATTGGATCATCTTCGCAATGCGTTACTATAATGGCATTCACATTTGTAAACACATTTTCTAATGCTTTTTTGTCATCCACCAACATATTTCCGGTAGAGGAGCCCATAAATATTTTCACGCCCGCCACTTTTGAGTAATCTACCTTTTGTAGTTCATCGTAATTACTATTGGTTGTACCCATTAAAAAAGAATAGTTGGCCAACGAACATTGCGCAGCGCGCGAATATTTTTTTTCTAATTCTTCAACTGTAATTGCAGGAGGGTTTGTATTTGGCTGTTCCATATAACTGGTAACTCCGCCTGCTACTGCTGCTTTTGCCTCGGTATAAATTTCTCCTTTATGAGTTAAACCCGGTTCTCTAAAATGCACCTGGTCGTCAATTGCACCCGGCATCAATAGTAAGCCTTCGCCGTTTATTTCGGTGGCATTAGTATCATTGTCGATCGTGCGATCAATTTTTGAAATGATCTCTCCGTCAATCAATACATCATTTGTAAAGATCTCGCCTTCGTTTACAATATTTACATTTTTAATTAAGTATTTCATTTAACGTTGCGCTTTTGAGTAGAAATACAAAGCTACGAAAGTAAATATAAAGTTAGGCGTCCAAACTGCAACAAATGGTGGGGCAACACTGGTTGTGGCAAGGGTTGTAAAAACGTACATCAGCATAATGTAAATACAGCTCAAAAGCAATCCCAGAGCTATTTGCAAGCCAACACCGCCTCTAATTTTGCGTGATGAAATAGACACTCCCATCACCGTTAAAATAATGGTGGCTATAGGGAATGAGGTGCGCCTGTAATTCTCTACTTCAAAAAACGGGATCATATCCGAACCGCGCAATGTTTCGCGAGCAATGTATTCCTTTAGTTCAAAATAGGGCATTACTTCTACTTTACTTTCGTAACGCCACATATCGGCTGGTGTAAATTCTATTTTTAGTTTTTTGGTGGGATAATTTTTTACGGTTTGACTATAAAGCGGTTTTTGATTCTTTAAAGTGTCTAATCTATCCTGCAATATCAATTTTCTTTCGGTTACAGTTATTAAGGTCCATTCCTTATTCAAACTATCCCACACCATAGTTTCCGCTTCCAAAAAATCGGTTTGCTTATTATTCACTATTTTTTCGATGCTAATTTTTGTAGCTGTGTTGATGCGGTTATCATAGTCGCGCATGTACAAAATTTGATTGGCGCCAATTTTTTTGTGAATATTGTTTTCATCGTTCACATAATTATTATTGATCCATTTATCTTCAAAGGCAATTTTTACCTTAGTAAATTTGGGTAAAAAGAAATGATTGGCTGTTATAGAAACTAAGGCAATTAATCCCGACCCAATTAAATACGGCCTCATAATTCGTCCAAAACTGGCACCGGCACTCAAAATGGCTACAAATTCTGTTTGCTGGGCCATTTTTGCTGTAAAAAAAATAACGGCAATAAATGTAAATAGCGGACTGAATAAATTAGCATAATACGGAATGAACATTAAATAATAATTGGTAATGATCTCGCTCACCGGAATATTACCTTGTGTATACGTTGGAA
>Ga0163147_10004387_pt1 | contig 18018 bp, 19 predicted proteins | sample OliLakLV19MP6G1_FD_148597 | JGI IMG/M metagenome (GOLD analysis project Ga0163147, IMG submission 148597) | Freshwater microbial mat bacterial communities from Lake Vanda, McMurdo Dry Valleys, Antarctica- Oligotrophic Lake LV.19.MP6.G1 | ecosystem: Environmental > Aquatic > Freshwater > Lake >...
CACCTACGAAACCCGCGCGCTGCTGATGGCCGAGCAGGTCGAAGTGGATGAACACGATGAGTCGGCCGAACTCGTTCAAAGTTAGGCATTGGGAAAGTTAAGCACTGGGCCAGTTAAGCACTGGGACATTCGACCAACGCACATCATGCCGCAACGAAGTGCCGCGGGTTCTTATTGCGATTTACTTTCATCCCGAAGCGTACTCGCGAGTGACCTACCGGTCGGAGTGCGCTACTTCGCCGAACCGGGTGACACCTACATCGCAAGCTTCAACCGCAACAGCGCGATCGCCGCCGCGGGCTGGGGCCAGTCGGTGGTGTTTTTTTGAAGCGTCGTCCATTCGTGGGTCGCCTGTTCATAGGACTCGGTGGCGGCGGGGCGGTTGGATTGGGCGATGGCGATGTCGCCCTGCAACTCTAAAGCTGTCGCAAGTACCGATCGAAACTCAACCGCGGCGGGGTCGATGGCCACAAGCCGCCGACCGCAATCGATCGCGTTCCGGGCATCGCTCACGTTTTTGTCTAAAGCGCAATCGGCGTTGGGCAACCACCCACAGTCCCTCGACACGCTTCGTTCACCAGCGCCGTCGGCTGCAGCGTGTGATCGCGCCGCTTGCCGCGCATCAACCGCCCGGCGCGTTGACGCAGCTCGTCATAGATGTCGTACCAAAGTAGTAATGTCCGGTCTTATCCAAGTAGAAGTGTCCGGTTTCGGCTCCACTGTTTGGACAGTACAGGACAGCCACCTATTTCGAGGCGGAAGTATTGAGGTATTGTGTTCCATGAGGTCGCAGGGCACCATGCGCTCATGCCGCGTGTTGCACGCATCGTCGTTCCGGGCGCCCCGCATCATGTCACGCAGCGGGGGAACAATCGCCAAGCCGTGTTCTTTACCGATGACGATCGGCGGCTCTACCTGAAGCTGCTGGCGGAGGAGTGTACGCGACACTCCGTGACGGTGCTGGCGTATTGTCTCATGACCAATCACACGCACCTGATCGCCATTCCCAGGCAAGCTGCATCACTGGCCAAAGCGCTTGGTCGCACCCACTGGCGATACACGCAGATCATCAACCGCTTGCACCGGCGCAGCGGCCATCTGTGGCAGAACCGCTTTCATTCCGCCGCGATGGACGACCACCACACCGGCCTGGCGATGCGCTACATCGAGCTCAACCCGGTTCGCGCGAAAATTTGCCGGCTGCCGTGGCGGTACGCGTGGTCAAGCGCCGCAGTTCACTGCGGCGATGGCCGCGCACACGCCGTGCTGGATATGCCCGACTTTCTCCGCCGCGCCACGCCGCACGAGTGGCGTGACGTGCTGCAGCAAAGGCTGGATAAAAAGCAGGTCGACCAAATCCGCCGTGCCACGACCACCGGCCGCCCGCTCGCCGGCGACAGTTGGCTGTCGAAGGCCGAAACAAAGCTCGGCAAACGCCTGCGCCCCCTGGCCCGAGGCCGCCCACGAAAGCAGAAGAATACAGTGACTCGGCGTGCATCTGAGAAACGGAAGCGAACGAAGAAAAAACGGTGACTGCCCTGAAGCTCGTGACTGCCCCGAACGCTCGAACGCTCAACGCTCGAACGCTCCCGAACGCTCCCGAACGCTCCTAACTTTGCAATAAATAAGTTCGGACGCACGGCACAGAATCGAAAACGCCCGACCCCACTTCGCCCCTTCAATTGGGTGTTTGTCTAGGAAACAAGCGTGCGACACGCTCGGTCGCGCCGCGGTGAAGTTCGTCGCAGACGAGGTCGCACAGCTTGAAGACCAGCCGCATCCGAATCGAATACCGAACGAGGTTGCCGTCCCTTTCTCGCTTGAGCAGGCCTGCCTGATAGAGAATGCCAAGATGTTTCGAGGCATTGGCCTGCCGGATACCCAGTGCATCGACGAGACCGCTGACCGTCGACGGACCTTGTTGAAGGTGCTGAAGAATGCGCAATCGCGTCGACTCGGAGAGGACGCCGAACAACTCTGCAACGGCATCAAGATGAGGCGACTGCTGATCCGGTGTCTGCTTTCTTTGGACAGGGCTTGACTTCTGCTTGATCATATTGCTAAAGTGTAGTATAGTGATATTCGCCAGTCAACTCGATAACCTCGGAGGTCGCCATGACTCAGGGTGTTGATTTCAAGTCAGCCTTTCTGTTTCGGCCACGTTGGAATCCGTACGTGGTGGGGGTGGGCATCGGGCTTTTGAGTTGGGTTGTATTCGCAGTGGTGAACGCTCCGCTGGGCATCACGACCGCCCTATCCGCCTGGTCGGGTGCGGTCGCGGAGCCGGTGATGGGCGTGGAGGGTCTGAAAGCCAATTCATACTGGGCTAAGAACATGCCGGCATGGGACTACGGCACGCTCTTTATCGTCGGCACATTTATCGGCGCACTTGTCGGTGCACTGCTGAGTCGCGACTTCAAAGTCGAAGTCGTCCCGCAGGTGTGGAAGGACCGATTTGGCGCATCGCCTGTCAAACGCCTGGTCGTCGCGTTCGCCGGCGGCATCCTCACGATGTATGGAGCCCGCATGGCAGGTGGATGTACCAGCGGCAATGGGCTGAGCGGGTCACTGCAACTGGCGGTCAGTGGGTGGACGTTCTTTCTCACGATGTTCGTCTCCGGTGTCGTGACGGCGTTCCTCCTGTTCGGCCGCCGCACTGCGTCTCGCTGATCGATGATCGACTTTAACAGGTGGTAGGTGTTTCATGACGCTCCCGATTACTGGTACGCCCGCGTTAGTCCTTGCCGTCGTGTTCGGATTCCTCTTCGGCCTGCTTCTGCAGCGCGGAAGGGTGGCCAACTATGCGACGATCGTGAATCAGTTCCTACTTAAGGACTTCACGGTGCTGAAGGTCATGTTTACCGCGATCATCGTCGGCGGGATTGGCGTACTCATCCTCCATCAACTCGGGCACGCCAACTATCACATCAAGCCGGCCAACATGCTGGGCGTCGTGCTCGGCGCAAGCATCTTCGGCGTTGGTATGGTCACGTACGGCTATTGCCCAGGCACTGGCGTGGCTGCAGTGGCGACGGGCAGTGTTCACGCGCTGGTGGGCTTTGCAGGTATGCTGGTGGGTGGGATTCTCTATGCGATGAGCTTCAAGTGGGTTGAAGCTCACATTCTCAATGTTGCCGCACTGGGGAAGGTCAGACTGCCAGACGTAACGGGCATGTCTGACTGGGTGTGGTTCGGCATTCTTATTGTTGTTGCGGCCGTCGTGTTCACACTACTTGAACGCGGATCGTCGAAGACCAAGAACCCGTCACTTGCCTGATGAGAACCTGCTTCAGGTCTGACCATTGAGGAGTCATCGACGTCTGCTGTCTGAGCCATTTCACCCTCTCTGGGACAGTCACCGTTTTCAGGATTAAATGGTAAAAGGTAATTGGATCGTGCGTTCACGGGCCTCCAATCGGCAAAGTGCGATCGATGGTGCATCGCTTCTTTCGCCCGTTCCGGGCTGGTGTTCGCTTCATCCAACCCGGGGCTGACGCCGCCGAATGAGACCTTGACCCCGCCGGTCGCCGGGGAGATGGAGATGTTGTCCGCGCCCGGTGTGCCGTTGACGATAAGTGCCGTCTTGCCCGGGTTGCAGGCGTCGGGGATCAGATAGACGCTCCCGGCCGACGCCGGCGTGACGGTGATCGTCACCGTCGCGACGTTCGATTCGGCTCCATCATCGTCGCTTGCCTTGTAGGTGAAGGTGTCAGTGCCGGAGAAGCCGGTGTTGGGGGTATAAGTGAACGTGCCGGTCTCCTCGTCCAGCGTCAGCGTCCCGAAACTCGGACCGCTGACCAGGATCGCGTCGAGGTCGTCGTCAATGTCGGTGTCATTAGCAAGCACGCCGTTGTCGTTGAGAGTCACGCTGCCGGCACCGTCGCGTGGTTGGCGACGAGGGTCTGGTCGTGACCAACCGTGTAGTGGTCATTGACTGCGACCGGCGGACTGTTGACCAGGATGGCGGAATACTCCCACGTGTTTCCCGCCGAATCGGTGGCGGTCGAGGAGATGACTTCGCCCACCGGCACGGCCGGTACCGACAACTCGAAGCGCGCGTTCGGCGGGAATGGCGCCGACTTGCTCGCGGGCAGCGCGGGAACCGATACGTCGGACAATGATCCGACCGATACGCGGGTTTCCATCGAATCGACCATCTGACTCGGCCCTGCGCGACGAGGAACGAATTGAGTGTAGTATAGTAAGGAGGTGTTCCGATTGAATTTTTTTGACAGCATCAAGGCGCGCGATGAAAGACCCGACTCCTCCGATGATCCGCCCGGACCGGTATGTCCCCAGTCACTCGGCGGAGCAATCCGCCCGACAGTTTTACGAGGCAATGCGATTGCGCCGCAGCGTGCGAATGTTTTCTGAGAAACCGGTGTCGGTCGAAATTGTCGAACGTCTGATTCAGACTGCACATTCGGCGCCGAGCGGCGCCAACAAACAGCCGTGGCGTTTCGTGTGTGTACGGGATCGATCGCTCAAACATGAAATCCGGCTGGCCGCCGAAGCGGAGGAGCGCGAGTTTTATGGCCGTCGCGCCGGGCGGGCCTGGCTTGCCGACCTGGCGCCGCTCGGTACGGATGCGAACAAGGATTTTCTGGAAATCGCTCCCTGGCTCATTGTCGTTTTCAAGCTCGCCCAGGCGGACGACGGATCGCAGGTTTACTATGTGAACGAATCGGTCGGGATCGCGGTGGGAATGCTGCTTTGTGCGGCTCACCACGCGGGACTGGCCACGCTCACGCACACGCCCAGCCCCATGAAGTTTCTCACCACCATTCTCGGCCGGCCTTCCAACGAACGGCCGTTTCTGCTGATTCCGCTGGGTTACCCTGCCGACAATCTGACGGTTCCCGTAGCAGCGGTCGTTCGTCGGCCGCTCGATGAGGTGATGGTCGTGCGATAGACTTGTTTGGGCGCCGGCGATCAGTCTGTCGGAAAGACAATGGTCGGCGTGCGAGACAAATGCGCTGCACGGGCAATGCATGGATATCAACCAGTCCATCAGCAAGTTCAATTCCCGAGCAAATGCCGCGCGATCGGAAATTTCGTTGCGTGGGGTGCAATCCGGCGGTAATCTCCGCCACGTTGGGCGGCCGGGTGATGCCGATAGTGGTGTAGGATGGTGTTTGCGATGAAAGAAACGGTCCTCAAATTCATCGATCGAATCAATGCGCACGACGTCGACGGCATCATGGCGCTGGTTCACAGCCAATACGAATACGTCAACTCCTCCGGTGAGCATTTTAAAGACCGCCAATTTATCCGCGATACATGGACCGCGCAGTTCAAGAACCACCCCGACTACCGCATTTGCGTGCAGCGTGTAATTGCCGACACAGAAGGCGTAGGCATCTTCGGCACCGCCGAGGGAACTTACGCGCCCGATGGTTCGCTGCGCGAGGAAGATCATTGGGAAGTTCCCTCGGCGTTTCTGTGCATTGCGCGCGAGGGCAAGGTGACTTACTTCGAGAGCTATGCCGATGCGTCGATCGTGTTTTCGGTGATGAAATCGCGCGCAATAAATTCGGATGCAGAATAGAGTTTTGGCGTGGTCAGCTTGCTGACCATGTTAGTGTCGGGAATGGGAAACTTCCGCAAATCCACGTCCACCCAAAACGAGTATTAGGACGGCCGGCACCGCTTCGCGCATTGGTACCGTGATAACTCCGTCTATTTCATTACCTCGAAAACGCGCGAAGGCGTTCCGATGTTTGACTCGGAACGAGCGAAGGCGATCTTCACCAACCGTTTCGAGTTCTATTCCAAAAAGCACGGATTTGTTCCGTGGGTGTGGTCGCTGCTCAACAATCACTACCACATGCTCGGTTACCTGAAGTCGGGCGAGAACCTCGGTGAGTTGATGCGGCAACTTCATGGCTCGGTTGCGATGATGGTGATCAAAGCGACGGGTGTCAGGCATGTACCATTTTGCGATCGAACGAGAACAAAGATTATTTCGATGGTGGCATCCGAGATGTGCTGCAGGCTCGGCGCGCGTACTGGTACACGTTGACGCAAGCGGTGCGTGCAGGGCTTTTAAAAAATTGGCGCGAGTATCCACACAACTATGTGAATATTGAAGTAGAGCGAGCGGTCGAGCGCGCTGTTGAACTAAACGCGTTTCTCGAAGGCGTTCCGTACGCTTGTTACGAGCGCAGAAAAAGACGTGGTCAGCAAAGCTGACCACGCCACTTGTCGAATGATTGCGTGATCTTTGAAACCTACTGTGGCTGTCCACCGGGCAGGAAGCCTTCAAGCTTGCGCGCCCGCACCGTCACTTCGCCGCGACGCTTGGCCCCTCGATCCGCGTGATCTGCTCGTAAGATAAGAACTTCCACTTGTCCTTCGGCAGAGCGATGAACAGTTTTGTTTCCATCGGAACCACTAGCTCAGGATTCGTCACCCGATACGCGTGCCCGTCGGACATGAAAATCCGAAAGGTCTCAAATGGCTCGGCGTCGAGCAGCTCCTGGATGGTTCCGGGATCAATCATGCAACCATTCTACCGCGGCTCCCCGCCGGGCAAGAAGCCCTCGAGCTTGCGCGCCCGTACCGGGTGTTGCAGCTTGCGGATGGCCTTGGCTTCGACCTGCCGCACGCGTTCGCGCGTCACCTTGAAGATTCGGCCCACTTCCTCCAGCGTATAGGTGTAGCCGTCGCCGATGCCGTAGCGGAGCTTGATGATCTCTCGCTCACGGTAGGTGAGGGTCTTGAGGACCTGCTCGATTTTATCCTTGAGCATTTCCTGCGTCGCCGACTCCACCGGGTTTTCGGCCTTTTCGTCCTCGATGAAATCGCCGAAGTATGAATCTTCTGATTCACCGACGGGGCGATCCAGCGAGATCGGGTGACGCGAAATTTTCAGCACGCGGCGCGTTTCGCTGACCGTCATCTTCGCCTTTTTGGCGATTTCTTCGATCGTCGGTTCGCGGCCGAACTCCTGCATGAGGGCTTTGCTGATGTTGCGCAGCTTGCTCATCGTCTCGATCATGTGCACCGGAATACGAATCGTGCGGGCATGGTCGGCGATAGCGCGGGTGATCGCCTGGCGAATCCACCACGTCGCATAAGTGCTGAACTTGTACCCGCGGCGGTATTCGTATTTATCGACCGCGCGCATCAGGCCGGTGTTGCCTTCCTGAATGATGTCCAGAAAACTCAACCCGCGGTTGCGGTACTTCTTGGCGATCGACACCACCAGCCGCAAGTTGCCGCCCGACAGTTTGCGCTTGGCGTCTTCGTATTTGTTGAAGATTTTGCGGGTCTGGATGACGCGCTTCTGCAGGTTCTGCGCGTCTTCCAGCACCAGGTCTTCAAGACCCGAAATTTCCTGCTGGCAGACTTCCAGGTCTTCGCCAGGATCTTTCACTTTGCTCAAATCTTCGATTCGGCTTTCCAACTCCACCATCTTGGTGCTGATGCTGTTGAGCTTCTTCATCAGCGGCGTGACTTTGCTGGTGCGCAGCGACAACTCTTCCAGCAATTTCACGCAGCGGCGGCGCCGGCGGCGGATGGCGGTGTTGAACGGCTCGTGGTCCTTTTTGTTCTTCGTCGCGCGCATCGTTTCCCAGTCGCGCCGATTGCGATCGATCATCTCGCGAATCGTGCGAACGTTCTGCGGAATGCGCTGGCCGATCGTGCCTTTGTCGGCCTGATCTTCGGCGGTGCTGATCTTCATCGTGCGGTCGAACGGCAGGTCGCCGTCGTCCACCTGCTGCAGAATGTCGACCGCCGCCTGAATGCAATAATCGCTTTCAAGCACGCGGCTGCGGAAGATCTTGCGGGTAATTTCGATTTTTTTGGCGAGATGAATTTCCTGCTCGCGGGTGAGCAGGGGGATTTCGCCCATCTGCGTCAGGTACATGCGCACCGGATCATCGATGCGCTTGTTGCCGGCTTCGGCCAGTTCTTTTTGCAGATCGACTTCGATTTCTTCTTCGTCGTCTTCGGCTTCGTCGCCCTGATCGGCGATGGTGGGAAGCGGAATCGGTGGGATGATCTTCTCCGGCAGCACCAGCGGCGCGGCGGTGACGACGGATTTGATTTCTCTCACAGACTTCATGGCCTTGCGGGGCTTTTTTTCAAAGTCCGAAACGTCGGCCTCGTCGATGAGCTTGATGCCCATCTCGTCCATCATCTGTAAAAGCGAATCGAGCTTCTCCGGCGAAACCACCTCGTCGGGCAGCTTGTAGTTCAGTTCTTCATAAGTCAGGTAGCCTCGGTCAGTGCCGAGTTCGAGGAGGTGGCGCACTCGGTTCTCGACCTCTTCGGGAGAACCGGAACCAATCAAGGGAGTTTCAAGAACGGGTGGAGCGATTTCCTTCATAGCCATAGCGGGTCCAAACTTTCAACACGATCCTACGGCACGGCGGCACGGGCCAAGAACCTCGGGGGTATTCCCGATTCCTGTAACGAGTGCTCCAGCAGACGTGCCGGCTATTCAGTTGTACACAAACAAGAGCGATGTCTTGCCCTGGCAGGGGTCAGACAACGCACCATTCCACTTTCAACGCAATCAAACCGGTGCTGCGCGAGTGGAGTCCTGACCGATGGGGACCGTCCGATACGCGCAGTCCGACAATTCTACAACAATCCGCGTCGCATGTCGGGTCGGGCGGATTTTTCTGCCAATTGACGCAGCAAAGCGATGTCCGGGTCTTCACGTCCCGCATCGCTGCCCGCATCGTCTGCCACATCGTCGCCGGTGGTCGCCGAAACCCTTCCTTCGACCGCGCCGGCGCGAATTTGGGCCAGATTTGCCGCCGAAGCCGCCCGCAGCCGGGCCCCGTGAACGTGTTCTACGGCTCCGTCGAGCGTTTGTTCTACGCTGGTGAAGCTTTCAACCTCGTTTACGACGTCTATGGCCAACTGTTTCAGTTCGTCCGAAGGCAGATCGGACAACAATTGTGCGAATTCCGGCTCGCCGTCGTGCCGGCAAACGTCCCAGAATATGTCGGCCAGTTGCCTGCGAAGGCCGATCGCAAAATCTACCGGCTGAATATCCTTCTGCAACGTCAGCCAGCGATCAGGCTTCAACATCACTCCGCCGAGCAGGTGGCGTTCGGCCCGTACCTGCGCTGTCACTTCCTCTACGCCATTATCCGACATCGTCGGCCATGGCACTTCTGTGCCTTGAGCCACATCCGTCATCCGCGGCGTCGATCGCGCAGGCTTTTGGCGGCTCGACCGGAACCGCCTATGCAGTTCTTCGACCGGCATGCCGGTTAATTTTGCCACACGGCCCAATGCCGTGCCCCAGCGAAGGTCATCCACCGGCCCAGCGCCCCGCGCGCCTGCCAGCACATCTAAATACGCCGCCACCGCGTTCTGTTCGCCCGTCAAACTGCCCGCCGACTCAAACTGCTTTTGCATCAGTCGCCACTTAAACGTCAGTGCATCGCTGGCACCGGCCAGAAGCGCGTTAAACGCCTCCAAGCCGTCACGCATGATAAACTCATCCGGATCCAGCCCTTGCGGAATCGCCGCGACGGCGATCTCGATCGGCTGGGTCAGGAACAGTTCCACCGTGCGATTGACCGCCGCATCGCCGGCGGCGTCGGCATCGAACAGCAGCACGATCCGGTCGGCAAACCGCCGCAGGATGCCCACATGCTGCTCGGTCATGGCGGTGCCCAGAATGCTCACCACGTTGGTGGCGCCATACTGATGGGCCATGACCACATCGGTGTATCCTTCAACCACCGCCACCGTGCGGGTTTCTACAATCTTCTGCTTGGCCAAATCCAATCCAAACACAGCTTTGCTTTTATGAAACAAAGGCGTTTCAGGGCTGTTGAGATACTTCGCCGGCGCGTCCGACCCGGGCATGACGCGCCCGCCGAAGGCAATCGTTCGGCCGGTTTCATCGCGGATGGGGAAGATCACGCGATTGCGAAACGTATCGTAAAACCCCGTTCCGCCATCGCGTTGTTTCACCAACCCTGCAAGGTGCAACACGGCGGGCGGAAACTTTTTCGACAGCGCCGTTAGCAGGCCGTCCCAGCCCTCGGGCGCGAACCCGACGCTGAACTTCCGTAACCATTCCGGCGTAAACCCGCGCGAAGCCATGTACTCGCGCGCCGCTTTGCCGGTGGTCGCATGCTGCATGAACTTGTCAAAGAGCGCCACCGCCGTCGAGTGAGCTTCCAGCAACTGTTGCCGCTCGCCGGCGTTTTTTCTCTGCTCCCCGCCCTGCGGCAAATCAATCCCTGCCGCCCGGGCGAGAATGGCCAGCGATTCGCGAAACTCCACCCGATCGCGCTTCATCACAAAATCAAAACACGTCCCCCCGGCCTTGCACCCGAAGCAGTAAAACATCTGCTTGCCCGGGTCGACCGTAAAGGAAGGCGATTTTTCCTGGTGAAAGGGGCAAAGTCCGACATATTTAGCCCCGCGGCGGGTGAGCTTGACGCTCTGCCCGATCAACGTGACGATGTCCGTCGCCGACAAAACCCGCGATTTTCCGTCGCCCGATGCGTTCACGTCCCTGCCTCGCACGCGGTTCGGCTTAAGATGCACCGAGCCATGCCAACGCCCCGGCAAAGCCCCCAAGCGGCTCGACCGGATCGAAGTCATTCAAGCGTAAGGAGTTACAAAATCAGCCAAAACGAACTGTTGCCGCACGCCTCAGAGACTATATCCGCCGGCACTGATATATTCAAATATGCCGGTATTAATGACAGCGTAAGTGTAGTCCAATAATAAGCTTATGAACTACAGTATTAAACGCACTAATTGCGCGAAGTCGCAGGTCGGGCACTCACGTGTATTGAGGCTGGACATGCGGCGTTTTCAAGCTGCAAGCTACCAACCCACCACCGACCTATGACTTCCACGCCAAACTACCCCGCCATCGCTTCGAGTTTGGCGCGATTGAGAAGGATCCACAGCCGCCGGACGCGCGCCGGGAGTTGCTGCGGGATTCCGCTTTCCAACGCCTGCCAGTCGGCCGAGTGGGCTTTGACATACGCGTCGACCTCGCTGGCGGCGACGGGCCAATCGAGCGTGAACGGGTCGTCGGTCAGGCCAACCACCGTCGCGATCAACTGACGCTTCGGCGGCCAGCCCTGCGTCATCAACTGTTTGTACCGATCGCGGCCGAGGTTTTTGATCGACTTGATCGATGCCAGCAGCGGCGGAAGGCCGAAATCGCCGAGCGGTGCCTCGACCGGTGTGGATGCGCCGACCGCTTCATAACGCTTCCATTTGCCGTCGGTGCGGCGCAGCGGGTTGATACGGCCGGCGGTGCGATCAAGCTCGGCCACTGTGCTGCGATGGCTCCAGCACACCGCCACGCCCAGCAGTGTTTGCGTCATGTAGCGCGTGGCGAGCAGGTCGGCGGTGTCTTTCGGGCGATCGCCGTCAGGCACGGGTTCATTCGACGTTTCGTAGCGCGCGCCCCACAGGCGCGCGCCGGGAAGGAATTCGGTCATGCCGTTGAGCTGAAGGCTGATGGCCTGCGAAACCGCGCGCTCGACGGCCTGGCGCGAATCGGGTCGATCGAGCACTTCGTGTTCGAGCAGGAGGGCGAACGTGGAATCGCGAAAGTCGGCATCGTCGAGGCGGATGAATCTTTTAGTGCCGTCGGCGCGCAGCCAGGAACCGTTGCCGTGCTGTTTGCGCATCCATCGCGCCGCGCGATCGACGCTGTCGAGCAAAGGTTGGTCGCGGTTGAGTTGCGGATCGAGTACAGCCAACATCAACCCCATGCCGGCGGTCGTACTGGCACGATCAGGGAGCGGGGTGTCGTCGGTTTTGGGGTCGGCGGTTGTACCGAACATGGCCAGCGCGGCGATCTGCCCGCTGGGCGCCTGCGCGGCCATCGCGGCGGCGGCGGATTTTTTTGCGGCATTGGTCAGCGAGGCATCATGAAGCAACTCGCCCGCCCACAACAGCACCACGCCGGCGGCGGGGGAGTTGCCCGGTTCCATCGACACCGGCCGCGCCGCCGTCCCTTTGCCCACCGCCGGCGCATCGCCCCACGCGATGCCGTAGGGCCTTTCAACCGCGTCGGCGATCAACTGCCGGCACTCGGTTTGAAGCTGCGCCGCGTACTTGCCGAGGGGCGCATCAGCGCCGGCCGAACAAATGTTAGCGACCGTAAGCATTACCATGAGCATGGGAGCGAGCAGCGGGATGTTCACTTGTGCGATTCGTGCAACCATGCTCTGATTGTAACCCTGATGCGACGATTCATCATCGACATTGAAACCGAAGGCAACGGCGAGGTCGTCAACCTCTCTTCCAAACTCGCAGAGCACATGCGCCGCGAGAAGGGGGACGGCCTGCTGCACATTTTCGTCAACGGTTCCACCGCGTCGGTGACCACGCTCGAATTTGAACCGGGTTTGGTGAAGCACGATTTGCCCAACCTGCTGCAGCGGTTGATTCCCGATGACATGCCCTATCAACATGAAGCCACCTGGAACGACGACAACGGACACAGCCACCTGCGCTCCACCGCGCTGGGCACGGGGATCACCGTTCCATTTTCCGACGGTAAAATTCTGACCGGCGAGTGGCAACAAGTGGCGTTGATCGATTTCGATACCCGCCCGCGGCGACGCAAGGTGATTTGCACGGTCATCGTGTAAGTGATTGCCTGCAACGAACGGAGTGCGTCATGAGCTGTGAGTTGTTGGAACAGCGCCGGCTGTTAATCGTAGATGGCAGCGGCGGCGGCATCCATATCGGCCGGTACCGCCGGCGATGACGTGATCACCATCGACTGCGGCGGCGACGAAGACATCATCACCGGAGAGACACACCTCGATCACTTCGGGAACCCTTTTGTGTCACCCGATCAATCGACCGATTTTGACGAAACGGAGGATGTGCTGGGCTTGGGATGAGGCCATCGAGCGTTGAATTGTTCAGTTCATTTGAGCAGTTGTAGAAATCGTTCCACCGTTAATCCGGAGTCACGAATGAGCCCCCGCAACAACCCGCGGTCGAGCTCACGGTGGTCTGGGACTGACAGGTTCGCATTTACGCCCGTCTTGGTCAGAACCATGTGGCTGCCACGCTGCCGATTGAATGACCAAAACCACCCCGCTCAAACACTCGGCGAGCGTCGCGTCCACTGACAACGGGCAGTTGCGGCATAGTCGCCCGGGTTAGACGGTCACCAGTTCGATATCGCGCGACAACGTCGATTCAATCTTGTCCTGCTGTCTCCAGCCAAGCTTCGATGGCTTCCTTGATGTTGCTAATCGCTTCATCCCGCGTTTTGCCTTGAGACCAGCAGCCACGCAGGGCGGGGACACTTGCGATGAAGCCGCGATCTTCTCCTGGCTCAACGAGGACTTTCAATTTCATGATGTTAAGTATACCCGACGTATTGAGCGCCGAAACAAAAATCCGCAGCTATGTGTGCAATATAGCTGCTCATTGGAGCATCAAGCCACTCCCAATTGCCGCATCAGTTCATCGCCCGGGCGCTGTCTTCGAGTCGCTGAATGAGTTCCTGCGCCTCTTCCGACCGCTCACCGATGTTGCTCGTCCAGGCGAGCATTTCGTTTTTGAGCGCTGCACGTTCGATTCGGCGGCAGGCGCTGATGACGGTGCTGTGGTTGCGTTTGCCCATGCGCATGCCGATCTCGGGAAAGCTGAGTTTGGCGGTTTTGCGAATGAGGAACATCGCCACGCTGCGCGCCAGCGAGATCGTCCGCTGGCGTCGGCCGGACATGAGGTCTTTGTGGTCCAGGCCGAAGTAGGCACAGACGCTGACCAGGATGTTGTCGGGGCGCACCGGCTGCACCATCAGCCGATCAAGGTCGCCCAGCGCCTCTTGCGCCAGTTGCAGGTCGGCCTGTTTCTGTCCGGACAGTTGCAGGTGTGCATTGATTCTCGTGACCGAGCCTTCCAGCTCGCGCACGTTTTGCGTGATCCGCCGGGCGATCCATGTGATCACTTCTTCGTTGATCTTGCTGCCGCTGCGCTGGCTCATCTGCCGGAGAATTTCGCACCGCGTGGCGAAGTTGGGCGGGTCGACGCGCACCACCATGCCGCTCACAAAGCGGTTGATGAGCGATTCGCCGAAGCGTTGGATCAGTTTTGGATGGTTGTCGCTGGCCAGCACTACCTGCCGGCCCATGGCTTCGATGGCGTTGAACGTGTGGAGGAACTCTTCCTGCGTGGCGGTTTTGCCGCCCAGGAAGTGAACGTCGTCAATCACCAGCAAATCCAGATCGCGCATTCTTCGGCGGAAGCCGTCCATGCGGCTGCTGCGCAGCGCGGTAAGGTATTCATTGGTGAACTCTTCGCCGGTGAGGTAAATCCAGCGTTTGGTCGGATGCAATTCGATAAAGCGTTTACACAAACCCTGCAGGAGGTGCGTCTTGCCCAGCCCGCACGCGCCATGAACAAACAGCGGGTTGTATTGTGCGCCCGGATACTCCGCGACATACACGGCGGCGTTGAAGGCGAGCTGGTTGCCGTGTCCGACAACGTAGGTGTCCAGATCGTGACGAAGCCGCGAACGACTGGAATAGTTGTTCGTCGTGCTCTGCCGTTCCAACTCCGAGGCCGGACGTCCCACCGACGACAAACCCGACGCCGAACCAACAGACGGCCGCAGCGCCGGGCGAATCATCTCCGCCGGCCGACTTGCCGACACCGGCCCCGCTTTTGCAGACCCATTCTTGCCTGACGCATGACCGTTCACGCGCGCCGAACCGTTGGCATGTTGGCCGTTGGCTTTGCCGTTAGTCGGCGGCGGCTCATCACCATCGCCTTCCACCTCGAACAGTTGCGGCACCACGCAAAATCGCACCGCAAGCTGCTGGCCAAGCACTTCGGCGGCGGCCTCCTGAATCGGGCGGGCGAAATGTTTATCGATCCAGTCGCTGATGAAATCATTGGGAACGGAAATCTCCAGCCCGTCCTGCCTTAAATCCAATTTGGTTGAGTTGGTGAACCAGACGTTAAAACGTTGCGGCCCCACACGCTGGGCGATGGCGTCGGCCAATCGCACCAACTGAGGATCGTGTGCGCTAATGCAGCTCACGAGGATCTCCTTTTCCGTTTCAGCCTTCAGTCGCAGACCGGCTCGTGTGTCGCCTTCCCTGAATAAGACGACGGCCAGCCTGGCGCACCGCAAACGTGTTTTGGCATCCTCCATTTGCCCGCAAACACCGCGACATGCGCTATGCCCGCCCAACAACTGATCGAGCGATGCCGTTCTTCAAACCCGCGGCCCAAGCCGGCCGAACGGTCCAAGACCACCATCGCCCGAACATTTTCCCCGGGCGGGTTGAGGCCTCTTGCCTCGCCGGCGGGTTGCAGACCCGCGTCTTCATCCTTGAAGGAATCGCTTCCGTGCGATGTGAAATCAAACCGCAAACCAAACCGATGTTCGTGAGCCCTTAGGAGATCTGCCGATGCGATCTTCCCGTGAGGTCTGTCGCGCGCCTGCCCAGGATTGGGCAGCGGCGACCCTTATTCGTATGCTCACTCGGTTCTATTCATCCCTGAACGCTGCGCTGAAGGATAGTGTCGTTTTCTGTACTGACAAGGCTTTATTTATGGGATTTTCCGTTCACAACGGTGGGGCAACCGGCGGGGATTGCGCGGACGAAGGAAAAAATACTGATATCAACCACCAATCCACGATCTTATAGGTCGTGTGGATGGCCTGTGGAGCGTAAAAAAGTTTTATTCGTCAGCACCGCACGCTTAGCGTTGCACCGCAGGTGCTGCTTCTGCGGTGCCCCGGGCCAGAACCCCGTCGGCCAACCCCCGGATATCCCGCACCATCGCCACCCGCGACCCAATCCGCATCAAACCATGCCGGTAGTACAACCGAAGCGCCGGGTTGTTCTGCGAATCCACCGCCAGCGACAAATGCCGACGGTCTTCGAGGCCGGAAACGGCCAGCGCCCATTGCATCAGAAAATCGCCCACCCCTCGACCTCGGGCAGCGGGGATGATGCCCAGATACACCAGTTCAACCGACGTATTCCCCGCCGAGCGGTTGAGGAGCAGTGTGCCCAGCGGTTGACCGTTTTCGCGGAGCAAGAACCATAATCGCGCGTCGAAATCGCCAGCGGCTTTGTGGCCGGCCATCACGTCCTGCACATCGCGCGCGCCGTTGAGGCTGGGACAGTCTTTGCTGCCTTCGTAGCTATCGAAAATCGTCGCGCCGAAAACAGCATGATTTTCAGGGGAGTAAGTCGAAACTTCCCACCCCGGCGGCAACCCGGGCATCGGCTCGTTCCCGCGGATGCTCGCCTGCAGATAATACAGTTCGGCCAGCCGCGTGTACCCACACCCGGCGTATGCCGTAAGCAACGCCGTTTCGCTCGGCTCGATCAACAGTTGCGAAAGCAGCACCCCGCGCCGGGCGTAGTGCTGGTTGACCGCATCGCTGCAGCCAGCCACCACGCCCCGCAATTCCCGCCGCGGCAGCCGTGTGGGGGTGAACAGCAGCATGGTCTTGCCCGGGCTGACGACGGGCAGCAACGCCCATTCGATTTTTCCGCCCACTTCCGCGATCCAGGCGGCGTTGACGTCCATCCCCCGGTCAAGCGCAAACGACAGGAAATCCAGCACCTGCTCATCGCTCGCCGGCCCGCACGCGTTGCCTACAATCAGACGCATCGCCGGTTCGATTTCGCCACGCAAGACCGCCCGATAACCCGGCGGGCGGGCGTCGCGCGGACGGAACAAGTTTGACAGCGCGGACATGCTTGCCCCAAAATACCCCACCGCTCGCAAAGGGCAAATAACATCAAGACTTAATCGACCAGACTTAAATCGATTTGGAGCCCGCTCGTCATGCGAAATTCGTCGTACCTCCTCGCCGCCGGCGCGTTGGCGCTGGCTTGCTTTATCGGCTCGTCCCATAACACAGTGGCCCGCGCGCAATCCGCACAGGAAACCGGCTACCCCAAACCCGCGCTCGTCCCCAACTCCTGGGAATTGAATTTCTCCCACGGTCAACTCCAGCGGATCGTGGTCGAAATCCCCGGCATGACCAACCCGCGCGCCTACTGGTACATAACCTACACCGTCACCAACAAAACCGACCGCGAACAGATCTTCCTCCCCGTGTTCGAAATGCTCACCGCCGACGGCCGCGTGGTGCGCAGCGACAACTCCATACCCGGTCCAGTGTTCGACAAAATTAAACAGCGCGAAAAGAAAACCTTCCTCGAACCCTTCTACAAAACCGCCGGCACCCTGCTGGTGGGCGACGAGCAAGCCAAAGACGGTGTGGCCATCTGGCCGGAAGTGCAGTCGCGGATGGGCTACTTCAGCCTCTTCATCGAAGGTTTGTCCGGCGAAACGGCGGAAGTTAAAGCCGGCGATAAAACCTTCATCCTTCGCAAAACCCTTCAACTCAACTACCACGTCCGTGGCGACGAGGTCCGCCCCGGCGACGACGCCGTAAACGCCGCCGATACCGCCGAGCAGTGGATTATGCGGTAGAGGATTTTGCATTTGAGACATAAAGAGAATCGTGGGCACCACCAAGGTCTAAAGCTCATTTGTGGTAAAGACTTGACCACAAATCCAGATTGACACGAAGAATCGAAGAAACGAAGAAGACCCACAACTCGCAGACGTTCGCACATGCAATTCAATCCTTCGAGTGATTCCATCTTTAGAAGACATTCTTCGTTTCTTCGTTTCTTCGTGTTCAAATTAGACTGTATCGAAGGCGATTTGCCGCGGTGAAGCGACGAAATGCCTGCCCAGCCAGCCATCATCGCGGTCGCGTTGCCGGCGAAGCGTTGTTCTGGACGCGGTCGCCGTCTCGGGTGCCCGGTGTTCCGCGCCAGCGCCCGCGGAACGAAGGCATTTTTTCGGCGATGAGTTTGTCGAACTGCATCTGCTGCTGCGGCGTGAGCAGAGCCCGCGCGTCGGCCTGCGCTTTCTTGAAAACCGCCATGCCCGGGGCGTTGAGGTCTTCCATTTCCTTTTCAAACGCGCCGTTGATGTGTGACGCCTTCTCGCGCTGGTCGGCGGTGAGCATGGCATCGAGGGCGGTGTCGCGCTTCTTGTCGC
>Ga0163147_10004388_pt1 | contig 18018 bp, 12 predicted proteins | sample OliLakLV19MP6G1_FD_148597 | JGI IMG/M metagenome (GOLD analysis project Ga0163147, IMG submission 148597) | Freshwater microbial mat bacterial communities from Lake Vanda, McMurdo Dry Valleys, Antarctica- Oligotrophic Lake LV.19.MP6.G1 | ecosystem: Environmental > Aquatic > Freshwater > Lake >...
TTGTTGGTGAGTGTGACGCGCCGGACTTCGGCCGAGTCTTCCGGCACGACGGCAATTTCGGTGCGCGTGGTGACGTCACCATCGGTTCGTTCGAACGTGACTTGTTCCGTTCCGAGCGAGGCGCGATACCCGTCCGCTGGCGCGCACACCGGCTGATGCGCCGACGACCAGACGCGCCCCGCGCTGATGTCCTTGATGTAGCAAAACTGCCCGGTAGCATCGCGCGTGCCGTCGGCCTTCCAGCGATTGACGGCCAACGCGTCGTAGCGGCTGTAGCCGGCGCCGGCGTTTGTGAGCATCACGGTGTAAGGTTGATGCCCAAGAAACGCCACGTGCGGTGTTGGGGTGTCGGCCGAGTCGAACTCGCGCACGACGGGACGCTCGGGATCGACCTCGGGCAGGCCGTCATCCGGCTGCGCGCCCAGCGGTGACTGCAACACCACCTGACGCGGGACGCGCTCGTGCAGCAGCAGCTCGGCGGCACGCACCAGCGGATCGTCATGAAAACGGCGCTGCCAGATGTTGTCGATCAGGCTGTTTGTCAAGGCGACCAGACTCATGCCGACATGATGCGCCATGTAGGCATCAACCAGCGCGAAGCGTCGGCCGGCATCGGGACGCGTGTAGTCGATGGCATCGCGAAAGCCGTAGCTTCCCAGCGCACCGATGCTTTCGAGCCGCGTCATGTTCGCCAGCGCCGGCGTCGGGTCCACCATGGTCGCGAGCGCCGAGGCGTATGGTGCGATCACCAACTCGCGACCAAGCCCCCGCTTCAGCGCCAGGTCGGGGACGCCGAAGGACCGGTACTGATACGTGGCGTGCCGATCTCGCACATTGTACGCGCTTTCGCTGATGCCCCAGGGCACACCGCGCGTCTCACCATCGGCCATGTGCCGGCTGACCACGCCGGCGTGCGCCTGCGCGAGCAGCGTGGTGGGCGGCGCATGCATCACCAGCAGCGGCATGAGATACTCGAACATGCTCCCGCTCCACGACACGAGCGCCGGCGCGCCTGACGCGTATGTGAGGGTGCGGCCGAGCCGAAACCAGTGGTCGGCCAGCACATCATTCTTGGCGATGGCGAGGAAGCTGGCGAGGCGTGCTTCAGAGGCGAGCAAGTCGTAGAACGATGCGTCGAGCGTACTCGTATGGTGCTGCAAACCGATCGACAGCAGTTCCCGCTGCCGGTCGAACAAGACACCGAAGTCCATGGCCAGTGCGTCCTGATATGCCCAGTCGGCCAGCGCGAGCAGTCGCGCAGGCAACGTCTCTTCGATATCGGGATCACCGGCGAATGCCAGACACGCCTGACGCAGCGCAATGAGATGGCCTGCGAGGTTGCCGCTGTCCACGGTGGAGACATACGCCGGTTCGAGGACCGACAGGTCGCTCAGGTCGTACCAATTGAAATAGTGTCCATGCACCCTTCGCAATTGTTGCATGGTGGACGACGTGCGTTCGAGACGCCCGACCAGGTCGGGCAGGGTGATGAAGCCCAGATCGTGCGCACTCACCGTGGAGAGCAGCTGCAATCCGATGTTGGTGGGTGAGGTGCGCATCGCCACCACCGGCTCCGGTGTGCCTTGATAGTTGTCAGGCGCCAGCCACTTCGTTTCTTCCGTGACAAACGTGTCGAAGAAGTGCCAGTGCAAGCGCGCGTAGCGTTGCGTCTGACCGACCTGGGCGGGTGAGAGCCGATGGGTCTGCGGGATACTCGGCGTGCTCAGCGCGTGAGCGATCGACGGCGAGAATAGCCACAACAACAGGATCGGTAGCACGCAGAGCGCGAGTGCCAGTGGCGATGAAGAGAGACTGCCCGCGGTGGATGTTCCCGAACGCCACGCAATCACCAGGCCCAGGGCGACCGTCCCGACAACAGCGGGCCACATCGCGATCCACGTGGAGCGCGGCGACGCCGCGGCGGTGCGTTCGCTCTGCAACGCAGTTTGCCATTCCAGCATGTGTTGATGCGATACCGTGAGTCGCCATAACGCACGCACAATTGCATCCACCGAAATCCAGGCCTGATGCGGGAGAAACGCGATCGCAAGGAAGACCTGCTTTACGCTCGTGCGCAGGTCCGCGCCTACGGCGCTGTAGTACGGCCGCCACGATTTGGAGAGCGGCGGGCGGACGATCGCGAGCAGTGCCGTGACGATCCATGGAGCGGCGATGATCGCGAGTCCCAGCAGCGTCCAACGCAGCACCGGTACCGGCAACAAGAGCCAGCCAGCCACAAGAAACACGAGTTGCGACAACTCGACAATACTGCGTCTGAGATTGTCGATGATCTTCCATCGCGAGAGCAGCGCCAGCCGATTGCGTTCGGAACCGCCCGGCCCCGGTACCATGCGCGTCAGCCAGGGAATCAGCTGCCAGTCTCCGCGAATCCAGCGATGCTTGCGCCGCGAAAAGGTGAGGTATCGCGTGGGATAATCATCGTACACGATGACATCGGTGGCGAGGCCGGCACGCGCGTAGTTGCCCTCAATCAAATCATGCGACAGCAGCGTGTTTTCAGGAAACCGGCCATGTGTCGCTCGCTCGAAGACGGCCACTTCATAGATGCCCTTGCCGGTGAAGCTGCCCTCGCCGAACAGGTCCTGGTAGACATCCGAGACGGCCGTGGTGTACGGGTCAACACCGGGATGGCCTGAATAGATCGACGCGAAGGCGGACCGATGTGCGCTCGGCAGTGACACACCGACTCTGGGTTGTAGAATGCCATGGCCGCGCACCACGCGTCCGCGCGCGGATTCGTACACCGCACGATTGAGTGGATGCGCGATGGCCCCGATTAACGTTGGCGCTGCGTCAGGCGGCAACATCGTGTCGGCGTCGAGCGTAATGACATAGCGCACCGAGCGCAGCACGCCGGGCGTGCCGATAAGCACACTGAAGCCGTCGCGTTCGCCGGTGAGGACAAAGCGATTGAACTCCCCGAGCTTACCGCGTTTGCGCTCCCATCCCATCCACACGCCCTCGGCCGGATTCCACTGGCGCGGTCGGTGAAACAGGAAAAACGCATCGTGTGACTCCGGGGCGTACCGGGCATTGAGCGCTTCGATGCCGGTCACGGCGGCGGCGACGATGGCCTCATCGTCAGCGGTTGTGGCCACCTCAGCGTCGGTAAAGTCGCTGAGCAGGGCAAAGTGCAGGTGCTCCTCACGATTGGCCAGAAATTGCACCTCGAGATTCTCGATCGCGTCGTGCACCGACTGGACGTTCGGAAAGAGCGTCGGCGTCACCACCGCCGTGCGAAACTCCGGGGGCACACCGTGCGTGAGCAAATCAAGCTTGGGGAGCGGACGCGGCGGCATGATCGCGGTGACGCACTTGTTCACCAGCGTAATCGCAAGTTCCGTGGCCGGGATCACGCCGAGCAAGAGCACGATCCACCACGAAGCACGCGCGGAGTCACCGCCGAGCCACCACAGCGCGGCGAGCGCGGCCGCCAGCGACGCGCTGACACTGCACAGGTAGACGATACTCGGATGCCGACGGATCCCGCGAATGGCCTTTTCCCGAGCCGATGGACGGTAGCCGGTGACGCGTTCGAGCTGCGCCAGCCCCTCGTCAATGAGATAATAGCCGACGTGGTCGCGCCGGTCATCGTGGCCGTGGTGCAGCAGTGCCGCACGCGCCAGCTCGATGGCCGCGCGTGCAACATCCGTTTCGGCGCGCTTGGTTCGGCGCGCCATGCGCTCCACCACATGCCGGTACGCATCGCGTGTTTCAAACGTCATGCGCGCGTAGTGACCGAGCGGATCCTCGCGCAACACCCCGTCCACGCGACTCTGCTGCTCCACGACGGTGCGCCAGTCCATGCGCTCGATGGCGCGCAGGCTGGTGATGCTGTTGGCCATCACCACCTGTGTCAGCGCCAGACGTTGCGTGGCACGTGCGGTCGCTTCTTCCGCGCTGAGTGCCTCTTCCGCGATCCAGTGCTGCAGGCGCACCACCGCCGGCAGCGTACCGCCTTCGGCACGCAACTGTTGCAGAAAGCGCGCAACGAACGTATCGGTGAGCGCCTGGGCATCGTTCGTGAAGTGGGCCAGTTCCAGTTCGAGTGCGAGTCCCCCCTTTTCCGCGGCCTGCGCAATGCGGCCGGCGGCGCGGTCGGCGCGCTCGATCTCCTGCAGTCGCTGTGCGGTTCGCAATCCCATGCGCCGCACGTTTTCGATGAGTCCGAGACGGAGCATGGCCGGTACCGCCCACAGTTCCCCGAGCGTGAGGTCCGCCACCTCCTGGTACGCCGACAGGAATCCGCTCACGTTGTCATACTCAACGCGGCCTTCGCTGTGCGAGATCAGGGTGATTGCGATCTCATAGACGCGTGGGTAGCCGACCAGCGGACCGGAGGCAAGCGTCGGCAGTTCACGATAGTAGCCACGAGGCAGACTCTCGCGCACCTCATGTATGTGTTCACGCAGCACATGGTAGTTATCGAGCAGCCAGTCGCCGGCCGGACCGACATCGGCACGCAGCTCGCTGTGCGCGGAGAGCTCGCCATGCACGCGGGCCAGGATGCGCGACGTTTCCTCGAGCCGGGCCAGGAGCGGCGTGCGTCTTGGCGCAGGCGTGGTCGCGACATCCTGCGCCACCGCAAGTTCACGCGCGCGCTCGCTGAGATGTTCCGCACCGTATAGCTCGCCTCGAATGGGGCCGGTGAGGACATCGTCTCGCGCACCGCGACTCGTGCGAGCAATGCGCATACGCAACGTTCGGATCGTGCGGGACACCGTAATAGCAGTACTCCTTGATGTGGTCGGATCAGCGGAATCAGCCACACCGAGCGCTGCGCCGAAATAGCCCTTTCGGACAATAGTGCGTTTCTCACAACGTGCGTATGATCACGCTATCGAAACGGGTGCATTCGCTGGCCAAGCGTGACGTACACCGTTGTCGATTCAAATGACGCGATCCCGTGCGCACCGCGTTTCACTTCGAGGAGACTGACATGTACATGAACACGTTGAGTGCTGATCAGGTCCATGTGGCGCTTCAGGACGCGAAGGCGGGCGCACCCATCGGTGAGGTGTGCCGCACACTGGGTGTAAATGAGCCCACTTTTACGCAGTGGCAACGGCAGTTCGCCGGCTTCGATCTGGCGGAGTTGCGCGAACTCCACGAGTTGCAGACCGAAGTGCGTCGTCTCAAGCGCGTGGTCGCCGAACTCTCGGCTGACAAACGCACGCTCAGCGAAGCCGTCAGTCGGCTTTGGTAACCGGCGGAGTTCGCACGGCGTGGCCACGGGGATTCCATCACTTCAGACGGAACGGGAAACGATGAGCAAGCTGTTGCGAGGCCTTGCGGCGGGTTACGGCGCGAAAAAACTCGGCGGCGGCTGTTTTAGTACGGTATTGATATTCGTGCTCCTGTGGTGGTTACTCGGAAACTGCGACATGTTCCGCTAACGTCAACTTGCATCGTGGTTCGTGTCGAACGGCGCCAGCAGCGTGCGCAGCATGTCGAGGTCGAACGGCTTCTCGACGAATACGTCGAACCCTGCGGTGAGCGCGGTATCACGTTGTGCGTCCGAGCTCCAGCCGGTCATCGCAATCATGATCATTCCGCGACTCCAGTCAGCGAGTCGCGCCTCGCGCAGCACGTCGAGTCCACTCATCTCCGGCATCGTGAGGTCGAGAAATACGATCTCGGGACGCCACGACCCCATGTCCGCGATCGCGGTCGTGCCATCGGACGCCGTGCGCGCACTGAACCCCAGCATTTCGATCGCCGCGGCCAGACTTTCGGCAAGATCAGCGCTGTCATCCACCACGAGGACGCGGCGCCGAGTCGGTAGTGAGGGCATCGTCATTCGCGTGCCGGAGCGGACAGGGGAATACGCAGCGTGAAACGACTGCCCAACCCCAGTCCCTCACTGTGCGCCACGAGTGATCCGCTGTGCAGCTGCGCTACGTGATGCGCCACGGCGAGGCCGATGCCCAGTCCCTCGGGTGGTTTTTTCTCAAGGTGGGGTGCGCGCGTGAAGAGATCAAAAATCTCGCTCAGCCGCTCCGGTTCGATACCGCTACCCTCATCCTGCACATCGAAGATGGCATCGCCGTCCTCACACGAGACGTGGAAGCACACGCGCGCGCCGGTGGCGCTATACTTCGCCGCGTTCCCCAGCACGTTGCTCAGCGCTTGAATCAAACGCGTCTCATCGGCGATCAGCTCACAGTTGGGATCGCGCAACTCCACCGCCAGCACGATGCCGGTCCGCTCCATGAGTGGCCGGACGCTTTCCACCGTGGCCGCCACGAGCGCGTGAAGCGTGACGCTGGACGGTATCAGCGACATCGCATTCCAGCGCACACGGCTGAGGTCGAGTGAATCCGCAGTGAAACGCAGCAACATGTTCAGCTGGCGATCAACGATCGCGTGCATTCGTCCCACCAGCTCGGCCGAGACATCCGGCGACTGCACGACGTGCATGGCCTGACGGATCGCCTGCAGTGGACCGCGCACTTCGTGTGCGAGCGTAGCCAGAAACTCGTCCCGATGCCGCACCGCGCGGTGCAGCTCACTCTCCAGCAATCGATGCCGGTGCACGTCGGTCAGCGTGGCCATCCAGTGCGTGTGCTCCCCGCCGTTCGCGTCGACAGCTGTGACCTGACACAAGAACCAGCGGTACGCACCGTCACGGCGCCGCACCCGGAACTCCAGTTCGAACGGATCGGAAGCGGCCATCGATGTACACCACGTTTGCTCAAATCGCTCGCGGTCTTCGGGGTGGCAGAGCGAGCTCCAGCCGTCACGTTGCAACTCCACGGTGGAGCACCCGCTGTATCGCGCGGCCGCCCGGTTTTGATAGAGGGGCCGCCCGTCGCTTGCCGAGAGCCAAACGAAGTCCCGGATCGCGTCTCCAATCAGGGAAACCGCATCCGGAAATGACGCCGAGCGGCCTGCGGTCGATGAGAAGTTGAGCGTCACGGCGAGCACGAGTATTGAGACACCAACAAGGGCCATCCGCAGCTCCGCTGAGAGCATGGCGCGTTGTAGGGAGTATACTGCGATTCCTCCCTGAGGCGAATGTTTTGCGCTGACCCGATTGAGTAGTGTTTGCGAATGCAACATCGGCGGTACACCATCTGGCCCTCAACGAGGGATCGAGGTGTCGTGAGCGCTCGCGAACTGCGGGGATCGTCGAATCGCTCGGAGATCACTTCGAGTGCGCTGGCGCATCTGGAGCAACATCGACTGGCCTTGCTCGGATCGATCACGGCGGGGATGGCGCACCACTTGCGCAATGCGCTCATGCCGGCGTTGCTGCGCATCGACGCCCTCGCGGCGAGCACGCAGCCTCACGCCACCCTCAACGCTGACTTGTTCCACGTCCGGGAGAGTCTGACCGCGCTCCAGTCGCTCGCCACCGGCCTGAGCTTGCTGACGGCAGATCCGCGCGAACTGGTGGCGCGTGACACCACGCACCTTGTCTCATGGTGGCACGACATGGAACCGCTGATCCACGCGGCAACAACGGCGGGCACGCGCATCCGGGCGGAGATCGCGCAGACGATACCGCTCGTGTGGGTCGCGCCCGGCTTGCTGGCGCAGGTCACCATGGCCCTCGTGGTGAATGCGAATGCGTGGATGCGGGCATCGCCCTCGCCACGGATTCACGTGACCGCACGACAGCACCTTGACGGAGTGTGTCTCACGCTGCGGCACGCGGGCGAAATGCCGTCGCATGGGGTGCCGCACAACACGTCGGATCCGCTGCGCTTCGAGTCGCCCATCGAAGTCTCCTCCGGCACCCGGCTGACGCTGTTGCGCGAGTTATTGCGCGAGCACGACGGTGACCTGACCATGGACGAATTTTCCCCGTCGGGTGGCGCGTTCTCGATTCGGCTGCGCGTGCGGCACGAAACCAGACGTATCGACCCTTCCGAAGTACGTGTGCGATTGGCGCTCTCGAATCCACGCCATGCGGCCGTCGCACGAATGGTGCTCTCGCAGAGCGGGTTGACCGAATGGACTGCGCTCGAAGGCGAGGACCGGCGTTCGGAGGCGCCGCAGGTCATCGTGTGCGATGCCGGAATGCTCGCCTCGATCGATCGAACGACGCCGCTCCCCCATCACACCAGCACTCCACGTCTGATTGTCGTGGGTGCACCGCCACCCGATCTGACGCGACGGGACATTACCTGGATTGCGCCGACCCAGCTTGGCTTACTGTCCGAGGCGCTGCGGGCTCCGCACGATGATGCCGCGGTCCGCCGTGCCAACTGACCTGGAGGCCGGCTCGTACATACGATTTACTGTGCTCTGCATTGACGACAATGAAGCGCTGATCGACGCACTCGAAAGCCGACTGTCGCTGGAGGCGGGATTTGCGGGCATGTATCGCGCGGCGCCACTGACTGACGCGGCGAAGACGGCGGCGCGCGTGCGCCCGGATGTTGTGCTGCTTGATGTGAATCTGCCCGACGGCATCGACGTCATCCAGGTCCTGCAAACGATCGTGCAGGATACACCCGCAAGCCGGGTTATCATCCTCACCGGCCATCCCACCGGTGAGCTGGTGACCGAGACGATGGGCCTGGGCGCCTGGGGTTTCGTCTCGAAGGGCGTTTCGGCCGAACGCCTGATTCACGCGATCCACCGCGTTCGCAAAGGCGACGCAGTGATCGAGCTCGACGACTAGCGGCGCGACGACCAGCTGCTGTCGGCGCGCCGTAGGTACCGCCGGCGATCGCTTATTGTGGCACCGGGGTGTCGGCGAACCAGAATGCCTCAAGTGTGCTGGCATTCTTTCGTGTGAGCACGATCGTGTATGAGGTGCCCGCCTGCAGATCGAGATCGGGCATCGTCAGCAGCCGGCGATTGCCGTCTTCCGTGCGGAACTCGAGCGTTCCCTTCCAGGGCGTCAAGTTCTTGTAGCCGGCTTCCGATGCGTAGTTGATGCCATCAAACAGCGTCTCGCCACCGGCTGCCACCACGTTGATTTCATCAGTGCCGCGCGCAGCGTGGATGACCCGAACATGCGCCTTCGTCGCATCGGACGAAATTTCATCTCGCAGGATGCGCGTTTTCAGCTCCGATCCATCTTCTTCACGCAGGACGAGCATGGTGTACCGATGACCATCCGAGAGCATCTCGCGATTCGTCTCGATGGGTGCGTACGCACCGCCCGGCGCGCCCGAGACTTCGAACCGCGTCCAGTTCTGGTCGATGCTTTGATACGGCGAAACCGCCTTGTAATCGACAGCGGGCAACTCCATCATGTTGTCGCCACGGATCATCAGACGCTGCATGTCCGGAACCGCGTTCACGACACGAACGAGCGCGATGCCGCGGTCGTCGGCCGAGTCGCCCGACATCGATGTGGCAACGGTACCGTCGGCCGTGGTAGTGGTGACCTTGTCTTCCGTCTGCGAATCTTTACTGCAGGCAGTGACCAGCACGGCGCTCAGCAGCAGAACCGGCGTGCGAATGGAACGAATCATGGGCGAAGTCCGCGTGAAAGAGGCGGGCTCGGTACGTGACGAGTGAGCCCGTCCCCAGAAACTAGGGCTGCCGTACACGCGGAGACATTCGCCCCACGGCGCATCTGCAGCTATCCCGAACGGACGGTACGCCCTTACACCGACCGCAGCAGGCCGCGTTTAAAGGCGATCATCAGCGCCTGCGTACGATCGCGCGCGTCGAGCTTGGCAAGAATCGCCTTCACGTGCGCTTTCACGGTGCCCTCACTGATGAACAGCGACTGCGCGACTTCGAGATTGGACTTGCCTTCCGACAGACAGCGCAGGACTTCGGTTTGCCGCGGCGTCAGCACATCTGAGGCCACGTGCTCGGCAAGCTTCGCCGCGATCGCCGGCGCGATCACCTTGCGTCCGTCCCGCACCGCCCGGATCGTGTTGACCAGCTCTTCGGAGCCCACATCCTTCAGGAGATAACTCGACGCGCCGGCGCGAAGACCACGGAACACTTCTTCATCCGTGTCGTAGGTCGTAAGCAGGATGACCCGTGCATCGTGGTTGCGCTGGCGCATGCGCATCGTCACTTCGGCACCGTCCATCGGTGTCATGCGTAGATCTACGACACAGACATCCGGCGCCAACGACTCGAACAGCTGCAGGGCCGTCGCGCCGTCGCTGGCTTCTCCGACCACATCGATCCCGTACGATGTCAGCACCGCGGCGAGCCCCTCGCGCATGATGGCGTGATCGTCCACCAACAGCACCCGAATGGCCGACTCAGTCATTGATCCTCTCGAAATGTGTGTGCGTCCTCTGGTCTGCCCACCCGGGCCGGTCATGCCGCATTTTGTCAACGTAGCACCGTAGCGCGTGATCCGCTTTCACGGCGTGATGCATATTACCGTATAAGCTGCGATCCCGTTCCCGGAGAGTGCGCACGGCCGGGACTTCTGAACGACGACTGTGAGGTATGACACAATGTCCGTGAAGATCACGCGGAGCAACGGTGCGCTCGAGGCCGAGCTGTTGCGCAATGTGCTCGACACCGTCACGCATGATCTCGGTGGGCTCTCCAGCGCACTCGCGCTTCGGGCCGATGTGATGCAGCGTTCGGCACCGAGTGCGGCGGCCGACGCGTGCAGCGCGATCGCCGGTGAGTTGCGCTCGCTCGGCGCGCAGCTTCGGGAAATGAGCGGCCCGCGAGGCCCTGGCACGCTCTCCCCGACGCCAACAGGCTCACTGCGTCGGTGGTTTGCTCTCATCACACGCTTCGGCCAGCCACTGCTTGGGCGCGGCGTAGCGCTGCGTGGCGAGGTCGATGATGTCAACATCGGTTCGGCCGCGGCACACGCGCTGACCTATATCGTGCTCGCGCTGCTGCACGCACTTCGTGATGGTCACACGCCGATGCACACGCTTATCCGCATCGCCAGCGAACGGCGGGATCATGCCATCGCGATCCGGATCAGTCTGTACGACGGGGAGCAGCCACGGCCCGTCGCCGAAGATGCTGGCAACGCCTGGTGGACGTGGGCGCTTGAGCGGGCGGCCGGCTCGCAGATGGATATGCGTGTCACCGACGGACACGTCGAGCTGCTCGTTGCCATCGCCCACACGGCTTAGCCTCCGGAGCCATCTCAGAATACCTCGCCGGGACAAGTGTGCGCTTGCCTGAACACTGCGACACTACACGAACGCGGACGTCGCGACGCGGCAGGCACTACAACATGAGAGGAATGCCATCATGAACGAAGACACCATCAAGGGCAACTGGAAAGAGATGAAGGGCAAGGCGCGCGAGCAGTGGGGCAAGCTGACCGACGATGATCTCGATGTCATCGCCGGCAAGCGCGATCAGCTGGTCGGAAAGATCCAGCAGCACTACGGCAAGACCAAGGAGCAGGCGGAGCATGAGCTCAAGGAGTTTGAGGACCGGCAGCAGCACACCGGACTCTAGCCCTTCGGGGGGCGGCGGATCGTGAGGCTATTGCGATCCGCCGTGCTTCGGCGGTAGCGTGATGGCATGGTGGCGCTCGCCATCTCCCACCGCAGCGGTGACTTCACTCCCGAACCGCCCCGCCATGCCGGCCGTACTTCTCCTCGCCTCGCTCGTGTTGTTCAGCGTAGCCTATCGCGTCTACGGATCGTGGGTTTCCCGACAGTTCGGCCTCGATGACAGCCACCGTGTGCCATCGAGTACCCAGTACGATGGCACCGACTTCATGCCGACAGCAACTCCCGTACTGTTCGGCCATCATTTTTCATCAATCGCCGGCGCGGGTCCGATTGTCGGGCCGATTTTGGCTGGGCTGTTTTTCGGTTGGGTTCCTGCGGTCCTCTGGATTGTGTTCGGCGCCATCTTCGTGGGCGGCATTCACGATTTCGGATCGCTCATCGCCTCGGTACGCCACAAGGCCCGATCCGTGGCCGAGTTGGCGCGCGACTACATCACACCGCTTTCGTTCAAGCTCTTTCTGGCGTTCATCTGGCTGGCGCTGGTGTACGTCATCGTAGTATTCATGGATCTGACGGCGGCGTCATTCGTGGATACGTTCGACACCAGCGGCGCTGAGTCGGCTCAAGGCACCGGCGTGGCAGTGGCGTCGGGTGTGTTCATCGTGTTGGCCTTGCTGCTCGGATTCGCCACGCACAAATGGAATATCTCGCTCAAACTCGCGACGGCCGTGTTCGTGCCGTTGTTGTTCGTGGCGATTGCGTGGTCGGCTAGTATTCATTCCGACGGATCATACATTCCGTCGCTCTTCGCCAATGCCAAGCACTTCTGGATCATCCTGTTGTTGCTGTATTGCGTGATTGCGTCGGTGACGCCGGTGTGGGTCCTGCTGCATCCGCGCGACTTTCTGTCATCGTTCCTGCTGTACGCCGTCGTGCTCGGCGGTGGTGCAGGCGTACTCGTGGGCGGACTGTCGGGCGGGCTTGAAACCACGTGGCCGGCGTTTGTGAGTTCGTCCGATCCGATCTTCAATGAGGTCGCGCATCTCGGACCACTCTTCCCGATTCTGTTCATCACGATCGCCTGCGGCGCGTGCTCCGGATTTCATTCCATCGTGGCGTCCGGCACCACAGCCAAGCAGGTGTCGTGCGAATCGGACACGCGTCGCATCGGTTACGGCGGCATGCTGGTGGAAGGGGTGGTTGCGGTCCTCGCCCTCGCGACGATCATGGGGCTCACCTTTGGCGCCGACGCGTTGCGCGGCAACCCGGTGGTGCTCTTCTCCACCGGTGTCGGCCGCTTCATGACCATGCTGGGGATTCCCTACAAGTTCGGCAGCATGCTCGGCCTGCTGGCGCTATCTACGTTCCTGCTCACGACGCTCGACACCTGCACGCGCCTGGGTCGGTATGTGCTGCAGGAGTTTTTTGCCTGGGACAACGCGCGCAGTGCGACGCGTTGGATCGCCACGGTCGTTACCCTGACACCTCCCGCCGCGCTGGCATTTGTGACGTATACCACACCGAGCGGCGAAATCATTCCGGTGTGGCGGGCCATCTGGCCGGTGTTCGGTGGGACGAATCAGCTGCTGGCGGGGTTGGCACTCCTTGCACTGACCATGTGGCTGCGGCGCACCGGTCGTCGCTGGATGTTTGCCGCGGTCCCGATGGTGTTCATGATTGTGATGACGGTGTCGGCGCTGGTGCTGCTGGTGACCAACGCGAACACGGTGGCGCCCGTACGCATCATTGCGGCGTTTCTGCTCGTGCTGGCCAGCGTGATGCTGTTTGAAGCGGCACGCGCGTTTCGCATGCCGCAGGTGTCGCCCGAGGACGTCGTGTTGGCCAACGGCGATGTACGGCCGGCGATTGTGTGACTGAGCCGTCATTTGCCGATGGATTGCCTTCGTTGAACCGTCCACTCATTTTTGAGTCATGTTACCTCGCCTGCTTCTCAACACGCTGCTGTCGGCCACGATTGTGGCAACCATGTTCGGTGCCGCCTCGGCCTCATCGCCGTCGACTTCGGCGGCATCCCGCGTGGCGTCGTCGCTGAACGCGCAGAACTCGCGGCGAGATTCCGTCGGTCTCTACACCGAGGCGCAAGCCGAGCGCGGGCAAGCCGTGTTCAAAGCGGTGTGCAGCGAGTGTCATGAGCTGCCCGATTTCACCGGCGCCGATTTTCGTCTGTCCTGGGATGGCACGTCGCTGTACGAGCTGTTCGAGAACATCCGCACGACAATGCCCGATGAAAATCCCGGCACACTTGAGCGCCAGCAATATGTCGATGTCGTGACGTATCTGCTCAAGCTCAATGCGCTGCCAGCGGGTCCAACCGAGTTCACCGGTGATTCCGCCAGTGCCAGTGCGAGCGTCCTTCGGCTCCCGCCCAAAGCGCGCTGACAGTCGCGGCGTCTGGTGAGATGGCAGCGCGCTCTTGACACGTATTGCCGCGACCACTACTGTCGCACTTCCAGATCGACGCTGATCGGGCCGCGCTCGTCGAGCTGGATCCTGCCACTGAAGTGACCGCCGTCTGCTGAGCGTGCTTTTCCGCTGCGATGGGTTGCGATTCCGCAACTGCGTCTCGCAGCTGCGTGTGCGTCGTGTTTTCCGTTCCCAGCAGCTCGAATCAACGAGCGCTCGCGCTCGACCAGCACAGTTGCCGTCAATGCGGCGTCCGAAGCCTCGGCGTGCGTAACGCATCGTCGATAGTAAGCACGGCCTCGTCCGGGGGCGTGTGTCGTGAACCAGCGGAGCAATGGGGGTACGCAATGGGAACACCTCGAGAGCGGCGGTGCCGGTCGCATTCGCCACACCGACAGTTTGGGCACGTTTGGCGACTCGCCGCCATCGCGGCGCTTGCACTGATGCCAGTAGCGAACACGTACGCGCAGGGTGCGGTTGGCACCGTCACCGGTCGGGTGACCGACGTCGCGACGGCCGCCCCGATTGTGCAAGCGCGGGTGCTCGTGAGCGGCACGACGAACGGCACACTGACGGCGGATAACGGATCCTTCACGCTCCGTCAGGTTCCGGCGGGCACCATCGTCCTCGAAGTGGCCCGCGTTGGGTACGAAGCACAGAAGGTCAACGTGACGGTCAGTGCGGGCGGCACCGCCACCGCGAACGTGGCGCTCAAGCAGGCCGCCTTCTCCCTCGCCGCCGTCGTGGCCACGGTCACCGGCCAGCAGCGCAAGGTGGAACTGGCCAACGCAACCGCCACGATCAACGTGGCCGACAAAATCCAGGATATTCCGGCGTCCAACATGGGCCAGCTGCTCTCCGGCCGCGCGGCCGGTGTGCAGGTGGTGACCACGGGCGAGACCGGTGGCGGTTCGCGCATTCGCATTCGCGGACAATCGTCGCTCTCGCTGTCGAATCAGCCGGTGGTAATCATCGATGGCGTGCGCGTCTCCGGGAACGCCGGTAGCTCCGCGCTCGGCGTGGGTGGTGCGACGCCCTCGCGTCTCGATGACATCAATCCGGAAGAAATTGAGACCATCGAAATTGTGAAGGGCCCCTCGGCCGCCACGCTGTATGGCACTGAGGCCGCGGCGGGCGTGATCAACATCACCACCAAGCGCGGACGCGCCGGCGCGACCCAGTGGAACGTGTACACCGAGAACGGGATCATCAATGATCCGCGGGCCGGTACCTACCCGGAGCTGTACTACCAGTGGGGGCTGCGCGGCGGCGTTTCGCAGCAGTGCACCCTGCGCCAGCTGTCAGCGGGGACGTGCGCGCGCGTGGATAGTTTGAACCGTGGCAATGTGCTGAACAACGCGGAGACGTCACCGTTCGGCACGGGCAATCGCTCGCAGTACGGCCTGCAAGCGTCGGGTGGCAGTGATCGCGTGCAGTTCTTCCTGTCAGCGGAGCGGGAGCAGGAAATGGGCATCTACGAGATGCCGGCCCGCGAGCAGGAGCGCCTGCGTCTGGAACGCAAGGTGTCGTCGCTGCCGATTGAACAGACACGACCCAACGCGCTCGAGCGGACGAATCTCCGCGTCAATCTCACGGGTCAGATTGCCCGAAATGCCACGTTCGCGATTTCGTCAGGGTTCGTGCAGAGCAACCAGCGCCTGCCGCAGAACAACGACAACGCGAACGGACTCATGGTCGCGGCCATGGGCGGCGTGTGGCGGACCGACCTCAAGGATAGTCGAGGCGTCGCGCTCAACGGTTTCCGCGTGTTCCCACTGGGCGACGTGCTCTCTCGCACGACGGAACAAGACATCACCCGATTCATCAACAGCGTACAGGCGCGCTGGGAACCCTACGGCTGGTTGAGCACGCGCGCGACGATCGGATACGACCTCACCGGACGACGCGACAAGGCGTACAACCGGTTTGACCAGGGAATTTTCGTGCAGCCGAACCGGTCCGGTCAGATCAACGATTTCCGCGCCGACATCACGCAGTCAACCGTTGACGTTGGAGCGACGGCGTCCTTCCGTCCGTTCGGCTGGCTGGGCACAAAAACGTCAGTTGGCTCGCAGTATATCGGCAATAGTTTCTCGCAGCTCGGCGGCACTGGTGAATCACTTCCGCCCGGCGGCACGCAGGTGTCGGCCGCAGCCATTCGCAACAGCAATGCCTCGTTCGACAATACGCGCACGCTGGGCGTGTACGTCGATCAACTCTTCTCCATCCGCGAGCGCTTGTTCCTCACGGCCGCGTTGCGACGCGACGCCGCGAGTGCGTTCGGTGCCAAAGCGCGTTCGGTGTTCTATCCCAAGGTCGGGGCATCCTGGCTGATTTCCGACGAGGACTTCATGCCGAGCCCGGACTGGCTGGAGAGTCTGCGTTTCCGCGCGGCCTATGGCTCATCGGGCCAGATCGTCGGAACCACCGACGCCCTCCGCTTCTACGACCCCTACCCCGCCACGATCAGCGGCGGCGGCGATTCGCCATCCGTCTCCATCGGCGCGCTGGGGAACGCCGACCTGAGGCCCGAGTACACCGCTGAATTCGAAGGTGGATTCGACCTGACCATGTTCACCGGTGCGACCAACGTCGAGCTGACGTACTACAACAAGGAAACCACCGACGCCCTCGTGAGCCGGCGCATCGCGCCGTCCCTCGCCGGTGTCGCCGCGCGGTTCGAGAACATCGGCAATGTGCGCAACTCCGGCCTTGAACTCGTGTTCAGCCAGCGGCTGCTCGACAAACAGCTCATCGCCGCGGACATCGTCATCAGTGGCTCTACCAATCGCAACGAACTCATCACCCTCGGCGAAGGCGTTGCACCGATTCCTTCGGGCAATCGCAACACGCAGCTCAACACGCCGGGCTATCCGCTCTTCGGCATGTGGGGGCGCCGCTATACATACAACGACGCGAACGGCGATGGTATTCTGACCGACAGCGAAATGACGTACGACGCCGCCGCCTCATTCATCGGGCCCTCGTTCCCGACGCGTGAGTTCGTCTTCGCACCCACCGTGGAGCTGTTCGATCGCAAGTTGCGTGTCTCGACGCAGTTTGATCGCAAGTGGGGCATGCTGAAGCTCAACAACACGCTGCGCCACATGTGTCAGGGCGGCCAGTCGTGCCGCGGACTGTACGATCAGTCAGCCTCGCTCGATGAGCAGGCACGCACGATCGCGGCTTCGGGACCGCAGGGCATTTTCACCGGCTTCTACGAAGACGGCTCGTTCACACGATTCCGCGAGCTTTCGGTGGCGTACACGATGCCCACGCGCTGGGCCCGCGCGCTGCGTGCCAACCGCTGGAACCTTGTGCTCACCGGTCGCAACCTCGCGGTCTGGACGCCGTTTGGTGGCCTCGACCCGGAAACCACCGTGGGCAACAGCGATACGCGCGGCAACGAAGAGTTTTTCTCCACACCCCCCATGCGTACGTGGACTTTCCGCACGAACTTCACCTTCTGAGGACTGGACTTCATGGCGAACACCTACATGCGCGGAGCCCAGGTATTCCTGACGATGTTTGCGGCCGGCTTCATCGGCGCCTGCGGCCTCGATTCTGTGCTCGATGTGACAGACCCGGACGTGCTCAACGTGGGCGACTTCAATAGTCCCGCCGGCGCGAATCCGCTTCGGCTGGGCGTGGTTCAGGATTTCACGGTCGCGTTCTCCGGGACGCAGGACGGCGTCGTTGTCATGTCCGGCAATCTGGCCGACGAGATCTATTCCACCGATACCTTCGACGATCGACTGCTTCCCAACGCGCGTCGCACCAACGAAAATTTGCCGGCACTCGACGGCACCTACCGAAACCTTCACCTCGCGCGATCCGGTGCGTCACGCACCATCCGCGTGCTGCAGGAGTTCGCGCCGACGCCCACGGCAAATATCGGTGAGGTGTACGCGATTCGCGGGTACGCGGAAATCTTTTTCGCCGAGATGTACTGCTCCGGCGTTCCGTTCAGCGAAGAAGACGGCATCACCAACTCGTTCGGACCGCCGCAGACGACGGCACAGGTTCTCGATCGAGCCCTCGCCAGCTTCGACTCCGCACTCACGGCAGCCGGCACAGACGCCCGCGTCGGCAACATGGCGCGACTCGGGCGCGCGCGCGCGTTGCTGAACATGGGCCGCTTCGCCGACGCGGCAGCGGCGGTGAGTGGCGTGCCCACCTCCTTCCGGTTCCAGGTGTTTCACTCCGT
>Ga0163147_10004403_pt1 | contig 17989 bp, 9 predicted proteins | sample OliLakLV19MP6G1_FD_148597 | JGI IMG/M metagenome (GOLD analysis project Ga0163147, IMG submission 148597) | Freshwater microbial mat bacterial communities from Lake Vanda, McMurdo Dry Valleys, Antarctica- Oligotrophic Lake LV.19.MP6.G1 | ecosystem: Environmental > Aquatic > Freshwater > Lake >...
ACCGGTCTTTAACTGATACAAGTACATTCCCGAGCCCACCTGTTCGCCGCGGTTGTTACGTCCGTCCCAGATCACTGAATGCCTTCCGGCAGACTGTCTTTCGTCTACCAGTTGACGTACTCTCTGCCCAAGAATATTCAGAACATCCAATTGAACAGTAGTTGGCTGGGAGAGGTCATATTCAATTCTCGTTTCCGGATTGAATGGATTTGGATAATTTTGATCGAGCGTAAAGGAAGCCGGCAGCGGCGCTTGTTCTCTCTCTGCATCAACAACAGACTCAAAAGTATAAAGATAGAGAGTATCTCCGCCGATGCCTGCCAAAAGAAGCTGTTTCTCTGGCGTCTGTCGTTCGACAAAACGCGGTGAGCGAATACAGTGATCGAGATAGTGGCTACCTGTGAGCCGACCGCTTTCCCACTGCATCACAACCACCTTGTCGCATCCGTGCATACCGACCAGACACGATTCCGGTTCATATTTTTCCATGAATTTCTGCCCGGTGAGTGGTGTAAACCATTTCTCTTCAATTATATCACGAGAATAGCTGTAACAAATAGCGTACCTTCCAGCATTCGCGTGGTTGCCTAACCAGTCAACGCCTGAGCCGTGATAAATAATTTCATGATAATTATCGCTTGGATCAAAATTACCAGAAAAGATTGGACCCCATTTAGAGCCATGTAGCCATTTTTTTCCGATAGCGGAGCCGTTCCTATTTGCGAGGGTCAATAGGCTCCCGGCACCATATAACACATTGGGATCATCGTAAGACTCCCTAAAATCGTGCCCGTAAACGTCCCATCGGTATCCCCATATTTCCTGCGTGCTGTCATCGGAGAAGTTGCCGCTCACATTGTTGGTCATGTTCCACTGGGCTTGAACAGTATCGAGGTAAGATGTAAATTCAGTTGTCAGAGTCCATGTGTACCACCACGGCCCTTGAGTGAGCTCATAACACTCGAAGTAATGTGAAAAACCCAAAGTAATGCTGTACGAGCCATCAGGCTTGGAATTAAACCGTATATGGTTTTCCAAGGTTTTTCCTGACATGCAGTGACCGGAGTAATTAGTTTTCCAGACCTGAGAAATACGCACTGTATCGTCTGTTATACGCAACATCAGCACACCGGGAAATCTCAACGATTCCTGATTTTCGTTCATTATATAGACCGCATAAATCACCAACGTATCGCGGTTGTCTGAGTAGCGATGAATAATTTTCCCCGGATGATGCGCCAGCGAAATCTCGCGCTTTACACCGCCAGCTCCGTCAAATACCGTGATTTTCTTGTTAGCCGAGTCAGATAAAATAAATCCGCTAATTTCCCCCATGTCACTTTGAAGAATATCAATATACTGAACACTGTCGATTCTATGAAGATGTTTTGAGAACAAGAGTTGTGGCGGCTCAAGAGCAAACGCATCGAATGCGACTGTGGACAATATGAGCGTGAGCAGTGCTGCTAAATTAGCTTTTCTCATGATACCCTCGCTTGAATCTTCGGCACTTATGCTCCGACCCAATGATTAGTATATTTTCTTCGCTACTCTGTGCCTCTTTCATTGTACACACACCTCATCCGACAGGAGGCACTTTCAATATAATTAACCGACAGAAATTAACCAGCGAATAATGAACCCACATCCCCAATATACCGCTTCGATATCGGGCCACTCCCCACCATTGGACATCTTCTCAAACCCTGCTGGCGGTGTTTCGGCAGGCTATGCTTGCGCCTGCGATTTTTGCGAGAGTGACGGGGGGGATTCTTAAGGCAGAAGATTTCTTCTACCGGCTGAGATCTTTTTCCCAATTGAGAGTTATCACAAAAGTCGCCTCTTGCTGATTGCCATCTGGAACATTAATGATAAATCGCTGGCCGTCTCTTGAAACATCGTAGCGATACATAAGACCGATTCCTTTCGTATTATATCTCCGGTTAAAGAGCTTCTGCGGCGCACCAATGGTAATTTTATCTCCATCGATGGAAACCGGAACTGCCATAAAATCCCATTCCGGTGTGACATAATATAGTTCCTTGCCGTCTGCTCGGAATTTTGGGGCAAATCCCTCAGAGGTTGAAACCTGCCATTTGCCGCTCGTGCCAGATGAATTCCGAATGTATATTTGGCTTGTTCCGGATTCGTCACTTTGATACGCGACAAACCGTCCGTTAGGCGTAAATGAACCGCGACGTTCCTGAAATTCCTTGTTCGTAGAAATTTCTTGAATTTTGCTCGTATCCTCAAGATTGAGGATGAAAATATTCCATTGGTCGGTCCACTTGTTAAAGAGCAAGAATTTCCCATCGCGCGAAGCCTCTGCCGCAGTACAGAAAGATTCTCCTGAGGCGAGTATACTTCGGGGATCGCCCGACCCGTCTGACCTTAGTGAGAAAATCTGTCCGGATCCACCGGCGTCGGAGGTGTAAAAAATCGACTCATTGTCGAATGACCATGCTGGGTGGAATTCGTTACCGCCGGAGAAAGTTAATTTTGAGGAAATATTTCGGGGAATATCGTGAACCCAAATGCTCACATCAAAATCGTCCCCACGCTCGTACACGCCATAAACCAATTTTTGATCGTCGAACGAAAGATCCACGTCGCCATAGTAATCGCTCCCGCCAATTCTACTCAGTTCTTTGCCTCCACGGTCGAACCAAATAAGGTTGGATTTAGAATTGCCGCTTCCTTGTTGGTAGGCGAGTGTGCCGTTTTGTGATACCGAGAATAGTCCCACAAGCTCTTCGACCGCTATATTGTCAGTGATCGCTGTTGCGTCGCCCACGAATTCTAAAACATCCTCGTCAAACTTCTGCATCACCAAAACACCGTCTCGAATGAAGATTACATGACCTGACGAAGTAAATTCTACGCGAGAGCCGACATCGAAGAAAGACTTATCTGCCGTGCCGTCTACTGCGCCCAGTTTGAGCATATTCGCACGAGAAGCGGCCGCACCCGTGTCAATAAAGGCGATATAAAAAAAGTGATTTCCATCGGGCAGAAAGGTAGGCCAGGCGTGAAATTTCTCTCCTTGAGCACGGTTTATTTTTGTTGCCCCTATTACTGCGCCGCCAGCTGCTGGCAACATCTGAATTGAATCAAAAGTCGACGCGTCAAAGATTACGACCCCATTCGTTCCCCAACTGCCGTCGCCGCCTCTCACCTGTACCACTTTTTGGGCAGGTCCTCCACTCACAAGGATTTTCTTAAATCCTTCTTGGCTGAAAAACCCGATAGACCGACTGTCCGGAGACCAGAACGGACGTTCCGCAATCTCGGTCCCGGGAAGTTTGTATGCTTGTAGCGCGTTCAGGGGACGAACCCATATACTTCTACTGCCGGATGAATCAGAACCCAAAAAAGAGAGCATTTTGCCGTCTGGTGAAAGTTTCGGACTACCGATCGATTCAAATTCCGGCATGGAAAGTGTAAATCGTGTAACTTCTACTTCTTCTTTCGGTTGGAAGAAGTATAGAGATGTAAAAACAACAGCCGTAATTATGCCGAGTGCCGCGACAATATTCGACATCCTGAATTGAAATCTTCTCTTCGAGGAAACTGAAAATGGTATTCCCGCCTGTGAACCAGATTGTGAAATCCAGCGAAGCTCATCGGTGAGGTCGCGAGCCGACTGCCATCTGTAGTGCGGGTCTTTTAAAAGACATTTTTTGACTACTCTATCGAGCGCGGGCGGGGTGAGAGGTTTAATTTCGGAAATCGACCTCGGTTCTCGCTCAATAATTGCGGCAATGAGACTCGCTTGGCTTTTTCCCTCGAACGGCCTGTTTCCCGTTATCATTTCATAGAGCAGTGCGCCAAAAGCAAAAATATCAGAGCGGGCATCGGCTTCACCCCCCTCGAGCTGTTCCGGCGACATATAGTTGAGCGTCCCCATAATTGCACCGGTACCCGTGAGCGGAGTCGACTGAGTCATGGCCGTGAGCGATTGGACAGCGCCCCCTTGCACGGTTATCTTTGCGAGCCCGAAATCGAGAAGCTTTGCGCCTTCACGAGTGAGAATGACATTGCCTGGTTTTAGGTCCCGGTGAATCAGTCCGCGCTCGTGAGCGGCGCTTAGCGCCGTGCCAATCTGAATTGCATAGTTCAGGACATCTTCGGTTGAGAGTGATGTCCTCTTGAGGCGCTCGGAAAGCGTTTCCCCTTCGAGATACTCCATGACAAAAAACGAAGTGCCATTTTCAAATCCGACATCATAGAGCGTGCAGATATTCGGATGGTTCAAGCTGGAGACAATTTTGGCTTCGCGTTCGAAACGGGCGCGAAGATCCTTGTCATGCGCCATGCGCTCCGGAAGGATTTTGAGAGCGACAATTCGGTCGAGCCGCGTATCCTTGGCTTTATAGACTTCGCCCATGCCGCCTGCGCCAATAGCAGATTCAATTATATATGGCCCGAGCTGTTGGCCTATTGTGAGAGACATTTCTTTCCTACCTTAATTTATCGTATCCGCGTGTTGTTCAATATAATCGATTCTCATGCTAAGATTCATAATTGAGTGGCCGGACAGCAAGGAGAAATTCGGACAGACCAAAGAATGCTTTTAGATCAACTGGGCACCCCAAACTTATATTTGTCTTAGCCCCGCTATGATCGTATGATATTATCAAATGAGAAGGCGGCAGAATCTGTATCACAACCACCCCCCCGAATCATAAACCATGCCAACATCGACAAAGCCAATCAAACTCTACATCCTTCGCTGTCGCGACAATAGTCTCTACACCGGAATTACAACCGATATCGACGAACGGCTTCGTGCCCACAACACCGGCAAAGGAGCAAAATACACTCGCGCACGTTTGCCTGTCAATTTGGTCTACACAGAACAGTGCGGTTCGCGATCACTTGCGCTCAAAAGAGAATGGCAGATCAAACGCTGGAACAAACAGAAAAAAGAGGCCTTCGTAAAAGCCTCATCTCAATAAATTATCAAAGCCGGATAGCCGCGTTAATATCGCTCATCCAACCGCCACATTTCTCTTTTAAGAAATAGTCCCGACAGGTTGGGCTCTTGTTCGGTCATTTCTCTGTCGATATATGTATTATGAATGGAACGACTCTTCTCATCGGTCTCATCACCGGATCGGTTGGCTCGGGATTCTTTATCTATGGCAAAAAGCAACGCAAATGGCTGCCGATGCTTTCTGGAGTCCTGCTATGTATCGCGCCCTATTTTGTCGAGAATCTGACACTGCTTGTGGGCCTGTCTATAGTTCTCTGCGCGGTCCCTTTTGTTATCAAGGGTGATTGACACTTCGAAAGCAGATGCAGGAAGAGCATATGCTGTCGCTCGTTGCAGCCCGGTATGACTTGCAGAGCCCCCTTGAAGTCGACCTTCTTGATCCCGCCCAAATTTTATTTGGATATCTGAGACCAAAAGAGTATCCTATTGGTATAGCCAGCGCTACCATGCGCTGGCCGATGTGGACTTCGTACCGATGCCAAACGTGAATAACATCACTCAGTTGCTGTCCTCCGTGCGCCGCCTGAGCCGCCGGATCGTCCGCCTCAGCCCCCGCCGCGTCCATAGCTAACATCACCGCCAGTTCCTCCGGGATCGACTTACGTATAAGTGACTCGAAGAATAGCTCAGTTATTCAACCTGTCGGTTTTTCTGTTCACGCTTAAGTTGACTCAGCCGCCAGTACGTGTAAATGACTGGAATGACCTCAAGGGTTAAAAAAGCAGAAGTTATGAGTCCGCCAACCATCGGGGCGGCGATTCGCTTCATAACGTCTGCTCCTGAGCCTGTAGCCCAGAGTAAAGGAATCAGCCCGAAGAGCATAGTACCGACTGTCATCAGCTTTGGACGAACTCGCATAACGGTGCCTTCCATGTGCGCCCAGATAATATCGTCGAGATTGCGAATCTTTCCTGCCTGTTTGCGCTTCTCATAGGCCTGGTCAAGATAGAGAATCATCACAATTCCAGTCTGAGTTGCTAATCCAACAAGGGCAATTATTCCTACCAATGTGGCGGTGGAATAGTGGTAGCCGAGGAAATACATCAGCCAGATGCTGCCGACTAATGCGAAGGGAACGGAAGTGAGGACAATAAGTGTTTCTGTAATATTACGGAAGTTCAAAAATAGGAGCACCATCACAAGAATAAGGGTAATTGGAATAACCAATTTCATTCGCGCAGCCATTTGCTCGTATAGCTCATATTGTCCTGTCCATTTGAGATGGAAGCCCGCGGGCATGTCGATTTCGCGCCTTACAGCGGCCTTTGCTTCATTCACATAACCGCCTATATCACGTTGACTCTGATCAATGTCGACGTACACATAGCCGACCAGCATGCCATCCTCGTCACGAATCATTGGCGGACCAGTGACAATCTTGACTTCAGCAATTTGCCCAAGAGGAATCGATGAACGACCTCGTGATACGTTTGGGTCATTTGCACGACTCCCTCCAGATGAACCAGACGAACTATTCATTGAAGATTTCGACCCTCCGCTCGGGGCAGATTGCAATGCTGAATACGGCGAATTCATAGGTAAGCCGCCCATACTTCCGCTGCCTGTTGAAGGAACTGACATGCCAGAAGGTTGATTGCCGGCAGATATAGATGACATTGAATTTCCACCAGATGACGTGTTTGAAATTGTCGTACTATTTTCTAAAGTCATCGGCAGAGGAACAAGAATCTGTTTCAACTGTTCTAGGTTGCTTCGGTATTCTCGCGGATAACGGACATTAATCGAAAAACGATTTCTACCGTCAACGGTTAAGCCAACCTGCGCGCCGCCAATGGCTGATTCGACAATGTCTTGTACATTTGAAACTGTCAAACCGTATCGAGCGATGGCCTTGCGATCCGGAATTATGTCTATAAAGTAACCGCCGGTGTTGCGATCTGAATAAACACTTCGTGTTCCTTCAAGTTTTGAAAGGGATTGTTCAAGCTGTTTGCCGATGCGTTCGATTTCTTCAAGATTGTTGCCGAATATTTTTACACCAATGGGTGTGCGAATTCCCGTGGAGAGCATATCGATACGTGTCTTAATGGGCATTGTCCAAGCATTTGTCCATCCAGGCATTTGCAGGGCTTTATCCATCTCAGTTGTCAGCTCATTCCACGTGATGTGCCTTGAGTCCGGCCAAATCGGTCGAAATACTGATTTCAGGAAGTCTGGCGACCACGATGAATACCATCGCCTTTGAGGCACTTTCCGCCACTGATCATTCGGTTTTAACTGAACCACTGTTTCGATCATGCTCAGCGGTGCGGGGTCAGTTGGTGTTTCCGCCCGTCCGGCTTTGCCAAAAACAGTTTGGACTTCGGGGAAGGATTTAATAACTCGATCCTGAAACTGTAAATACTGCTTTGCCGCCTCTATAGAAATGTTTGGAAAAGTTGTTGGCATATAGAGCATGTCGCCTTCATTGAGCGGAGGCATGAACTCCGAGCCAATTTTTGGAATCATAGGAAGAGCCGAGAGAATGGCCATAATACCGATTGCAACGGTGGTCTTGGGATTGCGGAGCGCGACATAGACAAATGGTTTGTAGATCCCAATAATAAATCGTGATACCGGATGTCGGGATTCTGGTCGAATTTTCCCCTTCAGTAAGGTGACCATAAGAGCTGGAGCGATCGTAATTGCAGTGATCGCTCCAAAGAACATTGCAAAGGTTTTGGTAAAGGCAAGCGGTTTGAAAAGCTTTCCCCCCTGACCGGTTAGCGCAAAAATCGGAAGAAACGATATTGTGATAATGAGCAGGGCAAAAAATATCGCAGGGCCTACTTCCTTAGCCGCAGCTATGATAACTTCCTTGCGATCAGTTTTATCTGTTGCATGCTCCAAGCGCTTATGCGCATTTTCGACCAAGACAATACTCGCATCGATCATCGCGCCCACTGCAATTGCAAGGCCTCCCAGACTCATAATATTTGAGTTAATGCCCAGCAGATACATTGGAATAAAAGATAGGCCGATTGCAATAGGAAGTGTCAGTATAGGCACAAGCGAGCTTCCGAAATGAAGTAAAAAGAGAATGATAACCAGCGCGACCACAATACCTTCTTCGATGAGACTATGGCGCAAAGTTTCAATACTCCTCTCGATTAATCCGCTGCGATCGTAGACTGTCCTGAGTTCAATACCAGTGGGAAAGGAGGGTTGAAGATCTTTAAGTTTTGTCTTAATCCTCTCGATTACCTCAAGGGCATTTTCGTTGTAGCGCATGACCACGATACCGCCAACAGCCTCTCCGATCCCATCAAATTCACCGAGACCGCGACGCATATCGGGTCCAAGCTTCACTGTTGCAACATTCTGAAGCAGAATAGGCGTTCCCGTTGCTGTTGAACCAAGTGATATCTCGCGAAGGTTATCTATGTTCTTAACATAGCCGCGGCCGCGTATAAAATACTCGCGCTCTGTCATCTCAAGGATACGTCCCCCGACATCCGAATTGCTTTGCCGAACAGCGCTTATAACATCGCTAATTGAAAGACTAAAAGCCTGCAGACGCACTGGGTCGACTTCAATTTGGTACTGCTGCTGGTATCCGCCCACCGTGGCAACTTCGGCGACACCTGGAATTGCAGACAATGCCAATCGGAGATTGAAGTCTTGATACGTCCTCAAATCAGCAAGGCTATGTTGGCCGGACGTATCGACAAGCGCATATTGGAATACCCAGCCAACGGCCGAAGCGTCAGGGCCAAGAAGAGGAGAGACACCTGGCGGCAGTTTCCCCTCGAATTGCTTCATGTATTCAAGAACTCTACTTCGCGCCCAGTATATATCAGTACCATCATCAAAGATGACATAGACGAACGACATGCCAAACATAGAATATCCGCGAACAGCCGAAACTGCTGGGGCGGACAGCAGAGCAGAGACAATGGGGTAGGTAATCTGGTCTTCAACCAAATCAGGGCTTCGACCCATCCATTCAGTCCAGAGAATTACCTGTACGTCAGAAATATCTGGAATCGCATCAAGAGGTATACTTTTGATGGCATACCACGACCCGATAGAAGCAAAAACGGTAGCTATAAGAACTACAGACCGATTGCGGGCACAGAAATCAATAATCGCTTTTATCATTGTGTTCTCTTTTACTCTTTCATTCCGCCGTGACCGGCGTGAGGGTCAGATTGAATCGAGGTCATACCGGCTAATGCGGCCTTCAAGCGGCTCTCTGAGTCAATCAAAAAGTTCGCGCTGTTTACTACAATCTCCCCTTCGCGCAGGCCCGAAAGTATTTCAATTCTGTCATCTGTGCGGCTGCCTGTAGTGATAAGTCGCGGTTCGAAATGGGAAGTATTATGCACAACAAATACATACTGTCGCGAACCTTCATCAACTATGGCGTCTGGCGAGATTGTAAGCGCATCGGCAGCTGTCTGTTTAAACCGAACCGTAACAAACATGCCCGGTTTGAAATGTCCCTCTGGATTCGATAATGGAATCCGCGCTTTGGCTGTACGAGTGCTCTCGTTCAGAGTCGGATAGATAAATTGGACTTTACCTTGTATTGGATTAGCGGATCTGCCAAGGGTGATTTCGGCTGATTGTCCAGAAGAGACTTTGGTAAGGTCTGTTTCGTAGATATCTGCCAATACCCAGACTATGCTGAGATCGGCGACAGTATAGAGGGCTTGGTCGGAGGTGATGGATTGACCCACATTGACCATCTTCTCAAGCACAATGCCGCTAATGGGTGAACGTAAGAGCAGCTCAGGATTAGTTTTTCCAGACTTGATTATTTCTTCTATTTCTTTTTCAGACAACCCAAGAAGGCCAAGTCTGTGGCGTGACGACAAGAGAAGCTCAGTTCTCGTTCTCTTTAATGTGCTGTCGCCAATTGATTGCGCAGCTGATTGGGCGGCAAGAAGAAACTCTTGCTGAGCTTGGAAGAGTTCTGGACTATAAAGAGACAGCAAAGGCTCACCACGTTCGATTCTCTGACCGGTTTCATTTATAAAAAGCTTTTGTACAAATCCATTCGTGCGGATGCTGACTGAAGCCGTTTTCGCTTCGTCAGCAACTATGTAACCAACAGTCTCGATATCTTCGCTCAGACTCTCGTGTTTAACTGTTTCGGTCTTGACGTTGATAAGTTGCAGACGTTGCGGTTCAATAGTCACCGATACCAACCCGGGCACATTGCCAACATTCATATCCATATCGCCATGCATTTCATGCTCTTCTGCATCGCGAGGAATCAAATCCATTCCGCATTTTGGACATTCTCCGGCACTGTCTGAGACAACTTCCGGATGCATTGGACAGTAGAATTTGGCTGAAGAGTTTGTAGCTTTCATCGCTGGCTCAAGATTCATGCCGCACTTGGGGCACTTGCCCATTGTGTCAGAAACAACTTCTGGGTGCATCGGACAGGTGTAGTAAACCGAGGTATCAGAAGTAGAGGTCATGTTTTCGGAAGGGGTATCCGCCATTATATGATCTTTGCCGCCAATTGGAACAAGGCTCATGCCACAGATGGGACAATCCCCAGGCTGATTGCTCACGTATGTGGGATGCATTGGGCAATGGTATTGAATTTTTGCATCGACCGTCGTCTGCCAAGGCGCCAGGTCAAATGCTGTTAGAACCATTACTATGGCAAAGAGGGTCATAGCGCCAAGAAGGCCCCATCGTACAATTGACATCGTTTTCGTACCGGGAGGAGGAGCTTCTTCGCCTTCTGGCATTGCATTTGGGTCATTAAAATTATGTACGTTGTGTTCTTCTGTCATATTGATTTGCCTTACTTATTCGATTGTATTGTTGGGTGAGATAGAAATCTCACCAGTTCGCATTCCCGCTTGAAGTAGTGTCATTGCCAAATCAAGCTTCAGTTGCTCAAGGGATATGGCGTTGTCTTGAACCGCTCTTGCCTGCTGGATTACAGAACTATATGGTGTACGATTGGAAGAATATCCAGACATTCCGATTCGGAGAGCGTCTTCTGAGGCAGGAAGAATGCGGTTCTCATAAAGATGAATTTGTTCCTGAATGCGAATTGCTTTCTCAAATAATGCTGTCAATTCGGCATAAAGTTCACGTCGGCGCTGGGAAAGCTCACGCTCAACGCTTTGACTCATTATTACCATGGAATGAGCCATCTTTTTCTGCGAACGACCATTGAAAAGCGGTAATGATACATTAGCGCCAAAACTGACCATATCATCGCGAGGCATTTCATCACCGCCCATCCCTATATCTGAACCGGAGCGAAATCCGTATTCTGTCCTCAGTTCAATCATAGGCCATGACATCCGTTTGTTGGCTTGTGCTGATAGTCTCAATGACTCACTCTGTCCCTGTAGTCGAATGAGTTCAGGATTATGCTTTTCTGCTTGATTTAGCCAAGCGATGGGCGATGTGGGCACTGGAAGGCTATCCGGCAAGAGCGCGACAACAGGTCGAGATAAATCCTCGTTTCCACGAAGGGCGTTAATTTGAATAGTTGCCTCGATAAGTTCCTGGCTATAATTGATTATTGCAGCTTCATGCCGCCATTTTTCACTTTCAAGCGCCAAGACCTCGTCCTGTCCTGCTAAGTTAGAACTAAATCGAGCATGAGCCGATGCGGTAAGCTGGTCATCAAGAGCATGCTGGCGGACAAGACGCTCCAATGTAGTCTGTCGAAAGTAGAGTTGATAGAACGCCATAATCGAAGCCGACTCCACCTCAAGCTCCTTCATCGCGCTGTCTGCAGCCGCTTGGTCAATCTCCGCAAACGAGGCCTTACGTTCAAAGCCTCGCCTGCCGGAATAGGGGAGCTCCCAAGAAAGACCAAGAGTCTTCATGGTCATTGGGTCTTGGTTAACGTCGAACGAGGTGGGCAAATTCTCAATGCCAACCATAAGCATTGGATCGGTCCAAGCGCCGGAAGCCGATGATTTCTCGCGAGCCGATTCTATCATGAGCCTTGATGCCGCCAAGCGGTCGTTTCGCTCAAGAACCTGCGAGAGGAGCGAGCTAATCGTCAGCGTATCGGCATAGAGAACGTCAGGTGTCTCATTCGTCACCTGCGCGTCTGCAATACCATTAAGAAATAGCAAACTTGCAACAACTCTAATGCAGATCTCAATTCCTATTTGAGGAACCATGTTCATTCCTTCAGCTATACTTCGTGCATAGCAAAGTTGATAGTTTTCGAAGATGTAGTGTTGCCCTTAGACAACAAAACGCCTTAACAATGTTGGTGTGGGATTAGCAGATCGTCCAGTTAAAAACGATCTGCAAGAAAAAATCAGAGGCGAAGAACTGAGAATGTCCCCGGTGAATGGTCGAAGAAGAGTTCAAGGGCATGAGCATTATATGTGGAATAATCTTCAAGAGAAGATTGCATACCTTGTATCAGGGAGGGCAAATACGGTCCGTAAGAAAGCAGAGATAAAGTATTGATCTCTCCGACTTGGTCGCCAGCCTTCAAGTAGTAGAACCACCCTGGGCAACAGCTATGACTACGTGAATGATCAGAGGAGGAATGACAGGGTGAAGTAGTACTTGAAGAGGTTTCACTGTGACAGCATGGAGAGGCCGGAGGCGTGTCCGTAGGCGAAGCAGTGGTTACCGCTTTTGAATCAGAAGGATAGACAATACTACAAATACATCTGGTCTCGAATAATGAGACCATCGCCAGCAGAGCGATAAAGAGTTGAAATTGTTTTAAAAGACTTTTCATATTTTAAAATAGTCTACACTAAGTGTCGACACAACTAATACATAAATCAAGAATAAAATGTTCATTTTATTTTGGGGGGACAATGTCGCAACTTTTGAGCGCGGAGATTCATCAGGATTGAGAAGAAATACTCAAAAGTGACCGCAATCTTGTATACTGCTCCCTCGTCCACAAGGGTATAATCCTTCTTTCGAGATTTAGTGTTTATTTTGGCTGAGTCACGAGATCTTGAAAGTGAAGTCAAAGTTTCTCTGAGCATATGATCCGGTAGAATTGCTCCAATGAAGAGAAGCGCGTCGTTTGCATGGCTGGTAACTAACCATTGTTTCCGCCACCTCTCAGGGGTGATATTGTAAAAGGATGTTTTAGCTTGCTTTTAAATAGAATTGGAATGATCTTTACTTAATCAATCAGATCGTACTCATCAAAACCTTAAAGGGATAATTCGAGTCATGGCACATGAATCATCATTTAAACCGGGCATGATGATTGGCTCTTATGAGATTGTACGGCTTGCTGGTTCGGGCGGGATGGGGGAAGTTTATCTTGCGAACGATACAAGACTTCATAGGAAGGTTGCGCTCAAGGTTCTGGCCATTGACCATCAGCGGCCAGTTGATGTCCGTATGCGGCTTCAGCAAGAAGCGCAAGCATTAGCGTCTGTGAGCCATCCAAACATTGGCTCTATTTATGATCTCGTTGAGATTGACAATCGGCTCGTGATGGTCATGGAGTGGATAGAAGGTAAACTCCTTTCCAGTATAGTAGGGAGTGTCTCACAAGATCAGCTGCAATCAATAGCTGTGGATGTTGCTGCCGCTCTTTCTGCGGCTCACCACGCAGGCATTTGTCACGGGGACATTAAGCCGTCCAACATTATTCGCGGTGACGATGGCCGGACTCGGGTATTTGATTTCGGAATAGCGCGGACGTTTGCCGATTCCCTGAGTTACGCTGACTATTCCGGCACAATATCCTATATGGCCCCTGAGCTGATTTCAGGAAATGCTCCGTCACCACAGTCTGACCAGTTCTCGCTGGGTGTGCTTTTGTACGAACTAGCAACCGGAACAAAGCCGTTCTCTGGTGACTACGAAGCGGTCGTTCAATACCAAATCCTGAATCTGACCCCCGCACCGATAACTACGCTCCGTTCTGATCTGCCTCAGTTTTTGATTGACACGATTAATCAATTGCTCGAAAAGAATCCGGATCAACGATTTGGTGATACGTCAGAGATTTGTGCAGCGCTCGGACAACAGACTGCGGAGCCCGCATCAGGCCTCTTGTGGCGGCGTTCAGTCCGGGTCGCTTTGTCAGCAATTATCGCGGTGATTATTTTAAGCGCAGGTACGGCCATAGTCCGGTACGGCGGGCATGAGGAAACAGATGATTCAGAACGAAGGACAATCGCCGTGCTCCCCTTCGAAAACACCGGAGGACCGTCGCAAGGATATTTCGCTGATGGCATGACTGATGCGATAATCGCAGGACTCGCCCAAGACACGGCCGTCAGCGTTATCTCACGGCAGAGCGTTATGAACTACAGAGGGAGCAGTAAGACTATTCAAGAGATCGGCCGCGAACTGGCGGTCGCCTTCATCCTGACCGGCGGCATTCAGAGAAGCGCCAATACGAACGGTGATAATCTCCGCATAAGCGCGAATCTTGCCGACGTTCGCACTGGTCGAATGAGATGGGCCAAAGTGTACGACAGAAATCTGAATGGACTATTTGCCGTTCAGAATGAACTCGCAGTTGATGTGAAAAAGGCCCTGCATCTGAGCGACACTACTGGCAGGAATCTACCACCGCCCACTTTTAGTCTGAGCGCATACGATTTCTTCTTAAGAGGCAACGACTACTTTAATCGGGGCTGGTCTCACGAGGACATTCGGTTCGCAATCGGAATGTACGAAAATGCGGTTGCCGAAGACTCGAGCTTTGCGATGGCTTATGCTATGCTTGCGCGATGTCACGCCAGTATGTTTTGGGAGTATTTTGATCGTACTGATAGTCGATGCCTCCGAGCGCGGCAAGCGGCAGATCGTGCGATGACGCTTAAAAGTGATCTTCCTGAAGCATACCTCGCACTCGGCTACTACTATTATCATTGCGAGCTTGACTATATACGAGCGCTAGAGCAATTCTATATTGCACTTCGGTTAGATCCTAATAATTGCGAATTGCTGAATGCCATCGCCGCCGTAGAACGGCGTCAGGGAAATCTCCCCATGGCTTTGGAGCATTTTAAACAGTCTCAAAAGATCGATCCACGCTCACATCTTAAAGCATTTGAAGTTGGGCTGACATATGGACTGATGCGGCAATATTCCGATGCGCACATATACCTCGATCGCGCCATAACGCTTTGTCCAGACTGGTCGCTGGCATATATTTATAAGGCATGGTTGTCCATTCTAGAGGACGGCGATATTGAAGCCGCGCGAGGGACACTTGCAAAAGCTCCACCTGAAGCAAATCTGCAAAGAAGTCACTACTATTGGTGGCTTCAGCGAATTGTCCAACCGAATGTATCTCCCGAAATGACCCATATCCCAGTTATGGATGACACCGCAGCGTACTATCTGTTTCTGAGTCAAATAAACCGATTGAGGTCCAATTCCTATATGCGGCGTGCTTATGCTGATTCGGCACGTAACTGGATAGCGCCGCGACTTGCCACCGCGCCGAACGCCGCCCGATATAACAGCTATCTTGGATTGGCTTATGCCGAATTGGGCGAGAAAGAAAAGGGGGTGCAATTCGGACAGAAGGCATTGGAATTATTGCCGACCTCTCGCGATTCATTTGATGCCCTTTTTCTTCTTCTTAATATGGCCGAAATTCTGGTGATTGTAGGAGAGCAGGAACAAGCGATTGGGCAGATTCAATATATGCTCAGCCTGCCGGGGTTTGTCTCGAAGCCATATTTCAAGGTCGATCCGTTATGGAGGTCATTAGAGGCGCAGCCAGAATATCGAAAGCTGATATATGGAAGCAGCAGTTGAGCATGCTTGATTAATCGGCAGGCAGCTTGAAACCGTAACGGACCATTTTGTCTTTCAGCCCCTTTCGAGTCAAACCCAACTGATCTGCTGTGCGCATGATATTGCCATTGGTTTCGGCAAGCGTTGACACAATCATGGTCTTCTCTAATTTTTCAACGGCCTGACGCATTTCCCCAAGCGAAGTACCAATACTTGAGATTTCCTCAGTCTCATCGTGGATTTCAGGAGATAGATGATAAGGCTTAATCTCAGTTTCTGGATTGCAGACGACCGCCGCGCGCTCGATCACATGTTCGAGCTGCCGAGCGTTTCCGGGCCAGGAATATCGGTAAAGGGTGTCAAGCGCTTCCGATGAGACAGCCAGATTTGGCGCATTGAGCTTGATGCGCAGCAAGGAAAGAGCATGTTGCACCAACAGCGGAATATCGTCGCGTCGTTCTCTCAATGGCGGCAGTTCGATCGTGAATGTGTTCAGTCGATAGTAAAGATCTTCCCGAAACGTGCCCTTGGCGATTTCGTCCTTAAGGTTGCGATTTGTGGCCGACAGGACTCGCACCTTTACTGTTTCGGTCTTACTTGCGCCAACTGGCCTGATTTCACCCGACTGGATGACACGCAAAATCGCAGCCTGGGTTGACAGCGGCGCATCCCCAATTTCATCAAGAAAGATAGTACCACCTTGAGCCTCTTTGAATAGTCCCGGCTTTTCCTTGTCTGCGCCGGTGAATGCTCCCCTGACGTGGCCGAAGAGCTCTGATTCAAGCAGCGACTCTGTTTTAATTGCGCAGTTTTTCACAACAAATGGCTGGTGCCGGAGATCGCTGTTCGCGTGAATTGCCCGGGCAATGAGTTCCTTCCCCGTGCCGGTTTCCCCTGTGATAAGTACCGGAGCGTTATTAGCGCTAAACTTTGACGCCAGCATAAGCACATGACGAATTGCGCGAGACGAACCGACGATATTCTCAAAAGAAGGGCCAACCCCAAGCTCCGTGCGCAATATTGCGTTTTCATCCTTAAGCTGTTTGTACGATAACTCAAGCAGTTCGTTGTTCTGAGCCAGGTCTTTCAAGAGCTGTGCGTTGGCGAGTATTTGCGCAGACTGGGCCGAAAGAATTCCAACTAAACGGCAATGGTCCTCGGTGAATGGTCCCTTCTGACGTGATCGCACTAGCGCTACTACTCCTATCGCCTCGTCCCGAACTAAGAGCGGGCAACAGATCGCCGACGTGAACCGCCCATTATCGGAATCGAGATCCTGAAAACGTCTGTCAGTGTCCAGATCATCAATCCGCGCTAACTGGCGGTGAGAGAGCACCCAGCCAGCAAGTGATTGGCTTATTTGAAAAGGAAGTTCAGAATTTCGTCGGTCATTATTGCGAATAACTGTCGTTAATGCGTCAGCTTGCTTTTTTGACACGATGCTTATGACTCCCTGATCCGCTTCGGTTACTCTTGTCAACTCAGTAAGAATGATATTCATGATGTGATTTACTTCGCGGACCTGACAAATACGGCCGACTACTGTGTTAATCAGACGCAGTTCCTCTACGGCCTGCCAATTTCTCGGATCGGGTTGCATTGCGCTCATTTTTCTCAATTTCTTTGGTGCGTGTCTTCCATCTCAAAATAGGAAGGCAATGCCGTGAGGTCAACCTTTTAGTACTGATTGATTGAAAGCAAGTAACCACCAATTCAGCCTCAATTGTATAGTTTCTATCCTCTCGCTATTAATTTCGTCTTGATCTTGCTGCTGTCCACACCCTTGTCTGGCTTTAGCTTCAGACAGTTTCGAGCAAGTCGAATGTCTTTGGCACTAACCTTGCCTTGCATAGAGACATGGTAAACAAAATGGCTCGAAAGGAAGAAATGAGTACGAACGAAACTCAGAGGGTTAGTACGACCAAACTCATACAATCAGCAATTAAAACAATGACAGGAGAAGGAACACTATGATTTCACGAATGATCGCTCTGTTTGTGTGTATGGCACTGGCATTAATAGCCGGCGCCTGCCAAGAGAATAAAAACCCCATGAATTATGCCGACAACTTCTCGGCGAGGGCCAACAACGAAAACGCCGCGCTGAGTCCGGCGGCCTCTGCTCCTGATCCGTCGGGGCAGGTGACGATATCGGCAGGCAGCAAATCACTGACGTTCTGGCCATTCACATCGAACAACTTCGAGGGAGAACCGCAAGACCCGATTAACCTAATCTTTTTTGGGAAATGCGATCCAAGACAAATTCGCGCCGCATTAATGGGTCTGGATGGTGACCGATCGGCATTGGGCT
>Ga0163147_10004407_pt1 | contig 17972 bp, 13 predicted proteins | sample OliLakLV19MP6G1_FD_148597 | JGI IMG/M metagenome (GOLD analysis project Ga0163147, IMG submission 148597) | Freshwater microbial mat bacterial communities from Lake Vanda, McMurdo Dry Valleys, Antarctica- Oligotrophic Lake LV.19.MP6.G1 | ecosystem: Environmental > Aquatic > Freshwater > Lake >...
ATCATTGATAATGCGCGCGTGGACTCATTACAGGCGATCCAGCGTCGGCAGCAGGGTGGTTGCAACCGATTCAAGTTCGACCTCGAGCATTATCTCGCTGATCGCGCGCCCAATGCGCCCGTCAAGACGCTCGATGAGATTGTGCGCAGCCGGCGCTTCCACCCGAGTGTTGAGCTGCGGCTTCGCGATGCCAGCACGGCGACCGAGCCGCCGGAGCAGAGCAGTGGATGCGCGAGCCGTGAAGCCGTGCGTGCCGAGCTGCGCGTTGCCGTGGAGCAACTCATGGATTCCTTGTCGCTCGACGCGCTGGTGTACCCCACGTGGAGCAATCCACCACGCTTGATCGGGGATCTGAACACACCGCATGGCGACAACAGTCAGCTCTTTTCGCCGAGCACCGGATTCCCGGCGATCACGGTGCCCATGGGCTACACGCGCAAGAACACACTGCCCGCCGGGATCACGTTCTTTGGCCGCGCGTGGAGCGAGGGCCGCCTGATTTCGTTGTCGTACGACTACGAACAGAGTACTCGGCATCGTCGCGCGCCGATGCTGAGGTGAACGCGGCCGCCAGCGACGGCGCTCACGGGTGATGTGTTACGTTGCCGGGAGTTCCAACCCCAACGCGCACCGGCTGCATCCACGCCATGTCGCCGTTTGATTCCAGCACGCGCGCGCGCACGTATCCTTCGTTGCCGAGAAACGTGTAGCTGGCGGGACTCTGAAGTGATTCGTGCAAAAGCGTGCCACCACGTCCGATGAACTGTACGCGATACTTGCTCCACGCCGTTTCGCGCACGGTCACGGTCATGCTGCGCGACGTCACCGCGTAATCGTTGATCTCGACGCCGGTCGAGGAGTAGAAGTCACCGCGCTCCATGGCGTCCAGAATCGCCGCTGGCGTGAGCGTGTCCGCGCGCACGAACACCCATCCCTGCCCGGGTCGCGACGCGGTGCGATCATCGTGTCGCTTGAAGTGGTGCGCGTCGTCCACGGCCAAACCGTAGAGCAGCACGCCGCGCGTCAGAATCGTGTCCCACATCTGTTCGAGTGACGGCACCCCACCGCCACCCATGTTGTTCACCTGCGGGTGCCCGTTGAACACTTCAAACAGCTTCGTATTGCGAATCTGCGACAGCTCCTGCGCAGAAAGGGCCCAGCCAAAACTTGGATGGTTCACACTGGGCACTCCGTTGGCTGCACGGATCGCATCGACGTTGCGCTGCACAACCTCCACGGCGCTCGAACCGCCCTGCGGCGTCACGAGACGGTCGACCGCCAGGCCGTTGATGTGCAGCGGCCGGCTCTCAAACCGATCCGTCACCTCTTCGCCGCGAATGACGAGAAACCGGTTGTCGAGACCGTGCAACGCGTTGAGGCCATCCACGCTGGTGAGCACGTTGTGATCGGTCAGCACCACAAACTGATAGCTGTGCGAGCGATACCACTTGACGACGTCATCCGGGTGGGAATCGCCGTCACTGTTGAGCGTGTGGGTGTGCGTGTTGCCCTTGTACCAGCGGGGCGCCCGTTGCTGCGTGGAGAGCACCCGGTTCTCGAGGCGCTGCAGCGCCGTCGTCGCGAGTACCAACACGACCAGCGTCAAGAACGGCAGGACTCGCTTGCGCACAGTTACTCCAGTGGTCGGGGTAGTTCGCGCAGCGCTTCAGCCAGCGCGTTCACGATTTGCTCCGCATCGTTCATCGAGAGACACATGGGTCCACGCAACTTGATCACATTGTGGTGCGGCCCGTCGGTTCCCGCCAGTACGCCACGCGCGCGCATACGTGACACGACAAAGCTGGCTTCCACCGCGGCCGGTGCCCGTGTCGATCGATCGCGCACCAGCTCCACGCCCAGGAACAGGCCGGAACCGCGCACATCTCCCACAATCTCCTGGTCATCCCCGAGACGGCGCAATGCATCGCGCAGATTGTTCCCGACGACGAGGGCATGCTGCTGCAGCCCTTCGTCGAGCGTGACCTGAAGTGTCGTGAGCGCCGCCACACACGCTGCGGTGCTGCCGCCAAACGTGCTGAAGTACTCCATCCCGTTGTCAAAGCGATCGGCGATCTCCCGTGTGGTGATTACGGCACCCATCGGATAGCCATTCGCCATCGGCTTGCCGAGCACGACGATATCGGGAGTCACGCCCTGCTGCTCGAACGCCCAGAAGTGCGTGCCGATTCGACCGAAGCCCGTTTGCACCTCGTCCGCAACACAGACACCGCCGACGTCGCGCACGCGCGCGTACACGTCGTGCAGAAATCCGTCGGGCAGCATGATCTGTCCGCCCACGCTCGGACACGTCTCGGCGATGTAGCCACACAACGTGCGTCCTGAATCTCGCAACCGGTCAATCACACTCCCGACCTGCGAGGCGAACCACGGGCCGGGCGCGCCAGTGAACGCCCGGTTGCGATACACATCGGGAATCGGCGACGTGTGCACCCAGTCGGGCGCGCCGGTGCCACCTGGACCGTTGTGCTTGTAGGGACTGATGTCGATGAGCGTGGTCGTGTGTCCGTGATACGCGTGGTCCATCACAATGAGGTCACGCGCGCCGGTGTACGTGCGCGCCAGCCGCAGTGCGAGCTCGTTGGCCTCACTCCCCGACGCGGTAAAGAAGCAGACACGCAGCGGATCCGGCAGTGTCGCTACCAGTGCCTCCGCGTACTGCGTAAGCTGTTCCTGCAAATAGCGGGTGTTGGTGTTGAGCACTGACAGTTGTTCGCTCACGGCGCGCACGACGCGCGGATGTGAATGCCCCACGTGCGCCACATTGTTGTAGGCATCGACAAATCGATGTCCGTCCGCATTGTAGAGGTACTGCCCGGCGCCACGCACGATGTTGAGCGCTTCCGTGCCGTAGCTCACGCGCACGTTCCGTCCTACATGCGCGACACGCGACGCGCTGATGGTCGCTGCGTCATCGTGACGAGCGAATCGCCCGCCCGGAATACCCAGCAGCAGGTTGGGATCGGGACACAGACTCGTCCACACACGCCGCTGGCTGGCGCGAGAGGCGCCGTTGACGTTGCACGGAACGTCGAGCATGTCGACGATCACCTGTATGTGCACGTGCGCCCACCAGTGCCCGTTGGTGGGCGCTTCGCCGATGCGTGCAAACTCAGTGCCACGGGCAATGGGTTGTCCCACCGCGCGCCCGTGCAGTGAGTCGACGCTCAGATGTCCGTACAGCGTGAAGAACTCCACCGGCGGCTCGTCCGTGGTCTCGTGTCGCAGCACGATCACCGGCCCGTAGTCGTGATAGCCGTCCGCATTCTCAACGCCGTGCACCACGCCGTCGAGTGGCGCAAAGAGCGGTGTGCCCGGCTTCGCTGACACATCGAGCCCAATGTGGATCGTTCGCGGCTCCACGCCCTGCGGTTCGTTGGGCCAGTGGTAGATGAGACGGGCTTCATCGTATCCGCCCACGCCGATGCGTGCGTCGTGCTCCGCCAGTACGCGTGCGATGCGCGCGTCGAGTTCCGTCGGTGCATTGCGTTGCGGATCACTGTCAATGAGCGCACTGCCCGCGCTGAAATCGAGCGGTGCAACGGGGGTGCTGCGCAGATCGTGGCCGAGCAGCGGTGCGAATGTTGACTGCTGCGCACGCAGCCACGAAACAACTCGTTCCGACTGTGGAACGGCGGGAAGTCCGCAGGCGTCGCGCAGGATGTAGTGCGCGAGCCGTGGATGCATCGCCGCCAGCGCAGGCAGCGTCTGCATGATGGGCGCCTGGCTGATGCCCAGATACGCCACGTCGGGACGCTCAGCCTGCTGTTTGGCCGCCAGGCACGCGCTCACGCACAAGCGCATGCACATCAACCCGAAGAGCGCGCCGATCTCGTCGTCGCGCAGCGGAAGTTCGGCGTGGTAGCCCGCCGCCACCTGCGCCGCCGCGCTGAGCGGATCGTCGCTGCCGAGCGCCACGTACGCCATGGCAATCGCGAGATCATTGACGGTATGACTCTCAACCATATCACCAAAGTCGAGAATACCGGTGACCTGTTGACTCGCGTGATCCACGAGAATGTTGTAGTCGTTCGCGTCACCGTGAATGACGCTGCGCCGGAGCGATGGCAGCAGCGGCACAATCGTGGCGAGATGATGCGCACTCACGCGGCTGATGCTCTCGCGCAACACGGTGTCTGTGACCAGATGCACGTGGGCGTCCACCACCTCCTGCGCCAGCGCCAGATTCCAGTGAAACGCGCGGTGTAACGACGGACGGTCGAACGACGCGAGCGCCAGATCCAGTCGTCCCAGCGCGCGACCGATATCCCGGCGCAGCGTATCCGTATGCAGCGGCACCGCGCCGAGTGGCGTGCCCTCAAGTGCCGTGATGAGGCGTACCCAGCATCCGTCGATGCGGGTCAGTTCGTGCCCATCTTGCGTACGCACCACAGTGGGACACGTGCCGGTGTGCGCCAGATGACGCATGACGTCGCACTCCGCTTCGAGCACGGCGCGCGTCTCCTGTTCGTTCGCAATCTTGAGCACAAAGCGGCGTCCGTCATTCGCGAGCAGCAGCAGGTTCTGATCCCGTTCACTCGGCAGTTCGCTCGCGCGCACCGTGAGGCCGTAGTGATCGGCGACCAGTGCGGCGGCTTCGGTGAGCGTCAGTGCCGGAACGAGGCCAATCGGTTGGGACATGCGTGGCATGTGAGTGTGGGCGGTGAAACAATGTGCACTGCCCAAATATGCATCGGTGTACCGCTCACGCTCGGCGTGTTGTCGCGGACGTCGTGTCCGGAACTCGGGGAGACGCGCGGCAGCGAATCGCCGCTCGTAAATGCTGAAGCGATTGATCGCATGTCGGGTGCGCGGGCGCTCACTCGCGAGACGGGCATGGCGCGGGTCCGTGTGTTTCCCGATCGCGCATCGGACCTGCGCGTTCGTCAACTGCGCTTCGCCTATTCCGATCTCACACTGCGACACGCGCTCCTGCGAGCTGACGGGAACGATACGGTTGTGGTGCGACTGAATCGCGTGGGATTCGCCTTGCCGGCGGTCACCACCACGGCCGCGCGCGACTGCCCGACGCTCGACGCGGATGCGGCGCCGCACGCGTTCTGGTCACTTGCAGCAACTAGGAATCCTGGGGCGAGCGCTACCGACCGGGGCAGGTGGTTCGCTTCGGAAACTTTGGCTACTCCCTTCCGATCCTGTTCATCGCCAATCTGCGGGACCCCGAGTTCTGGGCGCACCACTGCGTGACGGCGGCGAGGGCCGAAAATGGTCACGACGGTCGACGAGTCCGGCTGCACTTCACGCCCAGCCCATCGGCGCGCGGTTCGGACTGGGCACGCGCCGTGTTCCTCGATTCCTCCACCAGCGTACAGCACCGCATTGAGTTTGCGCTGCACGTGAATCAGCGCGATGGCCCGCGTCGTCTCGAGGGCTACTCCACGTTCCGCTCTCTGTCGCCGCTGATCGTCGTACCGGATACCGCGGCGGCGATGTGGTGGCGAACCGGACCGACCCGCGATGGCGCGTGGGGGCCGCCACACGTGGTGCAGGTGATTCGGCTTGACACGCTCAAGTATCAGCGCGAGAAGCCGCCGTCCTAGCGGAGCATCCCCGCTACCCTCACGACGTCTCTGCCGGTATGCTACAGGGAGTCACCACGTCGTCCATGTTATCCCCCGTATCCATTCCGCCATGTCGACTGAATTCACGCCCAGCCGCAACGAGAACGAGTACTTCGCTCGACTGGATGCCGAACTGCGCAAGGAACTACGTGAGCGCGCCGATGCCGAGCGTGCACAGCGCATTGCCGCCGACCGCAACAAGTGTCCGCGCGATGGCACATCTCTTGTGGCCAAAGAACACAACCACGTCACCATCGATCAGTGCCCGACCTGTGACGGCATCTGGCTCGACAAGGGCGAGCTCGAGATTCTGGCCGCGGGCCAGTCGGAGCAAACCGGTTTTGTCGGCAACCTGCTGAATATCTTCAAGTAAGCGGCGCTGCGCGGCGGGCCACGCGTGGCGAGGGTGTGTAGCTTTGGGCATGCCCCCACGTGACGGTCCGATCGCGCAGCAACGCGCCCGTAACGCGCGCCTCACCGCGCGAGCGGAGGATATCGCCGCCCGTGATACCGTGCGTTACATCGGATCGGACCGTGCGGTGGCCGACCCTATCCCGGTGATCCTGCTGCCGGCGAATACACGTGGCACGGAACTACTGCCCGAGACAAGCCGCGCGGATTTTCTGTCGCGCCTGCGAGCCGCGATCGCGGTGGCGTTTGTCGAGCCGGTGCGCGACAACAGCGCGCCGATGTCGCTTGAGGCCGCGGCGGCACGCGACGACGCGCTCGAGCACGGAATCGCCGCCGACGCAGCGCCGGATGCTCCCAAGCTTTCCGCAATACTCGGCGCAAGTTGTGCGACCTGTCGCGGGGAGTGCTGCACGGCCGGGGGCACACATGCGTTTCTGAAGGAGGACAGCCTGCTTCGGGTGCGCGCGCAACTCGCGGCAGATGGCACGCCAATGACGGTCGAGTCGCTCGAGGCGCTCTACGAGTCGCATCTGCCCGTGCGGCACTACCGCGGCTCATGTGTGTTTCACACGACCTCGGCGTGTGCGCTGCCACGCGGTCTGCGCTCAAACCTCTGCAACCGCTACCTGTGCGGCGGACTCACGCAACTCACGCGTGCACTGGCGGCCACCACGCAGCACGCAGCCTACGTCGCAGCGGCCGACTCAGTTCATCTGCGCCGCATGGCATATCTCGAGCCGGCGGGCGCGCGCCTGATTTCACTGCGTGACGGCGAACGGGCGCCGGTGTGACGAGAACAGCGTCAGCGATTCGGACCGAAAGGAATCAGTCATCACGCACGCCGGTCGTGCGGAGTGCGACACGATACGAGCCTCGGTCTATCGCGGAAACGCCACCAGACTCTCGTGCCCGTTTTTTCCGACCGCAGCCACACCAAAAAAGTAGTTGTCGATAATTACGTTTTTCAGCGTGTACTGCGTGACATTGCCGACAAAGCGCGACTGCGTCCAGTTCACCTCGCTCGGCTTGCGCCAATAAATCCGGTAGCCGATCACATCGGGCGAGCCCGACGCCTTCCAGCGGAAGGTCGATGATGGCTGCACCGCGCCGCGAATGGTGACAGAATCCGGAGCCGCTGGCGCCCACGCCAGTGAAATGAGCGTGGCCGCATCCAGCGCGGTGATCGAAGCTGCGTACGCGAAATCAACGCCCTCGATCACGTCACCATACACGATACCATTGGCGGTCCGCAGGTCCTGATGCTGCCGATTGTAATCTTCATGCGATTCCATGAGACGCACCGACGCCGATCCTTGATTGAAGAACGGCGTGTGATGTCCGCCGCGTCCGTAGCGGTCCAGACGGTAGATGATCTCCACATCGAGATTCGGAAAGTAGCGATCGGCGACCACGTCGATGTAGCGCGCCAGCTGACGGGATGGAGTGTCGAGCTCGCCGCCGTTCGTCAGGATGCGACGCAACTCGGCGGCCGACGTAGTGGCCGGCAAGCCGGGTGCAAACACGCGCGCTTTCGTATTCTCGATCACGCCGTCAATACCGCTGATGTTGCCGATCATGTCGTTGTTGATCACCGCATCAATCCGCCAGCCTTCATCCTTCGCGACACGCGCGAGAATCTCGCCACCGAACAAGCCTTGTTCTTCACCCGCCAGCGCCGCGTACACAATCGATCCCGACGGCTGATACTTCGTGAGCAATCGCGCCGCCTCCAGTATTGCCGCGATGCCACTTGCGTTGTCGTTCGCGCCCGGCGAATCAGACGTCGCGTTCATCACATCGGTCACGCGCGAGTCGATGTCGCCGCTGAGCAGTACGTGGCGGTTGGGCTCCGTGCGCCCCTTCTGAATCGCGACCACATTCACAATGTTCACGTCGGTACGGATGCGCGACGTTGGCGAGGCCTTCTGAATCTCCGACACATAGCGCACGTCGAGACAGCCGCGACAAGCCTGCGAAATGCGTTGGAACTCCGCATAGATCCAACGCCGAGCGGCGCCCATACCGCGGGTGGTCGAGATCGTGTCGGACATGGTGTGGCGCGTACCGAACGCCACGAGGGTGCGGATATCGCGTTCGATCCGCTCGGCCGACGCAGCGGTCACGATGTCGTGGATCCGCGGGTCCTCCGCAGACGGGATGGGTGTCGCGGCGGTCTGCGCGGCGAGGGCGGTCCCGGTTGCCGAGGCGGAGAGCAGGCCGATCGCGACGAACGTCCGCACGACAGAAATCTGCAGCGTGAGCATCAAGTATGCGGGGAAAAGCGTGAGACTCGAGCTGTCGGGCGTGACGGCTCGCTGACGATGTCGAATACGCAGTAGGAATACTGGGCGCTGAGTGAGACGGATATGAGAATCGTATCTCGATACGTCGTTGCTGGCTTTGGCATCGACGATACGGCAAGTTATGAATCTCTCCCACCATCGAGGATTCATTGATTCCAGCTCGCGCCTGGGCAGCTTCGGCTGCTGATGCTCCGCTCGCCCCCTGGTCATTCGAACGCCGTGATGTCGGTGCCAATGATGTCCGCATCGATATCCGTTACTGCGGTATCTGTCACTCGGATCTGCACTTCACGCGCAGCGAGTGGGGACCCACGCCGTACCCCGCGGTGCCAGGACACGAGATCGTCGGCCATGTTTCCGCCGTGGGTTCGTCGGTTTCGGACCTGCACGTTGGCGACATTGTCGGTGTTGGGTGCCTCGTCGACAGCTGCCGCACCTGTGCCTCATGTAAAGAGGACTTGGAGAACTACTGCGACAACGGATCCACCGGCACTTACATGGGCGTCGAGCAGGAAACCGGTCGCCCCACGTATGGCGGCTACTCCGACACGATCGTCGTGAATCGGCATTTTGTGCTCCGCATGCCAGCCGGCGTCGACCTGGCATCATCGGCACCGCTGTTGTGCGCCGGCATCACCACGTATTCACCGCTGCGCCATTGGGAGTGTGCACCCGGCATGCGCGTGGGTGTTGTTGGACTGGGCGGACTCGGCCACATGGCTGTGAAACTCGCCTCCGCGATGGGGGCACAGGTCACGCTCTTCACCACATCGCCGGGCAAAGCCGCCGACGCCGCGCGACTCGGCGCCACCCGCACCGTGTTGTCGAAGAACGAAGCAGATATGACCGCTGCCGCTGGGTCGCTGGATCTCATTCTCGACACCGTCGCCGCGCCGCACCAGCTCGATCCCTACCTCAACACACTCGCGCGTGACGGCACCCACGTGCTGCTCGGCGCGCCTTCCACTCCGCATCCCGAGCATCATGCGTTCTCGTTGATCATGCGCCGTCGCAGCATTGGTGGTTCACTCATCGGCGGCATCGCCGAGACGCAGGAGATGCTCGACTTCTGCGCCGAACACAAGATCGGATCGGACGTTGAAGTGATCGCGATGCCCGAAGTGAACACCGCGTGGGAGCGCGTGCTGGCAGGCGATGTGAAGTACCGCTTCGTCATTGATATGGCCACGATCTAGGCTCCATGCAGACAACCGCGCCGCAGCGTACGTTCCGGAGATGCGAACCTCTTCAATCTCCCGGACCCGTACGCTGCGGCGGTGCGCCCTGCTGCTTTCCATCGCGGCGCTTCCCCTCGCGGCGCCTCCCCTCGCGGCGCAGGCTCCCGCCGAGCACGCCCGCACACGCTGGGAGCGACTCTGCCAGATCCGCCGCGATCAATTCGATCTGATTCTGCCCGGCGCGATGCGCGACCACGGTGTGGACATGTGGATCGTGATGCAGAAGGAGAACCAGTTCGATCCCATGTACGACGACCTCGGTCGCGGCTATGTGGGAAGCGTCGGCTACTGGATTTTTACCGACCGGGGCGGTGATCGCATTGAGCGCGCCGCCATCGGCGTGTCCGGCTACCAGCTCGACAAATGCGGTTACGACCTGGTGCGGGGGTTCGCGCCGCTCAAGCCATTCGTGGTCGAGCGCAACCCGAAGCGCATCGGAATCAACATGTCGGAAAATCTCGGCGCCGCCGACGGTCTCTCGAAAACGAGCTATGACCGACTGGTGAAGGAACTCGGCCCCGAGTTCGCCTCGCGCTTGGTGACGTCGGAGCGCGTGGTTGCCGATTTCCGCAGCAACTTCACCGCGTCGCGACTGGTGGCGCTTGGCGAAGCGGGCGAGATCTCGCGCCGCCTCGCGGATCGGGCGCTCTCCAACGAAATCATTACCCCCGGTGTGACCACGCTCGAAGATGTATCGTGGTGGATGATGGATCAGCTGCAGCAGCGCGGACTCGGCTCCAGCTTTGAAATGCCATCGGTGTACATCACCGGTCCGCGCGGCATTGAAGCGACGTCGAATGAACGCATCATTCAGCGCGGTGACCTGCTCATGATCGACTGGGGCGTTGGCTATCTGAACACGTGGACCGATGTAAAACGCATTGCCTACGTGCTCAAGAATGGGGAGACGGCGGTACCCGCAGGCTTGCAGGCCGCGTTTGACAACGCCATCAAGGTGCGTGATGTCATCCGGCGCACGATCAAACCCGGTCCGACGGCCGGCGCGATGCTTACGCAGCTGTCAGATGAGATCACAAAGGCCGGCTTTCGCATGCAGGGCACGTTCAACGAAGTGGGCAACGACAATCAGATCGAAGTGATGATTGGATGCCACTCCGTGGGCGATCGTGGGCACGGCACCGGCCCGTCCATCGCGTGGTTCAACCCGGGGCAACACGCATTTCCCATCAAACCGTTCAATCCGTTTTCCATCGAGTTGTTTGTGTGGACCCCGGTGCCGGAGTGGGGTGGCGCCAAGGCGCGTATTCCGCTCGAAGACGATGCCATTGTCACTCAGCGCGGAGTGGAATGGATCTACCCGGTGAACGAGCGCATCCGGGTGATCAAATAGCGTCGGGGTAGTAGGAAGGTTACCCGTTGGCGGACGGAATAACCTTCACCATATCACATCGCACGTCTGGCACTCACCGGTCCCTGTCGTATGCCGCATGCACGATCGCGCCTGATCCTCACTTGTGCTTTGCTCGCCGCGTGTGCGGGGAGCGACGCAGTGGATCCGTCGCGTGTTCCGCGTGCCATCGCCGTCACACCCAACGCACCGGTGCTCGCGTCACTCGGCATCGCGACCCGCCTCACGGCGGAGGTGCGCAATGCGAACGGCGGCGTTGTGGCAAATCAGGTGGTGACCTGGAGTCGCCGTGGCAGCGGTGCCACGCAGGTGAGCGACAGCGGAGTGGTTACCTCCGCGGCGAACGGTGTCGATACGATTGTCGCGACCAGCGGCAACTTGACGGGCACGGACGTCGTCACGGTGCAGCAAACCGTGGCCACGATCTCGGTCGTCTCAAGTACAACAGTACTGACCGTGCTCGGCTCGACCGTCACGCTCAATGCCACAGCGCTCGATGCCAACGGACGCGTTGTGGCGACCGATCCGGTCGTATGGAGTTCATCCAACCCGAACGCGCTGCCCGTCAGCGCCGCGGGCGTTGTCACGGCGGCCCGTCCGGGCAGCACCGAAGTCATCGCCACGATCGGTTCGCTGACCGGTCGCCGCACGATCAGCGTCGCGCTGACCTCGCCGGTCGGCGGGCCCCAGCTTGGTGTGACCGTACCGTGCGTGGGCGGATTCGCGGGCGTGTTTCCGTGCAGCGGCGTGGACCTGCTGGCGTTTCTGCCCGTCTCCGGTCTCGGTGGTGGTCCGGGGGTAGATCTCAATGATCTCTGGGGATGGACCGACCCAACGACCAACAAGGAGTATGCGGTCGTGATGCGTCGCGACGGCGCAGCGTTTGTCGATGTGAGCAGCGCCACAAATCCGGTGTATCTCGGATTCCTGCCGATCACGCCGGGTGCTTCTGCCAACATTTGGCACGACGTGAAAGTGTACGCGGATCATGCGTTCATTGTGGCCGATGCCGCGGGACCACACGGCATGCAGGTATTCGACCTGCGACACTTGCGTGCGCACGCCGGTATTCCTCGCACCTTCACGGCCGACGCGCTCTATACGCAGGTCAACAGCGCGCACAACATTGCCATCAACGAGGCGTCGGGGTTTGCCTACATTGTGGGGGCGAGTGGCGGTGGCATGACCTGCGGCGGCGGACTGCATATGGTGAATATCGTCACGCCGTCAGCGCCTACCGTTGCCGGGTGCTTCGCCGATCCGCTCACCGGACGTGCCTCGACGGGCTACACGCACGATGTGCAGTGTGTGCTCTACACTGGCCCCGATCTCGCGTATCGAGACCGCGAAATCTGCCTCGGCAGCAACGAAACGCATTTGAGCATCGCTGATGTCACCGACAAACAAGCGCCGGTCGCCATCAGTCGGGCCAGCTACCCGCAAGTCGCCTACACGCACCAAGGGTGGCTCACCGACGATCAGCGCTACTTCCTCGTGAATGATGAAGTGGACGAGATTCAATTCGGGCTCACCGGCACACGCACCCTCATCTGGGATGTGCAGGAGCTGGACGACCCGATTCTGGTGGGCCAGTTCTATGGGCCGAACCCATCCACCGATCACAACCACTACATCCGTGGCTCGCGCATGTATGCGTCCACGTACCAGTTCGGTTTGCGCGTTGTGGATGTCTCGAATCCACTGCAACCTGCCGCGCTCGGCTTTTTCGACACGGCACCGCAGCTTTCAAACGTGCCCGGCTTCGGCGGCTCGTGGAGCAACTATCCATACTTCCGGAGCGGTATCGTGGTGATGACGAGTCGTGGCGAAGGGTTCTTCGTGTTGCGCGTTCCGTAACGCCAGCCGCTACGCACGCGCCACGCGCATCACTTCGTCCAGCGTTGTCACACCGAGGCGTACCAGGCGCAGCGCGTCGTCCTGCAGGGTACGCATGCCGTTTCGTATCGCGATTTCCCGCAGCTCTTCCGAGCCGCGGCGCGCCTGGGTCTCGAGCCGCAGGTGATTGTCCATCACGAGCAACTCGTAGACGCCCTGACGCCCGCGGTAGCCCGTGTCGCGACAGAACTCGCACCCCGCGCCCTTCCAGACGCTGGTGAGCCCTTGCGCCTCAATGTCGAACACACGCATCGCGCGCTTGTCGGGCTGCGCGGCGACCTTGCACTTTGGGCAGATGACACGCACGAGTCGCTGCGCCAGCACGGCGTCCACGGTACTCGCCACCAGATACGACGCGACACCAAGATCAAGCAATCGCGTGAGTGCGGTGGGCGCGTCATTCGTGTGCAGCGTCGAGAGTACAAGATGTCCGGTGAGCGCGGCCTGCGTGGCGATCTGCGCCGTTTCGGTGTCGCGAATCTCGCCCACGAGAATGATGTCCGGGTCCTGACGCAGCAGCGAGCGCAACGCGGCCGCGAAGGTCACACCCACCTTTTCGTTCACCGGAACCTGCGGCACGCCCGGTAACTCGTACTCAACGGGATCTTCAACCGTGAGAATCTTTTCGCGACCTGTTCGCAAGAGCTCGATCGCACCATACAGCGTGGTCGTCTTTCCCGATCCGGTGGGGCCGGTGACGAGCACAATGCCGTGCGGGCGCGCGATGCTCTCCTTGAACAGCTCGAACGTATCGTCGGCCATGCCGAGTTCAGTGAGCGAAATGCGCCCGCGCTCCTTGTCGAGCAATCGCAGCACTACACTCTCGCCGCGCAGCGTTGGCGCGGTCGAGACGCGTACGTCCACCTGCCGGTTCTGCAGCCGCAGTCGGATGCGACCGTCCTGCGGCATGCGTCGTTCGGCGATGTCGAGCTCCGCCATGATCTTGAGCCGACTGACAATCGCGGCCGTGAGATGCGGTGGCGGCGAGGGTGCAGGCTGCAGCACACCGTCCACGCGATAGCGCACATGCAGGCCATCCGCGTAACCCTCGAGGTGCACATCCGACGCGCGCGCATCGAGCGCCTCGATGATCAGCAGGTTCACGAGGCGCACGACCGGTGCTTCGTTCGCCAGATGCAACAAGTCATCAAGCGGGATGTCGTCCATGCCGAGCGTGCGGCCTTCCGACGACATACCGGCAATCATGCCTTCGGCCGTCGTGGCGTCCTGTGCGTACACGCGGCGAATGGCGCTGCGTGTGTCGCTCTCAGCACACCGTACGAGCTCGATCGAGGTGGAAAACTGCAGGCGCAGATCATCCAGCACCATGGGCTGCACGCGTTCGAGCCACGTCGCGACGCGCAGCACCCCCTGATCGACGCGAATCGGCAGCACGCCGTTCTGCTCCAACCACTCCGCCGACAGCGCGAGCGAGAGCCGCTCGACGTCGAGCAACTCCGTCGCCGACTGCTCAACGGCTGGTGCACCATTGACGGCCGTCATCAGAACAGTGGCTCGCGCGGGAAGAGGTCGAACGGCGGTGGTACGCGACGTCTGGCCGAGGAATCCGGCACGCCAATGTTGATCGTGTCACCGCCCATGTTGATACGACCCTCGATGCGCACACCTTTGAGCAAATCGCTGCTGCTGCGAATCGACTCACGCAACCGGTCGATGTCTTCGTCGCTCGAGACTATGTGTGGCGTGAGAAACAGAAACAGCTCCGTGGTACGGCTGCTGCGCGTCGTATTGCCGAACAGCCAACCGATCAGCGGCAAGCGGCTGAAAAAAGGAATGCCCGAGCTGGTTTCGTCGCTCGTATTATCGGAGAGACCGCCGATGACCGTGGTCTGGCCGTCACGAACAAACACCGTGGTCGACGCCTCGCGCTCATTGATGATCGGCGCGTCGAACAGCAGGTTGTTGCTCACATCGTTGTTGGTCTGCACGACCTCCATGTTCACGTACCCATCGGTGTTGATGGTGGGCGTAATCGTGAGCGACTTGCCAACCGGCAGGTACTGAATGGTTTGCACGCGCGCGTTCGGGTCAATGCCACCGGCTTGCGTCACCTGCACGAACGGTACGCTCGAGCCCACGTTGAGCACCGCCTGCCGGTTGTTCTGCGCAATGATGATCGGGAGCGCAAGAACTTTCACATTCCCGCGCGACTGCAGCGCGTTCAGTGCGAGATCGTAATTCACCGAACCACGTCCGCCGGTGAGCAAATACACAAAGTCGCGCGCCGTGCCACCGCCCGGCAGGATCGCCGCGGTATCACCAGCGCGACGCGTGGCGCTGCCGGAGACGCCGAGGCCCAGATCGCTACTGCGTTCCACCTGAGCGATCGTGACTTCGATGACGACCTGCAGCGGTCGCAAGTCGACCGACTGCACCAGCTGCTGCAGCGCCTGAAAGTCCTCAGCGGTCGCCCGCACGATCAGCGAGTTCGTGGTCTCGTCGGGTACGATGCGCATGTCGGAGAAGGCGAAACCACTGGCGCTGCCGGCGACCTGCCCGCCGAACGCCTGCGCCATCGCCTGTTCAATCCGCTGCTGGACCGCGTTGTTCGCCGGATTTTGCGCTTGAATGGACACGCCACCAACCGCCGCTGCCGAGCCCGCCGCTCCACCACCGAAGCCGCCCCCACCACGCCCGCCTTGCTGAATCGCCTGAATGCCACCGAGCTGCGTGGTCACCGCGCGCGGCCCAACACCAACACTTCCGGTGCCCGTGAGCAGATTCATCAGCATCGGTGCCACGGTGGACGCCGTGGAGTGCTTGAGCCGAACGGTGTAGAGATTGAGCACCCGGTTCTGTTGACTCAGCTGCGCCTGCTGCTGCGGCGTCAAGCGCGGCGCCTGTGCCACGCGTGGTGGCCCCACGAGGCGAATCACCGACGTGCCTTCAGTCACCGTGATTTCGTTACCCTCGGCCACCGCTTTGAGCGCATCGATCGCCGCCTCACGCGTCATCTGTTGTTGCAGGCGCAGCGAAACGCGAGCCGTTGGCAGGTTGCTCAGCGCGACACTCAGTCCGCCGGCCTCGGCGATCGCGCGAAGCACCGTCGCGACATCCTGATCCACGAACTCGAGCACAAATCCATCGGGCGTGTTGCGCAGGGCGCTCGTGTCACGGCGCGTCGGCGGTGCGCCTCCGCGTTGGGCGAGTAACGGAGACGCTGACACAGCCAGCAGCAGTGCTGCACGAGTGAACGCATTCATGGTAGCCATTCGACTTCTCAAGAGGGATTCGCATCAACGGCGAACCGTTCGCCCGACGTCGTGGAAAACACTACAACACCGCGCTCGATGGATCGTACGGTATAGTCACCCAGCTTATCACCGACGCGCACAATCACCGTGGGCGCGCCGGCCAGCGAGCACATGGCGAAGCTACGGGCACCGGTACCCACCGCTGTGCCGAGCACCAACGGTTTGGGCGCTTCCGCCACCGCTTCCGGCGCTATCACTTCTTCGTACCCGCTGAGACTGTAGCGGCGCAGCGGCGCGCTGCGATCTGGGGCGAAGAGATTGAGATCCACCACCTCGGCGACCTCAACCACAGGCGCGCTCGAGTCGCCGATCAGCGCTGCCGCCGTGTTGAACTGCGGTGGCGCGGCCTCGCTCGTTGGCTCGATTCGCAGCGCCGATACGAGCGACCACGCAACCACCAGCACCGCGACCGCCAGCGTGGCGAGTGCGAGCTGCAGCCGGCGATCACGCCTCAGATCACGATCAATCATGGTGTCGCTCCGGGCGCACGTGCCGGCGCCTCCGGAATCGCGTACCCCATGATCGAAGCCGAAATTGACACCGGTTCCACCCCGTCCGCGACGAAAGAGCCAGCCGCAATCGAGATGTCGAGACGGTCAACGCGCAGCAACTTGTCACCGTGCTCAAGCGCCTGCAGAAAGCGCAGAAGCCCTTCAAGGTCCGATTCGGCGCGCAAGGCAACATGCAACGTGCGGACGCCCGCCTCGCCCACTTCGGCAGGTCGCGTGGTGGCATTCTGCAGCCACACATTGTGTTCTTCGGCCACTGCGCCGAGGTGCGACACCAGTTCGGCCGTGGCGATGACATCATCGCGTCCGGCAAACAACCGCGGCGACATGGCGCGCATCAATGAGTCCGCGAGCTGTTGCATCCCGGGATTTCGCTGCGCCGCACTGACGGCTGCGCGCTCGCGTGACAGCGCGGCCCGTTCCACACTCAGGAAGTCGCGTGACTCGCTGAGGGTCGCGAGAAACGGCTTCACGCCCCAGATGAAAAAGAGCGATGGCAACAGGACAAGCGCACCAAGCGTAAGCGCCCGGCGATCACGGGCAGACATATTCAGCCGTGGACTCATCGCGCACCGCCCGTCGCACTGTCGGCGCCCGCTCGCTTGCGCACGGCCGTCAGCTGAAAACGCTCCAGCGCTTCTCCCTCCGCGGAAGTCTCGCGGCGCACCGGCGCCGAGGCACGCACGTCACTCAGCTGCGGCACCTGCTCCACGGCGTCGAACACACGTGCGGCAGACAGCGCCAAACCGTCGATCCCCACGGTGTCTGCCCGGCCTCGGAATCCCGTGAGGTACGATTCGAGCGGCAGTTCCGAACTGATGCCGCCGATGACCGCCGACCACTGCGGCGCGCTACCATCGGCCGCCGCAAGCACGGTCAGCTGTCGAAACGCCGTTTCCACGGTGGTACGGCCAACGAGCGTCGCTGAAAGTTGTGGACGCAGCGCGTCCCGTTCGGCGCGCACCACGGCGAGTTCACGGCGCACATCCCACAGCTGCAACGCACCGGCGATCAGCAGCATGGCGCCGGCCGCGGCGGCCATTCGCACGGTCAGCAGTCGTGCACGACGGGCACGCTCCACACGCACAGCCTCGGTGTTGAGCCCCGGTGCGAGCGCGGTGCCCGCGTAGGCGGCGGCCAGCGCATCGGCATCGTCCACCAACTCGGTGGGCGTCCCAACCGGCGCGCGGGCGGTCACGCCGTGTGATGCGAGCGCGTTCGAGAGCTCGGTGCGCGGTCGCGGTGTTCCCGCGAGCATCAATGGTCCGCCCTTCGCGTTACACGCTTCGGCAATGCGCTCGATGTCGAGTGTGCCGGCGCGGAATCGTCGCACCACGGCAAGCTGCCCACGCTCTATCTGAAGCAGCTCGATGT
>Ga0163147_10004410_pt1 | contig 17966 bp, 15 predicted proteins | sample OliLakLV19MP6G1_FD_148597 | JGI IMG/M metagenome (GOLD analysis project Ga0163147, IMG submission 148597) | Freshwater microbial mat bacterial communities from Lake Vanda, McMurdo Dry Valleys, Antarctica- Oligotrophic Lake LV.19.MP6.G1 | ecosystem: Environmental > Aquatic > Freshwater > Lake >...
CCGGATCGAAACCGACGGCGCAGTGGTGGCGCTTGGGTTGATCGAGGGAACGCTCCGGCGCCAGCTCGGTGCGGAACTGCCGATCTACCCGGTCAAGGGCTGCTCGGTCACGATTCCCTTAACCAATATGGGGCTCGCTCCGCGATATGCGGGCATGGATGAATCGAAACTCGTCGCCTACTGCCCGATGGGCGATCGGCTGAGGCTGACCGGCGGCGCGGAGTTTTCGGGCTACGGGAACGAGCACCGGTCGGAGGACTCCGCGCGGCTGATCGCCCTGGCCGAAGAATTGTTTCCGGGCGCGACCCACCTCCCGCGCGCGCAGGCGCGCGCCTGCCTGCGGCCGATGACGCCCGAAAGCACGCCGCTGTTCGGCACTGGCCGTTACCGCAACCTGTGGTTCAACGTCGGGTTGGGGCACATGGGCTGGACCATGGCTTCGGGTGGCGCGCGCATCACCGCGGATCTCGTGGCCGGACGCACGCCGGGCGTGCCGCTCGACGGGCTGCGCGTCAAGGCCGCCTGAGCCGATGGCGCGTTCGCTCGGTGGCGAACGAACCGCCTGAGTTTCGGCCCGGCCTCGCCGGGACTTGAAGCTCAGCGCGGCTTCGCCGGCACAGCCTCCGCAAAAAATTCGCGCATCATGAAGTCTTCGAGGCCCGCATTGTCCGCCGCGCGGGCCGACAGCCACATGCCCTTGCGCAGCCGCTGCGATTGCCAGAGGAAGTCGTCGCGCGAGCGCTCGCGGATGATCGAGATGATCCGGCGCACCACCGCAAGCTCCATGTTGGGATTGTTGCCGCGGCGGACTTCGACCACCTGCAGCGAGTTGCGCTTGATGTCCTTGTTCCAGCCGAAGAACGCGAATTCCGCGATGTCGTAGCCCATGCTGCGCAGCTGGAAGACGCCACCGCCCTTCTCCGGGTTGTTGCCGAAACTCGGCACGCTGTTGAGGCCGAGATTCTCGGCGACGACGCGATTGTGGCGTTCCTGTTCGGTCTCCGCGGGGGTCGAGGGCGCTGGCGAAGCGGCCGGCGGCGAAGACCCTTGGCGCGCGCGTTGCTTCGAGGCTATATAGGCCGCAAGGTCCTCGGCGGGAGGCGGTCGAGGCGCATCGACCGCTGGCCGCTCGACGCTGATCACCGGCGCGCGCGGCGCCGGCGCGACTTCCCTTGGGGCGGGCGCGAGCCGCGGCAGTGCCGGCGGTCTGGGCACCGCAGGCTCGGGCGGCGGTGTTGGGCGTTTCGGCGAACTAGCGGGTGGTTCCACCTTCGGGGCCGTAAGCGGCACCAGCCTGATCGCAAGCGTGCCGCTCGGCTCGCCGAGCCTGGGTTCCTCGAACGGGATCGGCGGCCTGGGGATCCAGCCGAGCAGGCCGACCGCATGCAGGACGATCGAAAGCGCGAACGCCACCCAGACGGTGGGAATCGAAATGCGGTCGTAGTCGCGGTGGAGCGCGCCGATCGTTGCGGTCATCGGTGGCGGAAGTCAGGCTGGTCGGCGCCATGGTACGCCAGCGTCGCTTCAGTGGACGTCGGGCGAACGCCTACCAGGCATCGATCTTCAGCATGCCGACAGGTTCGCCCGTGCGCGCATCGAGAAGGCCGGGCGCCAAGCTTGAGGGACGTCCCGCAAGCGAAGGCCTTACGGGGGAGCCACCGGCGTCCTGAACGGCGTCATCGCGAAAGGCTCGCGCAGCGGGGCGCCGCGCATCGGCAAGGTCATGCGCGCAGTGAGTCCGCCGCCTTCGCGGGCAAGCAGTTCGAGCATGCCGCCATGCATGCGCGCGACGCGGTCCACGATTGCGAGTCCCAGTCCTGAACCGCCGGTGCCGCTGCGCGCCTCTTCGAGCCGCGTGAACGGCCGCTTCATGCGCTCGGCTTCCGCCAGCGGAATGCCGGGGCCGCGATCCCGCACTTCGACAACTGCGTAATCGCCTTCGTGGCGCGATTCGATCTCGATGGCGCCACCCGAATAGCGCAGCGCATTGTCGATGAGGTTGGAGATCGCCCGGCGGACCGCCATCTGCGCGAGCTGCATCTGCATCGGTTCGTCGGACTTGCAATGCACGAGCTCGCGGCCGAGCTTGGCGTAGCGCTCGCAGATATCCGCCACCAGCGCCCCGAGATCGCCGTCGGTGCGCGTCTCGCTTTCCCCTTTGGCGAAATCGAGGAACTGGCCGATGATCTTGTCCATCTCGTCGATATCCGCTGCCAGCGCCTCGCTCATGGATTCGTCGCCCCCGATCATCTCGAGCCCAAGGCGCAGGCGCGCAAGCGGGGTGCGCAGGTCGTGCGAGATGCCGGCCAGCACCATCGCCCGGTCGCGTTCGAGGGTGGCGAGATCCGCGGACATCTGGTTGAAGGCGGCGGCCAGCATGCGGATTTCCCCGGGACCTTTTTCGGGCGCGGGTTCCACGCGCTCGCCGCGGCCCACCTGTTGCGCGGCGCGGGTCAGCGCGGCCAGCGGCCGGCTGATGCGCGAAGCGATGGCCCAGGCGCCCACCAGCGAGAGCAGGAGCGCGAAAAGTCCCCAGCCGATCCACTGCGTCGCGAAGTCGGGCTCGAGGCGCTCGCGCTCGAGCTTGACCCAGAACTCGTCGTCATCGATGTTGAAGCTGACCCAATAGCCCTCGATGCCGTTGCGCGCGAAGGCGAGGCGGGTGCGCGGCCCGAGGGCTGCCTTGATGCGGCCGCCGATGAGCTCGAACATCACCTCTTCCGGCACCGGCTCGAGCTTCTCCTCCGGCGAGCCCGCGTAGACGCGGATGCCCTCGGTCTCGTTGAGGTCCAGCAGCAGCTCTCGGCGCAGGCGTGGATCGGAGTTCACGATTGCGGCGCGCGTGAGGTTGATGGTGGTGGTCATCTGCTGCGCGATCTCGCGCGCGATGGGCTCGCGCTGGTAGGAGCGGTAGATCTGGAACCAGCCTCCGAGCGAGAGCAGGAGCAGCAGCGCAATCAGGAGGAAGGACCGTGCAAGCAGCGAATCCGCGCGCCAGAACGGAGGGCTCCGCGGCGGGTTGCCGGTCGGTGGGGACGGTGTTGCGGGCGGGGCTGAACTCACCTCGCGCAGTTTAAAGCAACGCGGCTACTTCAAGTTCCCGTCCGGAACGAACACGTAGCCGAATCCCCACACGGTCTGGATGAAGCGCGGATGGGCGGGGTCGTCCTCGAGCAGCTTCCTGAGGCGCGAGATCTGCACGTCGATCGAGCGATCGAAGACTTCGTACTCGCGTCCGCGGGCGAGCTCCATGAGCTTGTCGCGCGACAGCGGTATCTTGGGATTCTGCACGAGGACCTTGAGCACCGAGAATTCGCCGGTCGTGAGCGGCGTGTCCTTGCCCGCCTTGGTAAGTGCGCGGGTGCCGAGATTGAGCTCGAATTCGCCGAACCGATGGGTTTCGGTGCTTGTGGCCGGCGCCCCGGGCGGGCCCGATGCGGCTTTCCGGCGCAGCACAGCATTGACCCGCGCCACGAGCTCGCGCGGGTTGAACGGCTTTGCAAGGTAATCGTCAGCACCCATCTCGAGCCCGACGATGCGGTCGACGTCGTCGCCCTTGGCCGTCAGCATGATGATGGCCGGCGGCGCATTCTGCGTGCGCAGCCGGCGGCAGATCGACAGGCCGTCTTCCCCCGGCATCATGAGGTCGAGGACGACGAGGTCGTAGCGCTCGCGCGCGAGCTGCTTGTCCATTGCGGGCGCATCGGCGGCCGCGCGAACCTCGAACCCCTGCTCGCCCAGGTAGCGGGTGAGCATGTCGCGAAGGCGCTGGTCGTCGTCTACGACGAGAATACGTGTCTTGAGCTCTGCCATGCGACAAATGGTATAGAAGATCGGCGGGACTTGTCTGTGGCCTGCATAACTTTGGGTAACAGGTTGTGGCGCCGGCGGCTCCGGGACACCATTTGTTACAAATCGGACACAGGCGCGATGGCCTGCCGAAGGAGCGCTCGCGTAGTATCTCTGCAACCGGAAAAGCACATGTCACATACTGCGGTCCCAGCCGTACAGATCATCGTTGCAATGCTAATCGCAGCCACTGCGGGGACCGCGCTCGGCCAGGCTCCCGGCGGCCCGGGCGAGCGCCGGCAGGACTGGGGTGGCGGGCGCATGTCCGGCGAGGAGCGCCAGCGGTTCCGCGAGGACCTGCAGCGCCAGAATCCGGACCCGCGCCGCGGTGCAGACCCCTACGCCGAGGAACGCGCGCGCCGCGCTGCCGAATTGCAGCGGATGTCGCCCGAGCAGCGCGAAGGCCTCCGCCGCGACATGCGCGAGTACAACCGCGACCACGACCGCCGCCCCTGAGACGACTCAATGAGGGGGAGAGCGCATCCAGCCAGTTATCGCACCGCCTGCCTGGTCCTCGTTTTGTCGTTTTTGGCAGGTGCCGCGACCGCTGCGCCGGCCATCGGCCCCGAGGGCGCGCGCCACCTCCTGAATCGCACGGGCTTCGATGCCCGTCCGGCCAGAATCGACGAGATCGCCGGCCTCTCGCGCAGCGAGGCTGCGGAAGCGGTGCTTGCCGGCAATGCCAAATCGGCGGGCACGCCTGCGCCAGCCTGGGTCGGCGAATTCATTTCGCCTCGCCGGGTCCGCGAGTACACCGAGGCCGAGCGCATGCAGTTCCAGCGCCAGCTCGTGGCGCGCGGCATCGAGCTCAAGAACTGGTGGGTAACCGAGATGCTCACCACGCACTCGCCGCTCACCGAGCGCATGACGCTCTTCTGGCATAGCCACTTCACCTCCAGCCTGCAGAAGGTCCGCTCGGCATCGCTGCTGTATCGGCAGAACGTGGTCCTGCGCGAGCACGCTCTTGGCAATTTCGCGACGCTGCTCAAAGCCGCATCGAAAGATCCCGCCATGCTGGTGTACCTCGATTCGGCGGCCAACCGCCGCGGCCAGCCGAACGAGAATTTCGCGCGCGAAGTCATGGAGCTTTTTACGCTCGGCGAGGGCAAGTACACCGAGCAGGACATCCGCGAAGCGGCCCGCGCGTTTACCGGGTGGAGCATCGATCTCGACAGCGGCGAGTACCTGTGGCGTCCGCTGGCGCACGACGCGGGCCCCAAGACGGTGCTCGGGAAGTCGGGCTGGCTAGACGGCGGCGATGTGCTCGACATCCTGCTCGCCCGCCCGGAAACGGCCGAGTTCGTGGTCGCGAAGCTCTGGAAGGAATTCGTTTCGCCCCAACCCGATGCCGCAGAAGTGCGGCAGATCGCCGCAGTATTTCGCGAGTCCCGGTATGACATCAAGACTGCATTGCGCGCCCTGCTGAGCTCGGATGCGTTTTATGACGACCGCAATCGCGGCGCGCTGATCAAGTCGCCGGTGGACCTCGTCATCGGGACCATGCGCCAGTTCAACGTGGGCTATTCGGACCCGCTGCCGTTGACTGTGCTGTTGCGCAATCTCGGCCAGGACCTGTTCTCGCCGCCGAACGTCAAGGGCTGGCCGGGCGGCGAAGCCTGGATCAACAGCACGACACTGCTCGAGCGCCGGCAGTTCCTCGAAAGGCTGTTCCGCGTCGATGAAGCCCGCATGCAGGCGCGGATGGTGGAAGCACCGACGGGCCAAGGGGCGGCGAATTTCCAGCGCGAGAGACTGATGCGCGCCTCGCTCGAAATCCGTTTCTCGGGCAGCGAGTGGGTTCGCGAGTTCGAGGCGCGCGCGGGGCAGGGCGCGCGGGCCGTCAACCACATGCAACTGGTCCTTCTCCCTACGCCACCGGCGTCGGATGGCGCTGCCGAAGGCCAGGGCGTCGAACTCGTTCGGCGCCTCACGGCCGATCCGGCCTACCAGCTCAAGTAGGCGACGCATGGACCGCCGCACCTTCCTCTCTTACGGCGCGGCAAGCGTGGCCGCCGCGTGGTGGCCGGGCGCCGCCTCGGGCGCAGAATCGGTGGAAGGGTATCGCCGACTCCTCATCCTCATCGAACTCAAGGGCGGCAATGACGCGCTCAATACCGTCGTGCCGTATGCAGATCCGGCCTACTACGCCTTGCGCCCGAATATCGCGGTACGCAGCGATACGGTCATCCGCCTCGACGAGCGCACCGGCCTCCACCCGGCGCTGCAGCCCCTTGCGTCGCTGTGGGAAACCCGGGACCTCGCGATCGTGCAGGGGATCGGTTACCCGCAACCGAACCTTTCGCATTTCCGCTCGATCGAAATCTGGGACACGGCCTCGAAAGCGGATGAGTACCTCGACGACGGCTGGCTCGCACGCTCGTTTGCGGCGAAGCCCGTCCCGCCCGGATTTGCCGCGGATGGAGTCGTGGTCGGTTCCAATGAGTTCGGGCCGCTCGCCGGGACCGGCACCCGTTCGATCGCGCTGAGCGATACCGACCAGTTCCTGCGCCAGGCGAGGCTGGCGGCGGGCTCTGCAAAGCGCGGGAATGCCGCGCTGAATCACATCCTCAAGGTGCAGGACGATATCGCGCAGGCGGCGGCGCACCTGAACCCGAACATCGAGTTCCGCACCGATTTTCCGAAGCACCCGTTTGGCAACGCGGTTCGCACCGCGGCACAGCTTGCTGCGAACCCGGCGGGTGTCTGCGCGATCCGGCTGACGCTGAACGGGTTCGACACGCACCGCAACCAGCCTTTCGTGCATCAACGGCTGCTGCGTGAGCTTGCCGAAGGCGTGGCCGCACTGAAGTCCGCGCTGGTCGAAACGGGGCGCTGGAATTCGACGCTTGTAATGACCTATGCCGAGTTCGGCCGGCGTCCCCAGGAAAACAACTCGAACGGGACGGATCACGGCACCGCGGCCGCCCATTTCGTGGCGGGCGGGCTGGTGAAAGGGGGTCTTTACGGCCAGCCGCCCCGGCTGGACCGGCTCGAGGGCGGCAACCTGCTGCATGCGGTGGATTTTCGCAGCCTGTATGCGACGGCGCTCGAGCGCTGGTGGGGCGTGCCCTCGCAAGGCCCTCTCAAGGGCAGGTACCCTGTGCTGGAATTGCTGAAGGTGTAGCCCTTCCCGCACCCGGCGGGCAGAATGGCAGCTCGGTCCGCCAAATTACAAGAACAGAATGGTTGGGGAGCCATGCAAGCAAACCTGCTGTTGCGCAACGCCAGGCTGGTGTCCGGCCTCATCCTGCTGGTGTTCGTCGTCGGCCACCTCGTAAACCTGGCCATCGGCATCCACTCGCTCGCGGCGATGGAGGCGTGGCGGGGAACGCTGATCGGCCACTGGCAATCGACGACCGGCCGGGTATTGCTCGGCGGTTGCGCGCTGCTGCATGCGCTGCTCGGTCTCTATTCGATGGCCTCCCGCCGGTCGCTCTCGATGAGCAAGACCGACGTGGTGCAACTCCTTCTTGGAGTGCTGACGCCGCCGTTGCTCCTGAATCACATCCTCATGACCGGCGTCGCCACGGAACTGGCGAGCGATTACGAACCCAGCTACAGCCTGCTGCTTGCCGTGTACTGGAGCATTGCACCTGGCTACGCATTCCAGCAGCTCTTCGCGGTGGTGTTCGTGTGGGTGCACGCGGCGCTCGGCCTCTACACCTGGCTGGTGCTTAAACCGGTCTGGCGGCGGATCGGAGGCTTTGTGCTCCCGATCTTGTTCCTCGTGCCGATCGCCGCGCTGCTGGGTTTTGCCGAGGCCGGCAAGGAAGTCCTCGCCAAGATGGCCGGCGACGCCGAGTGGCGAGCGCCGATCGAGGCGAGTGTTGCGCGCCTGGGTGAGGTGCGCTTACAGCTGGACGCGATCTGGGTGCGCGTGACGATCCTGTATGGAGGCCTTGCCCTGCTTGCCCTCGGCATCGTTGCCGTGCGGTACTTGCGCAGCCGCATGGCGAGCGTGTCGGTCACTTACGACGGCGGGTTGGTGGCGCATGGCAGGCGGGGCCTGTCGATCCTGGAACTCAGCCGCGCGAACGAAATTCCACACGCGGACGTGTGCTCGGGCCGCGGGCGTTGCGGCACATGCCGCGTGCATGTCGAGTCCGGCGAGGCGCATTTGTCCCCGCGCAACGACATCGAAGACCTCACGCTCGCCCGGGTGCACGCGGGCGGGGGCGACCGGCTTGCCTGCCAGGCGCGCGTGCTGGGATCGAGTGTTTCGGTCACACGGCTGTTGCCCTCGTTCGCGGATGCCGAAGCGGCACGTCATCCGCAGGACTGGAACGATGCGGAACGCGCGCCGGAGGGCACGGCATGAGCGAGGGACTGTCCGGCCTGACGATGGAGGTGCTGGAAGGCGCGAAGACACGGTTCGCCAGGCTGGGTGAAGACGTCGCGCAAGCCCCGGAGGAGCTTCGCGGCGTCATCGCCGCGCTGTGCGGGGAACTGCTGAGCGGCTCCGGCGTGCGCGCCGTGACCTACCTCCTGATCCTGCTTCTGGTGGGATGCGGGGTGGAATGGCTGTACTGGACCTACGCGTGGGCGCCGATGCGCGCGACCGAATCGATGGCGGTCGCCAACCCGAGGCAGGCTTTCCGCCTCGGCATGCGAAGGCTGCTGTTGCTCGGCGCGGGCCTGCTGGCGTTCACGCTCGCCATCATCGCGGCGTCGGCGGCCTTTGCGTGGCCCAAAGGCGTCCAGGCGGCGGTGGTAGCCGCAACGCTTTTCATCCTGGTGCTGCGCCTTGCCTGGGTGGGCGTGAGCGTGCTGCTCGCGCCCGGGGTGTCGCGCCTGAGGCTGGTCCCCGCGGACCCGCGCAAGGTGCGCGCGCTCTCGCTCACGGTCATGGTGTTCGCGGCGCTGGCCGCGGCCGGCAGTTTCGCTCCTTCGGTGCTCGAGGAAGGGCTCAACGCGCCGCATGCAGCCGGGGCGTTGCGTCTCGCGGCCGTTTCACTCGCCGCCTTGATCCTCGTGTTCGCTTCATTCGAGTTTCTGGGTGAAGCACCGCAGGCATCCAGGGCGCCGGCCCGCCGGCTTCCAAGGTTTCCGCGCGCGATCTTCGTCGCGGTCCTGGTGGTCGGCGTTTTCGTTCTCTGGTTGCTCGGCACGCCGTCGGCGGCGGCCATCGGTGCAATCGTCGCGGTCGTGGTCGTCATCCAGATGAAGCTGCGCGAGCTGGTGTTCTTCTTCTGGGGCGACACCATCGAAGCCGCAGCGATCGCGCAGGACCAGGCCGCTACCGCGGAGGCGGTTGGTTCCGGGGCGGCTGCCACGGTTCATCCGGTTGCCGACCCGGTTTCGGCGGATCCGGCGCTGCTGCCGAGCATTGTCCTGTCGACCGCGCGATTTGTCGTCGTGCTGCTGGGCCTGGGCGCGTGCGCAGTCGCATTGCATGCCCCGATGTCGGAACTCGCCGCGAGCCAGAATTTCGCCGTGCGCCTCGGCTTCCAGCTTCTGGGCATCGCCGCGCTCGCGCTGTTTGCCAATGTGATGTGGATCCTGGTCCGCACCACGATCGACTACCGCCTCAGGAGTATCGGTCCGCATGACCCGCACGCTTCGTCAAATCCGAACGCGCGATTGCTGACCCTGCTTCCGCTCCTGCGCACCACGGCCGCAGTGCTGCTCGGCGTGCTTCTCGTGTTGTCGTCGCTTTGGGCCCTGGGCATCGAGATCACGCCGTTGCTCGCGGGTGCCGGGGTGATCGGACTCGCGGTGGGGTTCGGCGCGCAGGCGCTGGTGCGCGACGTGATCGCCGGGATCTTCTTTCTTGCAGAGGACGTGTTCCGCGTCGGCGAGTACATCGAGAGCGGGACCACGACCAAGGGCACGGTGGAGCGCATCACGCTGCGCACGGTCGCGCTGCGGCATCACAACGGGCCGTTGCATTTCGTCCCCTACGGCTCGCTTGGCACCGTGCGCAACAACTCGCGCGACTGGGTGATCGATAAATTCAACCTGCCGCTGCCGATCGACGTCGACAGCGAGAAGATCCGCAAGCTCATCAAGCGCATCGGGCAGGACATGATGCAGGACCCCGAGGTCGGCCATATGCTGCGCGAGCCGCTCAAGAGCAAGCTCGCGCGCATCGATCCGGGCGTGAAGATCTTCCGATGCAAATTCCGCACCGCGCCGGGCAACCAGTTCGACGTACGCGCGCAGGCCTTCAAGCGCATCGAAGCGGAATTGCGCATCCTGGGCATCCCGTTTGCCGGCGGCTCGAATACGGTGATCATCGAAAGATCGCCCTCAGGGCTCGCGCCGGCGGCCTAGGGGGTCCCAAGCGAGAAGTCCGCTACTTTCAACGCCGTAGCGAGCTCTTGGCAGATTGGGGTGGGTTTTCGGCCTCAGGGGTGGCCTGATTAACAGAGGGTGATGAAGCACCGTGTTACAAATTACCTGTCTTTTCATTGGATTCCACGGAACAATGGGGCGGAAGTGTAGGTCTTAGTCCTACATATGTAATCCACACGGGTGCGCGGGGAGGCGCAGGCCGGTTTTCTAAAAGCGCATCAGGAGCCAGGAATGTCCAACCGCAAGTTTTCGGCGCCAAATCAGCCCTCCCGCCCCCAGGTCAGCGCTTTCGCGCGCCTGGCCCTGCTGGGGATGTTTGCCGCCTCGGTCGGTTCGGTCCATTCGGCCACCTTCGACGCTTCCCAGGCCGCGGTGCGCAAGAGCGAGCCCTTGCCCGAGGTTTCCATCAGCTTGCCCGACATGCCGAGCGCAAGGAGCAAACGCGAAGCCGTGCCCGACCTCAATAACCTGCATTCGCAAAGCGTCCTGATCATGGACGCGAACAGCGGCGAAACGCTGTATTCGAGGAACGCCGGCATGGTGACGCCAATCGCTTCGATCACCAAGCTCATGACCGCGATGGTCGTGCTCGATCGCGGCCTCAAGATGAACGAGCAGCTGACCATCACCGACGAGGACATGGATTCGCTGAAGTTCACGCGCTCCCGCCTCAGGCCGGGCACGACGCTCACGCGCGAGGAACTCATATTGCTTTCCCTCATGTCCTCCGAGAACCGCGCGGCCACCGCCCTCGGCCGCAACTACCCGGGCGGCATGCTCGCCTTCGTCATCGACATGAACGTCAAGGCCAAGAGCCTCGGCATGCGCGCCTCGACTTTCCATGATCCGAGCGGACTTTCGCCGCTGAACGTGTCGAGCGCACCTGACCTCGCCCGCCTGGTGAAGGCGGCCCACGCCTACCCGGTGATCCGGGAATATTCCACCCGCGAGCGCGCGCAGGTCGAGGTTTCTGGCCGGCAACTCAACTACCGCAACACCAATGCGCTCGTCCGCGCCGGGAATTGGGAGATCGGACTGCAAAAGACGGGCTTCATCAACGAAGCCGGGCGGTGCCTGGTCATGCGGGCGCGGATCGCAAGCAAGGATCTCGTGATGGTGCTGCTGGATTCAGTCGGAATGAACGCCCGCATTACCGATGCCAAACTGGTCCGGCGCTGGGTCGAGGCCACGCGCGTCCCCGCCACGCACAGGAGTTAGGCCCAGCGGCGCCAAGCCCCGCGAACCTAGCGCTGCGCCGCGGCTCGCGAGCGCGAGCCGCTTTTCCTGCGTTTTTTCCCCGCGTCGACCGCCTGCCGCACGCTGCCATGCTCGAGCAGCAGCGCATTGGACCGGGCCCAAGGCGCGTTCAGTTCCCGCATGACCATTCGCGTGCCGCGCTCGACGAGCTTGGCGTTCGTGAGCTGCATGTCGACCATGCTGTTTCCGCGCACCCGCCCGAGCTTCACCATCACCGCAGTGGAGATCATGTTCAGCACGAGCTTTTGCGCGGTGCCAGCCTTCATGCGCGTGCTGCCGGTGATGAACTCCGGTCCGACGGCGACTTCGATCGCGTGATCTGCGAAGAGGGAGGCCTTGCTCCCGGGGTTGCAGGTGAGGCAGGCGGTCGTGATCTTGCGCGCGCCGCATTCGGCGAGTGCGCCGACCACATAGGGCGTGTTGCCTGAGGCGGCAATGCCAAGGACGATGTCCTTTGCGCCGACTCCCTGGCTGCGCAGGTCTTTCCACCCCTGCGCGGTGTCGTCTTCAGCGAATTCGACCGCCTTGCGAAAGGCCGTGTCTCCGCCCGCGATGATCGCGATGACCTTGCCGTGGACCCCGTAAGTGGGCGGGATCTCGGACGCATCGACGACCCCGAGCCGGCCGCTGGTCCCGGCGCCAATGTAGAACAGCCGCCCGCCTGCCTTGAGTTTTCGCACGGTCACGGCCACAAGCCGCTCCAGCGGCGCAATCACGCCGGCGATGGCCACCGGTACCTGGCGGTCCTCGCGGTTCACATTGGTGAGCAGGTTGCGGATGCTCATCCGCTCGAGTCGACGATAGGCCGAGGGTGCCTCGGTGACTGTCGCCGGCTGGGGTCGCACGGGTTTCGCTCGGGCTTTCAACGACCGCTTTCGGCGACCCGGGTCAGCGGACCTGCTTCTGCATACCCGCGCCGGCGCGCTGCGCGACGATGAGGTTGGACCGGGTGTCGCGGAAATCGTGGTACTGGTAGCCGAAGGTGAAAGGTAGCGGCGAAGGGAGCTGGGCCTTGTAGGCGCGGTTCAGCTCGACCTGATAGGCGCCGCCGAAAGGCGGGATAGGGCGCCCGTACCGGCCATGCAACTGCAGGTTCCAGCCGCGGTTTTCGAGCATCGAATACGGCACCCCGGTGTCGTCCTGGACGATCACGCCGCTGATGTCGAGCAGGGCGGAGCGCATCTGGCGGAATTCGCTGCCATGCAGGAGGTAGGAGGCCGACTTGATGAAAGTCGTCGTCGGCGCGAGGCTGCGCACATACGAGATGAACTCAGGGTAGTGGGCGAGCCCCTTGTCCGCGGCATCCACGGTGAAATAGTGGACGCGCTGCAGATTTCCCGTGCCCTGCGCGATGTACTCGATGGTGACGCCCTTGAGCTGCCGCATCGGCTGGCCCTCGGCCGCGGTTTCCCGCGGCAGCGGCGCCAGCTCGTAGGGCGCGATGCGCACGATTTCCATCCCGGAAAGCGCCATCGAGAGCATGAACACGGGCAGCACGCCGCGCAGGTGCGAGGTGCGAAGCTGCCTGGTCATGCTGTCGGTGATGAAGTAGTTGCGCTCGAGGAAAGTGCTCATCGCCATGCGCACGTCCGAGGTGAGTTGCCCGAGGGCGCGCTCGCTCATCGCGTCGATGTTGGGGACTTCACCAATGTGCTCGAGGCCGAACATCACGATCGTGTCGCACGCAGGGAACAGCCAGTGCGCGTTCAGGAAGTCCGGGCCGCTGAAGGGATACATCAACGTCCCGCCCGCCGGGCAGGACTGCCCCAGCTTGGCGTCCCGCCAGGTGGTCATCGCGGCCACCTGCCGCCCATAGAGGCGAACCCAAGAGGAGCGCATGAAGTCGCTGTGCTCCTTCCAGGCCGCACTCTGGACAAAGGCGTGGGCCGAGCTCGGGAGGCCGGCCATCAGTTGCGCGGTGGCGTTGATTCTTGCGCGAGCCGGGTCGGGTTCTCCCGTATTCGGAACGCCTGCCGCGGCCAGGCTGGCGATACCGAGCGCGAGCGCGGCCACTCCCATGCGGAATTGCGTGTTGCCGAACATTCCCCTCTCCCTGAAAGACCCGCATGGTGGACTACGTTGGACCCGATATTGCGCGCTTGCCGCGTAAAACTCTGTGCAGTCACCGAACACCTTGGTAGTAAGGAGCCGCGGCTCGCCGTTGGGTATCGGAAACCGTCCCGATCGCTTGTCGGCTTTGTCCTACTGGGGCCGTCGAAGTCGAAACCGCCTCAGACAGGGCCTAACGCGCCAGGCAGGATTTGGACGACACGCCTGCAAGGAGAATTCGCTCCTGGGCGGGAGCGAGGAGGTCAGGAAGGGAGCAGGTGGGCGATCGAGTTCGCGTAGTAGCGCAGCATCGGCAGCTCTTCGAGCCGCGCGGAGTAAAGCCCTTCGTACTCGTCCACCAAGTGCCGCAGCCGGAGCATGCGCAAGCCGACGTCCAGCGCGTAGTCGAGGTCCCGCCGCGGCACATAGACATGGGCCCCGGCGGCATCGAGGGCATCGAGGATCGCCTCGACCTCCGCCTTCAGCTCGAGCGCCGACAAACCCTTGCCCGAGTTGCGGACGAATACCGTTGCCATCAGCGGCACCGGCAGGACTGGGACGACCTTGCCCACGGAAGCCATCAGGTGCTTGCCCAAGCCCGCCATCTGCACCTGGCGGTCTTCGCGGGTCATGGAAGAAAAGTCCAGGCCCCGCTCGGCGCAGTAGGCGCGCATCGAAACCGGCGAGCCGAAGTTGACGCAAGCGTAGCCGAAGCGATGCCATTCGCTTTTCACCAGCAGCCGCAGGTTCCGGAGCATGAAGCGCAACGTGCCGCTCGCGGCTTTCGCCTTGGAGGACTTCGCCGCCTCCGGATTGATCGACAGCAGCAGTGTGCGGTCTTCCAGGACGCGGTCGTAGTTGATGCCAAGAGGAATGAACACGACATCGCGCTCGCCGGTGGTCTTGAAGCCGCGCATCATGTAGTCGAGCACCCCGAGGCGCGGCTCGCGCATGCGCCCGTCGCGCGAGAGGCCGCCTTCGGGAAACACGGCCTGCGGCACGCCGGCTTCGGTCGCCATGGCGATGTAGCGCTCGAGCACCTTGCGGTAAAGGTCGTCCTTGGAGTTTCGCCGCACGAAATAGGCGCCCATGGAGCGGATGAGGTGCGAAAGCGGCCAGATGCGGGCCCACTCCCCGACCGCATACGACAGCGCCGCCTGGTCCGCGGCCAGGTACCCGGCCAGCACGTAGTCCATGTTCGAGCGATGGTTCATGACGAAGACCACCGTGGCGTCCGGGTCGATGGCGGCCAGTCCTTCGGTGTCGACGTAGCCCAGCCGGACGCGATAAAGCGCCTGCGCGACACGCCGGCCGACCCAGTAGCCGATGCGGAAATACAGGTACGCGTTGAACGCGGGCACCGTTTCGCGCGCGTAGCGCTCGACCATGGCCTGCGCGATTTCTGGCGGCACCTTGTTCGAGGCCGTGAACGTGCGCGCGGCTTCCTGCACGCGGGGGTCGTAGAGCAGGCGGTCGATGAGCACGCGCCGCTTGGTGCGCTGGAAAGGACGAATGCCGATCTTGAGGCGCGCCGAAACCTCGTCGATCAGCTTTTCGGCCGAGGACGACGCTACGAAGCGAAGCGCCGGGAGCACGAGATGCTCGAGCAGCGCCAGCGCGGCCAGTGCACACAGGATTGCGAACAGCACAAACGGGACGGTGACTGCGTCGGTCATCGGCTCCTCCCCTTGCGGCTAGGGTAGGGGGCCGGTCGTGCGAACGCAAGGCCGGGCCTCGTTCCGGCCCCGGGGCCTTCCCTTAAAAACTAGGGGGCCAACGCGGCCACCGTGACGCCGCGCACGCCGTGGCGCTCCATGGCGGCGGCGACCATGCCGGTCGATTTCGCCTCTTCGGCGAAGGCGCGAAGGTAACGCGCGGCGTCGGCGCGGCCCTTGGGCGTGCCGATGGCCTGCTGGATGGCGGTAAAGCGTCCCTCGAGCACGCGGGAGCCCGGCATTTTCTCCGCGTCGGTCACCAGGCGCGGCCTGAGACCGGCGAGCGCATCGAATCCGCCCGCGAGGAACTGCTGCCACGACGCTTCGATGCCCTCGACGCGCACGAGCTCGGCGGCCTTGAGCGTGCGGGCGAGATAGAGGTCGTAGGCGCTGCGGCCCGAAATCGAGATCCGCACGCCCTTGCGGTCCACATCGTCCAGCGACTCGATCGGCGAGCCCGGCGGCACGAGGTAGGTCGCCTCGATCTCCAGGTAAGCGGCGGTAAAGTCGATCTCGCTCGCGCGCGCCGGTTCGGCGCCGAGGAAGGCTACATCCCATGTGCCGGTCTTCGCGGCATCGGCCACCTTGCCGGGGGAATCGTATCCGGTGAATTCGACCTCGACGCCGAGGCGATGCGCGAGCTCGCGGGCGAGGTCCGGCACGATGCCGCGGGCGATGCTGCCGGCCTTGTACTCGGTGATCAGCAGGAAATTCGAAAGGTTGAGCGCGGCGCGCAGCTTGCCGGTGGGCGTGAGCTGCGAGCGGGCGGCGGGCGGGAGTTCAGTCATTGCGCATGTATCCATTGAGGTCGGGAGTAGACAAAGTGCGGTCGAGATAGCCAAAGGTGCCGTGCTCTTTCGCCTCTTTCGCGGCGTCCAGGAGCCCGGTGATCGCCGCGCGGTAAAGCGAGGTCGCGAGGCTGATCCGCTTCACGCCCGCGGCTTCGAGCTCGGCCACCGGGAACGATTTTCCCCTGATGCCGGCCATGAAGTTGAAGGGTTTCGCAAGGCTGGCGCAGACGGTGCGCACCGAGGCGAGGTCCGGCAACCCGGGCGCGAAGAGTACGTCGGCGCCGGCCTTCTCGAAAGCCTGCAGGCGCCGGATCGTGTCGTCGAGGTCGGGGTTGCCCCTGAGGAAATTTTCGGAGCGGGCGGTCAGCATGAAATGGAAAGGCAGCTTGCGCGCGGCTTCCACGGCTGCGGCAATGCGCTCGGCCGCGTGCGCAAGGTCGTAGAGCGGCTTGTCCTTGCTGCCAGTGGCGTCTTCGATCGACCCGCCGACGAGCCCGGTTTGCGCCGCCAGCCGGATGGTTTCCGAGACGTCCTTGGGCGAATCCCCAAACCCTTTTTCCAGGTCGGCCGCAACGGGCAGGTCGGTGGCTTCGACGATCGCGCGCGCATGTACGAGCGCCTCCTCGCGCGTGACTTTGCCGTCGCGCTTGCCGAGCACCCCGGCGCAGGCGCCGCTCGAGGTGGCGAGCGCTTCGTAGCCCAGACCCGCGAGGACGCGTGCGGAGCCCGCGTCCCAAGGGTTAGGGAAAACGAATGCGCCTGGCTTGCGGTGCAGCGCCATGAAGCGCTCGGCTTTCTCGTTCTGTGTGGGCATTCGCGACATCCTCGTCGGGGCTTGGGCGTTCAACCCTGGTGCCGCGAATCCATGCGGCGCGTTTCACGCAATAATAGTCCACTTTGGAATGCGGGCGAGGCTCGCAGTAGCCCCCGTTGCTGCCTGCCGGGAGGCTTGCGGATCGCGAAGAATGTACTGGTACCGATACGCCAACTGGCAGGAGAGCGGCACCAGTACTTGATCGTGAGACCTGAATGTTGTGAAATCGAAGGTAGCGGATGGCGACGAAGGGCCTGGAGAATACCGAGCCGGCCAAGGTCGATTTCGAGGTGTTCTGGGTCATCAGCTTCAAAAAGTTGCAGAGACTTTCTACATAAAAGGCGGTAATAGTCCCGCTTTTGCCCGGCCGTTTTCCGGGGTCTGGCTTATCATGTCGGCTGCACGAAAATGGCTCCGAAAATCGACCTGAAATACAAGCCCAAAGAACGGTCCAATACCCATCATCCGCAGCGCGCTCATTCCGGGGGATTCATTGGCAACATTGCTCTTCTATCAAAAGCCTGTCCAACTCAACTCGGACATTCACAAGAACGCGCGCCTGGGCTCGCTTGCCGGCGACTTCAAGTTCTCGAAAGAAACCAACTCGATCCCGCTCGCCGCGGTCGAATTCTTCGACACCGCGCGGGAGTACCCGATCGCCTTCACCGGCAATGAGGGCGGGGCATTGTTCCCGATCGCCCTGGTCGGCGTTCGCCAAAGCGAAAACCTCTTCGTCTCTCCCGAAGGGAAATGGGAGGGCCGCTATGTCCCGGCCTTCGTGCGCCGCTATCCCTTCGTCCTTGCGGAAAAGCAGGATGCGGAAGATTTCAATGTCTACCTGGACGAGGCGTATCCCGGTTTCGGCGCGGCCGGCGGCGAGCGGCTCTTCACCGACAGCGGCGAGCACACGCCGCTGCTCAAGCAGGCGCTCGAATTCCTCAGCACGTACCAGGGTGAGATCAAGCGCACGCGCCTGTTCGTGGAGCGTTTGCAGGCGCTGAACCTGCTGATCCCGCGAGTGCTCGAAGTCGTGCGCCCCAACGAGCAGCCGATGGTGCTGCAGGGATTCAGCGTGGTCGACGAAGCGAAGCTCGCCGCGCTGCCCGATGCGGACCTGCTCGACCTGGCGCGCAGCGGCCTGCTCGCGTGGATCCACGCCCACCTGATGTCGCTCAACAACGTGCCGCTCCTTGGCGA
>Ga0163147_10004411_pt1 | contig 17960 bp, 13 predicted proteins | sample OliLakLV19MP6G1_FD_148597 | JGI IMG/M metagenome (GOLD analysis project Ga0163147, IMG submission 148597) | Freshwater microbial mat bacterial communities from Lake Vanda, McMurdo Dry Valleys, Antarctica- Oligotrophic Lake LV.19.MP6.G1 | ecosystem: Environmental > Aquatic > Freshwater > Lake >...
GAATAGACAAATTAAATTTGTTGTGAATTGTTTTTACCCCTACAAACTTTGCGGCTTTGCGACTTTGCGTGAAAAAAAATAATGTCACGCAAAGACGCAAAGGAATACACAAATTAAATTTGTTGTGAATTGTTTTTACCCCTACAAACTTTGCGGCTTTGCGACTTTGCGTGAAAAAAAAATCTCCATTTAATTAATAACTTATTTTGGTTTAAATTTACCTCCTTGATGAGAATAGGGTTACTTTTTACCGTTTTAATACTATTTTTTTTGCTGCTTACTTTTTGTTCAAAGAAAGAAGTTACAGGTAGTGACGACTCGCCATATTTAAATCAAAACGATACTGTGCAATATGTTGGGATGGAAACATGCCGCCTTTGCCACGCTGATCAACATTCCACTTTTATTCACACCGGAATGGGTTTAAGTTTTGATAACGCCACGCATGAAAAAAGCGCCGGAATTTATGATGAACATGCAGTTGTTTTCGATACACTGAATAATTTATGGTATAAACCATTTTGGCAAAACGATACCCTGAAGATACTGGAATTTCGATTGTTTGACGGCGATACCATTCACAAACGTTCAGAATCAATTGCCTATATAATAGGAAGCGGACAACACACCAATTCGCATTTGATCAACATAAACGGATATATTTATCAGGCCCCTATCACCTTTTACACGCAAAAAAAGCAATGGGACATGGCACCCGGAATGGAAAGCGGATTCAGTTCTCGTTTTTCCCGCATCATTGAAAGTGAATGTATGAACTGCCATAACGGGATTCCGGAAATGATAGCAGGTTCCGTGAACAAATACAAGGTAATTCCAAGTGGAATAGATTGCGAACGCTGTCATGGTCCCGGTAGTTTACACGTGGCAAGAGTAAGTAATAATATTTTAGTAGATACTTCCAAAGAAATTGATTACTCCATTGTTAATCCACGAAAATTATCGGTGGAATTGCAAAATGAATTGTGCAATCGCTGTCATTTACAAGGCGTAAGTGTTTTAAATGAAGGCTCCAGCTTTTTCGATTTTAAACCGGGAGACAAAATATCCGATCACTGGAATATATTTTTACCGGTGTTTGACGGCACAAACGATAAATTTTTAATGGCATCGCAGGCAGATCGTTTACAACAATCAGCATGTTTTATTAAATCCCAAAAAATATCCTGCATTACTTGTCACAACCCGCATGTTAGTGTAAAAAATACACTAAGTGTTCAATATAATAATGCATGTTTGAGTTGCCATACCCAAAATGTGAATTTTTGCACCGAAACGGAGGTAGCCAGAATGGATATGGATAATAATTGCAGTGGCTGTCATATTCCGAAATCAGGAGCAATTGATATTCCACATGTTTCCATTTCCGACCATAAGATACAAATTCCAACAAAAGAAACAATAAAAAAGAATGGAAGTTTTCAGGGATTAAAATGTATGACCAATGAGAACCCGGATGCTTTAACTATGGCAAAGGGATATTTACAGTATTATGAAGCTTTTAACAATGAGGCCTTACTTTTGGACAGCGTTCAATTTTATTTGAATAAGGTAAAAAATAAAGATGACGTTTATCGAAAATCCCTTATTCATCTCTATTATTTACAGAATAGTTTCAATAAAATCATAGAAGCAGCTGCTCAATTTAATACAGAAAAATCGATAGATATGTGGACAGCTTACCGAATTGGCGAGGCTTATTTATCGGAGGGAAAATATCCCGAGGCTGTCACTTATTTTTCGAAAGCCGTAGTATTACAACCGCTCAATCTCGATTATAATTTCAAGCTTGCAACAGCACAATTATTTTCCGGTGAAATAAATGCCGCTGAAAAAAAATATCAGTTTATTGTAACGGAAAACCCGACTTATTATTTAGCCTGGAACAATCTTGGGGTAATCCAAATGAATTCGGGCAGACTGAAAGAAGCGGAACAAAGTTTTCTTAAAACGATACAGCTTGATCCTGACTACAGTAATGCCCGATTAAAACTTGCCGAATTATACCTCAATACAAGACAGAAAAACAAGGCAAAAGAGGTGATCGATTACCTGAAGGCTAATTACCCGAACGACCCTGCTGTTAACCAACTGCTGTTGAAACTGAGATCAATTTAATGCTATATTTGCGGGGAATCCGGAAAAGATGAATATTTTACCTGCTAAGCTAAAACGAACGATTGTAAACAAATACATCCTATTTGTAGAAAAATCGAAGCATACCAGTATTCCCGGTTTTGATAAGATACCCATTTATGACGTGGTTACTTTTTTTCGTCAGGAGATCAAACGCGATCAATTACCGGTTCGCGCATCGGCAATATCATTTAATTTTTTACTGGCAATATTCCCATCCATCATTTTTTTATTTACGTTAATTCCCTATATACCGATAGCGGGACTGGATGTTCTCATTCATAAATTTTTTAAGGACGTTTTGCCCGACAGCGGATATACATTTTTGGAATCAACTATCACAGGAATAACAGATATTAAACGCGGTGGATTATTATCCATTGGTTTCGTATTTGCATTCTATTTCTCCACAAATGGAGTTAGAATGCTCATACTTACTTTTAATAAGGACCATACCATTTATTCCAGAAGGGGGTTTTGGAGGCACAGAATAGCTTCGATGCGACTCACGGTATATTTATTTATTCTTTTTTTCCTTTCCCTTATTCTCATCATAACCGGTGATAATGTGGTAAACTGGGTTGGTGAATTGATACATTGGCAAGATAAAACAGGAAAGTTATTTCTTACAATTGTACAATATGTTATCTTACTGATGTTGTTTTTTTCGGGCATTTCCTTTATCTACTATTATGGTCCGGCTGTAAAACACCGATGGCGTTTTGTTACTCCGGGGGCAACTTTTGCAACCATTTTTTCTATACTCACTTCCTTAGTATTTGGGTATCTGGCGAATAATTTCCTGAGCTATAACGAAGTGTATGGCTCAATTGGAACATTAGTAGTATTAATGATCTGGATCAATTTAAATTCCTTGGTTTTACTCGTTGGATTTGAAATTAACAATAGTATTGATGTGAATCGGGTGCTGCGTCATAAGATACAAAAAGAAGAGGAACCTCCCTCCTTTTAAGGCTCCTCAAATTGCAAATGACATTTATTCGTGATATTCTTATTATCACCTGGCCATGCGGGGCAATAGACAAGTGTGCAAATATTGCAACCAATGCCTTTTAAGATGTGAAGGAAACATTTTGTCCTAAACAAGTTGCAATTCCTGAAATAAATAAAAACCCCGTTTTTAAAATATCACCCAATCAGTCTTCTGATAATTTATTAATCCAATATAAAATTCCAGATGTTTCCAATATTGAATTATTTATTTCAGATAGTATGGGCAGAAGAATGGAAACTTTATTTACCGGAAAACAAAATAATGACATTCAAACTATATCTTGAAAATGACAACGTATCTGTTTCAAAATACTTTCTGAAATTAATTATAACCAATATGGCTTTATAGAAACTGGTCCGTGATAACCACCGAAACAGAACCTATCTGTTGCAGAGCAAAATAATGTGAAAAATAATTTTCTATATTGATCTCCTCCTGAATTTCTATTATTTTATGTAAAAAATGATCTTACTTATCCTCACAATCAAATTGTAAACATCGGTTTTCCTGCATCGCGTGGATCATCAGCCGCAACATATTTTCATTCGGATATACCCGAAGTGACAAGGTGTTTTTTTAGGAATACAGGGCATGCACTCCGGTGTTTAATCTGTTTTTTTACAAGGTTCGCAAGACTTTCTGTATGCCAGCCTGTGTTGATCAGTTTTTCGTGTTGAGTGGATGAGAGCATAAGTTTTCAGTTATAATAAGTTTGATAATAGATTAGTGTTGTAACAAAACTAATTACCGCCAGTAAAATCGAAACCACCATTTACAAGGTTGGTTTCTCTCTTTTTAACGATACATTCCCTTGTTGTAATGTTTTCAGAAAAAGGGAAGTATTACCTAAAATTAAATTCCGCAAAATAAAATATTAAGTAATAGAAGTAGCTGAAACCAACCAGGCAAGCAGCATCTCCCACAACATCAGTCCATAACCAAATATGCTCAATAAAATAAGCCAGTTGATATTCAAAATAATTTCCACCACCGGCAAAACTGATTCCACAAGCTTAAAAACCCTGTTTCTAACCGACTGCGCCGGAACGGAAAAATTGTAATTTAAAAAAAACAATATCTGGGTCGTTAGCGCAGCATAGAAAATCTGTAAATTTAGAAAAAATGAATTTTTGGAGAAATAAAGCTAAAAAAGTAAATAAAATATGGTCTCCAACAAAAAATCCCGCTATCGCGGGACTGCCTTTCGTTTGCGGAGAGTCAGGGATTCGAACCCCGGGAGGCTTACACCTCAACAGTTTTCAAGACTGCCGCAATCGACCGCTCTGCCAACTCTCCGGGGCAAAGATAGATTAAGGCATCCACGTTTTAAAATATTTCAAAAAATATAGTAACTTGCAGGAGCGACCTATTTATTTAACTTCTAAATTTCCTGTTATGTCAACTGTCCACAAAATTCTGGAGAAAAAGAGAAAAACCCCCTTCACAATCCACCCCGACATTTCTGTCTATGATGCTTTGAAAAAAATGATGGAAAACAATATCGGTGCGCTTATCGTGATGCGCGGAGATAATTTCATCGGATTATTCACAGAAAGAGATTATGCCCGCAAGGTGGTGCTCAGGGAAAGAACTTCCAGAGAAACGCAAATCAATGAGATCATGGATGAAAATTGTGAACTGGTTTCTTCGTCCACCCCAATTAAAGATTGTATGAATCTCATGACAGAAAACTCTATCCGTTATTTGCCCGTAATCGATGATGGAAAGCTGACCGGTATTATTTCCATAGGCGATGTGGTGAAATCTATCATTGAAGATCAACAATTCACTTTAAGTCAATTGGAGAATTATATCAATGATTCGAGATAAAGGATAAATTTTGATGACTGATCTTTAATCTACTTGCTTACTTGTGCTAATTATTAAAACCTGTTAATAACAGCATTACCCTTTTGATATGTAATACTAATTTCCGTATTTCGCAATCAATTAGCTCCACTATTTTTCTGATTGGAGTTAACCCAAATATTTGCAAACCTAATTTTAAGTATGAAAAAATATTTATTGCTCCTGTTTTTATGTATTTCACAGATACTTTTTGCTCAAAAAAGTAAAAACCAAAACACTGTTGTTGAATTACCTTTCGATACCACTATTACCAATCAATTAGAATTCCGCAATGTAGGCCCGTGGAGAGGTGGAAGAAGTACCGCAGCGGTTGGAGATCCTGAAAATAAACAATTGTTTTATTTTGGAGCAACCGGTGGAGGCGTTTGGAAATCGAATGATGGCGGAAATAATTGGAACAATATTTCCGATGGATTTTTTGGTGGTTCGGTGGGATCTGTTGCGGTTAGTAAAAGTGATCCTTCTGTTATTTATGTGGGAATGGGTGAAAATTCTATGCGCGGAAATGTAAGTGAAGGTTTTGGAATGTGGAAAAGCGAAAATGGCGGAAGAAGTTGGAAAAATATTGGTTTAAATGATTCACGTCATATTATGCGTGTTGTAATACATCCGAAAAATGCTGATGTAGTTTATTGTGCAGCGCTTGGACATTTATTCGGACCAAATAATGAACGCGGAGTTTTTCGTTCAATAGATGGCGGAAAAAATTGGGAAAAAATAATGTTTGTTACTGATAATGCAGGAGCCTGCGATCTGGTTATGGATCCCAGTGATCCAAATATTTTAGTGGCAACTTTCTGGAATGTAAAAAGAACGCCGTATTCATTAGAAAGTGGTGGGCCGGGTTCAGGAATTTATAAAACAACAGATGGTGGAGATAATTGGACTAATATCAGTTCCAATAAAGGACTTCCAAAAGACACTTTGGGAATTATAGGTATTACCATTTCAAGATCAAATCCAAATATTTATTATGCTATAATAGAATCAAAAACAGGTGGCGTTTTTAAAAGTACAGATGCCGGAAAAACCTGGACGAAAACAAATTCGGAAAGTAATTTGCGACAAAGAGCATGGTATTTTTCTAAAATATTCTGCGATCCATCCAATGAAAATATTGTTTATGTATTAAATGTAGAATTTTGGAAAAGCACAGATGGCGGAAAAACATTTTCTTCGATTAATACTCCGCATGGTGATCACCATGATCTATGGATAGATCCAAATGATGCACAGCGGATGATCATCGCAGATGATGGTGGAGCGCAGGTTTCCTTCGATGGCGGAAAAAACTGGAGCACTTACTACAATCAGCCAACAGCACAAATTTATCGCGTAACAACCGATAATGATGTGCCTTACAGATTATTAGGCGCGCAGCAGGATAATTCTTCACTCAGAATTAAACACAGAAGTGAAGACGGACAAATAGATGGAAATGACTGGGAACCAACTGCAGGATTTGAAAGCGGACATATCGTTGCTGATCCCGATAACTATAATATCGTTTATGGTGGAAATTATTCCGGATTTATTGGGATTTATAATCACCTAAATGGCGATAGCAGAAATATTACCGTTTGGCCAAACGATCCGTTAGGACAAGGAGCTGATATTCAGAAATATCGTTTCCAATGGAATTTCCCTCTGTTCTTTTCTCCACATGATCCGAATAAATTATATGCTGCCGGCAATGTATTATTTTCTACAACAGATAATGGAACAACATGGAATGCAATATCTCCTGACCTTACCACAAACGATAAAAATAAACAACAGCCAAGCGGAGGAATTATTACAAAAGACAATACCGGTGTAGAAGTATATTGCACTATTTTTGCGGCAGCGGAATCGCCCATAGAAAAAGATCTTATATATACCGGTAGTGATGATGGTTTGATCCATATATCAAAAAACGGTGGACAAACCTGGGAAAATATTACACCTACTGATTTGCCAAAATTTACAATGATAAACTGTGTTGAGCCTGATCCCTTGCAAAAAGGTAAAATGTATTTTGCAGGAACAAGATATAAATCAGATGATTTTACACCTTATTTATATTTAACGGAGGATTATGGCAAAAACTGGAAAAAAATAACGAATGGAATTAACAAAGATCATTTTACTAGAGTAATTCGCGCTGATAAAAAAAGAAAAGGATTATTATATTGTGGAACAGAATATGGCATGTATATATCCTTTAATGATGGTTCTAATTGGGTTCCATTTCAAAACAATCTCCCTTTAGTTCCTATAACGGATATGACAATAAAAAACAATGATCTGATTCTTGCAACACAAGGGAGAGGATTTTGGATATTGGATGATATTAGTGTTTTGCAGGAAATGAATAATGAAATGTCTAAAAAAACATTCCACGTATATACCATTCGAGATAGTTACAGAATTCAAGGTTATCAAAATGAAACGCCGGTAAATGCCGGAAAAAATCCTAAACCCGGATTAGTTATCAACTATTACATACCATCAAAGCCCGGCAGCACCACTGAACCCGATTCCGGAAAAACATTAATGATTAAATTATATGATAGCAACAATAAACTTATTAATACCTATTCTTCAAATTCAACAGATAAAAATTTAAAATTGGAATTTCAGAACGGATTAAATCAGTTTAACTGGAACTTTGAATATGCAGCAGCAAAAAAAGTAGAAGGAATGTTTTTATGGAATGGAACACCGGGTGGACCTTCCGCAGCACCAGGTGCTTATAAAGCCGAGATCAAATATGGCAGCGATAGTGTTTTGATGAATTTCAAAATTTTACCCGATCCGAATTCGGAAGCTAAAATGGAGGATTACCAACTTCAACATGATTTTTTAGTGCAGATACTTGATAAATTTAATGAGATACAAAATGCAATAAATGATATGTGGTCGTTGCAAAAACAAATGGATGATTATATTGATAAATTAGGGGATACAGCTCCTAAAGAATTAAAGGATTCGGTTGCTGCTTTAAATAAACAAATGACCACAATTATTGAATCCATGTATGAAACAAGAAATAAAAGCAATCAGGATATGTTGAATTATGGGATTAAACTGAACGATAAATTGGCAGGAGTATATAATGCAGCTTCCAATGGTAATTTCCGTCCATCAAAAAATCAAATATCCGTTTTTGATGAACTGAGCAAACAGGCGGATATTCAGTTAAACAAATACAGGGAGATCAAAAAAACGGAGGTTAACAAAATAAATGACATGATCAGGTCGCTTAATCTGCCGGTAATAGTGGTGCAGGAGGAGAAGTAAAAAAGACCGGTAAACCTCTGTATCAGCGCAGGTAATAATAATTTATTTGCAAATATTTTACTTTTATAACACAATTCGTATTTTTGGCTTTAGCTAAATAAAACCCAATTTGCTTGTTATGAAAAAAATATTTTTAGTGATCGGATGTCTGTTATTCGCAGATCAGATGTATTCTCAGGTAATTAATATTGAAGATAAACGCATTAAAACGGATACGGTAGGATGGGCAGGAAGCGGCGAAGCATCCGTTTATATGAGCAAGAATAATGATTATGTGTTATCTGTCCTCACCGATTTGCATATTCAGTATAAAACGAAAAAAAGTTTGTTTCTTTTATTAACCGATATAGCAACAGTTCAGGTAAATGAAAATCAAAAATTTGTAAATTCCGGATTTCAGCATTTTAGGTATAATTATAAAATAAGAGATCGGTTTGTTTGGGAAGCATTTGTGCAGGGTCAATATAATGAACCACTCGCAATTGACCTTCGAATATTAACTGGAACAGGGCCTCGGTTTAAAATTGTAGGAACTGATGAATTTAGGTTATATGCAGCTGCCTTATATATGTACGAAAATGAAAAAAATACAGGTGTGGAGGTTCCACAACAAAATCATCGCTTAAGCAGTTATATTTCTTTTACTTTATCTCCGAAAGAAACTTATTCAGTTGTAAGCACCACTTATTTTCAACCAAAGTTTGATGATTTTTCTGACAGACGGATATCCACTTCACTGGATATAAAATCTTTCCTTACTAAAAAATTATATTTAGTAGTTAATTACAACTTGCTCGACGATTCTGAACCGGCTGCAGGAGTAGTAAATACAATTTATGAGCTGACAGCAGGTTTGGGTTTGGAGTTCTAACTTATTTCATCTGTATTGTTTTATTTGTTGCAAAGATGTGGTGTGTGTTTAAAATGTGTATCTCATTTTATTTTTTCACGCAATACCATATTTAAATTACTATTTACATTTTATTTTCCTTTGCATCTTTGCGACTTTACGTGAAATTTTTGTATTTTTTGAACGCCGTGGTTATTGTTTCTATAAGCCGTGGTTGGTGTTCCAACCACTTGGGAAATTATTTTTTAATTTATTGCATCCTGTAATTCTTTCAATTTCATCAATGCCTCAATTGGTGATAAAGAATTAATATCCAGATTTTGAAGAAGTTCCCGAATTTTTACAAGCTGAGGGTCATCCATACTGAACATATTTAACTGGAAAGTTTGTTGTTTGATCTTTTTAATTTCATTGTGTAATTCGGAACCGATATTTTTTTGTTCCAATTGTTTTAGTATTTCATTGGAACGTTTTACAATTTGCTGAGGCATTCCTGCCATGCGGGCAACGTGAATTCCGAAACTGTGTTTACTGCCACCCGGCTGGAGCTTTCTAAGAAACAATACCTTATTGCCTGCTTCTTTTGTGCTTACATGAAAATTCTTAATCCTTTCGAATTTATTTTCCAGTTCACTCAATTCGTGATAGTGCGTTGCAAATAACGTTTTCGGTTTTGCGTAAGGATTTGTGTGCAAATATTCACATAGACTCCAGGCAATAGAAATTCCATCGAAGGTGGAGGTTCCTCTTCCAATTTCATCCAATAATATTAAACTTCTGTTGGAAATATTATTCATAATGGAAGCAGTTTCATTCATCTCCACCATAAAGGTAGATTCTCCACTTGAAATATTATCACTTGCTCCTACACGTGTAAATATTTTATCTACAATTCCGATTTTTGCTTCTCTTGCAGGCACAAAACTTCCCATTTGTGCCATTAGCACTATTAAAGCTGTTTGCCTTAACAATGCAGATTTTCCTGCCATGTTAGGGCCGGTAATAATAATGATCTGTTGCGTTTCAGAATCAAGGAAAATATCGTTGGGAATATAATTTTCCCCAACAGGTAAATGATGTTCAATTACAGGATGTCTGCCTTCCTTAATATCCACCATTCCCGATAAATCGGCATCGTCAAATAATTCGGGTCTTCTATACGTATTTTGAATAGCGGTATTTGCAAAATTGAGTAATACATCCAATCGCGCAGCAATACCTGCATTTAATTGAATGGGTTGAACATATTCGTTGAGTGCGAATATCAGTTCATCATATAATTTTTGTTCCAGAGATACTATTTTTTCCTCCGCACCCAATATTTTTTCTTCATATTCCTTTAAAAGTGGCGTAATGAATCGTTCACCACTGGTTAAAGTTTGTTTTCTGATCCAATCAACAGGAACAGTATCTTTATATTTATTGGTTACTTCCAAATAATATCCAAATACATTATTAAATCCGATTTTCAAACTCGGAATTCCTGTGCGAATAATTTCTTCTTGCTGCAATTTTAATAAAAAATCCTTACCCGAATTACCGATCTCCCGCAACTCATCGAGATCTGCATTTATTCCTTTTTTAATAAGATTACCTTTATGAATTTGGACAGGAGCATCTTCTGTTAATTCGGCATCAATTCGTTTCTTAATTAATTCGCATAGATTGATCTGATCTCCTATCTTTTGCAAATGGGGATTTTCCGTTTTCAATAAATAAGATTTCAGGTCTGCTAAAGCATGTAATGCCCTGTTCAATTGCAATACTTCCCTCGGATTTATTTTCTGCATCGACACCTTAGAAATAATTCTTTCCAGATCACCAATTGCTTTTAATGAATTTCCAATATTTTTCGAAAGTTCAGGATTTTTTATAAGATGCTCAACCGTATCAAGTCTTACTTCAATTGCGTGTTTATCCTTTAATGGCATCAATATCCATCTCCGCAACAAACGTGTTCCCATTGGCGTGATACTGTGATCCAACACTTTTAACAGAGAACTTCCCTCCTCATTAAAAGAATGCACCAATTCAAGATTTCGGATAGTAAATCTGTCGAGCCAAACATATTGTTCCTCCGGTAAACGGGAAACAGCTGTAATATGGCCGAGATTATTGTGTTCCGTATCTTTTAAATAATGAATACACGCTCCTGCTGCAATAATTGAGTGTTCCAATTCCTCTATTCCAAATCCTTTTAAAGAGGTGGTTCCGAAATGGGTTAATAATTTTTCCTTTGTATAATCTTCCGCAAAAATCCAATCGTCCAATCCGTATACATAAAATTTATTTCCGAATAATTCTTTAAAATGCTTAACCTGAAATTTCGGTAAAATAATTTCTGCGGGTTGCAAACTGTGCAGTAATTTTTCGATATAATCATTTTTGCCTTGCGCGACAAAAAATTCACCTGTTGTAATATCTAAAAAACTAATTCCGGCATTTTCTTTTCCCAAAAAACAACTGGCCAAATAATTATTATTTTTTGCTTCCAGCATTTTATCACTGGTAGTAATACCTGGCGTAATTAATTCGGTAACTCCTCTTTTTACTATTGTTTTGGTGAGTTTTGGATCTTCCAGTTGTTCACAAATTGCAACTCTATATCCTGCCCGAACTAATTTTGGAAGATATGCATCTAAAGCGTGATAGGGAAATCCTGCCAATTCAATATGGGTTGCAGAACCATTTGCGCGTCTTGTAAGTACTATTCCCAAAACCTTGGCAGTTATAACTGCATCCTGCGAAAATGTTTCATAAAAATCTCCAACCCTAAACAACAAAATCGCATCCGGATGTTTCGCCTTAATGCGATTGTATTGCCCCATTAACGGGGTTTCTTTTAAGGGTTTCATGTATTGCAAATATACGAAATAAGACACAGGACTAACTTTACCGAAAATTGATTAGTTTAGTTCTGAGTTCTGAGTTCTGGGTTAGCAAACGTTTACATGGTTTGCAAAAGTTTAAGGGATGTGATCCGATTATTGTTCTTTATTCCTTGTTCAATATTCGATATTATTTAATTTCACTAAAAATTTAATTCGAAGCAACAATCTCCAATCCTACAAACTGCCCATTATTTACTGCCCACTGTTTACTTTCCAAAGATATACTCAAACTCTGACCTCCCCTCCTCACTTACAAAGCGGCTTCAACCCTTCCACCAGTCTATCCAGATCAGAAAGACTTGTATAAACATGCGGAGCAATGCGAACCCCGTGAATGTTTTCCCAATTAATTGCAACGCAGTGAATGGAGAGATCGTTGAATAGTTTTGTAGCAATATCTCCCGGTTCGTGGCCCTCAATAGAAAAGTTTGCAATTGCACAAGAAAATTTCGGATTGAGTGAGGTATTTAATTTGAATTTTGGATAGGTAGACAATTTTGAGGTCCAATAATCTTTTAAATATCGCAAACGTGCTTCTTTGCGTTCGGGTCCTATCATTAAATGAAAATCAATTGCATTTGCAATAGAATATTCAATTGGAAATGATCGTGTTCCAAGATTTTCGAATTTGCGAATATTATTAATATCCTGCGTTTCTGGTGCACCCATTAATGGCCAAACCTTTTGTATCTTTTCTTTTTTGATCCACAATATTCCTGTACCAATGGAAGAACTCAGCCATTTATGCAAGCTGGTTCCATAATAATCTGCACCAAGTTCAGGAATTTTAAAAACAAAATGCCCGAAAGTATGCGCTCCATCAACCATTACTTCCGGACCTTTTGCATGCACCGCATCTGCAATTTCTTTTACCGGATTAATATGACCTGTCCAGTTAATGATATGATTTACCTGTACTAATTTAGTTCGCGCTGTAATTTGTTCGGTATATTTGTTTACAAGATAATCTTTACTATCCGTAGGCAAATCCAACTCCACCCATTTAATTATAATACCATCTCTTTTTTCGCGTTGTTTCCATGCATTTATCATATTTGGATAATCCTGTTTGGTGAGAATTACTTCATCCCCTTTTTCGAGATCTAGTCCAAAAATAATATTATCAAGTGCTTCCGTTGTATTTCTATTGATTGCAATTTCATCTATATCACAACCTGCCAAATCTGCAATTTTTTTGCGGAGGCTTTCTCTTCCTTTATCCAATATTTGCCACATGTAATAACTCGGCCCCTCATTTGCCATTTTATTAAATCGGTCTAAGGCATCCTGCACCACCTTTGGGGAAGGGCTTACACCACCATTATTTAAATTAATAAGGGTTGCAGAAGTAGTATAGGATTCTTTGATCATACTCCAAAAGTCCTCATCCTGTGCAACAAGTTCGGGAGAGATATTATTTACTCTGTTAATTCCGGCTTTTAATTCTTCACTAAAAACCAATTCGGGTAAAGCAGCAAGACTTACAAGTGCTGATGCTTTTTTTAAGAATGACCTGCGATTTACCATGGAAGTAATTGATAATTGATAATTGACAATGATAGGGAAAATTATTGAGAATGAATAATGAAAGAAGGAATGTCATTGCTTCAGTCAAGTTCACCCTAATCAAAACTCAGAATCCGGAACCTAAAACATTTTTTAAACCTTCTCCCCTACCAAAACAATCTCTTTGAGTTTATCCACCATAAAATCAACTTCCTCCATCGTATTAAACTTGCAAAAAGAAAAACGAACGGCAGCAGAATCTTTTTCGCGGTGAAGATGTGCAATTACGTGGGAGCCTATGCTGCTTCCACTGCTGCAGGCACTTCCTCCACTAACTGCAATACCTGCTATATCCAAATTAAATAACAATAATTCATTTTTTTCACTTGCAGGAAAATTTACATTTAAAACAGTATATAATCCATTTTCCGGGGAATTAAATATTATTCCGGGAAATTCGTTTTTTAGTCTGTTACGCAAATGATCGTGCAGAGATGTAATATATTTTTTTGTCTCCTCTAATTCTGCATATGCAATTTCCAGTGCTTTTGCGAGACCAATTATTCCGTAAAGATTTTCTGTGCCGGCACGCATATTTCTTTCCTGTGCACCACCGTGAATAAGTGGTTTAATACTTGCATCTGCATTTACATAAATAAATCCAACGCCTTTTGGCCCGTGAAATTTATGCGCAGCACAAGAAATAAAATGGATCTTCGTTTTTTGAAGATCCAGCGGGTAATGTGCCATTGTTTGAACAGTATCACAATGAAAAAAAGCATTATAGGTTTTACATAACACACTTACCTTTTCTATATCCAATAAAACACCAATTTCATTATTTGCATGCATCAAACTTACTAAAGTTTTCTCCGATGAATTTTTCAGGATATTTTCAAGATCGGTATAATCGATAGAAGCATCAGGCAACAACTTTACATAACTCAATTTAATTTTTCCTTCTGCTTTTAATGCCTCAACGGTATGAGTTACTGCATGATGTTCAATTTCAGAAGTTACGATATGTGTAACACCCAAGTCGCGAACGCTGCATTGCAAAGCCATATTATTGGCCTCAGTTCCCCCACTCGTAAAAAAGATTTCTCCCGGTGAAACATGGAAAAGTGCTGCCACGAATTTTCGGGCCTTTTCAATAGCTGCTCTAGTCTCTCTCCCATATGAATGGATGGACGATGGGTTGCCATAATGGTTGTTCAGGTAAGGAAGCATTGCCTCTAACACCTTTGCATCAAGGCTGGTTGTGGCTGCATTATCAAAATAAACGCGCATTGGTTTAGGTTATTAGGCAAAGTTACGGATAATAAATAAGTTTAGATTATCATTTTTTAAACCATATATAAGCTCCATGGATCATTCCTTAAGCCTGCAATTCTTAAAACCATCTCCTTAAAGTAAATTCCTAATCGAATCTTACACCCTAAAACACAAGTATATTTTCCTATTGGTAAAGTAGTTAAGACTATTTGAAATCTGACCTTTAAATTTTTCTCTTTTTTTGAAATTTATCGAAAGAAATTAAAATACCCAATTGAGATCAATAAATTATAATTACCGCTTTAAATAAAATAATCGATTATTTTTTTAAATCATTTACATTTTACTCCTGCTTAATTAATCGACAAATATTCTGAGTTTTAAATAGAAGTTTCTTCCGATAATCTAAATTTACAAATTTGGAATTCAATTATTTTCAATATTTTCGAATATTAAATGATATTTTGTTAATCTTTTAAAACTTACATTATGGCAGGAACATTCACACAAATTTACATTCAAACAATTTTTGCAGTCAAGTACCGACAATCGCTCATTTTATCAAAATGGGAGGAAGAATTATATAAATATATAACCGGAATAGTGCAAAATAATAATCAAAAGATGCTTGCAATAAATGGTATGCCAGACCACATTCATTTTTTAATTGGTATGAAACCATCCTGTTGCTTATCTGACTTAGTTCGAGAAATTAAAAAATCGTCCAATGATTTTATCAATACGAAAAATTTTACCGAAGCTAAATTCCAATGGCAGGGAGGATTTGGTGCTTTTTCGTATAGTCACTCCAGTTTAGACAATGTGATAAAATATATTTTAAACCAAAAGAATCATCACAAAAAAGACAGCTTTAAAAATGAATATTTAGGTTTATTAAATGAATTTGAAATTGAACATAAGCCTGAATATTTGTTTGACTGGATTGAATGAAATTCGACAATGATTCAGGCAATCAATATTTTATTTATCGACTTAACCCGGGACCTTTTCAAATAAATAAAAATTTTTTGTCCATACGGTGTGTTTAACATGCGACCCCTTCAGGGTCGGCGGGACAATTGCTGTGGTTTTCTATGTACATGTGATCCCTTCAGGATCAATTAATGTGATATAATTAAACCCGACCCCGAAGGGTCACATGTATATAACACCAAACAACCTAATATCACCGACCCCGAAGGGGTCACATGTTTATACCGCCAAACAAACCATACCCCCGACCCCGAAGGGGTCACATGTTTATAACACCAAACAAACCATATCTCACGTCCCCGAAGGGGTCACATGTTTATAACACCAAACAAACCATACCCCCGACCCCGAAGGGGTCACATGTTTATACCACCAAACAAACCATACCCTCGACCCCGAAGGGGTCACATGTTTATACCACCAAACAAACCATACCCCCGACCCCGAAGGGGTCACATGTTTATACCACCAAACAAACCATATCTCACGACCCCGAAGGGGTCACATGTTTATACCACCAAACAAACCATATCTCACGACCCCGAAGGGGGTCACATGTTTATACCACCAAACAAACCATACCCCCTACCCCGAAGGGGTCACCTGTTTATACCACCAAACAAACCATACCCCCGACCCCGAAGGGGTCACCTGTTTATAACACCAAACAAACCATACCCCCTACCCCGAAGGGGTCACATGTTTATACCACCAAACAAACCATACCCCCTACCCCGAAGGGGTCACATGTTTATACCACCAAACAAACTATACCCCCGACCCCGAAGGGGTCACATGTTTATACCACCAAACAAACCATATCTCACGTCCCCGAAGGGGTCACATGTTTATACCACCAAACAAACCATATCTCACGACCCCGAAGGGGTCACATGTTTATACCACCAAACAAACCATACCCCCGACCCCGAAGGGGGTCACATGTTTATACCGCCAAACAAACCATACCCCCGACCCCGAAGGGGTCACATGTTTATACCACCAAACAAACCATACCCCCGACCCCGAAGGGGTCACATGTTTATACCACCAAACAAACCATACCCCCGACCCCGAAGGGGTCACATGTTTATACCACCAAACAAACCATACCCTCGACCCCGAAGGGGTCACCTGTTTATAACACCAAACAAACCATATCTCACGTCCCCGAAGGGGTCACATGTTTATACCACCAAACAAACCATATCTCACGACCCCGAAGGGGTCACCTGTTTATACCACCAAACAAACCATACCTCCGACCCCGAAGGGGTCACATGTTTATACCACCAAACAAACCATACCCCCGACCCCGAAGGGGTCACCTGTTTATAACACCAAACAAACCATACCCCCGACCCCGAAGGGGACACATGTTTATACCACCAAACAAACCATACCCCCGACCCCGAAGGGGTCACATGTTTATACCACCAAACAAACCATACCCTCGACCCCGAAGGGGTCACCTGTTTATAACACCAAACAAACCATACCCCCTACCCCGAAGGGGTCACATGTTTATACCACCAAACAAACCATACCCCCGACCCCGAAGGGGGTCACATGTTTATACCACCAAACAAACCATACCCCCGACCCCGAAGGGGTCACATGTTTATACCACCAAACAAACCATACCCCCGACCCCGAAGGGGTCACATGTTTATACCACCAAACAAACCATATCCCCGACCCCGAAGGGGCATAGGCGCCAACTTAAGGAAACAATAATCAATCAGGATTTTATTTTTTAGGTGTTTTCTGGTCAATATTTTTCTTTTGCGCCAGTTTATTTTGTCTAGTTGGGATCAATTTTACTCGTTGCAGTACAAAGGTATTCTTGTCTTCAATGATCCATTCCATTTCTTCACCCTTTTCTATAACACATGCTTCTGCAACAGCCGCAGGAAAATTAATATAGAATGACTTTGTAGCACCTCTGTCTACCCTTTGAATCTTTGCTTTATATCCCATTTGAAAATTTATTGCTGTAAAGATACGGCAAATTAAATAATAGTATATATACTATTATTTAAAGTTTTTTTCGTACCTTTAAACCTATGCGAAAAAACATGAATATCCTGCACGGACTTGGGTTTACGGAAAGATATCTTAACAG
>Ga0163147_10004413_pt1 | contig 17959 bp, 12 predicted proteins | sample OliLakLV19MP6G1_FD_148597 | JGI IMG/M metagenome (GOLD analysis project Ga0163147, IMG submission 148597) | Freshwater microbial mat bacterial communities from Lake Vanda, McMurdo Dry Valleys, Antarctica- Oligotrophic Lake LV.19.MP6.G1 | ecosystem: Environmental > Aquatic > Freshwater > Lake >...
GCAGCAGCAGTATAAAAGTATCTTCCGCCCAACCAGAGCAACCTGCAAAGCAACCGGTTGACCGCGCCGCAATTTTGGAAAAAGCCCGCGCAGCCCGTATGGCCAATCTCGCTGCTGCAAAACCAGTCGTTGAAGCAAAAGCAACTAAACAGTCCAAAACTGCTGCTTCGGCTGATCAGCCCGCCAAGGCACCCAAGCCAGCTGCAACAGCCAAAACCAAGGCTCCGAAAGCTGCTTCCGGCGAGTCCAAACCCAGGGGCATGAGCGCCGAGCACATGGCCAAGATTCGGGACGCCCGCATGGCAAAACGCGCCGCCGACATCGCAGCCGGCATCATTCCTGCCCCTAAAACAAAGCCGGTCGCTGACCCGAACGCACCTAAGCTCAGCCGCGTCGAAATACTGGCAAAAGCCCGGGCAGCCCGGATGGCGAACCTTGCTTCCAAACCTGCTGCCGAAGCAACCCCTGCGAAACAGCCTAAAACTAAAACTGCTGCCACTGCCGATCAACCTGCCAGGCGTACGCGCCGCAGCAGTGATGAAGTCGCCGCTGCAAAAGCCGCCAAGGCCGAAAAATCTGCCGCTGGCGGATCCAAGCCCAAAGGCATGAGCGCCGAGCACATGGCTAAGATTCGGGATGCCCGCATGGCAAAACGCGCCGCTGATATCGCTGCCGGAATCATTCCGGCTCCGAAGCCAAAGCCGGTCGCCGACCCCAATGCGCCCAAACTCAGCCGCGGCGAAATACTCGCGAAAGCCCGGGCAGCCCGCACCTCCAACAAAAAGGGATGATTCGCCTGCTCTTACAGCAGTATAACTGATTCCAACTAACACGGCTGTCTCCACTTGCGAGACAGCCGCTTTTTTATCAACATGAATCGAAAAATCGGCACTTACGGCGGCTTTGCGCCTGGGCCGCTCCTCATCGTATTTGGTGGAGTACATGGCAATGAACCCGCCGGCATCCAAGCTATTGAAGAAGTTTTTCGAATTCTGGCACAGGCATCCACCCATCCTGCCAGGTTTTTATTTCAAGGTACCCTCGTCGGGCTAATCGGCAATCTGCAGGCATATCAAGTGGGCAAACGCTTTTTATCGAAAGATTTGAACCGCGCCTGGACTTCCACTCTCTTGCGCCGCATCGAACAAGCCCCCCCCTTCAGTTTAGAAGCCGAAGACCGGGAAATCGCTGAACTGTTGGCTGTTGTGCACACCACAATCCAAGACTGCCAGCCCGAACACCTCGTTCTGCTTGACCTTCACACCACTTCGGCGACAGGAGGCGTTTTTTGTATTCCCAGCGACAATCAGACAAGCCTCGATTTGGCAAAAGCGTTGAACACTCCGGTTATCCTGGGCCTGCTGGATGGGATTGAAGGCACCTTGCTGCAATTTGCCGCAGAGGGGCATTTTGAGGTTGGAGGTTGGCCCAAGCAGGTGGTGGGTGTGGCATTCGAGGCCGGCCAACATCATGAACCTTTGTCCGTTAGCCGATCCATCGCCGCTATTTTTCATAGCCTCTGCGCAGTGGGTTGCATCACTGAAGCAGATGCAACCCGGCTGTATCAAGTTGAGCCGCCCATACAGGGCGAACAACTTCCACAAGTAACCCGGTTGCGCCATGTCCAACACGTTCGACCCTTTAGCGGATTCAAAATGCGTCCCGGCTATGTCAACTTCCAGCCAGTCCGACAAAACGAACACCTGGCCGACGATGCAGAAGGGCCCATTCTCTCGCCTTGCGATGGACTTATTCTGATGCCCTTGTACCAACCTCAGGGAGCGGACGGTTTTTTCATCGTCACAGAAGAATAACCGGAGGGCCATCGTGCAAATACCCCAAGCCCTTTTAGCATTCAATGGTCAACTGTCAACGCTCAAAAATCAATCACCGTAAAATTGAGCCGGTCGCGAAATGTGAAGGCATAGGAGAACACGCTTTCGCGGTCGAGCCATTCGCTGAAAGACAGGCGGGTAGCCAGAAGATCAGCGACCGGCATTTCATTGCGTCGGCCTACGATTTGGCCGCCGGCAAATGATGTGGCCGCCCAATCGCTGAGCGGAAGCATCGGCCAGCCCGTCAGGTCGCTGAGCAATTGCAGGAGGGACTGGATCTCGGATTGCTGGCGCACGGGGTCATCCCATTGGCATTGGAAGCCATTGAGGCCGAGGTGTCGGGAGCGATACCCGGATTTCAGCAAGGGGCGGCACAGCGGATGGATCGCCATGCGGTCCAATATTTTTTCTTTCAGCGTCGCCTCAAATGCAAGGGTCTGCAGGGCGGGGAGTTTTTCAACAAAAGCAGGAAACTGCAAATACCCGTTGACCCACTCCGTTACATTGTCCTGATATTGCTGAGCATTGATAAAAGCGGAATCGGCCAGCCAGACCAGCAATTCCACTTCAGGTGCCAGTTTCTTTTCCTGAAACAAACACAACAACAAATGAATGGTCGCCAGCGGGTATTTGCGGCGGAAGCCGCGCTGAATACTGAGTCCGCGCAAGTTGTTGGGATTGAATGAATGGGTGTGGCCAACCAGGTCGCCATCAGCATCGCTGAGCCGCAGGATGTGATGCCCGATGCTCGGCACCGCAGGATGGTAAATGTCGAGGTCTACCGCTACCAGTTGCCCGCGCCCAAACTGCCGCAGAAAGGTCTCACGCGGACCAACATGCCAAAGCCGCGAGTACCGGCAATAACATCCCAGCACCGGCCATCCATATCGTCGGTGGAGATATAGGGCCGAAAGCAGGCTATCAAGGTCGTCGCCGATGATCATACCCTCTATATAATCCGGCCGAACAAAGGGAAGAAAAGTGTCGCGGAGAGTGGTTGTCATTTTGTCATTGCGTCCTGATAATCTGAGCGTAAAAAACTTTGCGCCTTTGCGAGCAACTACTTCAGCGAATGATGTTCGTAATCATATCCACAGGGTCCGTCAGGTTAAGGCGTAAACTCCAGGAGATCATTTTCAGGTAATTGCCGCCACAAAAAATGGCCGACTTATTCGTGCCGCCTGATTGTTCGCAGTAGAGTCGCTTGAGTTCCCTGGAGTTGGCCAGTGGGAAATAGGCTTCCAGTCCACCACTAAAAAATTCGAACAGGACGCCGCCGCTCCAAAGCAGTTTGGTGTTGAGCGAGCGGGGCTGATTCTGATTGAGAAGCGTCGCATCATCAAAATAGCCAATGTCGAAATAGGGGCGAAGCGGAATATCCAGTGGAAGTTTTTGAGGCAGATCAGCTTTCAGGTTCAGCGCCCAGATATAATTGTTGGAGTTGCCCGTCTGTCCGGCAAAGGCTGCGCCGAATGCGCCCTTAAAACCACCTTCCGTCTGGCTCACCTGCCTGCCAAGGGCACCAGTGCCGCCTGTGCGCGCCAGAAAAACCTGATCAAACTTGTAGTCGTTAAAACCTTGCGGATTGAGTGCAAAAGCCGTTTCTTCCACCGGGCGGTTGCGCTGGGTGCTTTGCAAAAAGTATCCTGCAAACATCCGCGCCGTTATTTTTCGGCCCACCTTGTAATAGAACTTCTGCTTCCATTCCACCGAGCCGCGCAGGTAATTGGCCGGACGATCGAAGCCATCAAGATAATCGGGCTGCGATTCGAGCATGACGCGAAAGCGGTAGGGGTTGGGCAAAGACCGCTCCTCGCCTTCATACCGCAATTCATAGATGGCATTGCGCTTCCATTGCTTTCCTGCAAAAACACCTCCCGTTTCAAATACACCTTCTTCCCGCCCGATGAATAGCGTCCTGAAATTCAAGGCATGACTGAACGAACGCGAACCGCTCCGCAACTCCGCCCGCACCTGCGGCACGACGCGCCAAAACTTGGAGTAATATTCGTGTAAGTAGTTGTAGTCGTAATTAAACGTCTTGGCGCTCACCCCTACCGTGATCTTGGGGAACAGGCCGCCAGGATAAATTTTGTAGCGCACATCGGCGAGGCCGACAAAACTGCGACTGCCCAGGCCATAGCCCGGCAACAAATAGTACTGCAAACGGCGGGACGGCATCGGGGCGTTGTAGATCGCAGCGCCGAGCATGGTTTTGTCAGCATTGTTCCAGCCCACCCAGGGCAGCAGGGTGAGCGTATTGCGGCTGGTGTTCTGAAAAATCGTGAGCGGTTTCACTTCCAGGGGACGAAAACCGGGAAACAGGCCGCTGGTGCGACGCGCATTGTTTTTTCGGTTGAGGTCAAGTTCAATCCCCTCGTAATCAATGACAAATTGATCGGCTTCGACGGGTGGAAAAGTCAGTTCTCCGGGTTGGGTGTACCACTGCGTCGCTACCGGCTGGCCGTTTTTGAGTGCCGTTACGGAGAAGGGCGCGGCAAGATCGCCCTTGTTCTTTACTTCTATTTCCCATCTCCCTTTTTCCGGCTTGAGATTTCCGGCTTCGCGCTCCTCATTATCGGCTGCTTCTGCCCCGGTCAATTTGAAATCCGCCTGTTTCTGGGTTTGAATGGCATCAAACCACCAGGCGATTTCTTGCTCTGTCAGTCCGGCTTTTTTCCAGGCCGCACGCAAATCCTCCGGGTAAGGATGGCGGAATTGCCATTCGCGGTAGTAGGTCTGCATCGCCCGGTCGAATCGCTCCGTCCCGAGTGACTTTTCCAGCCAGCGGAGGCAAAGCGCTGTTTTCATATAGACCTGCAAACCGTAGGCAATCGGTGCAAAGTTGTCGGAGTGCGAGTCTGGTGGGGTGTCCTTCCGGTCGCGGGCCAGCAGCAGATAACCGTTTTCGAGGAGGGAGCCGCTGCGCTCCGGATTGAACATCCATTTCGGCAGCGTAAAGGGGTCGTAGTTGCCGTAGTATTGCTGCATGTAGCGCTCCTCATAGTAGGAGTTCAGCCCCTCATCCATAAAAGGGTGATCGCGCTCGTTGGAGGCCAGAATGCCGTAAAACCAGTTATGGCCCACTTCGTGCGTGATCACATCGTCCAGCTCCTTGCCGGTACTGGAGTTGCCAATGACCGTAATCATCGGATATTCCATACCGCCGCCTGCACTGAGTGCCGAATGCACCGCAGTCGCTTGGGGCCAGGGATATTCTCCTACTTTCCCGGAATAAAACTCAACGGCGCGGCGAACATAAAAAGCCCCTTTTTGCCACAATGCGGAGTCCGAATTGGTGAACATCGCCCAGCAATCCACCGTCTTGCCCGATGCAAGGCGGGCAGTGTCGCGCAGCACAAAAAATCGCTTGTCGGCAAACCAGGCAAAGTCATGCACCCGCTCGGCCGTATAGCGGATGGTTTTCAGGGTAGAAGAAGAGAGCGGAAACGGATCCGTTTTTTTACTTTTTTCCTTACCGACCAGTTGAACACTGGAATCGCTATTCTGGAAGAGTCGCATCCGGGATTCCGCTTCCTTTTTTTCTAAAAATGCAACTTCTGAAGGTGTTTGTAAAACCCCCGTGGCACCCACCACATAATTGTCGGGCAAGGTGAGCGTCACATCGAAGGAGCCGAATTCAGAATAAAACTCTCCCTGATCGAGGTAAGGCATGGCATGCCATCCGCGGTTGTCATAGACTGCCGGCTTTGGATACCACTGCGTCATCTGGTAGGAAGTGCCGACATGGCCGAGGCGGCTGAAGGACGCCGGAATTTTCAGTATAAATGGTGTGGCAATACGCACCCGAGCACCGGGAGCCAATGGCTGTGGCAGCGTCAGCAAGGCGATGTCCGGATTTTTTGGATCCAGTTTCCAGGCGGCTTTTTGTCCGTCGGCCGTGAAGTCCAAATTCTTATAGTAGCCCAGCGTTTGCTCGGGCGCAAAATAGAACTGTGTACTTCCGGTGCGAAGTTTTTGCTTGCAGAAAGCCGAACGGCGGTTCTTAAAAGCGTTGCCCCAAAGGTGTACCCAGATTTCTGTCAATCTGTCAGAGGAATAATTGACGTACTCGAATTCGACCTGTCCTGTCAGTGTATTTTGCTGGTCATCCAGGGTGGCAGCGATTTTGTAGTTAACTTCTTGTTGGAAATAGGAAGCGGTTTGGGCATTTCCTAAAACGGTGGCCAGGAGCAGGCCGAACAAAGGAACAAAGCGACTAAGTTGGTAGGTCATAATTGTGTTAAACAAAAAATCAATGGCACGAAAATACTCAAAAATCAAAGATTGGCCCAAAAGTGTAAAAAATACGCTGAACGGCCGATTTACTTAGGTGAAATGGATGTTTTTGAGGTTGCGTGAATTTCATTTCTTTCAATTTTTATTGAAAATTACATTTTAAGAAGAATTTATCAAAATAATATAAAAACCTCTAAATCAATTGATTAAACCTAAAAAAGATGTTGAAACACATACTTTTGCCAGTATTTGACAAAAAATTGTGGAACAATAAATTTGGATAAGTTCAACAAAGCCCTTACTTTTGAGGCATCATTTAAAAATAAGGAGATCGCCATGACAACGATGGAATTCAATATCAAATTGAGCACTTTGACGACCCTACTTCACTCTTTCGCCTACAACCTGACGAAAAATTCGGAGGATGCGAAAGATTTGTATCAAGAGACGGCGTTTCGTGCTTTGTATAACCGGGATAAATTTCAGCCCGGGACTAATTTTAAGGCTTGGACGTTTACGATCATGAAGAATATCTTCATCAACAATTATCGTAAGAAAGTTAAAGCCAATACCATCCTCGATACCACTGACAACCAATATTACCTCAATTCGGGCAGTCACTCCACAACCAATGCAGCAGAGGGTGGGATGATGCTCAAAGAGCTGAACGGCATGGTGGAAGTGCTCGACGACAGCATCCGAGTTCCTTTCCTGATGCACTTCGAGGGTTTTAAGTACCAGGAAATCGCAGACGAACTTCGTCTTCCGCTGGGTACCGTGAAAAGCCGCATCTTTTTTGCGCGCAAGGAATTGAAGGACAAGATCATGTCCAATTACGGATTCAACCCAAACTAAAGAATCCGCTGTTGAGCGTTTTCACATAGTTCGGAGGGCCGCCTGCAAAGGCGGCCTTTTTTATTTTCAGCGCTACTGTATAGTTTTGCCCCGCCATGAAAGTCGCCGGCTTTACCTTTATCCGCAATGCCCTGCTTTACGACTATCCGGTCGTGGAGGCCATCACGTCCGTACTGCCCTTGTGCGATTATTTTATGGTAGCAGTGGGAAAATCGGATGACGACACCCTCGCGCTGGTGCGCAGCATCAACGACCCGCGCATCCACGTTCTTGAAACGGAATGGGACGACTCGCTCCGCGCCGGCGGCCGGGTGCTGGCCGTGGAGACCGACAAAGCATTCCAGGCCATCCCTCCCGAATATGACTGGTGTTTTTACATCCAGGCCGACGAATGTGTACACGAAGATGACTATCCAGCCATCCACTCAGCCATGGAGCATTCCCTGCACGATCCGCAGGTGCAGGGTTTGTTGTTTCAATACCGCCATTTCTACGGTTCTTATGATTTTATCGGTGCTTCGCGGCGCTGGTACAGGCGGGAAGTACGCATCATTCGGAACGACAAGCACATCCGCTCTTACCGGGATGCACAGGGTTTTCGGATTGCGCTTCCTGTTTCTTCCGCAAAAGGGGATACACTGCACCAGGAGGGAGGTGCAAAACTGCGTGTGCGCTTGATTCCGGCACATATCCATCATTATGGCTGGGTGAAACACCCCGCTGCACAATTGCGCAAACAGCAGAGTTTCAATCGGCTATGGCATTCGGACCAGGAAGTAAAAAGCAGGGTCCCGGCCGTAGAAACCTACCGCTATGATGGTTCAGAACCCCTGTTGCGCTATGCCGGCACACATCCGGCAGTCATATATCCACGCATCCGGGCGATGAAGTGGCAATTCGAAGGGGATCCGCTTCGGGCGCGCTGGTCGTGGAAAGACCAGCTTTCCAACTGGACGGAGCGCATGACGGGCTGGAGACCTGGGGAGTATCGGAACTATCTGTTGTTAAGAGGCTAAAATGACGACTTTGATCAGGCATTCACCTTCTTGTGATCTGCCAGGAATTTCTCCAAACCGATATCCGTGAGCGGATGGTTGAAGAGGCCCATAATAGCAGATAGCGGGCAAGTGACTACGTCGGCGCCTGCTTTGGCAGCCTGTACGATGTGCAATGGCGTACGGATACTGGCCGCGAGAATAGCCGTTTCATAAGCCTGTGCCGTATAAATCTCGAAAATTTCTTTGATCAGCGCGATGCCGTCCCAGGAGATGTCATCCACACGGCCCACAAAAGGAGAGAGGTAAGTGGCACCTGCTTTAGCCGCCAGGATTGCCTGTCCTGCGGAGAAAACGAGGGTACAGTTCGTTTTGATGCCCATTTGGGTAAAATGGGAGATGGCTTTGATGCCGTCTTTGATCATCGGCACTTTTACCACGATGTTTTCGTGCAGTTCGGCGAGTTTTTTACCCTCGACCAGCATGCCTGCCAGGTCAGTAGAAATAACCTCAGCACTCACATCCCGGTCTTTGCCGACGATCTCGCAGATGGCCCGATAGTGTTTCATGATGTCCTTTTCACCTGAAATTCCTTCTTTGGCCATCAGGGAAGGGTTGGTGGTCACGCCGTCGAGAATGCCCAATTCAGAGGCTTCCCGGATGTGGTCGAGGTTGGCGGTATCTATGAAAAACTGCATGTTTCTGCTGATTTGATGCGTGGACGAATGAATGCGTTTTGAAAAAAGCCTTTGGGATGCCTGAGAAGACTGGGCTGGAGATTCTTTTTGTGAAATGGGGAGGGCGGCGTGAAAAATTTTCATTGAAAATTTTTCACGCCGCCCTCCCCATTTTTCATTCACAACAGTAAAAATGTGCCGAACACACCGCTACGACCACATATCCTTGCTGCATTTCTGCCCTGGGGAGGTTTTGCAGGAGCTGGTCGCCCGGCACGCCGCAAAGGTAGATTATTTCGAGAAAAAAATTTCTTTGCCGGATAATTTCTTCCGGAGGAGATTTCTCTAAGGAACGCGGCACCAATAACTTAGTCATTTTAGGTCAACCATTTTTTCATCAGACAACACTATTTTTCTGCGAATAGTGGGGCTATTTAAAGAAAAATAGCGGACGTATGATGGAACAAAGGGTGGCATCAAATGACTAAGTTATTGGTGCCGCGTTCCTAAATGCGTCCTCCCCTACCTTCCATCTTTGGGCAGGATTTATTTAAACATGCAATGCCCGGTTCGCCGTCGCTGCCAAACATGCTTCCCGGAACGCTTCGGTATAGGTTGGGTGGGCATGGCTGATGCGGGCGGCATCTTCGGCGGAAGCGCGGAATTCCATGAGTGCCACCGCTTCGGCGATCATATCCGCCGCGCGGGCGCCGACGATGTGCACCCCCAGTATTTCGTCGGTTTCTTTATGCGCCAACACCTTCACCATGCCGTCCAGGTCCATGCTCGCCCGGGCGCGACCCAGGGCGCGGAACGGGAACTTGCCGGGTTTGTACGGGATGCCCTGTTCTTTGAGTTGTTCTTCCGTAAAGCCCACCGCAGCCACTTCCGGCCACGTATACACCACACCCGGGATCAGGTTGTAATGGATGTGCGGTTTTTGTCCCATCATGGTTTCCGCCACGAACACACCTTCTTCTTCTGCTTTGTGGGCCAGCATCGCACCCTGGATCACATCGCCGATGGCATAAATACCTGGCACGGCGGTTTCCAGATGGTCGTTGACGGCAATACGGCCTTTGTCGTCGAGCGCAATGCCCACATTTTCCAGCCCCAACCCGTCGGTATATGGGCGGCGGCCGATGGCGACCAGACAGTAATCCACGTCCCAGGAAAGCGTTTTGGATTCGTCGTCCCGGCTTTTGGCGACGACTTTTACTTTCGTTTTGGAAGGCGTCACATCTGTCACCGCGTGGCGCAAATGGAACTGTACGCCCAATTTTTTCATACTTTTCATCAGTTCCCGGCTGCAATCAGCATCCATCGTGGCGATGATGCGGTCCATGTATTCCACCACATGCACCTGGGTGCCAAGCCGCGCATAGACACTTCCCAGTTCCAGTCCGATGACTCCGCCACCGATGACGACCATGCTGGCGGGTACTTTGTCAATGTTGAGCGCTTCGGTGCTGGTGATGACCCGCTTTTTATCGTAATTGAAAGAAGCCGGCACGATGGGCTTGGAGCCGGTCGCAATGATGACGCGCTGGGTTTCGATCTCCAGTTCGCCTGCTTCGGCCTTGATTTTGATTCGATTTTTATTGACAAAAGTGCCATGTCCGATGTACACGTCCACTTTGTTTTTCTTCATCAAAAATTCCACCCCTTTATTGTTGTCCTGCACCACTTCATTTTTCCGCTTGATCATTTGCGGGAGGTTCACTTTCAGGTCTTTCAGATCAATACCATGCTGCTCGAACGTATGCAGGGCATTGTGATAATGCTCCGAGGAGTCGAGCAAAGCTTTGGAAGGAATACAGCCTACATTGAGGCAGGTACCACCCAATACGGGGTATCGCTCGATGATGGCGACTTTCATGCCCAGTTGGGCGCAACGGATGGCGGCTACATAGCCGCCGGGGCCGGAGCCGATGACGGTGACGTCGTATGTCATGGGAGAAGTTTAGTAGTTCTGTTGTGCGAGGTTAACAACACGGACTTGTTGAAGTTGCCGGGCGGGCAAAGGTAGGGTTGCGGCGCAGTTTAATCAGATGAATGGCTGAGCATATTTTGGGCAGCAGCGGTATGAAGCAATTGTGCTATTTCCGCTTTGTTTATGTAAACACAAGCGAGATCACCGCCCAACGCAGGATTTTTTCGCAAGTCCAGCCATTGTAGTCTTTGAAGATTTTTGAGCACAGAGGGGATTTTGGAGAAGTCGTTTCCGGCGAGATCAAGGTGGGTCAGCCGGGTCAGCGAAGACATTGATATGGGCAATTTGGCTATTTGATTGCCTGACAAATTGATGCTTTCGAGTAATCTACATTGGCCTATAATGTCCGGAAGGCCGAGTAGGCCGAGCCCATCCAGAGTTAGACGTGACTTTCCATTGTTTACTGTGGCAGTAATGTCTTTCACTGCCCTTTGATAGTTTTCATCTATTTTAGATAACAATTTGGTTATTCCTCGTTCCACAACCGCTGCAATGGGATGGTTTGGGATATGCCCTATAATCTCCGTTTTTTGTGATAAAATTTGATTGTATCGAGCCGTGTCTATCGGTGCGTCCATCATTTCGGCCAACACTTTCACTAGATGAATCTGTTTTTCATAGCGCGGCTGACCATCCAAAAAATCGAGCATAGAGCTGGCGAGTGTCGAGTCTTGCCTACGGTCAAATTTCAACAAATTTTGGTTGACATCCATGAATTTGAGAGATGTCCGTATTGCCTCTGCCCATTCCTTATGGTTTTCGATTCCAGAGAAACGCTCCAGCAGCCGCACCATCGCTGAAGGGTAGAGATAGCACTCAGTGATTTGCAGCAAAGCCATGCGCAAAAAATTGAACCGGAACATTTCGGGTGCTGCGATTGGGTCGCCGCCCTCGGAGATATACCAACGGTCGCCTACCCCATCCATGCCGAGTTGGCGAAGTTTGTCGCTGAAAGCGAATGGGAAAGACGAAATCGGGAAAATCCAGTAGCGGCCGAGCAGCCCCCGGTGCAGATGTTGATTTGTGTTGGTGGCGAGCTCCAGCAAAAACTCGTGGCCATACTCCCGGCCGCTCGCCCGCGGTGTCCCGCTGCCCAGCAGGTAGTCCAAAAAAATCACGTCGAAGGTCCGCTTCTCCATTTTAACAATACCTTTTCGGATGATTTCCGAATCTCCTTTTGTAAATTGGTCAATGCTGACGGAAGGTTTTTTGCCGACTTTACTCGTCGCGTCATTTGTGAGCCATCGTTGGATCAAGGTGCGTTTGGTAGGGACTTTGGAGCGGACACGCGTTTTACCGCCTTCGCTTTTTTGTGCCTCTGGCAGGTCATCTATGGTAGAGATAGGTCGGTTTGCTTGGTCGTCCACCATCAGTGCGCCCCATTGCAAATCGATCAGTTGCATTCCCTCGCCCGTCTCCCGGAGAAATTGCAGCATATGCTCCGCCTGCCTCGCCATGTGAGTCTCGGAGTGAAACTTGAACGGCGTGACCGACTCGTGGTGGCCGTTTGCTCCGAGCGGCGCGATAAAGGAATTGAGCAACATCCGGCACTGAAATTCGAGCGAGGCCAATGAAGCCAGCGAGCGGTAGAGCCGCAAATCGCTGTATTCTACTGCCTCATACAAGCGAGCGAGCAGGTAGATTCCAAAATCTGGGTCGTCGCAAGCCACATATCGGTGCCAGATGCTGGAATCCAAAAATTTCACGCGGTGGTCAATGCCGAGGCTATAGAGGCGGTTGTTGCGCTCCCGTCGCTCCCGCCAGCCGTTTGCCTCGGGCAGGTCACAGTCCAGCCCGGCGGATTCTTCGTAGAGTGCCATCACATTTTCCAAGCTGACGGTGATTATGGGCGAAGGGCGGTAAGCCTCTGGACTGGTGCGGGCAGCCGCACCGGGGAGCGGCTCAACGCAGCGCAAAGCGGTGTCCCCGTTGATGAGTTCTTGAAAAAAGCCGCTGCTCGTCAGTGCCATACTGCGCACAAAGAGGACAATGATGGATTCCTGTGCCGGGCTTGCCGGAGTTTGGTTGTCTGTCGGCCAGTCTAAGATTTTGGGCCAGGTTGCGTCATTTTTTGCCTTCTCTATACGGCTCAAAGGCGCTTTCCAGATGTGATGAATATTGGATTCGCCAGACCCGAGCGTGACTTTGCCATGCTCCATCGGAAGTGGCACAATGCGCTGACGGTCGTCGAACGTGTAGAAGCGGAGAGCGTAACGGCGGGACATAATCGGGTGGGGGGTGTCGCTCCATAGCAGCTCCTTTCGGTGCAGCCAGTAAGGTGCTATATACTTGAAAATGAAAATTTTAGGTGAGTATAGGGCTTAGCAATTTTTCAAAAACTTGTCAATCTTGGCTTTCTTCGGGGAACACCGCTTCCCACCACCTGCTGTTGGAATAGGCTTCGGCAATGGCCGGGAAGCGGTCTTTCAGGTGCGGGTATTTAGCGAAGCGTGCCTTCACAAAGCCGCGCAGATTCTGCTCGTTCTCGTAGTCCAGTTGTTCAGCAACAATTCCCTTCGAGCCAAAATACACCCGGAGTGCGGTTTCAATGCGGCTCAGTTCGTCATACGCTAATTTTTCTTTCCGGTTTTGAAAGGCGACTGGCCCCGCTTCGACGGCGGTGCTGGCGGCCTGCTTTGCGGCGACGGGCAGCAGCACGGGCGCATCGCTGCGCACGTCGGCAGGAAGGCACTCCCAAGTGATGCGGTCTTTGCCCAGAATGCGGCGGCGGAACATCATGTAGTCCACCGCGTTGCGCAGCTCGCGGATGTTGCCCGGCCAGTCATAGGCCGTGAGGCGCTCAATCACTTTGTAGTCAAGCAAGTCTTTGAGCGGCGTGTTTGGCAGTTCCAAGTGGAAATAGTGCTCCAAGATGGGCAGAATGTCCTCTTTTCGCTCGCGCAGCGGCGGCAGTTCGATGGGCAGCGCATGGAGTCGCTGATAGAGGTCTGCCCGGAAATTGCCTTTTTTAACCTCTTCGGCCAAGTCGCGGTGGGTGGCGACGATGATGTGCAAGTCCACCGGGATGTCCTTCTCTCCTCCGAGCGGGCGCACCTGCCGCACTTCAAGAACGCGCAGTAGCTGAATCTGAATGTCTGAATTGATGTCTCCGATCTCGTCCAGTAAAAGTACTCCGCCGTTTGCCTGCCGGAAATAACCCACTCGGTTCTCTTTGCTGTCGGTGTAGGCTCCTTTTTGAGAGCCGAACAGTTCAGCAGCCAGCATATCCGAAGGTATGGTAGAAAGGTTGACAGCCACGAATGGCTTTTTTCGGCGCGGGCTATTTTGATATAAAAATTTTGCCGCGACCTCTTTGCCAGTGCCCGTTTCGCCAGTGATGAGCACTATTTTATCGGTCATGTTGGCTGCTGCCCTGAGTGCTTTTTTGACCTCCAGTACTGGCTGCGAGTGGCCTATGAAGCGATACTTTTCGTCTTCTACTTCCTCCTCCTCGTGCAGGCGCTCTACCTCAGCCTCGAGGGTTTCTACTTTCTGTCGGAGTGCTTTGTTTTCTATGGCTTCTCGAAACTTTCTGCTCCACAGGTCGTAATCGTAGTTTTTCTTGTAGAGAAAGTCGGCAGCCCCCAGTCGTTTGGCGCGTTCGATGACAGTGATGTCATTCTCGTTCGTGACGACAATGACTGGGATATCGGGATGGTGTTTGCTGAGCGGCTGGATGAGGCTCATGCCCGTCTCGATGTTCACGTTGTCCAACTTCAGGTCGAGCAGGATGAGGTCGAATTTTTTGGTGGAGGACAAGTGTACCCACATCCGATCCTCATTGAAGGCACGCTCTGGAAAATCGTACTCTCCCAAAAATGCTTCCAGCATATCCTCATGGAAGTCTGACTCGTCGTCAACGACCAGCACCGAGGGGATAGTAGGCTCGTCATCTTGCTTGGATTTCTTCATGGCACATCGGTTTTGAAATATTGCGACAAATTCGTGAGCAGGCGGTCGAGGGCTTCTATGCTCAAGCGGCAATCGTGAATTCGGGCTGAAAGGCTCTGATAATCATTGCAATCAGTCCAGCCCGGTTCAATGTTGCGCAGCCACTGGTCACACGCTTCTATTTGATTAAAAAAAGGTGTGAGCATCAGGTAAGGGCGATAAGATTTCCATCGCAGCTGCATATTTTCGAAAGCTTGCTTCTTGTCAGGTTTCGCCAGAAACGCTCGGCCCTGCGCTTCATATCCTGAGTTTTTGTGTAGCTTGTCATCGGCGATTTGCAAAGACCGCATAGCCTTCGACAGCCAGTTGGCGAACCCCTCTCTGCTATGCCCGTCCCAAAACCGCTGCCAGATCACCTCCAACTTTTTCTCCCTGTAGTCCGGTGGCCGCCAGCACTCGCCCACTCGTTGTGCGCCTTGCAAAAACAGACCAAAATTGTCGGGTAGTCTGCCCCAGTGCAAATAATTCGGCCCCATCGCCCGGTCGCGTATGCCCGCTTGCAGCAGCACGGCCTCCGGGTTCTGCTCCTGAAAATACTGCGCCCACACCCCATCGGGCCGTACAAAATCGTCACCAACCCGTATAGGCGTGACGAGCAGCAGCACCCGCGCCTCGTGCGCGTGGGTGGGCTGGTACGGCACAGGCGTGTAGCCCTGCGCTTCGAACCAAGCCCGGCGGGCGGGCAACATAGGCCAGTCATCGGGGAAAATGGGCAATGGTGTCATAGCTCAGCGCTTCGGGTATGGCATTTTGGAGCGCGTCCAGCGCGTTGTAAATTTCGCTTATCGCGACGACGGCCTCTTCGCTGCTTTTGTGCGATTTGATCAAGGCCAAGTGCTCTACGGTTTTGCGGGCCGCTCTATACTGGTCAGCCAGCGTAGTGCCGTCATAAGCCAGTTCGAGTTGCTGTTCGCAACCAGTGAAGTCGGCCCATTCGTGCTTCGGAACCTCCGGCAACTGCTTCAACTCCGTTTTGATTTGGGTGAAATACACCAACTGCGGCCATAGCAAGCCTTGCTCGTTTCGAAGGTATTGGGTAAAATCCTTGTACCTCGCAGGATCGAAGTCATCTATCCATAGCCGGAAATTTTCCATCAAGGAGTAGACCTTCTGACGGGTATTGACCCAATAATGCCCCCACACATGGCGGAAGGGCTCGGAGGTCAACTGGTTCTGTTCGGCATCAACAATCAGCCTGACTTCCTGCTCTTTGCCCGTGTTGGGGTCTTGAAATATGCTGGGAAAATTGCCCTTGCTACCCAAAAAGCCGCGACAGTGCGGGATGTCTGGATCGTAGTAGATTGGTGTACCTCCGCCTCCGAACAGATTGATTTTCAGTCGGCTAAGTTTCTGGCGAAGGTGTACTTGATCTCCAAGGCGATCATAAATCTCGCCTCGACTCTTCGATGCGTAGCGATGCGAACTTTGGTTGGCGTGCAGAAACACCAGCACGTGGGCATCCGGGAGGTAGGCCGCAATCAGGTCGGACAAAAAGCCCAGTGCATCGGGGCTATTCACCTGATCCACCCGAACCAACAGGTGAGCGATGCCCTCGGCACCCCACTCGTCGAGGCCCTTTGGGGGGATGGGGTGCAGCCCGCTGTTCCAGTCCCAGACAATGATGAAAATACGCCTAAGCGCGACAGTTGATGACATAAGCCGGGGCAGGGTTTAGGAGCCAAAGAGGATTTTGACCAAGCGAAATTTCAGTTCTACGTCGTCATGGATGCTCACGCTGCGCTCTACCGCCGAGATGAGCGACTCCACCGGGCGGAAAATGGTGAATCGAGTAAAATCTTTGTACTCAGCCTTGTCCAAGTATTTCCACCAGTCGTTGCGGCCCCGTCCGGTGGTGATCACGAGCATGAAATTCTTCGGTGCCACCCCGCTGGGCATGGCCGACACGATCTCTTGTTGGATGAAAAAGCCGACATCGCCCTCGCGCTTGTGCTTTTTCTGCAAAATGCGCTCGATGAACGACAAGTGAATCACCAAAAAATGGCAGGTCGGGATGAAGCCTGTGCGCTCCCGCTCCCATGTTTGCAGCCATTCGGGGTTGTCGCGCTCGTCGTCGGTGGCCTCGTTCTGAACCACCAATTTGAGCCGGTGGCGGAAAAAATGCTCGCGCCCAAAGTCTTTTTCACCCCGAATGCGGTGGTAGATGCGGTTGTCGAAAATGCAGATGCGGGTCAACAATGTCTCAAAAAATTCGAGTTCACGAAGTTCTTTCAGCAGCTGCCGCTTCACCGCGCTCTCGGCTTTTATTTCCTCCAAAAAATACTTCTGATACACCCCGTGCCGTCGGAACGCCATCACTTCTTTGGGCGGCAGCACACGGGGAGTATCTTGGTAATGAAGTATCTCCAAAAAACGCTCTTCTGGCGATGCTATCACCCAGGCTTCGTAATCGACCATCTCTGTGCTTTTCTCCCCACCCGCTAGGTCATTCCGAGAGAGCGAGCAGAATTTCGGCTGCCCCTCTCCTCTTGCATCCAGCACGAGCATCATCTCCGGCTGCTTGTCGCGCAGCAGTTTTAGCACTGCCAGCGGCTCGCCGACCCATTCTGCCAGCCACTCGGCACAAGCATCGCGGAACCGCTCGATCTCCTGCAAATCCTTGTCCGCAGTGCTCGAAGCGGGTAATTCGCCCGTAATAATGCGGATCACGCCGCGCTTGCGGCGCAGTTCCAAGAATTTGCGCTCAAAATCGGGTGTCGTCTTGGGCAGGTGCACGATACGGAACCGGGCCGGGTTTTCGGCATCCAAATTCTCCACTTCAGCAGCGTCGAGCAGGTTCTGTCCCTTCCAGACGTGGAAGATTTTTTTCAAAAAGCCCTCCGGCGGGTAGCTTGTGATCATGCTGCGCAAGGTGTTGTCACGCTGCGGGATCAAAGCGGGTTCGTCTTCTGACGGCAAAGGCGGCAACTGGTTTTTGTCTCGAATGAACTCGAAGTCCAAATGCTCGCCCGGCGTAGCGGCTTCATCGGCTACGCTGCAAGCGGGCAGTGCCCAGGGGTAGAACAGTTTATCGCGGTCCGTGTCTCGGTCGGTGGGCCGGTGGATGCTGTCGAAGCCGTTTTGGACGCTGGAAAAACTGTTGTTGAACAGCATGGCCGCGCACACCTTGTCCTGATAAGTGCCGCCGAGTTTGGGCACGATGCCGCTGTCGAAGAGCTCACCTTCGAGGCTTTTCCACTTTTTTAGCACCACGTGCTCGGCAGTGTCGTCGGTTAGCAAGCGCGAGGGCGCGTCAATCCAGATGCTGATGCGGTAGAGCTCCTGCTGGCTGCTGCCAGGCAGGCTGCACGGCTGTACCCCGATGCTTAGCGTGAGGCCCTGCTTGCGCAAATCCTCGAGCTCGCGGCGGTTGTAGTGCTTCACGTTGCGGATCTCGTTTTCAAGCATGGTGAAGAG
>Ga0163147_10004414_pt1 | contig 17957 bp, 14 predicted proteins | sample OliLakLV19MP6G1_FD_148597 | JGI IMG/M metagenome (GOLD analysis project Ga0163147, IMG submission 148597) | Freshwater microbial mat bacterial communities from Lake Vanda, McMurdo Dry Valleys, Antarctica- Oligotrophic Lake LV.19.MP6.G1 | ecosystem: Environmental > Aquatic > Freshwater > Lake >...
ATACCCATACTACACTACAAAATGAAATTCAAAACAAATGAAAATTGATAATCAATCAGTTAGGAAATTTTATGGTCGAAAAAAAGTCAAAAAAAAGTCAAAAAAACATTTTTGAACACCTAATTGGCCAAGTTGGGTTAAAGATATACAATCTGCGTCAAGCAGAACATTTATGTGGACACCGTTTTGTTAGTTCCACAGAAGGATATTTGGTAAATGACTTAGACGATTTGAGCGAAGAAATAGAAAAATACCATCCTATTTAACGAAGCCTAAACTCCACACAAACCCCTTTTTAAGCATAAAGTTTAGACTTAACGTAATTGTTTTGTCACTTGGAGTCCAGAGGTTTGCCATGTAATTGAACAATTTTGTCATGCATAAAAATGATCTTTAGAAATATAAAGTCCAAAAATGGCGTTACATTAGCCCTTAGAACGTTCTTTGATTTTAGCAAAAGATGCCTTTGGCTGACGAAAAGCCAACTGAAAAAAGGGTAAGATTATATTACATTCGGGATGTTTACGGTGGGGAGGAGTTGGAGTGTTGGAAGTGAATACAGATATGGGTTAAACTCACAGGAACAGGATGATGAAGTGTATGGAAATGGGAATTTGAATAGTGCATTGTTTTGGGAGTATGATACTAGGTTGGGAAGAAGATGGAACCTTGACCCAGAACCTGTAACTGGAATTTCGGCTTACTCATGCTTCCTAAATAACCCGATACTTTTTGTAGATATAGATGGCAATGCAGTAGATGTTGATGGTTTATATAAACAAGACGAAAAGGGCAATTATTTGCATCCTGAGCGAATAAAAGAATTCGAGTTATTTGCCAGTACAACAGAGGGTAGAAAATATATTTTAGATCATTCCCAAAAAGGTTTTCTTTTAATTGGTGTTATGATTGCAGATTTAGAAATTGAAGCCAAGGAGGAAGGTTCTGCAAGTTTAGAAGGCATAGATGTAAAATTTAAAATAGGGATATTACCAACTGGGTACACCTCCTCCGTTTTTGTTGGTAAGTATACTTTGGTTGAAAATGGTGTAGATAAAGGTAAATCAAAGGCAACAGGTGCAAGATTGGAAATAACATTTTCTTTTCCAGAAGTAGTCACCTCGAAAATATAGGATATTGGAAATGAACTAACTCTATACGGAGTTGATATGATGCTTCATGAAGTATTTTTGCATGGTTATTACCATGAAAAGCGATATATGAATGGAACGAATAGCATTGATGGTGTCAACGGTGCTGATCATAATGCCTATATATATAAGAAGTCACCTTACTATGAAAAAGGATGGGACAATTTTAATGAAGCACAAATTAAACTACTTAATGATGTTACTCCATTTTAATTTTTCTTCCACATTGGACAAGTAGCGTGCACCAATTTGCGAAAGTGTTCGAGAATGGGTTTTGCAAAAGGTTGTGCTTTGGAAATGTACAAATCGATCGGATTTTGTTTGACCGGCTTCTTTTTTTATTTCAAATTTTGGGAATAACCAATTTAAAAGCAAAATGGAGATTTGAAATAAGCTCACATTTATATTAATAATTAAAAGGAATTATTATTTTTTTAACCGATTTTTATAATTGGCAGGAGCGAGAAATTATTTTAATATTTCGGTTAATATTTTTCGGGATTGGAATGCAAAACAAAGCTTTGAAAGAATTGCGCAACCCGCTTTTTAGCCCGGATGGTAGCGAAAATCCTTTTTTTGCAAAAAACTTTCGGTGTTTGGAAAACTTTCAAAAAAAAGATTGCAGCGGACAGCCGGGGCGCGGGTTGTGATGTGCAGGAGCTTTCTTGCTCCAAAACCTCTTTTTCCGATTTAAAAACCCCCGTTTTTTCTCCGTAATTTTGCAGCTTAAAACAGTAAAATGGAAACTTTACAAAAAACGAATGGGATAGAGAAGGAATTACAGCTTCTGGGTATAAAAGATCAAAATAGTGGTGTTTCAACGGGTTTGCATTGGCTGAAGGGTGATGGAAATACCATTGAAAGTTATTCGCCGGTGGATGGAGCTTTGATAGCAAGTTGCACTTCGGCATCGCGGGAGGAGTATGAAATAATAATAAAGACTGCCGAAAAGGCATTTAAAGAGTGGCGCAATTGGCCGGCACCAAAACGCGGGGAAGTGGTGCGTCAGATTGGCGATAAATTGCGTTTACATAAACATGCGCTCGGAACTTTGGTGAGTTACGAAATGGGAAAAAGTTTGCAGGAAGGTTTGGGAGAGGTGCAGGAAATGATAGATATTTGCGATTTTGCTGTGGGATTAAGTCGCCAGTTATATGGTTTAACAATGCATAGCGAACGTCCTTTACATCGTATGTATGAACAATGGCATCCGTTGGGAATTGTGGGAATTATTTCGGCATTTAATTTTCCGGTTGCGGTTTGGAGTTGGAATGCTGCGCTTGCTTTTGTTTGTGGTGATGTTTGTATCTGGAAACCGAGTTCAAAGGTTACGATGAGTGCAATTGCAACGCATAAAATAATTGCAGAGGTATTTAAAGATAATAACGTTCCGGAAGGTGTGAGTGCATTAATGGTTTCGCATAATTCTATTGGGGAAGAAATGGCAAAAGATAAACGCATTCCTTTAATTTCTGTTACGGGTAGCACGCGCGTTGGAAAAAGAATTGGCGGAATTGTTGGCGAACGTTTAGGAAAAGTAATTCAGGAATTAGGAGGAAATAATGCGATCGTAATTACGGAAAATGCGAATATGGAAATTGCAATTCGAGCAGCAATTTTTGGTGCTGTTGGAACTGCAGGTCAGCGGTGTACAACCACGCGCCGATTAATTATTCATGCTTCTGTATATGATAGTGTAATAAATACACTAAGAAAAACATATTCACAATTAAAAATAGGTAATCCGTTGGATGAAAATAATCATGTGGGTCCATTAATTGATATGAAAGCGGTGGAAGATTATTCCGCGGCAATTGAAAAGGCAATTGCTGAAGGTGGAAAAATTTTGGTGGAAGGCGGAGTTTGTGAAGGGGAAGGATATGAAAGCGGATGTTATGTAAAACCTTGTATTATAGAAGCAAAAAATGAATTTGCTATTGTGCAACATGAAACATTTGCGCCTATTTTATATGTGATGAAATATAACACGATAGAAGAGGCAATTGAAATACATAATAATGTTCCGCAGGGTTTGAGTTCGGCAATTATGTCGACAAATATTTTAGAGACGGAATATTTCTTGTCTGTAGCAGGCTCTGATTGCGGAATTGCGAATGTAAATATCGGAACGAGCGGAGCAGAAATTGGCGGTGCATTTGGCGGTGAAAAGGAAACAGGTGGTGGTCGTGAAAGCGGCAGCGATTGTTGGAAAGCATACATGCGCAGACAAACAAATACCATTAACTATTCCACAAAATTACCATTGGCACAAGGGATTAAATTTGATATTTAAATATTTCTTTGTGAAACCTTCGTGTTCTTAGAATCTTAGTGGGAAAAGAATGGTTTCCCACAGAGACACAAAGCGCACAAAGAAAAAAATGGGAAATAAATTAACGGAATCATTAATATAAAACCAGGATCTTAATTTAGAATGTTAGTGGACCGATTTTTTTTATATGCCTTCAACAATTAAATTTAAAATAGAATCCGAACTCCAAAAAGAATATGCATGGACGATCTCTGTTTTTGCAAAGTATATTGGATTTAATTGCGCGTTTGTAAGTGAAGGAGAAGATATTTTAATTGCAGAACACGGAATAGGAGATATACAGGTTTCTCATTTTTTTAGAAATACTTATCAAAGCGGGAATTTTCAATTTAAGGGTTATTTCAGAAAAGAACCTTTGCATTCCAATGCATCGGGGAAAGCTGACTATTTAAGTACTTGTTTTTATTTACTGAGTTATTTGCAGGAGTATATTGATTATGCACCTGATAAATATGAAAGGTTTCCTTATGATATCAGTCTGCAAAAACATTTTAATTGTATAGAACAAAATCTCGTAACACAATATTTTGATGTGTTGTATGAAACAACGCCAAAACTTAAAGCGCTTGTAAAAAAACAGGAGAGGGCTATACAATATTTTCTCTCACATGATATTGATTCAGTATATGGTGCTTTAGGAGATAATTATTCTTATTTATTAAAGCATGGAAGCGTAGGTGTTTTAATGCAACTGATATTTAATCATTACCTGCGCACTCCGGATTATCTATTGCTGAATAAAATTCTGGATATTGAAGATGATTATGCTGTGCGGTCCACTTTTTTCTGGTTGGTGAACAGCGGTAAAGGAACCCGCAGAATAAATAATGCTGATTATGAAATTGAAACACCGGCTGTAAAAAAGATTCGCAGCGAAATTATTTCCAGAGGATGGGAGAACGGATTACATAAAAGTGCAGGAAAAGATACTTATGTTAATGAATTAAAAAAGCAGGGTGAACTTGGTTTGGCAATAAATCGCAATCATTATCTCATTACAGAGCTTCCAAATACTTTTGATGATTTAGAAAGTTCAGGAATTAAACTAGATTCCAGTATGGGATTTCCGGATGTTATGGGATTTAGAAATAGTTATGGCTTGCCAATTAAACCATTTAATATCAAAGAAAAACGAGAATATAATTTTGTTGAAGTTCCGCTGAATGTGATGGACACTACTTTAAAATTTTATCAAAACTGCAACTCCAAACAGGCAGAAAAAAAGATACTCGATTTCCTGGAAAAAAATAAAACAAATGCTCTTCTAACAATTTTATGGCATAATAATTATTTCTTTGATTTTGCTGATAAGGGATGGTTGGAATTATATAAAACGATACTTCAATTTATTAAGGAAACCGGTGGAGAGGTTACTACAGCTAAAAAGATTATGCAGGATTTTGGGTGAATGACGGAGTGCATTAGCCATATTTGTTTTTGAAAAGGGCCGGTAAGGCGGGAAGTGCAGGAAGGAAGCGGGAAGAATTTCAAACACAGTTGATGGGTAAGGGTAATACTGAACGTTTAACCTCCGAAACCACAGAGTTGCTTCAGTAACTTTGTGGGAGCACCAAATACAACCAACCTATATCCTTGGCTGTTCATTCGTGGCAACATTTTTTTAGCCCACAATATGGATGAAAATTTTTAGGGTACGAAAACAGGAATAATAAATAGATTTGAAATACACTCAATCTAAACCATTGAATGTTCATTCGTGCATTCGTGGCTCCTTTTTTTTCCACAATACGGATGAAAATAAATAAGCCACGAACCCGCCTGCCAAAGTCGGCGGGCAGGTGCACGAATAAAAATAAATAAATAATTAAATTTTTCGAGGCGCAGAGCTCCTTCCGTAACTCTGTCATCACATTAAAAAAAACCTATCCTACGGCTGTTCATTCGTGCATTCGTGGCTACCCCTTTTCCATAACACGGAAAAAAAAATTGCCACGAATGCACGAATGAACAGCCAATGGTATGGGTTGTTAATAATTTTGAATTTATATTGTGTTTGTTATTTTTCATTCGTGGCTCCTTTTTTTTCCACAATACGGATGAAAATAAATAAGCCACGAACCCGCCTGCCAAAGTCGGCGGGCAGGTGCACGAATAAAAATAAATAAATAATTAAATTTTTCGAGGTGCAGAGCTCCTTCCGTAACTCTGTCATCACATTAAAAAAAACCTATCCTACGGCTGTTCATTCGTGCATTCGTGGCTACCCCTTTTCCATAACACGGATGAAAAAAATTTGCCACGAATGCACGAGTGAACAGCCAATGGTATGGGTTGTTAATAATTTTGAATTTATATTGTGTTTGTTATTTTTCATTCGAGGCCCCTTTTTTTCCACAACACGGATGAAAAAAATAAGCCTCGAATGCACGAATGAACAGCCAATGGTATGGGTTGTTAATAATTTTGAATTTATATTGTGTTTGTTATTTTTCAATCGAGGCCGCAGAGTTCCTTTGGTTACTGTGGAGACATCTTTCGGTAACTATATGGAGTTACAAAATATTGCGGGGTTTGTTAATAAATCTACTTCCAGGCTTTTACAATAAGTCCGGTTCCGGTATTGTGGGTGTTGTGCGTATCTGCATAATTTAGAAGTAAACAAAAGGGAAATGTGATCAGATAATAGAAGGGTAAAATAATAAAAAACACTTTGGAGATATTTAATAATTGTAAGGGGTATTTCATGGATAACCGCCATGCAATTTTTCCGAGAGTGCCGTATGCATATCGAGCTTCGGTTTTGGAGAATCCCGCTGATAGCAATTTAGTTTGTATGTCGTTAATATTATATCCATCGCGAACGTGTTCTTCAATAAATGAACTATCTTCTCCTTCCTGAACATCAGACCCACCCTGATCGGAAGGTGTGGAGATGAGCACCATTCCACCTGATATCAAGGAAGCATGAAAGTTTTTAAATACTTGCACATCTTCCAACACATGTTCCATTACATCCACACAAACAACTAAATTAAAATGGTTGTCAATTTTAAATTTTGTGAGATCCTGAACCTGAAAACGAATATTTTTTCTTCCTATTTTTTTGAAAAAGGAATTACAATCTGCAATTTGTTCTTCCTTTACATCCACAGCCAAAAATTTCCATTTTTTACTTATGGAACTTAAATAATACGAATATTGTCCGAAGCCTGAACCGGCATCCAAAATATGTTGTTCACTATCGCGTTTTGCTTGCGCCCATTTTTTTAATTCCTTATGAATATGCCATGACCTTAACAATAAAAGGTCAAGCATTTTATAAAAAAGTATTCTTAAAAAAGGGGTTTTATTAAATACACTTCCTAAACTTCTTTTTACCGGATCGTATTGCATGCATTATTTATTTGGTTCAATCGATTTTGAATTATTTTCTTTTCTGTATGCCATAAAAAATCCAGCTGCAACTATAATTAAAATTAAAGAGGATGCAGCTGTAGAAACTTTTTTTCCGGTATAAAAGGAATGTGGTTCAAATTTAAAGGTAATATCATGTTCTCCTTCAGGAATCCACAACCCGCGCAAAATATAATTTGCCCTGAAATGATCAACATACTGCCCATCGATATATGCCTTCCAATCTTCATTTCCGCGATACCAAACCTCGCTAAATACTGCAGGACCTGCTATTTTACTGTTTGATTTATAGGATAACTCATCAGGCGTATATTTAACCAGTTTAATATTTCGGGTTGAATCAATCGCAACTGTTTCCGTTGTTATTTGTGATTTAAATTCAGAATGTACAATAACTTTATTTAATGGATTTAATTTTTCAATTGCTGCAAATTCTTCGTCAGCTGAATTTACCATTTGCACAGAATCTACAAACCAGGCATTGCCACATGCCATCGGATTTCTGTCGACAGAAGGTTTATTTCCCCGATTGCCGATAATGTATTTAGCATTCATCATATTAATTGCAGGATAATTTCCTTTGCTTAAATATCCTTCTATCATATCCTGATACCGCTGCAGTTTAGCTCCGTGATATCCGCCCAAATTTTTGTAATAATAAGAAGTGCTGCCATCCTGATCTAAAGCTGTTAGTGTATTAAATACACGATAGTTAGGATCCTTATCTTTAATTACAGGATTTGCATTTCTGAAACGCTGTTCATAAAAATTAACCTCTGCATAATTATCTTCTCCAAGATAATTTGAATCTACAATTAACAGATCTATGACAGGCAATATACAGATGATCGCAATTGCAATTTTTCCATTGATTGTTTTTCTAAGAAATAAAAATAAGGTAAGTGCCGCAAGACCAATTAAAAAAGTGGAAACAAATACGTCTGTTCTAATCATTGCAACACGTTCATCCTTCAACAAATCGAAATAGGCCATTGTTTGCGGATCATTTATTTGTGCAAGATACGCTTCCTCCCTGGGACTTGTAAGATCAAATAAACTTCCTGAAAGCAACAATAACACACTTAATCCACCAACAATAATAGAACTCCATTTTAAAGCATACATTTTCTTTTTATCATCAATTTCGTTTTCTTTTGATAAAAACTTATTGACAATATAATAAGCCATTACCGGAATTGTTAAACACAACATGGTCATTGCCATCGAAACCGTACGAAATTTATTGTATAGAGGAAAATAGTCGAACATGAAATTATTAAATGCAGGAAAATTCTTTCCCCAACCTAAAAACAGCGATAAAATTGTTGCTGCAATTAACCACCATCTCATTTTATTATTTGCAAGAAAAGCACCTAATAAAAATAGAAAACATAAAATAGTACCCACATAAATAGGACCGGAAGTAAACGGCATATCACCCCAATATTTAGTTCCTTGTCCTGAATATTGCAATAATTCCTGGGCTTTTTTCTGATCTTGCTGGTATGCTGATTGAACAAAAGAGAGTAACGGACTTTCAATGGTTGTTCCATCTTTTGCCTGCAAGAATGAAAATCCGCTTCCACCACCTGAAAAATTGGAATACATGATACTAAACGATTCAGCAACGCCGGAACTCCAGCTAAAAGCATATTCACGACCCAATCCGCTACCCTGAACTTCTTTGGTTGTAGTTAATTCGCTTCCGCCTCTTATTGTTTCTTTGCTGTATTCGTATGTCGTCCATAATTTCGATGTATTTGCACTCACGGCAAATAATATTGCAACTATAATTATACCTGCATTCTTAAAAAAAATGGTTAATTGTTTTTCACGCAAGGAATAAACAAATTCGGATATCATCCAGCATAGAATAATGAGAAACATATAATAGGTTATCTGTGGATGATTTGCTGTTATTTGACAAGTCATAGCAAATAAGGTTAAGGAGGCACCTAGCCAGACCTTTTTTTGCATTAAATAATTAATACCGGTTAAAACAAGCGGCATTAATGCCAGGGCATTTACTTTGGTATTATGCCCAACTTCCATAAATGTTATGAGATAAGTGCCCAATGCATAACACAACGCACCGGAAATAGCAAGATAATAGTTGATCTTAAAACTGCGCAACAATAAAAAAAAGCAGACCAGAGCAATAAACATATAATTTGCAGGTCGAGGCAGAAACATACCCAAATACTTATTTACTTTTTCAAAAACATTTCCATTTTCAGGTAACATTATTTGATAGGTTGGCATACCGCCAAACATAGAATTTGTCCAAAGCGCAGCATCTCCGGTTGTGTTAAAGTGATCGGTTGCCTCTTTACTGGTTCCAATATAATTCATGATATCGCTTTGCACCAATATCTTTCCTTGTAACAGAGGATAAAAGTAAAGCGCACTGAATACCAGAAAAGCTACAAGTGCAGCAACAAATGCTAAAATATTTTTTTGACCTGTTGGTTTATTCATCATTTCTTTGGATTTGAAGCGCTAAAGTTAAGAACTTCGGCCTAAACAGGGAATTTGTTTTGCAAGATGTTATAATTTTAACCCTTCATAATTCTGTATTGAAAAAAGTGCTTATCATAACATATTATTGGCCACCAAGTGGTGGGGTTGCGGTTCAGCGTTGGGTAAAGATGTCGAAATTTTTGCGCGAATTCGGTTGGGAACCTGTGATTTATACCGCCGAAAATGCAGAAATGCCCGTAGTCGATCATTCCCTGGAGGCATCAATACCTGAAGGAATCACAGTGATAAAACTACCCATTTGGGAGCCTTATGATCTTTATAAACGATTTTTAGGATACAAAAAACAGGAAAAGATAGGTGCAGGATTTTTGCAGGAAAAAAAGAAACACGGAGCGTTGCAAAAATTTTCCATTTGGGTAAGAGGAAATTTTTTTATTCCGGATGCACGAAAATTTTGGATAAAACCATCGGTTAAATTTTTATCGGCATACTTAAAGAAAAACCCTGTTGATGCCATTATTTCCTCCGGGCCACCACATAGTATGCATTTAATTGCAATGGGTGTTAAGGATAAATTAAATATTCCCTGGGTAGCTGATTTTCGTGATCCCTGGACAAAAATAGATTATTACAACGAATTGAATTTATCGAATTACGCAGATAAAAAACACCATTTTTTGGAACAAAAAGTTTTGCGAAAAGCCGATAAAGTTGTAACAGTTAGTAAACACTGGGCTGCTGATTTTAATATTATCAATAATAACAATACGAAAGTTATTACAAATGGTTTTGATGATGATGATTTTAATAAGAATGTTGATGTAATTGATCCGGGATTTATTTTACATCATTCGGGTATGATAAATAAAGCGCGGAATCCTGAATTATTATGGCAAGTTCTTTCAGAATTGCGAATGGAGAATGAGGATTTTAATAATGCACTTAAAATTCAACTCACAGGAAATATTGATTTTACTGTTGCGGAAAGTATTTCTAGGAACAAATTACAAGACAAATTGATTCATGTCGATCATTTGCCGCATAACGAAGCGGTGCAGGCAATGCAGCGTTCTCCGGTGTTGCTTTTACTGTTAAACGATTCACACGATATTTTGGGGCGAATTCCGGCCAAATTATTTGAATATCTTGCCGCAAAAAGACCTGTGCTGGTTATCGGAAATGCTGCCGGCGATGCTGCTGCAATAATTCAGGAAACTAATGCAGGAGTAGTTGCTGAAATGAACAATAAAAATGATATCAAAGAAAAAATATTGTTCTTATTCGGTCAATATAAATCAGGACAATTAAAAATTAATTCTTTAGGTATTGAAAAATATGCCAGAAAAGAAAATGCAAAAAGTTTTGCCGAAATATTAGATGGAATCTACAATACTTCTGCTAAGATTTGAAAAATTCTTTTTGTAGATTCTCCATCCCATAAAGGAGGTATTGTTCCTGTTTTATAAGTATTGTTTTTTATAGCATTAATTAATTGATCAATACTTTCTAACTTCCAGTTAGTGAGTGTGTTTGTGCCAAATATAATTGTAGAGGGTCTTTCGGTATTTGGTCTTATGGTAATGCAGGGTTTTTTTCTAAAGGTTGTTTCTTCCTGAACTCCACCACTATCTGTAATAACGAATGTGCAGGAGGAGATCAGTTTTTGAAAAGAAAAATAACTCAGTGGTTCAGTAATTATCACATTTTTTAAATTTTGTAGTAATGGCAATAGGTTAAAAGCGACTAATTTTTGATATGTTCTGGGATGTATGGGAAATACTAATTTAATTTTTTTCTCTATATGGTTTAATAATTCCAACGATCGTTCCAAAGCTTCTTGAGTGTCAACATTTGATGGTCGGTGCAGGGTTACAAGAGCGAAGTTATTTCCCTCCAAATTCAATTCCACTAAAATAGGGTCCTGTTCAATTTGATCAGAAAACTTCATCAGGGTATCGATCATTGTATTGCCAACAAAATAAAAGTGTTTATGATCTTTTATTTCTGATTTTAAATTAATCAATCCACTTTCTTCTGTAATAAAAAAGTATTTGCTGAGTTTATCGGTAATAATTCGATTTGTTTCTTCCGGCATGCTGTTATCAAAACTGCGTAAACCGCTTTCGATATGCGCCAGAGGAATGTTTAATTCCGATGCCGCTTCAGCAGCAGCCCGGGTAGAATTTACATCACCAACAACGATTAAAAGCTCCGGGGAAAATTTGTTTTGAACAATTTCCTGGAGGCCTGATTTTATTTCGGAACGTTGTATTTCCGGTTCTGAATTTGTTATCTCCAAAAAGTAATCGGGCGTGATTTTCAATTGTTGAAAGAAAATTGCAGATAAATTATCATCAAAATGTTGCCCTGTGTGTGCTATTCTGAGATCGAAGTTGTGTAATGCAGCCGCACTTTTGAATTGGGCAATTTTGATAAAATTGGGACGAGTGCCAACTACTACAAGGATCTTTTTCATCTTAAACTGCGATCGGGCCTAAAGGTAAACCATAATATGTTAGCTACAGAAGTTTGTAAATAAATGCCATAACCCTATTTTTGTTGCCTTAAAAGTTCTGCATGCCGGGAGAAACGATATTATTGATAGGTGCAAGTGGCCAGATAGGGGCCGAGTTGACAATGTTACTGCGTTCCAGTTATGGAGATTCCAATGTAGTTGCAGCAGATATTAAAAAGCCTGATGGAGCGCTTTTCGAATCTGGTCCTTTTGAAATATTAAATGTGTTGGATGCCGCACGGTTAGGGGAGTTGGTTGATAAATATAAACCTACACAATTATATAATATGGCAGCCATGTTATCGGCTACCGGTGAAAAATATCCTCAAAAAGCCTGGCAACTCAATATGGATGGGTTGATAAATACGCTGGAAGTGGCTCGTGAAAAAAAGATTCATCGCGTTTATTGGCCAAGTTCTATTGCAGCATTTGGTCCTACTACACCAAAAGAAAATACAGAGCAGATAACAATAATGGAACCGAATACCATTTATGGAATTAGTAAATTAGCAGGCGAAAGATGGTGCGATTGGTATCATTTAAAATATGGTATTGATGTAAGAAGCCTTCGTTATCCCGGAATAATTAGTTATAAAACAGAACCGGGAGGAGGAACTACCGATTATGCAGTGGATATTTATTTTAAAGCGAAAAAGGAAGGTAAATACGAATGTTATTTAGGGGAAAATACTTTTTTACCAATGATGTATATGCCGGATGCTATAAGAGCAACTTTTGAGTTGATGAACGCACCTGTAGAAAAATTATTAGTGCATTCCTCTTACAATCTTTCTGCTATGAGTTTTTCTCCGAAGTTGGTAGCAGAATCAATTAAAAAATATATTCCTGATTTTGAAGTAACATACAATATCGATTTTCGGCAGAAAATTGCAGAAACCTGGCCCGCTAGCATTGATGATAGCATTGCAAGAAGTGAATGGGGTTGGAAACATGAATATGATCTTGATACTATGACAAAAGATATGTTAGCAAATATTAAATGAAAAAATAGCAAATAATTAATACATAAATTTAAATTTTTCTTTTATCTGTTATAAAATAATTAATTTACCATAACAGATATTTTTATTAATCAGTATTTAATCACTATGAAAAAAATAGCAGTAATGACAAGCGGTGGAGATAGTCCCGGAATGAATGCTTGTGTAAGAGCAGTTGTGCGAACCGGAATTTATCATGGATTGGAAGTATTTGGAATTATGCGTGGATATGAAGGGATGATAGACGGTGAATTTAAAAAAATGGAATCGGTTGATGTCAGTAATATAATTCAACGCGGAGGAACCGTTTTAAAAACTGCTCGAAGTGAAGGGTTTATGACTTCAGAAGGCAGAACAAAAGCATTTGAAAATCTTAAAAAAAATGAAATAGAAGGATTTGTTGCTATTGGTGGTGATGGTACTTTTCGTGGAGCAACAGTTTTTGAAAAAGAATTTGGAATTAGTTGTGTTGGTGTTCCGGGTACTATTGACAATGATCTTTTTGGAACTGATTATACACTGGGATTCGATACTGCAATTAATACAGCAATTGATGCAATTGATAAAATAAGAGATACTGCAATTTCTCACAATCGTTTATTTTTTGTGGAGGTAATGGGTAGAGATGCCGGGTTTATTGCACTTTCCACAGGTATTGCCGGTGGTGCAGAAGCAATTGTAATTCCGGAAACGGAAACAGATATCGAAAATCTTATTGTGATACTGCAAAAAGGTTGGGCACATAAAAAAACTTCTGCAATTGTAATTGTTGCCGAAGGTGATGAGCGCGGTGGTGCTTTTGAAATTGCAAAACTTGTTAAAGAAAAATTTAATCATTACGATACACGTGTTTCCGTTTTGGGTCATATACAGCGCGGTGGAAATCCTACAGTGCGCGATAGGATATTGGGAAGCCGATTAGGTATGGCGGCAGTAGAGGCACTAATTGATGGAAAGAAAAATGTAATGGCCGGATTAGTAAACGATGAATTAGCATTTACGCCATTTGCAAATGCAACGAAACATCACATGGAAATTAATAAACAAATGTTGCAATTGGTCGAGATATTGGCATTGTAATGTATAATTAAATATTATTAAATTCAGATTTCTTCATTGAAAAACGCGCTTCTTTTTTTATTTTTTTCATTTACCATTTTTGGGTTTACTAAAACTGCTTTTTGTCAAAGTGATAGTATTGGTGAAAATTTTAATTCTCCCAAAGGCAAATTCTATTTATATTGGGGATATAACAGGACCTGGTATCGAAATTCAACCTTTCATGTTAAAGGCCCGGAATATGATCTTACTTTTTATAATTTAAAAGCTACTGACAGGCCAACACCTTTTTCCGTTGATTATATTAATCCTGTAACTATGTGGGTACCTCAATATAATTATCGGTTAGGCTATTTTATTACAGATCGAATAAGTGCATCCTTCGGGGTGGATCACATGAAATATGTAGTAACAAAATACCAAACTACAACAATGTCGGGCGTTATTACAGAAGCTGCTTCCGTTAAATATGCAGGTTCTTATTTGAATGATACGGTAGAACTCACTCCCGATCTTTTATTATTGGAACACACCAATGGATTTAATTTGGTGAGTGGTGAATTTGAATATTTATTACCCATCACAAGAATGTTTAACGACAAAGTTGCATTAAAATGGAATTTCGGTTTGGGTGGAATTTGGATGATTACAAAAACGGATGTTAAGGTTCTGGATTATGGGCTTGATAATGATTTCCATCTTTCCGGATATACTATAGCATTAAAAACAGGTCCGCGTATCGATTTTTGGGATCGTTTTTTTGTCGCAGCAGAAATTAAAAATGGATTTGCAAGTCTCCCAAACATTCTCATCCACAACGATCAATCGGATATCGGTGATCAGAATATTACTTATTATGAATTTTATGTGGTTGGGGGGTATTATTTTAGTTTGTTTGGGAAGAGGGAGTAAGGAGTGGGTAGTGGGCAGTTGGTAGTGCAGTTCAAAACTGCTCTGTGAAATAGACATATTTGGAAATCAAATTATCATCAGAAACCAAACGCAGTGTGTTTAGGTTGAAACACGAATTATATCCTCTGCATTACCTTCACAGAAACTTCAGCCCGAAAAGGGGAATGTATAATTTAACATAAAATTTATGGGTTTAATAAGTGGTCAATTATAAATTTATGGGAATACTCAGCGGTATATCCATTTTTTGCTTCCTTATTAATAACGGAAATTCAAACGTATACCTTTCAACTAAAAAATAGGGTATTAATGGAATTGTCACTCTGATTATTTTTTATATATTTGCTATTAATGTAACACTTTACAACGTAACCAAAAAATATTTCAATTGTTAAAAATTTGGTTTTACCCAATTACGACAATTGTTTATTTTCAGCTATTAAATTACTGTTTATGAACATCAAAAAAAACATTTCAAAAATTAAAAATAAGAAGTCGACCAAAAAGACTAAAAAGAAATTGGGTTACCATTCAAAAAATGTTCCACATGCTTACAATCCAGGCAAAATGACAGATAAAGAGTGGCAAACCAGATTAAGGCAACAAATTGCAGAGAAAGAGATATTCGAAATTACAAATATAGGTTCGGAGAAAATATACAGTGATTATCAAGTTGTAAATATTCAATTCCGAAGCACCTACAAAGTAGCATTGCGAAGCAAAGACAATACCTTAAATTTTTGTTCCTGCCCTGATTTCAAAACAAATTTGCTTGGAACGTGCAAACATATTGAGGCTGTTCGTTTAAATCTTTCAAAAAAGCGAGGATTTAAGTTGTTAAGCAAAATAATTCCTGAATTACCCTACTCTTCACTTTATGTTTCATACAACGAAAGACGTGAAGTGAAGATTCGTGTTGGTTCAGAAAATAAAAACACCTTTCAAATATGGAGCAAACAATACTTTGATGCAAATAATGTATTGCTTCCTGCAGCATTTGCTAAAATAGAAAATGTACTAAATGAAGCTCAAAATATTAGCCCTTCGTTTAGATGTTATACAGATGCTTTAGATTTAATTATAGAAAAAAGAACAGAAGAGAAACGAAAAAAACTTGTAGAAAGCAAAGGAAATCAACTATTAAAAGGGCTTTCAAAGGTAGAATTATTCCCATATCAATTTGAAGGGATATTATTTGCCGCTAAAGCCGGGAGATCTATTCTTGCTGATGAAATGGGGTTGGGTAAAACAATTCAGGCAATTACGTGGGCATTATTGTTAAAAAAACATTTTGATACAACTAAAGTAGTAATTATTTGTCCAACTTCTTTAAAATATCAATGGAAAGCAGAAATTGAAAAATTTACGGGTATGAAGTCCTGTGTTGTAGAAGGAAATGTATTAGCGCGTAAATCTATTTATAAATCAGATGAAAATTATTTTAAAATAGTAAGTTACCATGTTGCCGGAAACGATTGGAATTATATTAACGAGATGCAACCCGATATTATAATACTGGATGAAGCTCAGAGAATAAAAAATTGGAGAACTGCTATATCAAGAAATATTAAACGTATACACTCTCTTTATACCATGGTGCTTACAGGGACACCTGTTGAAAATAACATAGAAGAACTTTTTTCAATAGTCCAATATGTAAACCCCTATATTTTAGGATCGCTTTATCATTATCTCTCAGAGCATCAATTAAAAGATGAAAGTGGCAAAATAGTTGGTTATAAAGGTTTAAATGAAATAGGGCATAGTCTTTCAAACACTATGCTTCGAAGAACACGTAAACAGGTTTTGAAACAATTGCCATCAAGGATGGATAAAAATTTGTTTATTCCCATAACAACAGAACAATATGAACTTCATGAACAATATGCTGATACAGTAGCAAAGCTCGTAAGTAAATGGAAACGATTTGGTTTTCTAACTGAAAAAGAAAGACAAATTCTGCTCAATTGTCTTAATATGATGCGAATGGTTTGCGATAGTACATTTATTATTGATCAAAAAACAAACTATCAAACTAAACTCGATGAATTATTTAATATTCTTGATGAATTATTTATTGAGCAGGATGCAAAGGTGGTTATCTTTAGTCAATGGGAAAGGATGACACGACTTATAGCAAATGGGCTGAAAGAGCGAAAAATAAAATTTGAAAATCTTCATGGCAGTATTCCAAGTAAGGACAGAGAAAAGTTATTTACTAATTTCAATAACGACCCCGAATGTCGGGTATTTCTTTCAACGGATGCTGGAGGTGTTGGATTAAACCTGCAATCCGCTTCGAATATGATTAATATGGACATACCCTGGAATCCTGCCGTTTTGGAACAAAGAATTGGAAGAATTTATAGAATGGGTCAAAAGAAAAATGTCTCCATTATTAATTTAATTGCTCAAAATACTATTGAGCATAAAATGATCTCTACCTTAAAATTTAAAACTGCTATAGCAGATGGAATTTTAGACGGAGGAGACGATAACATTTTTGCGGGTGATGATAAATTTAATAAATTCATGCATTCAGTGGAAGAAATCACCTCGTCTGAAAATATCGAACCTTCTACCTTCGATCAGGATGAAAAATTGGAAATATCCTTACCATTAATCCAGCCAAATAAAGAGGATAATACCCGAACTTCCTTTGAAGAAATTTATGAAGAAGAAGAAAATAAATTAACTGAGAAACGGGAGCAATTTTATGAAACTAATATCGCAAATTCAAATGCATTAATTGAAAGTGGTGTGAGCTTTCTATCTCAATTAATGCATACATTAAATGACAGTTCTGCCACCAAAGAATTGGTAAAAAATATTACGGAAAAAGATGAATTAACAGGTAAAACCTATTTAAAAATTCCGATTCAAGATAACGAGGTTGTGGAGAATGCACTTTCATTTTTGGCAAAACTATTTAGTAAGTAGGGTTTGGATCGTCCGCGTCTCACCCTGCCCTGCCCAGCAGTGTCTTCACCCGGAAAAACTTTAATTTTCCTATTCAGATAATTATTTAGAAATATATTTAATTCCAATTCAAGCAGAATGGTGAGACGCTGCTGAAATGGGATCGGCAGCGTCTCACCCTGCCCTGCCCCAGCAGTGTCTTCACACGGAAA
>Ga0163147_10004415_pt1 | contig 17956 bp, 16 predicted proteins | sample OliLakLV19MP6G1_FD_148597 | JGI IMG/M metagenome (GOLD analysis project Ga0163147, IMG submission 148597) | Freshwater microbial mat bacterial communities from Lake Vanda, McMurdo Dry Valleys, Antarctica- Oligotrophic Lake LV.19.MP6.G1 | ecosystem: Environmental > Aquatic > Freshwater > Lake >...
GGCTTCTTATGAATATGGTCCGTTCGGAGAGAACCGCAGCACGACGGGAGAACTGGGCGCACCCGCCAGCGGCGGCACGCACCAGGGCCAGCGCAACCCCTTCCGTTTCAGCACCAAGTACACCGACGCCGAGACGGGGCTAGTGTACTACGGATACCGCTACTACTCGCCCAGCATGGGGAGGTGGGTGAGCAGGGACCCGATGGGCGAAGTGGACGTAAACGTATATGCCGCCATGCGCAATGCGATGTCGTTGAACATTGATATTCTCGGTTTACGAGCGTCGCCGCCTACCACAAGTAACGGTTACCAGTACGGCTATGATGACACTCCAAACTCCACCCGTCTTGACGGTGCAGATCACGATACACTGCGTGGAGGGATCGGTTACTTGGGTTTGGCGGATATTCACTTTAGAGCATGGTTAACAGTTCAAGCTGGTTATACAAGAGGATATGACGATGCCGCAAATCTCCTGCGACATTTTCTTGGTGGAGCGGGTTCCACCTATGACATCAGTTTTGCCAGAATGAACAGAGATGACGCCGGCGCGAGGGTATGGCGTCGTACTCAGATTAACTTAGCAATGGCGGCTGCAGAAGCACTAGCTTCGCCTGATTCATCGATTCAAATGCGAAGTACTCGGGATACGGTGGCCAACCCAGGCGCGACAAGTGCCGAATGGGTCTATGCCATCAACGGGTATCGAACTTGGGCCAAGGCTACTGTTACACAGAGAAACTGTAACAACTACACGATGCAGTTGTCGTTTCGGCTGAGAGATAATTATGATTTTGCTGCCAACACGTGGCTTATGGGCGGCTTGGTTTACGATTACGAGTTGGCGATACTGAATGGCTATGGGTGGGCGCGGGACTTTGAAGTCGAAGGACGTGAAAACATTTCGATTCAATGGCGCAAGGGTCAACGATTTAATGCAGGCACCGTTAAGCCAGTTAGTCGACCGATGCCGCGTACGCGAGATCGTGATTGGGTCGATAGAGCATGGCCTTTAGGATAAGGGAGAGTGCGCAAGTGCGTATATTATGCGGTATTGCGGCGGTCGTGCTAGGTCTGGGCATTGCGATCGGCATGGTCTTCATTTATCCGCAGCAGTCAGTGAGCCCTACGATTATCACTGTTTCTCTCTCTGTGGCTGAGGCGGCCATCGATTGCCCGGTTCCTTTGAGCGCCAAGGTTGTCAAAGCGCAACTTGAAAGGACTCGAGATGCGGCGGCGTGCTTCTTACTTGAAATGGAGGAGCCTGATAGTATGGTATTAAAACAAGGCTTACTGTCGCGAGGTTGGGAGAGCCGAGCAGAGTCGCCTATTTATGAGGTTGCTTATGTGATACCTTGGTTTACCATTCAAATGGTAGAGTTTGATATGGCGTTTGTTCGAGATAATGGTGCGGAGGTGGTATTTACCAAATCTAAGAATGGCGTCGTCCAAGTTTATGTGCGTCGGCAATCAGTAATGAAGCCACTGCCAAGAATGGTGATGGACGCGTTAATGAATAGTGGAAACTATTGATCTCTGCATAGCCATCGGAGCACATGGTCACAAGTGGAGCCCGGCGTGGTCGAAGGCGGACGCGAGCAGGTTGGGTCGGCGGCGCTGGCGGATCAGCGAGCGGCGGACGTGGCCGCGGAGGTCGTTGCGGTCGATCGGGGCGAGGTTCGCCAGGTCCACGCGCTTGCCGTTGTTCCACAACTGCTCGGCGGGGTTGAGGTCGGGCGCGTAGGGCGGCAGCCACTCCACCATGACCCGCGGAGCCCCCTCCGCGCGGCGGGCGAGCCAGCGTTTGGTCGCGGCCTTATGCACGTTGAGGCGGTCCTGCACGACGATCAGCGGACCCTTGACGTAGCGGTCCAGGACCCGCAGGAACTCCGTGGCCTGCGGGGTCTTGACGTTGCGGGTGTGGATGCGGAAGACGGCCGAGAGCCGGTGGCGCTCCCGCGAGGGCGGGACCAGGATGGCGCCGATCACGCTCAGCCGATCACGCCGGTCCCAGCAGCGGATGATGGGTGTCTGCCCGCGCGGGGCCCAGGAGCGCCTGACCAGCGGCTGGAGCATAAAGCCGGATTCGTCGTAGAAAACGATGGTGGCGTTCAGACGCCGCGCGTTTTTTTTATGCGCGACCAGTCCTTCTTCCGCCACCGCTCGATGGCCTTCTCGTCGCGCTCGCGGGCGCGGGCCTCGGGCTTCTGCGGACTCCACCCCAGCGCGTGCAGGATCTTCCAGACGTGGTCGGGGTCGTACCAGACGCCGAAGGTCCGGCCGATCAAGTCGGCCACCCGTCGGCAGGTCCATAGGTCGTTGGGGTATCCCGCGGCCAGCGCGCCCTTCTTGAGCCGGGCGACCAGCGAGCGCTTCTGGACCTTGTTCAGCCGCGGCTTGCGTCCGGGGTGGGGCTTGGCCTTGAGCCCGTCGGGCCCGCGTCGGCGCAGCGCCGTTTTCCACCGGCTGACCGAGGAGCTCGACGCCCCCACCAGCCGCGCGACCTCGTTGACGCCCTTGCCCCGGCCCAGCAACGCGGCCGCACGCCGCCGCCGGGCCTCCAGCTCCGCCGGAGTACCTTTGATCCTCATGCCCCATGTATCGGCAGAGACGGCCTCACTCCTTTTACATTGCAGAGATCAATAGGACCAGTTCATCATGCTTTCTCGAGTGCAAGCAAGCTTCTTGTATGCAGTTGCATTGTGTTTAGTGTTAGTATGTTGGAGAGGGTGTGAAGAGCACCCGGTCTCGCCTAGGAGTGACCTGCCGACTGCTTCATCAGTGGCGAGCCGCCTGCTGGAGATCGCAGAAAACACCCAACACAAGCTCGCGGTTACCCAAGAAGAGATCGAAACGGAAGTCTATGCTCCCCGCGACGGCGTCATCATTGAAGCACTTGAGCGACTCGCATCGCTCGAACTCGAAGCGAATGCGGAGGAGCGACACTGGGTGCGTCTCGTGCATGCCGGTATCTCTCGCTTTGGAAGCGTCAACCACCGGGACACCGCTGTGGTGGCGCTCGAGGATTTGATCGAGAGCGTAGGTGTAGAGAACTGGGAACCTGTAATCGCGAAATTTATCCTAGGTGCAATTATTGTTAGAGATGCGAGGATAACTATCGAGGTGAGATGTAACGGCAACTACGATCTAATGCGATCAGTAGCGGATGCCCCAGAGCCCGTCATTCCGCGGAAGAGTCAGCAGGTGAGAGCGGTGCTAGCAACCTTGGGCGGCGATTTCAGTTGCGAGTGGAGTTGCATGGCCCATTTGGCAGCTGGTGACTTGGCTTCTACGTTGTCCCGACTCAGCAGAGACGCTGGGGACAAGGCCGCCAGAACCCGCTGGGACCAACGCACACGCGAGCATTACGAGGCGACCATCGCCGAGTGTCCGGGAACGCGTGTTGCCGAGCAGGCCGCGGGTGGGCTCATGTACCTGGACATCGTCGAGCGGCACGCGGCAGGCGGGGGTGAGCCATGAACAACAAGGGGCATCCGATGGCAAGTCTGAGTTTGCGGTTGTGCGGTGTGATGCATCACTGGTTGCACGCGTTGATTGTCGCAGGGTGTTTGCTGCTGGCGGCGCAAGGAGCCTTCGGACAAAGCCTGCTCGGCCAGGCAGGGGACAGCAGCGCCGCCCCCTTCGCGCTCACTCCGGGCGCTGGAGGCTTGCTGCTGGTGGACATGGCCAGCGCGACCGACTCGCCCGACGACCCGGAGTTCTCGTGCATGTTGGGGGGGCCGGGGCGGGGGCTCAACACCGTGTGGTTCAGTTTTACAGCCACAAGCACCTCGGCGTTCCTCACCACGCGCCGAACCGGGCTGCGGGACGATGTCCTGATCGGCCTGTTCCAGTGGATCGAGGGCAAACTCGAGCCTGTCGCGTGCTCGGGCGATCCGTGCCGGGACGACAACGAAGATGCAACGTCCTTGTGTGCTCAAGGGCTGTCGATCAACCAGGAGTACATCGTCCTGGTCGGGACCTACTTCGAGAACAACACCTTCGTGCTGGGCCTTGAACTTCTCGAAGGTTGCCCCTCGTGGCGGGTGGGGCCGTGCTATCTCCCGGATGGCACATGCGTGGTGGTGGAGGGAAGGGCGTGTTCGGAGTTGAACGGACGCTGGGCGGATCAAGAAGCAGCGTGCTTCACCACCGAGTGTCTGACGATTCCTGCCAACGACTTCCTTGACAATGCGATCGAAGTGATCGCGCTGCCGTGGACGAGCACCGTCGAACTCCTCTGTGCCACCAATGACTACGAACTCGCGTGGTTCGCGCAGGACGAACTGATGGAGCGAGGCACCTGGTACAGCGTGCAGGGCACCGGCGGCACGCTTCAGGCGCGGGCCTGCGATGACGACCTGCATTTCGCCGCGGCCGTGCTGGTGCTTTGCGGACCGACCAGGAGCGAACTCGACTTTCTGCAGTTGGGCGGGACCGACCCCGATTGCCAGAACGGCGTTGGCGAGGGCGCGATTGTGACATGGTGCTCTGAACTCGGCAGGAGTTACTTCATCGTCGTGGGGAACGTGATTGGCGGCGGCGTTGGCGGTCCGCTGACTGTGAGCATCGATGATCTTGGTCTGTGTGCCGAGCCGAGGGCCTGTTGCCGCGCAGACACGTCCGGCGACGGGAGTCTCGCGGTCGATGACATCTTCACATTTCTGTCGTATTTCTTTGCAAACGACATGCGGGCGGATTACGACCGGAATGGCATCGTTGAGGTCACGGATACATTCGCGTTTCTTGGCGGCTGGTTCGCGGGATGCGTGTAGGAACAGGCGATCTGTCGACGCTCACGTCGCCAGCGCCATGACCACCTCTTCGACGCTGGTCAGGCCCGCGAGAACCTTGGCGTAGCCATCCTGGCGCAGGCGGCTGAGGTCGCCGGACTTCTCCGCCGCGCTGGCGATGCGGTGCGCATTCACGCGCTGCATCACCAGTTCCCGCAGGTCGTCGTTCATGCGCAGCACCTCGTAGATGCCCAGGCGCCCCCGATAGCCGGTGGCGCGGCAGTTTCGGCAGGCGGTCCCGCGACCGCGTACGAGCGTCTGGCCCTTGGCGATCGGCAGGTCCTTGGGCAGGTCCGCGACATCGGGGGCATAGGACTCGGCGCACTCCGAGCAGATGCGGCGCACCAGTCGCTGCGCCAGAATGCACTCCACGCTCGACGCGATCAGGAACGGCTCGACGCCCATATCCAGCAGGCGCGTCGTCGCGCCCGCCGCGTCGTTGGTGTGAAGTGTCGAGAACACCAGGTGCCCTGTGAGCGAGGCCTGCACGGCGGTATCGGCGGTCTCCTTGTCACGGATTTCGCCGATCATCACCACGTCCGGGTCGTGGCGGAGGACCGATCGCAGGCCGTCGGCGAACGTCAGGCCGACCTTGTGGTTCACTTGAATCTGGTTTACGCCGGGGACGTGGTACTCGACCGGGTCCTCGACGGTGATGGCCTTGATGGCGTCGGAGACAATGGTGTTGAGGGACGCATACAGCGTGGTGCTCTTGCCCGAGCCGGTTGGGCCGGTGACGAGCAGGATTCCGTGCGGGCGGAGGATCATCTTCTCCCACACATCCAGCACATGGCGCGGCATGCCGAGGTCCGCCAGCCCCATCATCACCGCGGACTTGTTGAGCACGCGCAGCACCACGCCCTCGCCAAAGAGCATGGGTATGACCGAGACTCGGAGGTCGTACTCCTTGCCCTTGTGCTTGAAGGTGATGCGCCCGTCCTGCGGCTTGCGCTTTTCGGCGATGTTCAGGCTCGCCATGATCTTGAGGCGGGAGATGATCGCCGCGGCGAATCGGTTGATCGTCGGCGGCACGTTGGCGCGCTGCAGCACGCCATCGATGCGGTAGCGGACGATCAGTTCGCGCTCGTAGGGCTCGATGTGGACATCGGTGGCGCGCTCGGTCACGGCCTCTGCGAGCACGTCGTTGACGAGCCGGATGACCGAGGCCTCCTGCGCCTGCTCGACTTCCGCCGCGGCGGGGTCGGCGAGTGTCGCCTTGGCGTTCAGGCCGGCGGACATCTCGTCGAGAGTGTCGGAGCCAACGCCGTAGTGCTCGCGGATGAACTTGCGGAGTTCCTCATCGTCGGCCAGCACAACCTCGATGGTGCAACCCGTGAGAATGCGGAGTTCATCGAGGCCGGGCAACTCGAAGGGGTCGCTCGTGGCGACGGTCAGAACGCTGTTCTCGCGCGCGATGGGCACGCAGTTCTGGCGGTAGACCAGTTTGGCCGGGAGCAGTTGGAGGATGTCCGCGCCCACCTCCACCGTGGCAAGATCGATCACCGGCATGTGGAACTGGTTGCCGACAACCGACAGAACATTGTCCGCGTCCACCAGGCCCATTTTGACAAGAATGCGGTCGAGCCGCTCGCCCGAGCCCCGCTGCTGCGCGAGCGCCTCTTCGAGTTGGTCGCGGCTGATCAGGCCCCGGTCAAGCAGGAGCGTGCCGATTCCCATGACTGCATGTTATCGCCTCGCCGGGAGAGAAGTCGCATGTTTCCCTCTTCCCGGGAAAGTACTACGCCCTCAGAGCGGGTTGGACGGCCCGGCGGGGTAGGTGCAACTGGTCTTATCGGTCTCCCAGACGGTCACCGACCGGAGCGTGGCACCCGCCGCGGCGATGGCAGGGGCAAGCAGGTCGAAGCAGATGCGCACGATATTCTCGACCGAGGGGTTCAGTCCGCCGGGGCCGGAGCCGAACTCGGCCGTGTCCTCGTTGAGGTGGGTGTGGTCGAACCGCTGGACCACCTGCTCCGATGTGATGCGCTCAAGATCACCCAGAGTGAATGCGGGAATCTCCCCGCCGTGGGCGGCCACGCGCACCTCGACGCAAGGCTCGACGCGGTAGTTGTGTCCGTGCCCGCGCACGTTGTTGCACTTGCCGAAGAGTTCGCGGTTCGCTTCATCCGAAATCGAGGGGATGTGCAGGCGGTGGGCCGCGGCGAACTCGAACTGATGGCGGAGCAGCGCGACGGTGTCGGTGGGGATATTCTCAGTTTTGGAGGAGGATGGGGGCGACATTTCGATGGAATGGTACGGGCTCAGGTGCCAGCGAACCGAAGCGATGGACCCGGCCAGTTCCTTGTTCAAGGCTGGCAGGGCATCGCGCAGCGTTCCGTAGAAGTTGCCGGGTTCTCGATGGGCGTCCCGGGCGATCGCGGGGATCGCCGTAGCGCGGACCGCGCGGTCGATCTCCTTGATGTTCAGGAAGTAGCCGGTGTCGGGACTGATCTCGCCGCGGCAGCGGATGTCGAGTTCATAGTGGCGACCGATGCCCAGCATCGAGGGGAACGCCGCGAAGGTGTTGTCGGTCGGGGTGGGAGTGGTCGCGTGGAGGGAGGCCGCGGCGTCGTTCACGCTGAAGCGCACCGTGCGGCTGAGAAGGATCATGCGGAAGGATAGATGGAAGGCGCGGCGGGTGGTCGATCGGGCGATAGGATTGATCGGGACCGGGGCAACAGGAGGGCGTGTGATGGCTTGCTGTGGCGGATGCTGTGGGACAAGTGGCGGCAAGGGGTCGGGAATGGTGTGGATCGCGGCGGGCTTGGCCGCGGCGGGCGCGGTGCTGCTGGGCGTCGTTGGCATGGGCATGACCGGCGAGCCGCCGAAGAAGGACGCTGGCAAGGAGCCCGTCAAGGTGCCCGCGACGAAGCCCGCGAACCCCGCGACGACGACACCGCCCGAACCGGTCAAGCCGGAGGAGAAGCCGATGCCCGCCGAGCCGCTAAGTTTCAAGGTCGAGAGGATTGATGGGACGCTCGAGGACCTTGCTCGGTACAAGGGCAAGGTCGTGGTGATCGTGAATGTCGCAAGCAAGTGCGGTTTCACGGAGCAGTACGCCGGGTTGCAGGAACTCTACGAGAAGCACAAGGACGCGGGGCTGGTGGTGCTGGGCTTCCCCGCCAACGACTTCGGCTCGCAGGAGCCGGGGACCAACTTGGAGGTCGCGGCGTTCTGTTCGAGCAGGTTCAAGGTTACGTTCCCGATGTTCGAGAAGATCGTGGTCAAGGGTCCGGACAAGCACCCTCTGTATGGGTCGCTGACCGCGCAGCCGGCGCCGATCGGCGGGGACCCGAGGTGGAACTTCACTAAGTTTGTGCTGGATCGCGACGGCAAGGTCGTCGCGCGGTTCGACGCGGACAAGAAGTATGTGGGGACCAGGCGGATCGAGCCGGACCTGGTGAAGAGGGTGGAAGAACTGCTTTCAGAGCAGCCGACAGGCACGCCCGCGTCAACCCCTAAGCCGTTTCCCGTGGACCATTCCCACACGCAAAAGCTTCCCTAGGCGAAGTGAGCAGTAGGGACCTCTGAACAACCCCGCGCAACCGCTCGCGTATAGAGAGCGTATAGGTGTGCGGGGTGACGGGCACGCGGAACGGAGGGTCAGATGGCCGAGCGAACCAATGCGGAACACGGCTTGATCGATGCGTGGACGGCGAGCCTGGGCGGGCCGCGGACGGCGGCGTTGCTTGCGCGGCTCGATAAGGCCGTGGCGTGGGACGCGCTGGTCAGGCCCATCGCGGCGCTGCCGGAGTATCGCGGACCCGCGAAGGGAGAGCCGAGCGAGGGCGGCCGTCCCGCCTGGCCCGCGCTCACCATGCTCAAGTGCGTGCTGCTGGCCAAGTGGTTCGGGCTCAGCGACCCGCAGCTCGAGGAGTGCCTGCAGGACCGGCTCTCGTTCCGCAGGTTCGTGGGCCTGGCGCTCAACGACGCGACGCCCGACGAGACGACGTTCGTGCGGTTCCGCGCCCGCCTGCGCGAGGCCGGGCTGGAGCGCACGCTCTTCGAGCGGACCACCGCCGAGCTGGACCGCCGCGGCCTGCTGATCAAGGACGGCTCGCTGGTGGACGCGACGATCATCGAGCAGGCCCGCGGCCAGAAGCGTGACGGCGGCACGAGCACACGCGACCCCGAGGCCTCGTTCACGAAGAAGCGTGGCGAGACGTACCACGGGTACAAGGGAAGCATCAACGCCGACCGCAGCGGGATTGTGAGGGATTACCGCTTCAGCGACGCCGCCCCGCACGACAGCACCTTCATCGATGAACTGACGCGAAGCGAGAAGAAGATGGTGGTGGCCGACAGCGCGTACCGCAGCGAGGCGCGTGAGGCGGCGTTGACCGCCCGGGGCGTGTGCTGCGCCATCGCGTTCAAGCGGCGGCGTGGGCAGGCGAACCTGTCGCCGCAACTCAGGAAACTCAACCGGATGATCGCGCGCGTGCGTGCGGTGGTGGAGCATCCCTTCGCGTGGATGAAGAACATGGGGTACCGGCGTGTGCGGTACCGGGGCCGACGGCGCAACGAGGTGGACTTTGTCCTGAACCTGATCGCGTACAACTGGAAGAAGAGCCTGAGCCTGAGCAGGGCCGGCTGAGGGGCCGCGCCCATCGGTGACAATCGCAAGGCTCGACAGCAACAGTTCGGAGGTCACGCCGTCAACGCACGTCATGCCGCTCGCCGAAGCGGTTGTTCAGGAATCCCAGTACATTGGTTCGTTCCTTCCGAGTTCGAGACCGCCTCAGTGGGCCGGTGAAACTTGCTTTTTTTATCCTTGCAAGCCCTACTGTGGGGCGTGTGGGTTGGTTCAGCCTTTAGTCCCGAACTTGGAGACGACCATGTCGATCGCAACGAGTTTCCGCTTCCTGACTGTTTTGGCGTGTACGCTCGCTTCTTTGGCGGGCTGCGCAAACAGCGATCAGGAACTTGGTGCGATGAGCATGATGCGGAGTTCACAAGAGACGGTGACCACGTTGCCAACGGTGCTGGTGAACGAGACGGAAAACGGGCCGGTGACAGAAGAGATCGGGGATCGATCCTTCAGCGAGACAGCACTCTGGGTGATGCAGAACGGACATGTCGCGGGGGTTCAAGTGGGCGACGATGGTCACTTGCTTGGCATCACCCTTTCGGGCGCCGTTCCTGCCCTCGGATTGCAGGCCGGGATCGACTATTACGCGCATTCGATCACCGTCGATGAGAACGGCGTCTTGACCGAGGTCATCGAATCCAACGCCGAGTTCATGGCCGGCGAGTGTGAGGTGACCTACAGGATCGTGGGAGATACGATCGTTGTGTCCTGCATCAACCGCTCTTGCGATGGCATTTGCCATCTGTCAAAGGTCGTCTTTCCGAACGGGGTCTCATATCAATGCACCTGCCCCGTTGCGCCATAAGGCGGTGATGGCGGAGAATTGCTCGTCCCGCGAGCTCTTCAAGTGGTTGGCTTTGCGAGGCATCTACTTTGGCCATGCGAGCTAAGCAGTCCCCGTTGCAAAGCGGTACCATGACCGCGCATGGCGAGTTTCCGCTACATAGCCCTGACATCCGGCGGCGAGCGCGTGGTCGGCGTGCTCACCGGTTCCAGCGAGCAGGCGGTGCTGACGGAACTGGAGTCGCGTCGGCTGACACCCGTAAAGGTCGCTGAGCACGGGGAGCGGGCCTCGCCGCTGGGCCGCGGCATCGGCACCCGGCGGCTCGCGAACGCCTACACGCAACTGGCCGATCTGCTGCGGGCCGGCGTGCCGCTCCTGCGCAGCCTGCGTCTACTGGGCGCGAGCAAGTCCAGCCCTCGCCTTGCTGCGGTGTTCACCGAGGTCGCCGATGCAGTCGCCGAGGGCACGGAACTGGCCGAGGCTATGGCGGCCAGTCCGGAGGTGTTCCCGCGCATCCACATCGCGATGGTCCGCGCCGGCGAGAAGGGCGGTTTTCTCGATCAGGTTCTCGCGCGACTCGGCTCGTTCCTGCAGGCGCAAGCGGACATGCGGTCGCGGGTCATCGGTTCGCTGATCTATCCCTCGGTGCTGGTGTTCGTGGGCGTCGGGGTGCTGGGGATCGTCTTCGGCATCTTCGTGCCCAAGTTTCGGCCCATGTTCGCCGCGATGGATGAGCAGGGGAACCTGCCCGGCCTGACCAAGATCATCCTGGCCATCAGTCAGGTCATCTCGACGTGGGGTCCCGTGCTCGCGCTCGTGGCGGTGTGCGGCCTGGCAGCGCTGTGGTACCTCGTTCGCCGGCCCGCCGCGGCCCGCCGCCTTGACGCGATGAAACTCCGCGTCCCCGTTGTCGGCCCATTGATCGCGGCGCTGGCTATCGCCCGATTCTGTCGAATCCTCGGGACCATGCTGGGCAACTCGATCCCGCTGCTCATCGCCATGCAGATCGCGCGCGAGGCGGCGGGAAACGTCCTGCTAGAGGAGGCAATTGAGAAGGCGACCGAGGCAGTCCGGCAGGGCCAGCCGCTCGCGCCGCCCTTGGCCGAGAGCGGCCTGTTCATGCCCGATGTGGTGGAGATGATCACGGTCGGGGAGCAGGCCAACAACCTCGACGAGGTACTGCTGACGGTCGCGCAGACGCTGGAGGCTCGGATCGACCGGATGCTCCGGGTCGCTCTGAAACTTGTTGAACCGCTCCTGCTGCTGGTGATGGCGGTGGTAGTTGGCCTGGTAGCCGCGGGGCTGGTGCTGCCGATCTCGCAGATGGGGTCGTCTGTGCGGTGAACGAACGAGCCCGACAGGCGGAAAGTTTCGCGGATCGGGGTAGATGCCCGCTCAGCGTCGGCATATTGCAGGTAAACTGTGCGGTGCGCGAGCGGGGTGGGAGTCGGACAGGAGGCGTAGTAGATGAAGAACTCGAATCAGAGGCGCGGGGATTGCGAGGCGGCACTCAGCGAGACCGCTCGGGCGTTCACGCTGCTGGAAGTGATGATTGTGATCGTGATTATTCTGGCGATCGCCGGGCTTGTAACAGTGAACCTGATGGGCACTCGCGCCAAGGCGACCGTCGGCAAGGTCGAGATACAGATGACGTCGCTGCGCGATGCGCTCAACGCGTTCAATCTCGATTTCAATCGCTACCCGACGGACGATGAAGGGCTCAGCGCCCTCTGGGACAAGACCAAACTCGCCGAGGAGGGCGACCAGGCCAAGTGGCGGTCGTACATGGAGCAGCCGATCGCGCTGGACGACTGGGGCAGCGCGTGGGTCTACCGGCAGGTCGGCGAGAAGGCCCCGGAGGGCAAGTTCGACCTGATCAGCGTGGGACCGGACAAGGAAGAAGGGACCGAGGACGACATCAATGTGTGGCCCAAGTCCGCGCTCGAAGGTGTGGAAGGGAGCGGCGGTTCGTCCGATTCGCCACCGCCACTCCCGCCGCCGGGCGGCTGAGTTTTTCTTTGGGGGGGGTCGAGTCTGTCCGCTTCGCTCGCGGCTTCGATGGAGGCACCTGTGTTCGCGCGAGCCTTCACGCTCATCGAGTTGATGATCGCCCTGGCGATCGTGGCGATGCTCGCGGGCATCGTCCTGCCGATCGGTCTGTCGCGACTGAATGCCGATGCGTTCGTGCAGGCGCAGCGCCAGTTGGAGGCGGCGGTGGGCATTGGTCGCGCCGAGTCGCAGCGAACGGGGGCGCTCGTCAAACTGATCGCGGCCGATGGCGGCGTGACGTTGTTCTCGCACGCGCAAAGGCCGTTGGAAGAGAGCACCGACACCGGCAGGAAGCGATCGACTCCGGGGCGCGAGTTCGTTCTCGAACTCCCCGCCGGCGTGCGCATCGAGGCCGACCCGGATACGGAAGCGGATGAGGGGATTGCAGCGGGTGAGGATGCTCCATCACCGGGCTCGCCGGCCGCGAGTTCAGAGCAAGTTCCCGCCGACCTGGGCGTGTGCGTGCTGATGCCGGACGGAACTGTTGTGACGAGCGGACCGTTGGTTCTTGTCGCGCGCGATGGCAAGCGGGCCAGGATTGACTTCAACCCTTGGACCGGCTCGCTCGCGTTCCCGCCTCTGCCCGCGCGCCTGTCGGCTGACGCGGCACCGCGCGAGCCCTCCCGAGCGCGTGATTCGGACGCGAAGCCGGGACTTTCCAGCGAGAATGTTCCATGAAGGGCCTGCCCAGCCACAACAGCCCGCGCGGCGGCCTGCTGCTCGAAGTCCTTTTGGCGCTGACGATCTTCATCGGCGCGGCCCTCTCCATTCTCGCATCGGTAGGGAACGCATCCGCATCGCTCGAGACCTCTCGGCTCCGCCAGCGCGCCATCGACCTGGCGCGCAGCGCGATCGCCAGGATCGAAGCGGGGATCGAGACCGCCCAGACGCTCAACGGGCCAGTGCCGGAGTGGCGCGATGAGGAGGCTGCATCCGAGGCGTCGGTGGACGAACTTCCCGCGCCGAGCGGCTGGGAGTTGTCGATTGTGACAACCCCGTTTGACTCCGGCGAGTTGACGATGATGGAAGTGACCGCTTCGCGCGTGACCGAACGATCTGGAACGATCCTCGCTAGCGCCACCTTGCGGCAACTGGTCCGGCTGTCTCCGGCCGAGCGCGACCAGGTGGGTGAGACCGATGATGTCTCGCGCGAGGCGGCACGCGGCGCGGCGGAAGCACAGCGACGCGAGCGATCGCGCGAGACTTCGATCCGGGGCAGCGGCCCAAAGGGAGGGGGAACGCCGTGACCAGGGGCCGCGCCGGATTCACGCTGATCGAGGTGATGCTCGCCCTGGCGCTCATCGGCCTGCTCGCAAGCGCGATGATGAGTTTCCTGTGGTCGTTGTCGGATCGGCAGGCCTGGCTCGGGAGAGCAGTCGCCCAGGCGCAGGCGACCGATGCACTCTTCGATCGTCTCGAGGGTGACCTGCTGGGGGCGATCGCGGGCGATGCCAGACTCGGCGGCGGATTCCAGGGCGGCGCAGCGCGACTTCGTCTTCTCAGCCGCGGTGTGGACCTCGCGGACGGCGGGGCCGGAGACCTGCAGGAATCCGTGTATCACTTCCTGGGCGAATCACTCTCGCTCTCGCGTCGACCTTTAGGGGTTTCCGGGGACGACGCGGCGGCGGAGCCGTACCCGCTCCTCAGCCGCCTGTCGCGCGTGCGCTTCAGGTATTTCGATGGGCGGACGTGGAAACTCGATTTCGATAGCGCGGCCGCGGGGCGGTTCCCGGCGGCCATCGAGGTGTGCGTGTGGCGTGCCGGGCGCGCCCCGGCCGTGGAAGGAGCGAGCGGAGATGGTTCGGAGGCCGCGTGGCCGGAGCCCGACCGGTCCCGCGTCATTGTGGTGCCCGATGGTCCGGAGGCCGCCTGGGGCGGTAGTAGTGGCGGGGGGGCGGAATGAACAGGATGATCGCACCCGGGCATGCGCACCGAGCGTTCGTTCTCTACGCCGCGCTGATCGTCGTGGCGATCGGGGCGCTCATCTCATCGAGTGTTGTGTACGCGGCGCAAGCGCAGCGATCTTCCGCCGATGCCGCGGCCCGGCGGGTGCAGTCGCGAGCCATCGCATGGAGCGGGGTGCAGGCGGCGATGGAGGCTCTCCGCGTGCAGCGTGATGACCTTCTTCGCGGGCGCGGGGCGGACCTTCCCGAGGACTGGGTCATGTTCACCGATGCGGACGGTCGCCAGGCGGTGGCGCGACTTGTCGAACAGACCGATGGCGCGCTGCTCGTCAGCGAGGCGGGAAAACTCGATGTGAACACGGCGCGCGCGGCGATGCTCGCGGCCGTGCCGGGGCTGGATGCCGAGATCGCCTCGCGGATTGTCGCGGCCCGGGCGGGAAGAAAGTTCCTGAGCGTTCACGAACTGGCGGGGATCGAGGGCCTGCGCAACGCGCTGGGCGGCGGGAGCGAGAGCGCCGACGTTCCTGTGAAGGACGCATTTGTGCCCCCGGAGGACGCGGAGTTGTCGCGCCCGCTCACCGACCTGCTGACCGTGTTCAGTTTCGACCCGAATGTTCAGGCGGGCCTTGGCCGGAACGCCGAGTCGCACACCGGCGTGCGGCGGATTGCGCTCTCGGTCAAGTGGTCCGAGCGACTGGCACGCGCGATCACCGAGCGGTTCGACGAGGCGACGGCGAACATCGTGAAGGCGCTGCTCGAGCAGGGCATCAAGTTCGAGAAAGAATCCGACATCGTGAAGGTGCTGCGCCGGTTCAACGTGCAGCCCGCGGATTGGGCCGAGGTGCTCGATGCCTACTGCGTCGATGCGGGCCCTTACAGGCTCGGGCGCATCGATATACACAGCGCTCCGGCGGAGGTTCTGGCCTGTGTTCCCGGTATCGATGCCGCGGCCGCCGAGCAGATCGCCCTCCGGCGCGGCAAACTCGCCCCGGAGCAGCGTCTGACGCCGGTGTGGCTGGTGCAGGAGAACATCCTCACGCAAGATCAGTTCGAGTTGGCCGTGGACGCCCTGTCCTCGCGCTCGCTGCAGTGGCGGATCGTGATCGAGGCGGGGTTCGTCGAACGGGGAACGGACGCGTCGTCAGAGCGACCGCCGCTGGGCGACCGGATCATCGTCGAGGCGGTGCTGGACGTCTCTTCCGAGCGTGCCCGGGTGGCGTATCTCCGCGAGATCACGCTTGCCGATGCCGCGCGCGCCCTCGGGCCGCTGCGAGCGGTCACTCCCCAGCCGAAGCGCACCGATTCGGCCCCGGATGAATCCGCCCCATCCGGTCCCGAGGTTCAGGACCCCGCGATATCCTCAACTCCCGGCGAGAGCGCCGGCGAGCGATGGGCCCGGGAGCGGGCGGAGGCGAGGTCCGCGCGAAACACTCCGCCGGCCGACGCCCCCGGCGGCGATGCCGGCGCCGAAGACGCGCCCCTAACGCAATCAGAGAAGGACCCGCGCACCGGTCGATGGACGCCGGGACAACCATGAGGGTTTCGATGGAGCGGAATCAGGTCGCCCTGAATATCGAGAACGACCGGCTCGTGGCCGTTGCCGCTGTGGTTCACGCCGATCGCGTGGTCATCGGGCAATCACATACGGCCCCCAAGCCCGCCGGGCTGGACCTGAGCGACACGACCGAAGTAGGGAAGTGGCTCGCCGGGGAGTTACGCGCTGCGGGGATGTGGGGCGCAGCCCGGCGCGGGGCGGTCATCTTCGGCGTGCCGCGCGGCGAGGTCGTCCTCAAGCGGATCGCTTTCCCGCCGGGCACCGATGATGACGAGTTGCCCTCGATGGTGCGCCTGCAGGTTGTGCGCCAACTCACGGTGTCGCCGGAGAACGCCGCGATCGACTTTGTCCCGCTGGCGGCGAGCGCGGGCGTGGTGCTGCCGGCAGGGCGGGTGGTGCTTGCCGCGGCCCTGCAGGGCGATCGGCTCCAATGGCGACGCGAGGTCTGCAGCGCTGCGGGCATCCGGCTCCGTCGGGTCGGCCTGCAATCCGCGGGCGCGGCCTCTCTGCTCGCCGAGGCGTCGCAGCGACGGACCGGTGGCACGCTCGGGATTGCGCTGGGGCGCGAGTCGACCGAGTTCGTCATCGTTGAGGACGGGCAGTTGGTCTTCGCCCGCGCGACGGACCTGATCCGCCCGATGGGGGCCGATGAGGGCGAGGCGTTCGCCCAGCGCGTGTCGGTCGAGGCGAAGCGAACGTGGATGTCGTACCGCGCTTCGCCCGACTCGCCGCAGATCGAGGCGGTGACCGTTCTCGGGGCCGATGAACTTTCCAAACTTGTGGCGACGCGATGCGGTGAGACGCTCGACCTGCCCAGCGCGGCCGCGGGATACCCGCGATTTGTCGAAGCGCCCCCCGGCATGGGCGAAGAGGAGCGGTCGGCGGTCGCGGCGCTCGCCGGGTTGCTGGCCGAGCCGGTCATCGGACGGCCGACCCTCGATTTTGCGAACCCGAGGCGCGTGCCGGATGTGGCCGGTGCGCGCCGGCGTCTGGTGCTCCTTGGCGCGCTGGGCGCGATCGTGCTCGGCGGCGGGGCCTACACGCTCGCGCGGCTGGACCTGCACGCGCGCGCGGCCGAACTTGCACAGTTGAAGGAAACATGGGCGGATCAATCGGCGGAGTATTCGGAGTTCATTCGCGCCCGGGCACGCGTCGAGCACCTGCGCCGCTTTCGTGAGGCGGGGATCGACTGGCTCGCGCACATGGACATGCTCACCGCCCAGATGCCCGACCCGCGCGATGCTGTGCTCGACAGCATCTCGGGCAGGTCCGAGGTCGCGGTCGTGTACACGCTCGAAAAGGACAAGCCGGCGTACGCGTCCGCGGCGTGGTCGGAATCCCTGGACGCGACGATGGCGCTCGCGGGCGCCATGAAGCGCCGCGATGTCGCCGATGCGCTGCGGTCGCGCCTTGTTGCCGACCGCCGGTACAGTGTGCTGACACGCGGGTCGGATGTGCCCGACCGCTTCGACTGGACGCTCGAGACAAGTCTGAGAAACCCGGCCGACGCGAAACCCGCCAAAGCACCGCCGAATGCAACCGCCGTGCCGACCCCCCGCAGCGGTCCGTCAGAAAGTGACTCCGGCACGAAGAAGGCGGGTGACCAATGAGCCCCATTCTTCGGTGGTCGATCATCGGCGGCAGCGCAGCCGTCACGCTGGGAGGAGGGTGGTGGGCCTGGTCCGTCTATTCGGGTGAGCGATCGCTTCTGGATGCGCAGGTCGCCCGGTACGCGGGCGGGCTCGAGGCGCGCGAGGTGGAGATGCTCGATGCGACCGCGCTGAAGAAGGAGTTCGACCGGCTGTGCGCAGTTTCGCTCGGGTCAACGGAGGAGGAAGCGAACGCCTCGATGCGCCGGGCCTTGAACGAGATGGCCGCGTTCGTCGGCCTTCGCCAGGGCAAGGTCTCCACCGCGACGGCAAAGTCCGTCCCCAACCCCGCGGCGAAGGCGAAACTGCGGGAGTTCGGCACGCGCGCCGACCGCGAACGTCCGGACTTCTACTCCATCTCCGCCACGCTCACCGGCGAGGGCTCGCTTGAGCAGGCGGTGCGGACGGTGGCGCTCCTGGACGCCCAGGACTGGATCTGCCGGATCGACGGATTTGGAATGCGGGCCTTCGGCAAGGAGAAGGAAGGCATCGACCTGTCGGTCTCCGTGACGGCGATGTTCTTCCCCGGGCGCAAGGCGATTCTGGGGGCAGAATCGGGGGGGCGGATATGGGTTCCGATCGAAGAAGCCCGCCTCGACCCGTGGCGGACCATCGTTTCCAAGAACATCTTCAA
>Ga0163147_10004418_pt1 | contig 17949 bp, 7 predicted proteins | sample OliLakLV19MP6G1_FD_148597 | JGI IMG/M metagenome (GOLD analysis project Ga0163147, IMG submission 148597) | Freshwater microbial mat bacterial communities from Lake Vanda, McMurdo Dry Valleys, Antarctica- Oligotrophic Lake LV.19.MP6.G1 | ecosystem: Environmental > Aquatic > Freshwater > Lake >...
CGCAACGCCCAGCGCGCCACCATCCGTTGGATGTTCGATGTCGCCCAAGCCCGCACCAAGCTTGCCCACCTCTACCCTGTGGTATCTTGAACTACTTTGCTGGCGGACTACTAGTGAGGGAAGTAGTGGATGGAAAATTTGGATTATGGAGGCGTTCGATAGGGATAATTCAGGTGATGGAGATAATCTGCTTCGCTTAACGACAAATCCAAATGAAGTGACTGAGTATAATCCGGCTTGGCGACCCGACGGGCGACTTATTTCGTATTCGTCTATAGGCAGCGGTTGTGAAACCTTGTTCCCATATTTAAATATTGGAATCTATCAAGCAAATGCTTACAGCAGAATTGATGGCTGCAATACGGAAGCAAATATCCTCGTTGATGATGTTGGTGATGCAACCAGTCACTCTTGGTCGCCAGACGGACAGATGATTGCTTACACATCGAACCAGAGGGGTCCACAACAGATCAACTTACAGCACGTCAATCGAATACAGTTAGGCCTTATTTCGCTCCAAGATCATGACACAAATCCCGAAACCGCTTCAGAATATACGGCAGTTCCAGACACGGAAGCAGGTGCCCAGATTAATCTCACATTTGGACCGGGAAATAGACTTGGACTAGCCGCAAATCAACACAGTCCAAGTTGGTCGCCAGATGGTACCCGCTTGGCTTTTACATCCAATATTATTGATTTCGGCTTTACGACCCGCGTCCACATCCTACAGTTTGAACCTTTTTCTTACAGTACTTCGCCTATCGAAGTAAAGTTAAAAAACTATTGGGATTGGGACTCCGAAGGAGCCGTACGTACAGCCCATGGCTTTTGGGTACGTTCAAGCCCTCATTGGTCACATGCTCTCGTATGTCAAGCATATTTACAAGGCGCAGATCAGTTCTTTGGAAACAATGTAGTTGACAGTTCTTACAGAACTAGTGATCCTGTTGCGACCAAACCTTGTCTTGAAATATATGAAAGTCTTATCTTCTGGTCAATCTATAACGAAACCAGCTCGAATGCCTTTCAAATACCTGATTATCTAAAAGCTGCATTACCCCCTCAACTCGCCCAAGATAGTCTCTTTGGTGATGTTTATTTGAGCGCGAGAGTAGCGATAAATGCGGTTTTAGACGTGGAGGTTAGACCAGAAGATGCAGGGCGCGGTGATCCAATTAACTACTTCACAGAGAACTACAAAGGTTCAATCGGCAACATATTCGTTGAGGACCCTCTTAACAACGACGAGTTGATAGGTAATGCGCAGCAACCACAATGGCATGTCAATAATCCAACCTTAGTAGTACCTTTATGGCCTGTTACATGTGGTGGTCCACATCCATCAGTTGCAATAAGACAACAACTACAGGGGGCAACACTTCCTGAGAATAGCTCCGCCTACTATGTGTTGAACACGATTGAACATGTCCGCTGGTTTGATGACCAGATTGAGTGTTTTATGGATGGTGGTAACGGCGACGTTTTCTATCAAGTTTATATGGATATAATGCCAATTATCCATGCCGCCCTTCATGATCATTTGTACAATACCAGAATTGACCCCACAAATGGGGCGTACAGTGTTCGTGGTGCAAATATTGAGTATCTATGTACAGAGTACCATCGACAAAGTAGGGCTTGCTTAAACCTTGTTGAATTGAACCTGGTCATGATAACAACTGTTGGCGAAATCACAACCGTTAATCAGGTTACAGGTGGTATTTCGGAAGCTGTCTGCACTATAGCTAATGGAGATAATGAATTGAAAGCCTACGAACGACAACTGGACCTATTTTACTATCAAGGTGAGACACCCAATAACAGGCGCGAGACCCCTTGGTACATTGCCACAGATGGTCCCTCAATTCATGTACATGTATTTCGCTCGGGTGGAGGAGAATGGGTTACCAGATCGTATCAACAACCCTCACACAGGAGTTATCCTGCAAATGATCCTGTGAGACGGTTTGGCGGTTTTATCACAAGGCTGGTTGGCGCAGATTTGGGGAGTATAGAGTTCCAAAGTTTGGCCTATGGAACTCAGAGAAATTGTGGGTAAAAAAATAAGCATCCTTTTTCCACTTGAACATCACTTGTTTTTGAATTAGGAGACATTATCTGTGAGAACCAAGGATAAGCACCTTTTGTCTGTTTTCGCCGCTGTCGTGTTGGTGATAACTACTTTAGTGTTTCGACAGTCTATACAAGCACAAAATGGTACACCACAAACCGGGGTTGATTCTTTAAGCGGATTGAACTATATCGAACTCTCTGATTCAGAATGGATTAATGCGCCCATAGCGATGCGTCCTGATGGTATGGTATTGGCGGTAGGCGATAATTCGGGAAATATAGAGTTATTCGACAAGACTTTTCAAAGCATTAATGTCCTGCAAGGTCACACAGATGCCGTAGATGCGCTCGCTTGGACGCAGGATAACTCCAGATTAGCAAGTATAAGTAATGACGGAACAGCTCGTGTTTGGGATACTGCATCAGCGTCAATCCTTTTGACACTACAGCATAACAATGAACCGATAGGCGTAGCCTGGAGTGCCGATGGGACGATGTTAGCAACCATTGATTCCCAAATAATAGGAATAGGAATAAATGGCCCTCCGCCCACCGAAGATACACTGTACGTATGGGACATCGCATCAGGCGGCACGCTAATGTACACACTTCCGTTGTTTCAAGCCGGCCCCGGTTTGACTTGGAGTCCAAGTGGAGAGGAACTTGCGGTTAGCACTGGACTTGCGGATCAATTTGGTGCAGGCATCGCAATTCTTGAAGGTCAAACAGGCGACTTGATACGTGCGTTCCCAAGTGCTGGACCAACGATCTTGCGAGTCGCATGGAGTCCTGATGGTGAGAAGTTGGTTTATGGCATGGTAGGCGACAATGCGGCTGTTATCGTCATTGATGCAGTATCAGGGCATTTTATCAATAGAGCCGCGACTGTGGACACTGTGACAGGTTTAGCTTGGAATGCGACGAGCCAAAAGGTAGCTTATGGTTCGCTGGCCGGTCCCTCGATACATGTCTGGGACTTGCCGACCAATAATAACTCGTTCCTTTCAGGGCATAATGAGTATGTTTTATGGATATCATGGCCCCGAAGCGGAAATCATATGGCAAGTATGAGTGGTGATGGTACCGTCCGCATCTGGGATATGACCACCCTACCAGATTTAAGCGGGACACCGACAGTGACTCCTTATCCAAGCTTAATACCGACCCTCGGACCTCCATCCCCAACTGTAACCCCGACTGCAACCCCAATTCCGACCTCCGTCAGCAAGATCGCATATACGCAACCTGTCTTCATTGATAATTTTAATCGAAACCAACTGCATACGATAAATCTTCCCGACCTCACAAGCCAGAATTTTTCAGCAAATGAATTCTCTGACTTTGATCCAGCATACTCGCCAGATGGCACACGTATTGCCTTTGTCTCTAATCGAGATAACGGCGAAAGGCATGTTTTTGTACAGAATTTGAGTAATCCGGCGAACATAGTTCAAATTACAACTGGAATCGGAGCGAATTACTCTCCTACTTGGTCACCGGATAGTTCGCAAATTGCCTTTGTCTCAGAGCGTGACGGAAATAGCGAAATTTACATCACAAATGCAGATGGAAGCACGCTTAATAATCCCATACGTATAACAAATCATCAGTCAGCGGATACTCAACCAGATTGGTCAATTACCAACTTTATCAGTTTTGTATCGACCCGCAATGGGCATGAAGATATCTATGGGCTTGATCGAACGCAGGGCTTTCTTTATAGGCTTACAGATGAGGCAACAAATGAGTATCAGCCCAAATGGTCGCCAGATGGTCAACATCTGGCGTTTCTTTCTACGGAGGTTAGTGATTCCATTTTTATTGTAAATCTTTCAGGTGAATCTATTGGTACTTTGCAGTTTGATGGCTTTATTATCAGTAGCCTTGATTGGTCACCCACTGGAAGCCAAATTGTCTTTAGTGGTTATCAGGAAAGTGCAACATATCGGCAGCTTTACGTTGCTAATTCCAATGGAAGCAGCCAACCTCAAGAACTAACATCGGGTTCGCAGGACAAAGATAATCCTTCTTGGTCTCCAGGCCAAGCATCCATTACTATTCCTACATTAGAGCCGACCTCTACTTCTACTCAAACTTTTACCCCAACTAGTACGGAAACTTCCACTCCATCACAGACTCCAACAGCAACGGCCACACCGACTCCCACTCTAACGCTCACGCCTACAAGCACTCCTACTCTGACATCAACGCCTGTACCGCCGGGTTGGGGGATTGGCGAATACCAAGAAAATGATCCTCGCCTCCAGTATTCCAGTCCGTGGACAACGTATTCGGCAGAAGGGGTACGCGGCGGTTCGGGGGTGTATACCAACACCGCCTCGGCCTCCTTCCCGGTCAACGCGGAGCAAACGCAGCCTCCCGCCCTCATGAACACGGAAGATACGGTCACGACCCTGTATATTAATCGTGCTATTGAGGTCGCGTGACGTGGCAATCGTTATATCTGTGAGGATGTTTAAGTCGCCTGTTAAGGCTTCTATTTCGTCGCGGCCTTCGATTGTAAGATCATATTCTGTATGTTCCCGCAGAAAAATGGTCGTTGCATCCGGGTTGCTGTTGGCATAGATGACAGCCTCACGCAGCGAACAGCGGTTTTGACCGCAGCCAACCGCTTCATCTTCAACAGTGTATACATAAATGACAGACCCTATTTGTGGCGCGTCAATCTGGAAATTGCGGATGAAATCGGCGGTGTCCTGGCTGGTTAGCGATTGCCTTAAAGCGTGACCATTTGCGTCGTGCAAAGTTTGGCAGGCGTACAAGCGGTAAAAATCAGGCGGTAACGGCAGCGCGTTATTAATCCCAATTGTCACTATATAGGTCGCTGGGTCATACGCGACTTGATCGATCAAATTGGTTTCGCCTGTTGTCAGTGCACAGGTTGCCGGGAAGGTTACGTCGCTGCCATCCGCCAGCAGCACATAATTGGCAGGATTAGTCACATCAGCTGGATCAACGCTGCCATCAGGATCAAACATCGGTTCGCTAAAGGTTAGGTAAAGATCGGTCACACTGAGCAGCACCCGTTCCTGCTCATCAATGTTATTGTCGGGTGTGGGTTGTCTGGAATTGATGTTAACCACCGTTGGCGCGGTATCTACTTGGAACGATACGAGATAATTCCCGCCGGGCTGCCCATCTTTATCACCGTCTAAGTGTGTTTGTCCAGGTGCATCAAGCAGGTCATCGCAGACGATGAGGCGGTAGCTGCCGTTCCACAGCGGGGCTAAGGGAGTTAATTCCAGTGTATCAGGAAGTATTTCAAACGGCACATCCACATCATCGCCGGAAAGTGTAGGGCATTGTGCTGTCTGGAACACACCATCAACGCCGGGCATGACGATGCGATAATAAGCCGGATTCCTTATACTACCCGGTAGTTGTCGGTTAATGGGCAGAAACATTGGTTGCGTAAATTGGATTGAAATGTGTGTTATAGGGCGGGCTATGAGCATATCTGGGAAGATCGTTTCGTACCTTGTAACCGATTGGCTAGATACAACCCTATACGAAATATGATCGACAGTTGGCAGGATAGAAATGCCAAAATTGCGGACGAAATCGCCGCCTGCCTGACCATTAGAGTCGCCATCAAGCGCTTGCCCAAACATATCACGTAATTCGTCGCAAACGATAAGGCGATATAAACCAGCGGGCAAAGGCTGCGCGTTGTTCAGGGTCATTTCGATCTGGAATATCCCGTAAGTCGAGTAGACTACCCTCACCTGCTGGATACTGATGGCGCTGTCGTCCCCTTGTAGCGCGCCGCAAGTAGTTGTCTGTGCGATGTTATCTGCGCCGACCCGCACAAGCTGATAATGTGCCGTGTTGGTCAGGTCGCCGGGCTGTGTGTCGCCCAGATCATCCTGCATCATCTGGGTGAATTTGAGCGAAAAAGTCATGACCGGATTATGGTAGATTTCATTCTCAAGGAGCTGCGGCTCAATGGTTTGATTAGAAGTAATGACACTTTCCAGCCTGGTTAATAGCTGGGCGGTGTTGCTTTCAAAAGCCCCGCGATCACATGTCGCGCCGCCGGGACGACCAAAATTCCGCTGATCTTGAGCGGGGCAATCTTCAGGGTTCGCACTATTTAGCGCTGGACTGCCTGTGCCTAACGCACGGGTTAAGGTGCTACCGCCGTTGTCCGCTAAGGGTTGCAAAAGCGCATCCACGCCGAATAGATCACCCGTTTGTGGGTCATTCTGGAGAGTGCAGTCATTAGGGAACAAGTTATAACCTGCGCTGATGACGGTAGCGGTGGCGGTCAGGATGCAGCTTGTTGTATTCCCCGTGAAGATGCTGTTGCTAAAGCGCATTTCCCCCCGCCCTGCATCAATCCCAACGGCGTTGTTGGCGAGGGTTACGTAATTGAGCGTAATGCTCCCGCCCCCAACATATCCCACGAATTCGCGCACGACCATGCCTGCGCCTGTATTGCCGCTGATCGTGGTGTTGACGAGGGTGCTAGTGCCAGAGGCATAAGAAAAACTGATCGCGTCGCCTATATTATCCGCGATTACGCTGCGTTCAATTTGCATATTGGGCGAGAAAAGGGCAGCGTTTTGCCGCACTAAGGTTCTGGCTGCTGTGGTGGTATTGCCTTGAATGATCACATCTTTGAGAATGAGAATGTCTTCGGCATAGATCGCGCCGGCACGGGCTGCTGTATTATTGATAATTTGGCTGTTCTGTAAGGTGACACGATCACCACCAACTAAGGCACCACCCGTGCCAGTGGCAACATTATCGCGCATGACGACATTAATCAGGATGATATCATCATAAGTAAAGATGCCGGCTCCATCAGCAGCGCGTCCGTTGCGGATGGTCAGATTACGTATAAGACCACCCGCGTAATTGATATTTCCTTGGATAGTGAAAACGCGTGCCAAACCGTTACCGTCAATGATGGTATTTTCTGGCCCTGCCCCCACAATAACCGTACTGTTGGTTAAAAATGCCCCGCTGTATTCACCGCTGGTACGGGTGATGAGATATGTTCCGGCGGGAATATAGACAGTAGGTTTGTTCCCCCAAGCGAGTAAACTCGCATACAGCGCCTCGCGCAGTGAACAATGCGAGACTGAACAGGTGTAATCAAAATCGTCGGCGGTGGTGTTCACGGTAAAAATCGGCCCTAGCTGCGGCACGAGATATTGGAAGCGTCGCTGGAAGTCGTCGCCGCTTGTGCCGTCACTGTTGCCATCTAGGAATGCGTTCCCCAGACTCTTGAGCGTATTGCATACGAACAGCGTAAAACTTCCGTCTGGCAGCGATGCAGCCATCGTTAATGTCGCCTTACGCTGTAACGGCTCGTAGGTGACGCTGTTAAGCGTAATCAGGCTGTCATCTCCAGCCGGCGTGGCGCATGATTGTGTTTCTCGTAGATGATTTGCACCTGCATAAATTAACCGGAAATTTGCCGAATTAGTTACGTCGTTAGGATCAGTATTCCCGGCTGGATTTTGCATCGGCTTGGAGAAAAACACCGCCAGCGACGGAATCTGCCGCGTGATGTCGGCGTTGTCGGCGATCACCGCTGCGCCATCAATATGGAGCGCATCAACATGCAGCACCATCGGCAGCAGGACTTCCTCAATCGCTCCAATGTCGCATGGCCCATCATTGCGCGGCTGCTGAAGGATGTCCGCCAATTCACATGTGTTAGCGGCGCTGCCGGGTATGGCTGGATTGCCCGACGCAATAGCCGGACTGCCTGCTAGTAACGGAAAAGTGTAAGGGAAGGTCGATTGTACAATGTTGCCCTGCACCAGAATATTCTGGGTCAAGATATTGGTTGTGTTATCTCCGGCGAGGGTACAGTTGGTGAGCGTATCGAACAGGTTATAGCCGCCGGAGTTCAATGTGCCCACGCAGTTGATGAGCGTATCGCCGGGTAGAGTGTTATCCCCGAAGAGGCTGTTGCTGGCTGTGACCTGTGCGCCCGCCGCGATCAGCAGACCGCCCGTTTGCTCATTAGCGACATTAGCAAAAACACTGATATTATTTAATGTCGCTGTACCGCCAGCGAAATAAATCCCGCCTGCGTTGGCTGCGTTCTGCGCGAAAATGCTGTTGGTAATCGTCAACGCGCCGCCAGCCTGATAGATCGCGCCGCCGAATGAGTCGGCACTGTTTTGTAGTAGTGTCGTGTTGCGAATGACGGTAGCGCTGTTACTCGTCAGATACAATGCCCCGCCGTTAAGTTGTGCATCGTTACTATCGACCACGCTATCTAATAGAGTCAATGTAGCGCCGGAGTTGTTATAAATCGCACCGCCATTGTCGGCGCTGCTATGCCCAATATAGGCATGTCGAAGGGTGAGCGTTCCGAGGTTGTAGACCGCACCGCCCAAATCTGCATTGCCCCGGCTCAAGGCCAGATCATGCAAGACAGCCGTCACGCCGGCCTGTATCGAAAGGATGCGGCTGGTTTCGTTACCATCCAAACTCGTCTGGTTATAGCCCGCGCCCTCGATGGTCACGCTGTCGGTCACGCTTAAAACGCTTCCGAGTTGATAAAATCCCGCATGAATGATGATGGTATTTGCGCCGGACGCGGCATTGCTGGCAGCAACAGCCTCACGTACCGAGCAGTGTACTACGCCGCAGACATTATCGAACTCATCCAGCAGGGTATTCACGGTAAAGGTCGAACCAGATTGTGGCTCGCGGATACGGAAGCTGCGGACGAAAGCATCGCCGCCCGTGCCGTCACGATTGCCATTGAGCGCATTGTCGTCCAGATCGAGCAGTGTCGGGCAGACAAACAGGCGATAACGCTGTACGGGCAGCGCAGTCCCGTTGTTGACCGCTAATGTTGTACGCTTTGCTGCTTCCACATAAGCTGCGCTTTGGATGCTGATAAGTTGGTCATCGCCTTGGGGGACAGAGCAAGTAGTTGTTTGCACGGTGTTATCCGCGCCGCCGTTAACCAGCCGATACTGCGCTGGGTTAGTCACATCACCAGCGCCGCCGTCACCTGCTGGATTAGACATCGGTTCGCTGAAATCAATATAAATTTATGTAACACTGGTGTCGAATTCCGACCCTTCATTGATGGTGGGTGTGCCAACCGCTGCGTTATTTTGTAGCGCGACTACCGACGGTGGATAGTCGGTCTGGAATGCGCCCGGATCGCAGTTGTAGCGGTCACGCCCTATGCCGCGTTGGTCGCTGGCAAGACAAGCAAATCCACCGCTATCCGGTTCGGCAGAATTTCCTGTGCCTAAAATGCTGCTGAGTAAACCCAGCGCATGGGTAGGGGTGCTGCCCCCATTATCCGCCAGCGGTTGCAGCAGTGGGTCTTGCGTGGTGAAATCACCGTCCGCGCCCACTGCCGCATTCCAATGGCAGTAAGACGGCTGCGCCAGCGCGATCATATTATGACCCTGGCTGAGGAGTTGACCGTAACAATTTGCCCCCCAAGTGGAAGCCGTGTTCCCATAAATGATGCTGTTCGCCACAAAAAAGGAAGATGCCCCTAGAATTCCACCGCCGCTGCTGGCGTGGTTATTGGTAATGGTGGCATTTCTTACATTAACAGTGCCGCCGTAGAATTGAAAAATACCCCCGCCTTGCCCATTCCCCGCTGGGAAGGTGTTACCGCTAATCGTCGAATTCTCGATGGTGGCATAAGAATAATAGAGGTAAATGCCGCCGCCCATGTTGCCGCTGATCGTCGAGCGATTAACCAATAAAGTATGGCTGTAATTGGGATAGCTGCCTGTGCTGGCGGCATACACGCCGCGTAAGCCGTTGTTATAAACATGGCTTTCCAGCAGGGTCACATGAGGCGTGTTTTGAATCTGTACCCCATTCGACCCGCCCGTGATGCCAACTTGCTGCAACGTCACGACACTCGTACCAGAGATAAATAAAACGGGATCGCCGCTTACACCTTGGATGGTGGTTTGACCTGCGCCCGCGCCGTCGATGACGATGTTGCTGGTTATGTCTAAACTCCCTGTTTGGCTGGCGCGTTCATTCGCTCCGGGGAGTGTAAGCGCGTATGTGCCAGCGGGTACGATGATGGTGTTGTTATCACCATTGATATTCGCGGCGATGATCGCCTCACGCAGTGAACAGTGATCGACAGCGCAGCTTGAGTCAGCGGTGTCGATGGTCGTATTGACGGTAAAAGTCGGCCCTGACTGTGTATCATCCACCCGGAAGTTGCGGAGATAATCGCTGCCGGGTTAGTCGGCTGCCGTGCCATCGAGCGAAAGATTGGTCGGGGCAGGCCGCCGCAGCGCACCACACACGACTACCCGGTAAGCGCTGTTGGGTAGGCCGCCGCCGACATTTAATGCCAGCGTCACTTGTCCGCTTGCACCGTCATATACGGCAGTGGTGACATCATCTCCAACCGGAGAGGCCGCGCAGGTCGTGGTATCGATGCTGCTATTCGCGCCAGCACGGACGATGCGATAGTTAGCCGGATTGGTGACATCATCGACGGATATGTCGCCTGCTGGATTAAACATGGCATGATCGAAGCTCAAAATCAGATGGGTGAGGTCGAGCGCTGTCGATTCATTTTCGGTCAACAGGCCATCTCCGGTATCCGGGATGGTGTTCACCGCTGCGACACGCGGCGCATACGTATCGCTCATTTCAATTGCGCCCATATCGCAGGTCGCCGTGCTGCTGCTGTCGCTGTCTAGTGGACGGGTGTTTCCTGTTTGGTCGGTTGTCGCGCAGGTGGCGTTATTTCCGGCTTCTAGGGCAGGACTGCCAAATAACAAACGATGCGATTGTGTTCCCGCCGCCCCAGCGGTATTCAACGCGCCGAGGTGGATCGTGCCGTTGATGATATGGGTGGCGGTATCGCCTGTGAAAACACAAGTCTGTGTTCCGCCGAATAAGTTATGCCCTTCTGAAATAAAGTCACCGAGGCAGTTTTTTTCTTGGGTTAAATCCGGCGCGTTATTAAACCAGCCGTAATTATTGGCGACAATACTATTCTTAATGGTGAAGCTGCCGCCGCCGCTGCCCCGTATAGCGGATGCATATTCGCCACCCACCGCATCATGATTAGAGGTATTGTTGACAATCGTTACGTTGTTTAACGATGTGTTGGCGGTTGCACCATGACTGATAATGGCTGCCCCGCTGCCGCCTGAACGGTTGCCGCTAAAGGTGGTATTAGTGATCGTCAACTGCCCGCCATAATTGGCGATAGCCCCACCATTAGTTGAATAGCTCCCTAATGCCTCATTATCGAAAAACGCGCTGTCCGTGATGGTGACAACGCCAGCAGCTTCATTGTAAATCGCGCCGCCTTCGACACGAGATCGCATATGGGTGAAGGTGGCATGTGCGATGTTGAGGGTGCCTGAATTTAAGATTGCGCCGCCATAAGACACTGCGCCGTCGCTCACAGTATCGCGCAGGATGGCATCGTTCAGTGAAACCGCACCTTGATTATAAATAAGCAGGCCACCGCCAGAAGAGCCTACTATACCGCGCAGGGTTACACCGTTGATGGTAATGCTGCCGCTGGTACGCACTTCAAAAATGCGGGTATAGTAGTTAATTGTGCTGATGGGCTGAATGATAGTCGTCGCTGAGCCAGCGCCGTTGAGCGTGAATGATCCGGTGATGTCGTAATCACCTCGGTAATCCTCATCATCATTTGTGCCTGATTGAGCAATTTCATACGTGCCTGCCGGGAGCGTTATCACTTCCGTGCCAGCGAGGGCGTTGGCTTCCATGATGGCTGCTCGGAGTGAACATGCCCCATTGAGGTCGGCGCAGAGGCCATTACCGACATTGGTATCGGCAGTATCGGCGGTGCTGTTCACAAGGAAGGCGGCTTGTGCCGATGCAGGCATAGAGGGCCAAGCGATTGCCAAGCCAATAATACAAAAGAGACCGATGGCGAGCAGTCGGTTAAAGTGTCGTCTTAAAGAATAGGTCATAGTTAATTGAATAACCCTATATCTAACTAACTTATTGATGTTACATCTTTATTTTACCTCTTAATGGAAGAGAATAAACGAAATAATTTCCGAAAAATGCGTATAGACGAGGTTAGAAAACTGTTATTCAAAAAAGTGGCGGCGGGTTGACTCCCAATGTACAAAAATAATTCAATCGCCCCTAATTGCTACATTAAACATCACAACCGATATGACACTGCGGAAAAGGATGCCAGTATGGACGTAAATATCAGCTAGAACATTAAAGGGTACGATCTGCGTGAAAGAATCGGGGCGGGGGTTTGGCGCGGTTTACAAAGCCTATCAAAGTACCGTCGGGCGCGAAGTCGCCATCAAAATTATTCTGCCTGAGCTTGCCAGCCAGCCCGAATTTATCCGGCGCTTTGAAGGCGAAGCCCAACTTGTCGCCCGTTTGGAGCATCTTGCAAGTGCTTACCACTAATCGCTTGTCCAATCTCCTGCTAAAAGTTCGGCTTGTTGGATTACTGTGTCGGTTGCGACTTCTTGTAGGTCAGAAAAATCCTTTACTCCCCTTCAAACTCGTGATACTTAAATTTGAGCGTCCGACTGTTCTCATAGATGGTGCGGACTGTAGAGTCATCAAATCCTGATGAGCGCTCAGCACTGATTTCGAGCGTGATTTCTACATCGGTTCCTGTCATGCTGGTGAGGCGCTGGATAATTTCCTCCACAATTGTTGCCATTTCTTTGTTGACGCGTTGCGGATCAATCGAAACTGTCCCGTGATAGCGTGTTGTCAGTTTCGGCTTGGATGGTGCAGGTGGCGTGACAGTTGGTGATCCGAGTCGTTCAGAGGAGGGAATAGTTGGTGGCTGGATGGTTTGCTGATTTTGGCTATCAATCTGTTCTTGAGCAATCTCTGGACGTACCAGTACCGAGTTGTCGTCGAAATAAATACTCGATGTTGGCTGACCGAAAGCCAGTCCTTTATAAGTCCCATCTAAGCCCACTATGGTCGCATAGCCGAAAGGCGCATCCGGACGCGAAACACCATCCCTCACTGCTTCTAACAATACTTCCTCATTGTAAAGGCGCGGCAGGTAGCAGTAGCGGGCGAGATACTCCCAGAGCTGCTTGAGTCCCAAATGCGGCTGGTCGCGCCACAGATAATGGTCAAGCTCAATGCGTAAATTATCCGGCGACCAGCGCGGAATGAGCATTTCGCTCTGACGCAGCTTCCGGGCAGCACGATCATAGAAGCTGTCCTGCCCCGCGATGCGATGTGCCTGATATTCAATCGGTCCTGTTGGTTCAGGCTGAACCGGGACAATCAGCCAGCTATAGGTTTCTTGCAAGCGAAGGAGAAGGGTCTCCTCAGTGCGTTTGCAATTTGCCTCCACTTGCTTACGCTGCTGCGCGTCGAGATTAAGCGGTTCGGCTTCATCTTTAATCGACTTCCATGCCAGATACTCACGCTGCGCCTTCTCCCATGCTTCAGCATCATTGGCATCCGGGGCAATGAACACCAGCATATTACGATAGAGACGCGGCGCATTTCCGCGATTCTCAAGGATTTCCTGCGCGGCACGCTGCGCTTCTGAACCACCATTGCCTTTTTTATGACCATAGGTCGGGTCAAGGACGACAACTCGTGTGCGCCATTCGTCTACCACATCACCGGAGCTTTGAGGCGCGATATGTGCGGCGGTAAAATCCTCACGGCGATATTTCACAGCACGTAAACGATCAATTGCCTCTTGGTAGACCAAATCGGGATGGATGTTCTGAGCGCGATCTTGCGCGATACGGTTCACTGTCGGGCGGGTGTCATACCAGTAGCGACTGCCATCAGTGTAGAGATAGGTCAATTGATTGCTCATACGCCGCAGGGCATCGTTGAATGCAGCTAATTGTTCGCCAGGCTGCACCGTTGCCAGACGGATGCGAACTTCTTCTACGCCGCGCACTGCTTGACCGGCAACCGATGGTGCGCTGCCCACAAATATCGAGCGGGCAACCCGACGACTGGCAGTGTACTGTCCCAGAGTTGGGATACTCTTGTCAAGTTGATAGGGCTTTGAGTCTTCGCCATCAATATCCGCATCGACAATTGCAGGCCAGTTCTCTGGCAAATAGCGCAGCATCTCATTACGGACAGTGGCTGCCCACAACGGGATTGAACTCGGCATAATCATCAAGGATTGGTCGTTATCCTGCCAAAGCCGATGGATCACCGTCGCCATGAAACGCAGCACGCCACGTGTGCGCTGGAAACGATCCAGCGTTGACCAGTCCTCGTATAATCGCGCAAAGAGTTCGGGATGGATGGGATAGGCTTCCTTCATTCGGTGCATATAATCGCCCTCAGCGACACCGGAAGGAAATTCACTGCTATTGCCTGCATACATCTCGCGGAAAGCAGACAACACCGCATCACGGGCGGCATAATCCATCTCCGATGAGAACAGACGACGGCGCACAATCTCGAAGCTCTCGGTTGCCGTGACGGGCTTCCAGACCGACTCGATACGCCCGATAGTTTTGGCGAGGATATTCAGCGAGGCTTTACCGCCCTCGCCGCCGATTTCGATGTCGCTCTCCGGGATAGATACCAACAGCATCGAATCGCTGGAACGTTTGACCGCTTCAGTAAGCGACTGAACGAAAGTCATTACAGCATCGAATGTGCCTGCTGGCAACCGATCCGGGGCATTGTAGAGATTCCGCGCAAAGGCGACTAACTCATCAATGATGAGGAGTGCCGGGCCAAATTTCTCAAAGAGTTCAAGGAGGGTATCTGAACCCGGACTAACCCCCGCGAGATCAGCCTTCTCAACCAGGCGATAGCCCTCAATGCCGCCAATTTGATAGGCAATGTCCCCCCAAAGGGTGTTGGTCGTCGCATCTTTATAGCGGCGCGGTTCGGTAGCACTAAACGCCGTGCCGACAATCACGGCTTTGCGCGCTTCTATGCGGTCATCAATATCGCCCACCCGCTTGATGATATTCTCACCACCCGGTATCTCGCTGAAACCAATTTGTCCGCCGAGCAGGTGATAGAGCGCCAGCATACTGTGGGTCTTACCGCCGCCAAAGCTGGTCTGAAGCTGGACGACGGGATCGCCGCCCTGCCCTGTTAGACGCTTGACACCAGTCACCAGCAGGTCAAGCAAGCCCTCGGTGAGGTAAGTGCGGCGAAAGAACTCTTTTGGATCGCCGTATTCGGGGTCAGCTTTACCCTGCACCACCTGAGCGAGATCAGCAGCGAACTCTGCCTGAATGTAGCGTCCACTCGCAACATCAGGATGCGGTTTGACCACCAACCGCCAGGGACGCAGACCGGGCGTAGTGGTGGTCGTCGCTTCATCAAGCGAACCCGTCTTTTTCTTCGCCTGTTTCTGCTCCACCTCAAAACGCAGCCGCAATAACTCCTGGGCAATACCAGCACAGATGGCGGCACTGGTGGGATCACCGACAGCTTCTAACAGACGGCGGGCAATATCGGCTGCTTCGTATGCCTGATCGTTGCTGAATGGATTTTGGTGCGCCCATTCGTTGCGAATATCCGTTAAGATGTTGGCGTAGCCACGCTCTGATTTACCCAGTTTGAGTTTGAACACCTGCTCCCAACGGCGGTTCATGGCATTCAGGCAGCCCTGCGTGTCGATTTCGGCAACCGCATCTTTGACGTTGGTGCTGGTGATACCGCCATAGCTGTTGTTGGCAATCGCATTGTTCAGTTCAGCCAATACCATACCGCCATAAGCGGCTGCATATTCGCGCACTACAAAGGGGGCGAGACCCTCTTTCAGCGCGTCCATCACCTCGCTGACGCGATCACGGTTACTTTTTGCCATAACATGTATCCTCTCTTTGCTTTATTTCGGCTGTTGAACGTGCTCAGTCCGGCGATAAACAACGGCTTTTTCCGGGTCGCCCCAGATGTTGACTTCCATAATCCCTGAGTCTTTATCCTGTTCATAACCCGCTTTTTTAGCTGCGGAACTCAACGTATTGCCAATACTCTGGTGAGCAAGGTTGAACAGGTAGTCATCGCCGCGATCATCCAGAATGGTCTTGAGTAGGCTGGCATAAGCACCCTGATGCTTCTGGCAGGCACGGCGTAAAAAGGCGTAATTCGTGAAGTAGCCGTCCTTTGCCGAAAGTTGCCACATCAACTGCTCGGCATTTTCAAAAATCACATCCAGATGGGGTTTGTACTCTGCCATCGGTTATTCCTCACCAAACAAATTCATCTGCTGGGTTGCCTGCCCTGACTCGGCAGCTTCGCGCAGACGGGCGGTTTCCTCGCCGATGCCTGCCCAGCTAATCACTAGCGCATTGTAATCGCGGGCGTGATCTGCCCAACCTTTACGCTCACAAATACTGTACAGCCGATAGGCGAGATTACGCGCTTCGGCTGCCATATCCGATGGCATTTTGGTCATCAACAGGGCGGAACCCGTTTCACCGTGACTGTTCAGCCGTTCAATCAGATGATGGGTCGCTTCCCACACAGTAGGACGGCGGTCTTCCTGCGGATTCCACATTTTCCCCCTCACCCCCTGCCCCTCTCCCACGCTGGGGAGAGGGGAGTTTGACGGGTCGTATTCCGACCAATGCAACAGCTTGACCTTGCCGCGCCCGGCAACGACGATATTAGCGGCTTTCACCCCGGCGACGCTGGTATTCTTCGCCCGCGCCAGCACATCCGCCTGACCGAACTCACCTTCATTGAAACCAAACTGCTCGAACCACGACACGGCGAAGCGCGTATCACCGTCAATATCGCCGTCCTGCTCGGCGAGATAGGCATCCAATTCCTGATTAATCAGCCCCAGTGCAGCGCGAACACTCATGGGCGAACCATCGGCTTCCAGCACTTTGCTGTAGCGGCTGTAGATTGCCATGCCGGGACCGATGCTGGCTTGCGCGAGGTCAACCGGGGCGATATTGCCGGACTGCATCTCTTTGAGGGCGGCGGGGAGTTCTCGGCGCAGTGAATCGACAAAAGCGCGGCGCGAGGTGGTGGGCGCATCTTCTGAACGCGGACGACAGACGAGGACGATGGATGAGGCGAGGGCGTTTACCTGTCCTTTTAACCCTGCTGTCCGTTCACTTCTGATAGGCCACGTGCCGTCCAGACTAAAACCTGCAATAATCAGGCTGGTGAGCATAGTTTCCCAGCCAGTTGAAGACCGCCCCTGATTGTTACGTGATACCAGAGTGGATTCTGATGAAGCGACATCTTCCTCATCGTCGTTTGTATCCGAATTCTGTTGCTTAAAAGCGTAATATACTGTTAGCGGATATTTCACACTGATGAACCGGCGGATATTTCGGAAGGTAAGTAGCATTCCGCCTTCAAAGTGGGCAAATGCCGCATCTTTGCTACCATGTCGATAAGTAGAAGCAATCAGTTCAAATTCTTTAGGAACAAGCATTGTCCCAAAAATATCGGGATACACATCTCGCAAACTGCGCCTCATCCACACATAAAAATAATCGGATAAGTCAGCATAACCCACTAAATCATAATAAGGGGGATCTGTAGAGATCACAGGAGTGTTTTGAGGTTCTATATGGGTAGCATTTTCTTGGATTGCCGTGCTGCTGTGTGAACCGCTAGGACTAGCTTCGAGGGCTTTTATGGTATATCCCATATTTCCCAGCCAATTCCCGCCAGAACCACTGAAGGGATTGACTTCAGCATAGTCCCAAACCATTGGCAAAGCCTGTCTGCCAAAAACGTGAGCAACAATCTCATTCTTAGGTTGATTTGCCCAAAAAGCTAAAGATGCCCAGAAGTCAGCACTTCTATCAACCGCAAACGCCAGATACACACTGACCGCCTCAGCATACGCCATCACGCCGCGTCCACCATCTCGCAGGGGAACACCATCATCGGGCAGACCCGCCGCAAGTGCATCCTGATAGGCTTGCT
>Ga0163147_10004435_pt1 | contig 17887 bp, 16 predicted proteins | sample OliLakLV19MP6G1_FD_148597 | JGI IMG/M metagenome (GOLD analysis project Ga0163147, IMG submission 148597) | Freshwater microbial mat bacterial communities from Lake Vanda, McMurdo Dry Valleys, Antarctica- Oligotrophic Lake LV.19.MP6.G1 | ecosystem: Environmental > Aquatic > Freshwater > Lake >...
TTAGGTGACTGCCGGATGCGGAAAGCGCACGCCCGGTGGTGTGGAAGGAACGCAGAGCTCAATTTGCTTCTTAATCGGCCTTGTCGGGAGAAGAACCATTGACCTCACGCGCTTATAATCGTCCCCCCGAGAACAGGAAATGCACGAAGAGCCGAAGCCTTCGTGCATTTCCAGATTGAGAATTTGAGGTTCTAAGAACTGACTTAGACTTGAGCGGCTGCTGCCTCGTCGCGATCTTTCATCGCGGCTTTGCGGCTGAGCTTGATGCGTCCCTTGTCATCCACGCCGATGCATTTCACCCAAACGCTGTCGCCGTTCTTTACGACATCCTCCACGCGATTCACGCGGAAGTCGGCGAGTTCAGAAATGTGAACAAGACCATCTTTGCCGGGCAAGACCTCGACAAACGCGCCGAATTCTTTGATTGAAACAACCGTTCCTTGGTAGATTTCCCCAATGCCGATTTCTTTGGTCATGCCATTGATGATTTCCTTGGCGCGGGCGAGGGCGTCGCCATTGCTTGAGTAAATGTGCACAGAGCCATCGTCTTCGATATTAATCTCAGCACCTGTCTCGGCCACGATTCCTTTGATCGTTTTGCCGCCTGGGCCAATGATAAGGCCGATCTTGTCGGGATTGATGCGGATTGTCTCGATTCGCGGTGCGTAGGGGCTCATTTCCTTGCGGTGGCCCGACAGGATGCCGTCCATTACCTCGAGGATTTTCATGCGCGATTCGGTGGCCTCAGCAACGGCTTCACGCATGATTTCATGAGAGACCCCAGCGAGCTTGAGATCGAGCTGAAAACCAGTCACTCCCACGCTCGTTCCGCAGAGCTTGAAATCCATATCTCCAAAGTGATCCTCGCTGCCGATGATGTCCGAAAGCGTGGTATAGCGCTTAAGCGTCTCACCATCATACTCGGTCACAAGGCCCACGGAAATCCCGGCTACAGGACGCTTGATGGGAACGCCCGCATCCAGTAGAGCGAGCGTGCCTGCACAGACCGAAGCCATCGAGGTCGAGCCATTAGATTCCATAACTTCGCTCGTGATTCTGATTGCGTAGGGGAAGTCTTTTTCGCCAGGAATGACCGGCGCGATCGAGCGTTCGGCAAGGGCTCCATGCCCAATTTCTCGACGATTTTGACCACCGAAGCGCCCTGTCTCGCCTACACTAAATGGCGGGAAATTGTAGTGAAGGATGAAGCGTTTCGTATCCTCTCCTCCGCCGTAGGAATCAATCATTTGCGCCTCATCTGCTGGCGCTAGTGTCGCGATTCCAAGAGCTTGGGTTTCACCACGAGCAAAAAGCGCTGACCCATGTGAACGCGGAAGAAGTCCTACCTCGCCCGACAATGCCCGAATTTCGTGAAGACCACGACCGTCGCAACGTTGTTGGCGATCAAGGATGCTAATGCGGAACGCCTTCTTTTGGAGGCCGTCGAAAGCTTGGGAGATTTCAAATTTCGATGCCGAGGGAAATTTTTCGAACACGGCGGCTTCGACTTCTTTGCGAAGGGCCCCCACCGCCTTGCTGCGATTCACTTTGCCGCTTGTGTAGAGTGCTGCCTCGATTCGGTCGCCAGCGACTTGGTAGGCGATTTCCATAATCGCTTCGTCCACTTCAAAAAGCGGCACATTCCGCTTTGGCTTACCGACCGCAGCCGCAAGTTCACGCTGGGCTGCGACGATGAGACGCACGGCATCGCGTGCAAAATCTAAAGCCAGATTAAATTGCTCTTCGGGTATCTCATTGCTGGCACCTTCAATCATGATGACCTTCTCGCCATCGCCCACGTAGATTAAATCGAGGTCGCTCAAGGCGCGCTCGTCGTGCGTTGGATTTGCGATGAATTCCCCGTTGACGCGACCAACGCGCACAGCTCCCACAGGGCCTGCGAAGGGAATGTCGGATACCGCCAGCGCGGCTGAAGCACCGTTGATCGAGAGGATGTCGGGATCATTCTGTCCATCCGCGCTCAGCAAGAGCGTGATGACCTGTGTGTCGTAGAGGTAGCCTTTTGGGAACAACGGGCGCAGTGGGCGGTCGGTCATGCGGCATACGAGAATTTCTTTTTCTGAAGGACGCCCCTCGCGCTTGAAGTAGCCGCCGGGAAATTTGCCAACCGCTGCGGCTTTTTCTTTGTATTCGACGGTGAGAGGGAAGAAGTCTTGACCTTCCTTGATGCTGGTCGCGGAGACAGCCGTCACAAGGACGATGGTCTCGCCGGAGCGGACCGTGACTGCGCCGTCGGCGAGTTTGGCGAGTTTGCCGGATTCGATAGTGAGAGACGTGTGCCCGACATGGGCGGTGACTGAGTGAGACATAATGGTTTTGTGTGCTGGTATTTGGTGCCGACGATGTGATGTCGGCAGAAAGAAAAAAGCCCCGATTCTTGCCGGGGCTCTTCGCTTGAGTGGTATTGTGCGCTACTTGCGCAGTTGGAGCTTCTCGAGAACTGTTTGGTAGCGCTCTGTAGCTGTGCGCTTTAAATAATCGAGGAGACGTCGCCGAGTGGCGACAAGTTTGAGCAGGCCACGGCGGGATGAATGATCCTTCGTGTTGGCCTTGAGATGCCCGGTGAGTTCGTTAATGCGTTTCGTAAGCAGCGCGACCTGAACGTCCGCACTGCCTGTATCTTTTTCGTGTAGTCGAAGTGATTCCACTTCGGTTGCTTCTGCCTTTGCCATGATGATGTGTATTTTTGAGAGCGTTAAAACTCTCACACGCCGAGAATCGGCGCAAGAGGAAACTGATCTTCTGTTGGAGCAGAATCAAAAAAAACGGTAACGGTAGTTCCTTTACCCGGCGAGCTTTCGAGGGTGATGTGGCCGTTGTGGCGTTGGGCGATGGAGGCCACGATGGCAAGGCCAAGGCCCGTGCCCCGGCGGCCGCTAAGCGGATTAGTTGTCGTAAAAAATCTGCGGAAAATCTTTTCGTGGAGTTCTGGAGCGATACCGATGCCCCCATCGCGCACCCGTAGCCAGCGATCGCCCGTTGTGAGTTCGATCTTTCCGCCGGGTGGAGTGAACTGAATGGCATTTTCCACCAGAGCCTCGAGTAAGTGGCGAAGCTGATCTGGTGGGACGGCGATTGTCTGCCTCGTTTCAGCGATCGTTGCCTCGAAAGAGATACCGAGCATTTCTGCCCGCTCACGCGAGACGGATGCTAAGGAATGCGCGATTGCTGGCAACGAGGCTTGTGCTTCCTCTTGCGGTGCACTCTCCATGCGGGAGAGGGCGAGGAGATTACTCACGATCGCCGCAAGCCGCTGTGTCTCGGAGATGATGATAGAAGAAAACTTCTGCCGCGCAATCGGATCAGGTGTTGTCTCTAGGATCTCCGCTGCCCCGCGAATGGCCGCTAGTGGCGTTTTGATCTCATGAGAAAGCGTACTAGCCATCTCAACGATGAAGGCTTTGCCTTCAAGCTTGCGACGCATCAATTCCACTGCGCTGGCAAGGTCGCCGAGCTCGCTTTTGCTCCACGTTTCTAATCGGATCCTTGTGTCTCCCGCAGCAACAGCTTCTGCCTGGCGAGCGAGATTTTTTAAGATGCGAGTGAGGTAAGTTGATAAAAAATAAGCGACACCAGAGGCGATTAGCGCGCTGAGGACTGCGGGTAGCAGCAGGGATTGGAGGGACTGGAAGACTGAGCGCCTGACATCTTCTGTGGTCTTAATAACACTCACAAGGCCGATAGGCGTTCCTTCTCGCATGACCGGGAGCGTGCTGTGAAGAATGACGGCGCGGCGATAGTCATCTCGTTCCCAGCGCGCGCCGTAGTTGCCAGCCATGGCGCGCTTCACGTCGCTTTCTGCGCCCATGTCGCTGCCTTGATGCCAAAGATTCGCTGTATCGTGAAGCACGTGGCCATGCACGTCGAGGAGAACGATGCGGAGGTTTGGCGAGAAGTCCTTGAAGACGCTGCGAAGAATTTCTCGACTCGTGGGTAGCGTCGTGAGGCTGGCAGCTGACCATGTCTCAGCGACGACGAGCGCCGTATCAATCATCCCTTCTTCTGTGGATCGCAAATGACTCCGCTCGATGCTTTGACCCACACTCCACGCGAGGAATACGCCCGGCACGAAAATCGCCACGAGACAAAGAATAAAAATCTTCCAGTGCAGGCTATGAAGCGGCGGGGCTATGACACTGATGACATCCGAAATGCCGATACCGAGACGCATGAAAAAGGCCATAGCGATTTATGACGCAAACCGGTATCCGACTCCTCGTACCGTTTCGATTGGGTCAGCAGGGGCGAGCTTTTTTCTGAGAGTCTTGATATGCACATCCACCGTGCGATCCGTCACACACCCCCCATCGCGCCACGCCCCATCTAAAATTTGGCTGCGGGTAAAGACGCGGCCGGGACTTTGCGAGAGTAACTCCAAGAGATCAAATTCGGTGCGCGAAAGTTCCAAAGGCCGAGAGTCAATGGACGCCGTAAACGCGGCGCGGTCCAGAAGAAGGCCGCCCACGTTATCCGGTGGCCGAAGGCGACGCTGGATGGATTTGATGCGGGCTTGAAGTTCACGCAGGCTAAATGGCTTGGTGACATAGTCATCGGCTCCAAGTTCAAGACCTACGACCCGGTCAATTTCATCCGACCGGGAAGTTAAAAACAAAATCGGAATACTCCGCGTCTTACGAATTTGCCGACAGACCTCAAACCCATCGAAGTCGGGAAGTCCAATATCCAAAACCACAAAGTCAACAAATTCCGCAGCCGCAATTGCGGCCCGTCCCGTGGTGGCTAAGGATACCTCATGTCCTGACTCCCGCAGCGCATACGCCAAAACTTCGGCCATTCCCGGATCATCCTCCGCAACGAGGATACGCAAACGCAAGGGGGACAACGCTGAGTTCATGTCGGATAGTCCATATCTGAGCAATGCGGCATTTGCACCGCCTAAGTAGCCTTGATATCTTCTTTACAGATTTTATAACGCGCCGCTTGTTACTTTTCACTTCTCGACTATCGTTCCTTTATGCATGCTTTACTCGCGATGTCTATGCCCGGTTGGCCTGAGATTATTTTCATTTTGGTTATTGTTCTCCTCCTCTTCGGCGCGAAGAAGCTCCCGGAGTTGGCTCGCGGCATCGGACAAAGCCTTGGTGAGTTTAAGAAAGCGCGCGAAGAGTTCGAGCGAGAGATCCAGAAGTCGGCTGCTGATGTGGAAGTTAAAGAAGCAGCCGACAAGCAAGAACATAAGCCGAGCTAGCTTTGGTTCGCGGCCTTCAGAGGTGGTCAACGGCCACGGGCGCACTCCTAGTGTGTGGCCTTTTCCTCGTCCTACTCCCGGCATCGCTGCCAGCGAGTGATGTTGTTTTTGCGGCCTACAATGTTGAGAACTATCTCCTGATGGATCGCGTGGTGGAGCGGAAAAAAGTTCCGAACGCGCCGAAGCCCGAATCCGAGATTGCGGCGGTGATTGCTATCATCAAGGAAGTTTCACCCGATATTCTTGGGCTGACTGAAATGGGAGAGCGATCTTCATTGCAGGATATCCAAGCTAGGCTGAAAGCGGTTGGTCTTGATTACCCTCACTCGGAATGGGTTCTGGGAGCAGATGCCGCACGTCACATTGCCTTGCTCAGCCGCTTTCCCATCACGGCCCGAAATTCCCAAGATAATGTGCCCTTCGAGCTAGATGGCCAACAACGCCGCATGGCACGCGGGCTTCTCGATGTCAGTGTCCGCCTCAGTGAAAGCATGACGCTTCGACTCGTCGGCCTGCACCTGAAATCTCGACGACAAGTCCCAGACTTCGACCAAGGGGACTTTCGCGCCAAAGAAGCTTTGTGCGTGCGCAGGCATCTCGACCGCATCTTGACGGAAAATCCCAACGAAAAGGTCCTGCTTTTTGGCGACCTCAACGACACGAAAAATGAACTCCCCATCCGCGAAATTCTTGGCCCAAGAAAGTCGCCTGCCCACATGCGCGACATTTTCCTCCTTGATCAGCACGGGCAGAGGTGGACGCATTTTTGGGCGGCGGCCGACATCTACTCGCGCATTGATTATCTTCTCGCAAGCCGGGCACTTTGGCCTCTGATAGATAGCAAACGCAGCGGAATCAGTCCTTCCCGCACATGGTATCTTGGCAGTGATCACCGCCTCATTTACGCGACCATATCCGTTCCTTGAAACGCTTCCTTTCCTCGTTTTTCCTCCTGATGGTTGCTGTGGGAAGCCTTATGGCCGGGCCAGATTCTGATTGGGCCGGCATTCTCAGTATGGATTCTGGCCCGCAAAAAAAGCCGACAACGCAAGAGGAAGCGCGCACCTCTGCTCGGCTTCACCTATCAAAACAGCGCGTGTTGGTTGATGCCTTTGTCGCCAAGTATCCCGCCGACTCTCGGGCCTTCGAGGCACGCATGCGTGCGGCATCTCTCCTCGCGACGATTGGGAAGCTGGATCGTAATCAACGTCTCGTGGATGGTGCGATGCGCGCCTACGCCGCCCTCGAGAAGCAATCGGGGGCGACTAGCAAGCAGCGGGCCGATGCCGCCTTTCGCCGCATCTCGCTCTACATGCAAAGCCTCCAAGGTCGCGAAATCGAAATGCGTGGCTCACTCGTGGATAGTGCGCGAAACTTTGTCAGCCGCTATCCGGGGGACAACCGTGGCCCTCGCCTGTTGGTCGAAGTCGCCACGATCTGCGACTACGATCCGGTCCTAAAGCGAGCACTCCTTGAGGATGCACGCCAGCTTTCGCTAGAAGACGATCTGAGTCGCCGCATCGCCGATGACCTAACCCGCCTAAATCTTCTCGGTAAGCCGCTAGACCTCAGCTTTAAGACGCTGCAAGGCGGATGGTTTGATGTCGCTGCGTTACGAGGGAACGTTGTGGTGCTGGTTTTTTGGTCCGCAGAATCTCCGCATAGCATCCTGTGGTTGGATTCGTTCCGGCGCGGCGTTTCATCTCAGCCGCAGGCCAATGTGCGCCTCGCGACTTTTGCTCTCGATAGCAAAGCCGCCGACGTCTTTGCCCGTGCCAAGGAATTAGGAATCGAGAAATGGCCCACAGGTTTCGATGGCCAAGGCTGGGAGAGTTCGACGACGCGCCGCCTCGGCATTAATGCGCTTCCCACCGTTTTCGTTCTCGATAAGTCGGGAGTGCTTCGAGCCACAAACGCCCGCGACAGCGTCAGCATTTGGGTACGTAGACTCCTCGCGGAAAGTTAAAGCCAGATTGGATTTTTGCAAAAATCCCGCTTGCATTCAAGGCGGCCTCCCTTGCATCGTGGACTATGGAAGACATACGCACGGCCTCGCCCACCTCACTGCACTGGGACGAAATGTTCTATCGCGCGACCGATTCTTTTTTCGCGGCGAATACAGACGCGGCCCTCACGTATGATGATGTCTCATTAGCGACAAGATACTCCGAAGTTCTCCCCGCTGGTGTGAATCTTGATGTCCTCCTCGCTCCCGGCCTTGCGCTGCAACTTCCGATCGTGTCGGCAGACATGGATACCGTCACTGAATCCCGCATGGCCACAGCGATCGCATTGCATGGAGGCCTTGGACTTATCCATTACAATATGCCTCTCCGGCAACAACTCTCCGAGGTTTCCCGTGTGAAAAATCACGTGCATGGCCTCATCCGCGAACCAATCAAAGTGCACGCCGGAGAACAAATCGGCGACGTGCTCCGGATCATTGAGGAAAAGAAATATAGCTTCCGCACGTTTCCCGTAGTGGGCGAGGGGAATAAGTTGCTGGGCCTCCTGCCCGGTCACTGTGTGCGTCCCCGCTTCGCCTCGCGAGCCGTAAGCGAGGCCATGGTGCCGCGCGCAGGTGTCCTTACTATTTGTGAGGATGACCTCGGTGCTGATCCCATCGCACGCGCTGATCGTTTTTTTACTGAACACATAGGGATTCATAAACTCATCGTCGTAGATCGTGACGATGCACTTCGTGGGCTCTTCACGCTGAGCGATGTCGAACGAATCACGCAGGAGCGGTCCTTACAAACGAAGCCTGCTCGGGATGAAAAATTTCGCCTCCTGTGCGGGGCGGCCGTGAGTGCACCGCGGGATAAAGCGGGCGAGTTAGCCACAGCGGCTCTCATTGAGCACGTGGGTGGCCTCGTGGATCGTGGGCTCGATGCCGCAGCTGTCTCCACTGCGCACGGGCACACACACGGCGTGGGAGAAGCTGTTCGTGTGATTCGGCAGGCTTTCCCGGATCTCGCGATCATTGCTGGAAATGTGACCAGTGCCAGCGGCGTTGAGTTTCTCGCGCGGTGTGGGGCCAACTCGGTCAAAGTCGGTCAAGGTCCCGGCTCCATCTGCACGACACGGATCGTCGCCGGCGTCGGCATTCCACAGCTCACTGCACTCTACGTCTGCTCCAAAGCTGCATCCGAATTTGGAGTGACCCTGCTCGCGGACGGCGGCATTACCAAGTCTGGCGATATCGTAAAAGCTCTGACTCTCGCACAGGCTGTGGTCTGCGGCAGCCTTCTCGCGGGATGTCCCGAGGCTCCCGGGCAGATTATGGAGATCAATGGAAAATTCTATAAACAGTATCGTGGCATGGGTAGCCACGCGGCCATGAAGGCCGGTAGCGCGGCGCGCTATGGCCACGCCAGCGACCAGTCTCAGAAATCTGCTGCAGAGGGCGTTGAGGCCTTGAAGGAGGTTTCCGCGCCAGTGGATGCTGTGCTTGGTCAACTCATCGGCGGCTTGCAGAGTGGCATGGGCTATCTCGGGGCGGCAGACTTTCCCTCTCTGCGTGCCAATGCTCGCTATGCACGCATCACCTCTGCCGGTCTGCGTGAAAGTGCTACGCATGATGTAATCGAGGTCAAGACTGGAGCGAATTCATAGCCACATGCGGCGATTTGACTTTCATGACCCCCGGCGTCTCCTGCAGCGCTGGCATAAAGTTGCTCGCCTCTCTCGCTTGGAAATAACCACCTTCGGGCAGGATGGAGGCTTCGACGTTGTCGCTTTGCAGAACCGCGCGCCCGTCAGCGTGTCGCCCCGGCTCTATCTTTCTGCCGGCATCCATGGGGATGAGGCGGCCGCAACAGAAGGACTCGTGACATGGGCAGAAGAAAATATCGCCATCTTGCGCTCAATGTCTGTTCACATTTTCCCCTGTCTCAACCCTTGGGGCCTTGCGAACAATTGCCGCGCAGATAGCAAAGCTCGCGATTTGAATCGCTGCTATCACAACCGCCGCGTGCCGATCATTCGTGCTCAAAGTGCGCTCTTACTTGGGCGTCGCTACGACCTAGCCATGATGCTCCATGAGGACTACGACGCTCACGGTGCCTACCTCTACGAAGTGAATCACCGCCGTGCGTCGTGGGCTCCCTTACTACTCGCTGCGGCGCAAGCGCACGTTCAGATTGATGCTCGTAGCCGCATCGAAGGCCAGCGTGCACGCAGTGGGGTGATTCGGCGACGCGTTACTCGCGATTTCATGCCACATTGGCCGGAGGCCTTCCTCTTGCATTTCCAACACTCGGCCCGCACTTATACCTTCGAAACGCCCTCTGAGTGCGACATTGCCCAACGCGTGGCAGCGCACGTCGCCGTGCTAGGAAAGGCGATGCAGCTCTCCGTTGCAGAGCTCTAGGAGGATTGCCAAGGTAAGCATTTTTTGCCAAAGTGGTAGCCCCCCCAAAATGAAACACTTCGTCGCTGTGTGCTTGCTATTCGTTCTTCCTGCTGCCCAAGCCAATGACACGTATCCCGAAAACTCCGTCGGATCGAGCGATTGGTGGGATGGTCCAACGCTCTCTGGCGACTGGTGGGCGACGCGAAGTAGCCTTGACGAGAGAGGTGTCGAGATCACTGCCAGCTACACGAACAATATTGCAGGCAATCCCGTAGGAGGTCGCACCCAAGGCTTCACCTACACGGACAACGTCAGTTTCGGCCTGCTCCTCGACTTCGAAAAACTCGCTGGCTTGACCGGACTCAGCCTTACCATAAGCGGACTCAATCGCACGGGCCGAAGCCTTTCTGAAAAGAACATCGGAAACCAATTTACCGTCCAGCAAGTCTATGGAGGCCAGACCGCGATTTTCTATGCGCTCTTCTTGCAGCAAAAGTTTTTCGACGATCGTATTGATCTCAAGGTAGGCCGATTCTCGACAGGCGACGACTTTGCCTCATCGCCGATTTACTGGCTCTACATGAATAATGGCATTGATGGAAATCCGCAGGCCCTGCCGGTGAATACCCAATTTTCTGCCTATCCGTGGGCTGTCTGGGCAGCACGGCTGCGCGTCGATCCGACGCCGGAATGCAATGCCATGTTAGGTATTTACCAAGTCTCGACGCGCGTCTTCGACCGCAGTTATCAAGGACTTGACTGGAGCATCCGGAGCAATGATGGAGCGTTGCTGATCGCTCAAGTGGGATGGACACCAGAGTTTTTCAAGCGGCCCGTGCAGCCGACCCAGAACGCTCACACCAAGAGCACGAAGGAGGTGATGCCACTCCCCGCGATGAAAGGACTTCCTGGGCACTATTGGCTCGGCGCATATTATTCACCGTGGCAATTTGACCAATTTGGATCCCAAGAAACGGCCTCAAACTCCTACGGATTTTACTTCCATGCCGATCAGATGCTTTGGCAAGAATCTGTCGGTAGCGACCAAGGCCTCACCCTCTGGTCTGCAGCGGTTCTTTCGCCGCAGCAAAACATTGCCAAGTTGCCCTTCCAAGCCAACGCGGGCCTTGTTTACAAGGGTCTCCTACCAAATCGCGATGATGACTTTACGATGTTCGGATTCGTGTACGGAAAGTTCAGCCGCAACTACGCGCGGACCGTTCAATCCGTCGGTGGGGGATTTCCGGAATACGAAATTGCGCTAGAGTGGAGCTACCGGATCCAGCTGACGAAATTCGCTTTTTTTCAACCCGACTTGCAATACATCATTAATCCCGGCGGTACGGGCGCCATTCCCAATGCCCTCGTGCTTGGTGCACAAATGGGGGTCACGTTCTAGTGAAGTGGGCGATCGCCCTACTGCTCCTGACGGTGTCTCCCTGCTTCTGCCTCGAGGCGCGCTCGGATGCTCAGACTGTCATCGCCTGGCTCTTTGGTGACGGGCGCAAGCTGAAGGACATCCCCTTCCCAGAGGTTGTGGAAGCTGCCTCCGGGCACAACGTTTTTTCGTTGGATAAAAAAAAAGATAGCGCATGGCTGGCGCGCATCGCCGCAGCTGTCGAGCGCACGGTCGTGGTGCTCAATCAACCGGACTCACCACTGCATCAAGGTGGGCGCATTAATGAGGCCAGTCGTTTCATTGAGGAACAACTCCGCGTAGAACTCAATCGCGAAGCCGACTGGAAGGCGACGATTCCCCGAACCGCTGCCGGCGGCGAACAGTCCAGCGGATATCCCGATATCCTCTTGCTGCGAGACGATGGTGGCGTTGTCTATCTCGATCCAAAGCTTTACGAAGTTGGGTCGAGTGCTAGCACGCTACGCACGTTTTACTTCGAGCCAAAAATGGCCACCAACAAAATCCTTCACGACGGCCACCACTTAATTGTCGGCTTCCAACACAACCGAGCCGTTGGAGCTTCTCTGCGCATTACCGGCTGGAACATCGTTGACGTGTCCAAGCTTCTCGTCCGATTCAAGGCCGAGTTCCAAGCCTCGAACCGCGACCTCTACCGCGGGGAGGCCATTGTAGCCGAGAAATTATTCCCCTGAAGCTGCGGGCGTAGTAATACCTTCTAGTCAATGGCCACAGCGACACGATTTCGCCTCAGCGCTTTCGCTCCAGTAGCTAGAATCCCATGCTGCGAACTCATTGTTCGCTCAGGTGATGTAAATAAGAGCTTGGTGTGCAGCCCCAAGCTCATGCACTTTTTGCCGTGGACAACGACAACAAATCGGTCTGTCTCGCCTTGACTTACCTGTCCGCTGTGTCATCAACACAACACCCCCTAGCCGAAAAACTCAGGAATCATGGACACCACCCTCTCCTCACGCGAATTGCAAATCGAACGTAAACACTTCTCTATCGAGCTCCGCGAGAACGACCGTGGTCGCTTCCTCCGCATTACAGAAGAAGCACAAGGCCGACGCAATACGGTTATCATTCCGAGCACTGGCCTCGATGATTTTGAAAATGCCCTCGATGAAGTCCTTTCTGCCGAGCCCGAACAGGCCTAGCACCGGACTCCGGACAATGCTCCTAAAGAGTTTGGGAAGCCGGCTTTTTTCGTCGAAACAGATGTAAGATTCTATCTCTACCCTACGGCCGGGTGGATGTCGCAAAGTCCAAAGAAGCGAGCCAAGGCATAGAGCGCTCCCATCCGATGCGGATTGATAACCGTTTTCTTTCTCCTACTGCTCGGGCCAGCGGCCCTGTGTCTAACCCCACTGCCTACGATGCAGCGGCTACGCATTCAGGTCTCCAAGTGCACCAACAGGCCCCCCTCTGGACCATGAGTCCCAGCCTGAGTGCCTTCTTCTGCTGCGCTCATCCCATCACTTCTTCCCGAACGCTTTACTTTCTCTCAGCCGCTTCACGCTTCAGCGAACGACAAAGCCTAGCGTGGCCAGGATGTAAAACATTCACGCTTTTTTCGGCTTGACAGGCTGACCACAACCCGCCAGCGCCGCGCAAGTGCTGGACGGGTGTAAAACCGCAGATGTGGGGGCCCAAAAATATTTTCATAAATGTAGAAAAAATTCATTGACCTTTTTTTGCGCCCCGCTATTTTCACACTCCCGCAAGCGAAAAGGCTTAGTGGGAATTGATCTCCAGCAGTTGACATTTGGGAAATAGCAGCCGCTTAAACGCAGCCTAAATCCCCCATCAACCAGCCAATTTGATATTTGAAAATCTGATTCGAATTTCGCCGACAATCGGCAAAATTCAGAACGCAAACAATTTTAAATGAAATAGACAATCAGCAATTTGCTGAATTGTGCGTTTCCGTCGGTTTTGTTTTTTAATTTGACGATCAATCTGCAGTCTCGGTCTCACCGAGCTGCTCATATGGATAGTCAGAAATTTTCCCTCACTTTGCAGTGAGGGGCAAACTTTTCACGGAGAGTTTGATTCTGGCTCAGAACGAACGCTGGCGGCGTGGATAAGACATGCAAGTCGAACGGGATCCGATCTGTAGCAATACAGGTTTGGTCTAGTGGCAAACGGGTGCGTAACACGTGAGTAATCTGCCGAGAAGTGGGGGATAGCTCGCCGAAAGGCGAATTAATACCGCATATGGCCAAAGAGGGACATCCCTCCCACGCCAAAGCCGCAAGGCGCTTCTTGATGAGCTCGCGGCCTATCAGCTTGTTGGTGAGGTAACGGCTCACCAAGGCTATGACGGGTAGCTGGTCTGAGAGGACGACCAGCCACACTGGAACTGAGACACGGTCCAGACACCTACGGGTGGCAGCAGTCGAGAATTTTTCACAATGGGGGCAACCCTGATGGAGCGACGCCGCGTGGAGGACGAAGGCCTTCGGGTCGTAAACTCCTGTCATGCGGGAACAAGAAAGTGATAGTACCGCAAGAGGAAGAGACGGCTAACTCTGTGCCAGCAGCCGCGGTAATACAGAGGTCTCAAGCGTTGTTCGGATTCATTGGGCGTAAAGGGTGCGCAGGCGGCGTGGTAAGTTGAGTGTGAAATCCCGGGGCTTAACCCCGGAACTGCACTCAATACTGCCATGCTAGAGGAATGTAGAGGAGAGTGGAATTCACGGTGTAGCAGTGAAATGCGTAGATATCGTGAGGAAGACCAGTTGCGAAGGCGACTCTCTGGGCATTTCCTGACGCTCATGCACGAAGGCTAGGGGAGCAAACGGGATTAGATACCCCGGTAGTCCTAGCAGTAAACGGTGCACGTTTGGTGTGGGCGGGCTCAGACCCCGTCCGTGCCGGAGCTAACGCGTTAAACGTGCCGCCTGGGAAGTACGGTCGCAAGATTAAAACTCAAAGAAATTGACGGGGGCCCGCACAAGCGGTGGAGTATGTGGCTTAATTCGATGCAACGCGAAGAACCTTACCTGGTCTTGACATGCATCTCTAAGTTAATGAAAGTTAGCGACTTGGTAGCAATATCAAGAATTTGCACAGGTGCTGCATGGCTGTCGTCAGCTCGTGTCGTGAGATGTTGGGTTAAGTCCCGCAACGAGCGCAACCCTTATGTCCTGTTGCCCGCAAGGGCTCTCTGGACAGACTGCCCTGTGAAACGGGGAGGAAGGTGGGGATGACGTCAAGTCAGTATGGCCCTTACGACCAGGGCTGCACACGTACTACAATGCCCAGTACAGAACGAACCGAAGCCGCGAGGTAGAGGAAATCCCTAAAACTGGGCCCAGTTCGGATTGGAGGCTGCAACTCGCCTCCATGAAGCCGGAATCGCTAGTAATGGCGCATCAGCTACGGCGCCGTGAATACGTTCCCGGGCCTTGTACACACCGCCCGTCACATCATGGAAGTCGTTTGTAGCCGAAGTGCGTGAGCCAACCGTAAGGAGGCAGCGCCCTACGCTATGAGCGGTAACTGGGATGAAGTCGTAACAAGGTAGCCGTAGGGGAACCTGCGGCTGGATCACCTCCTTTCTAAGGAGAAAGACCTGTCCCCTGCAAGACTCGCTTCGGCGATAATGCAGGATATGGTCAGTCTGATCGCCTTTGCGAAAGCATTGGCGCTTCAAATCCTTGGTGGTGAAAGCCGCCAAGGTGAAAATCAACGTGAAACGCACAATTCAGCAATTTGTCTCATAGTCTATTTCTGTCATTAAGCTCTGGCAACTGTTCCAGCATCCATGCGCTCGTCTAACCACGACTCAAGTATGCTCAACATCCTGCCGCTCTTAAACTCCGGGGGTATAGCTCAGTTGGTAGAGCGCCAGCTTTGCAAGCTGGATGTCCGGGGTTCGAGCCCCCGTGCCTCCACTTTCCATGACAAGCTTCAGGACATTAGGGCGCGTAAAATCTCACCCATGTCCCCTCATGTATAAGTCATGTGTTCATGACTCCACGGGCCTGTAGCTCAGTTGGTTAGAGCATGCGCTTGATAAGCGCAGGGTCATAGGTTCGAGTCCTATCAGGCCCACCAAAAAATTGTTCCGCGCGTTTTGAATTTTTCCGATTCGGCACCCACTCGTGGGTTCGATTCAGATTAAGCCCCGTAGTCGTTTACGGCTGCGGGCGCGGTTCTTTGACATTCGCATATTAGGGAAGAAAAATTACAACTTCCAAAAAATTGACAGAATTAGAGTCTGCGCAGGCCTGTGACTTCGGTCAGAGTGCGCTGCAAAGGAGAAATTTCAGTAATATCAAGATGAAAAAAGCTACTAAGAGCACATGATGAATGCCTTGGTGCCAACAGGCGATGAAGGACGTGATAAGCTGCGATAAGCCACGGAAAGCGGCAAATACGCTATAACCCGTGGATGTCCGAATGGGGTAACCCGGCTGGATTAATATCCAGTCGCCGTTGTGTGAATACATAGCACAACGTGCGCAATACCTGGTGAAGTGAAACATCTCAGTAACCAGAGGAATAGAAAACGAAAGTGATTCCGTAAGTAGTGGCGAGCGAAAGCGGAATAGCCCAAACCCGGGAGCTTGCTCTCGGGGGTTGTAGGAGCCCGATGTGGCAGCTGGGAGGTTAGGTGAAGCGTGTGGAAAAGCGCTCCATAGAGGGTGAGAGACCCGTAACCGAAAACCAAACAGCGCCTAGGGAATTCCTGAGTAATGCGTCACACGTGAAACGACGCATGAATCCACGCCGACCACGGCGTAAGGCTAAATACTCGTTGGCGACCGATAGTGAACTAGTACCGCGAGGGAAAGGTGAAAAGAACCGCTGCGAGCGGAGTGAAATAGTACCTGAAATCATGTGCTTACAAGGTGTCAGAGCCCGCAAGGGTGATGGCGTGCCTTTTGCTTAATGAGTCTGCGAGTTAGTGTTTGTGGCGAGTCTAAGCCCCTCTGGGGCCGAGGCGAAGCGAAAGCGAGTCCGAAATGGGCGATTAGCTGCGGGCACTAGACCCGAAGCCGAGGTGATCTACCTATGGCCAGGTTGAAGCGACAGTAACATGTCGTGAAGGACCGAACCGATGGGCGTTGAAAAGCCCCCGGATGAGCTGTGGGTAGGAGCGAAAGACTAATCAAACCCGGTGATAGCTGGTTCTCCCCGAAATCTATTGAGGTAGAGCCTCGTATGCTGACCTGCGGAGGTAGAGCACTGGATGAACTAGAGCCCATACCCGGGTATCGAATTCAATCAAACTCCGAATGCCGCAGGGTGTAATACGGGAGGCAGAATGCGAGGGATAAGCTTCGTATTCGAGAGGGAAACAACCCAGACCAGCAGCTAAGGTGCCTAAATATTGCTTAGTGGAAAGGAGGTGGAGTTACTTAAACAGTGAGGATGTTGGCTTAGAGGCAGCCATCATTTAAACAGTGCGTAATAGCTGACTCATCGAGTGATTCCGCGCCGACAATGATTGGCGATAAGCAGTATACCGAAGCTCTGGATGCACAATTTATTGTGCGTGGTAGGGGAGCGTTCCCATTGCGTCGAAGCCGTCGGGAAACCGTATGGTGGAGTGGTGGGAAGTGAGGATGCAGACATGAGTAGCGATAAGACAGGTTGAATTCCTGTCCGCCGTAAACCCAAGGTTTCCTGGGGAAGGTTCGTCCTCCCAGGGTTAGTCGGGTCCTAAGTCGAGGCCGATGGGCGTAGACGATGGCAAGCAGGTTTAATATTCCTGCACCGCCGACATTTAAACCGGAATGACGCGGGGTCGGAGAAGAGCGGGGTGATGAAAGTCCCCGTCGCGCAAGCGGATGCTAAGGCTTCGGCCAAGGTAGATTCTTTAAAGATTCCGCCAAGAAAATCTCCGGCGAATACTAAGGCGCCCGTACCGTAAACCGACACAGGTGGGTGGGCATAAGTGTGCCAAGGCGCGTGAGTGAAACCTCGTTAAGGAACTCGGCAATCTAGCCCCGTAACTTCGGAAGAAGGGGTGCCCTCGCAAGAGGGTCGCAGTGAAATGGGTCAACCGACTGTTTAACAAAAACACAGCACTCTGCAAAGTTTTATGACGACGTATAGGGTGTGACACGTGACCAATGCGGAAAGATTACGGTAAGAGGTCAGCCGCAAGGCGAAGCTTCGAGCTCAAGTCCCCGTGAATGTCGGCCGTAACTATAACGGTCCTAAGGTAGCGAAATTCCTTGTCGGGTAAGTTCCGACCTGCACGAATCGTGTAACGAGTTGACCGCTGTCTCAACGAGGAGCTCAGCGAAGTTGTAGTGGCGGTGAAGATGCCGCCTACCCGCAGTAGGACGGAAAGACCCTATGCACCTTTACTGTACGCTGTCACTGGTTTTTCGGTTTGGATGCTTAGCGTAAGTGGGAGGCTTTGACCCCTGGCTTTCGGGCCGGGGCGAGCCGCCAATGAAACACCACCCTTCGGAACTGGAAAATCTAACCGCGGCCCATCATCTGGGCGCGGAACACTGGCAGCCGGTCAGTTTGACTGGGGCGGTCTCCTCCCAAAGAGTAACGGAGGAGTGCGAAGGTTGGCTCAACGCGGTTGGCAATCGCGTGTTGAGTACATGGATATAAGCCAGCCTGACTGCGAGACGCACATGTCGAGCAGAGACGAAAGTCGGCCCAAGTGATCCGGTGGTTGAATGTGGAATTGCCATCGCTCAACGGACAAAAGGTACGCTAGGGATAACAGGCTGATCGGGTCCAAGAGCTCATATCGACGACCCGGTTTGGCACCTCGATGTCGGCTCATCACATCCTGGGGCTGGAGAAGGTCCCAAGGGTCCGGCTGTTCGCCGGTTAAAGTGGTACGCGAGCTGGGTTCAGAACGTCGCGAGACAGTTCGGTCCTTATCCACTGTGGGCGCAGGAGA